>Ga0137373_10007668_pt1 | contig 11453 bp, 9 predicted proteins | sample SagtaG_5_FD_104912 | JGI IMG/M metagenome (GOLD analysis project Ga0137373, IMG submission 104912) | Vadose zone soil microbial communities from Sagehorn Ranch, Mendocino, California, USA - Sage1_R_80_16 metaG | ecosystem: Environmental > Terrestrial > Soil > Vadose zone | place: USA: California...
ACATCCCCAGATCGACCTGTTGCTGGCCGACGTCGTCATGCCGGGCATGACCGGTCTGGAGCTGGCCCGGCGGGTGGCCGGGAAGCTGCGGGGCCTGCCGATCGTGCTCATGTCGGGCTACGCGGAGGAAGGGCTGCCGCCCTCGGCGGCCGCCGACAACGAGATGGGTTTCGTGGCCAAGCCGTTCACCACCGAATCCCTGGAGGGCGCGGTGCGGGAGGCGCTCGACCGCTCTCGACGCCGGCCGCTTTGCTAGTCACGGACGCCATCGGTCACGGACGCCGGTCGATCGCGTACGCCAGCCGGTCGAGCGACCTCAGGCGGCCTCGCCGCCCGGCATCTCCAGCACCGCGTGGAGCTCGACCGAGTGGTCGCGCAGCCAGCGCCGCCAGACGAGATGGTCCGGGCGCTGGCCGGCGACGAGGGCCCAGAAGCCCGGCCCATGACCGAATACCCGCAGATGCGCGAGCTCGTGGACGACCACGGTTTCGAGGGCCTCCGGCGGAGCGAGAGCCAGCCGCCAGCTGAAGGACAATCGGCCGGCCCGTGAGGCGCTCCCCCACCGGCTGCGTGGGTCGCGGATCGTGATCGCCACCGGCCGGACGCAAAGGGCCGCCGCGTGCAGCTCGATTGCCGCCTCGATCGCGGATCGGGCCCGCTCCCGAAACCACTCCCGCAGGACGCGTTCCAGTGCCCGCCGATCGCGCGGCGCCGGTCGAACGATGACCTGCGCGGCGCCGCTGTCCACGAGGACCACTGCGCGTCGCGTTCCCGGCGGGGCAGGAACCAGGGCCAGGGTGTGGTCGATGCCGCCGAGCCGCAGGCGGGCTCCCGGGCCGAGGGGACCACGAGCTGCATGCTCGGCCAGCTGGCGGGCCTGGCGATCGAGATGCCGCCGGATCCACAGCTCGCGCTCGCGGACGAACTCCGCCGCGATGCGGCGACCCTCCCGGGCGGCCAGGCGGCGGCCGCCGGGGACGGTCACGAGGACGCCCCGCCGGGGATCCACGACGACCCGGACGCGCCTCGCGCGCGCGGACCGGCGCAGGGTGTAAGCGAGGATGCCGTGGGGCAGGGCCGCCTGGATGGCCTCCTCGGAGAACGCGTTCACCCGCCGATGGTGACAGACGCGGACCGCCGCCGGGATGTGCCGGCGGCGGTCAGCATGGACCCGAACCCCGTCCTGAACGAACCTACGTCGTATATGCGGCCTCGCCGTGGACCGCCAGGTCCAGGCCCATCTCTTCCTGCGCTTGGGGCACCCGGATGCCGAGGATGAAGTCGACGAGCTTGACGATGACGAACGTGGCGATCACCGCGTACGCGATGGTGGCCGCCACCGCCACCACCTGGGTGACGACCTGGCCGGGATTGCCGTCGATCAAGCCGGGGAACGCGTTGATCGCGGTCGTGGCGAAGACGCCGGTGGCGATGGCACCGAACGTACCGCCAACGCCATGGACCGCGAAGACATCGAGCGCGTCGTCCACCTTGAGCCGCTCTCGCAGCAGCGTCGCGCTGTAGCACAGCCCTCCGACCACGAGGCCGATGAGGAGCGCGCCACCCGCGGTGACGAAGCCCGAGGCGGGCGTGATCGCCACCAGCCCGGCCACCGCGCCGCAGGCTGCACCAACGACACTGACCTTGCGCTTGTGGATGTAGCTCGCCAGGACCCACGTGATCGTCGCCGCGGCGGCGGCCGTGTTGGTCACCAGCAGTGCGTTGGCCGCCAGCCCACCGGCAGACAGCGCCGAACCCGCGTTGAACCCGAACCAGCCGAACCACAGGAGCCCGGCGCCCAGCACCGTCATGGGGATGTCGTGCGGCTCCATCCGATCGCCGTTGACGACGCGCCGGCCGATGAGGAGCGCAACGATCAGCGCCGAGACACCGGATGACGCGTGGACCACGGTCCCGCCGGCGAAGTCGAGCGCGCCGAGCTTGAACAGCCAGCCGTCACTGGCCCACACCCAGTGGGCGATCGGCGAATAGACGAAGATCGACCAGAGGACCGTGAAGATCACGAAGCTGGCAAACCGCTTGCGTTCCGCGAACGCGCCGGTGATCAGCGCCGGCGTGATTGCGGCGAACATGAGCTGGAAGGCCGCGAACAGCACGAAGGGGATGGTCGTGCCGTACGTTGCGCTCGGCGTCAGGCCCACGTTCATGAACCCCGCGTAATCCAGGCCGCCGAGCAGGCCCACGCCGGTCACGTCCGGACCGAAGGCCAGGGAGAACCCGACCAGGACCCAGACGACGCTCACGAGCGCCAGGCCGAAGAAGCTGTGCATGATCGTCGACAGGACGTTCTTGCTCCGGACCAGGCCGCCGTAGAACAGGGCGAGGCCGGGCAGCATGATCATGACCAGGGCCGTCGCGACGAGCATCCATGCCGTATCCCCGGAGTTGATCTCGGATCCGTCGGCGGCGGCAGCCGGGCCGGCGGCGATGGCCAGGATGACCGGGGCTGCAGCCATGGCGGCAAGGGTGCGCCTCAGGGTCGACCGGGTCTTGTGCATGCGTCCTCCTTTGGGCGGGCCTGGCGATCGGGTGCAGAGGCACCCACCAGGAAGTCTCGGCCGGGAGCCGGGCGGCGTCGACGGCATGCCGGTGGACCTTCGGTTCCGCCCCGGTTACGCGTCGCCCGCCGAATGTTGCGGAACGGTGGCGCGACACCGAAACCTTCGGTGATACCGGTAGCCGGAGCCGTCAGGGGCGCTTCCACTCCACGGTGAACGCCGTTCCGTCGGCGGCGGTCGACGACACGACCGATCGGACGGCGCCCTTGCGCGTCACCATCGTCTCGCGCTCGTGGATGAAGCCCGGGCCGTCCAGCGGGAGGCGGACACCGTCGGCGGTGACGACGATGCCGCTGAACCGCAACCGGCCAAAGTTCGGCATCGACAGGACGTGGCAGCTGCTCGGGCAGCCCGCGGTCGGCGCCTCCACGATCCACTCGGCCGAGGTGCGTCGGAGCCGGGTGTTGGTGTCGACGACCGACAACTGCTGCGGGTGGGTGATGTCCACGATCGCAAGCCGGTAGCGGGCGCCCGCCAGCCATCGAACCTGGGCCCACATCCGATCGCCTGCATGAACGTCGACTGGCTCGACGACCTCTGCTCGCTCGAGCGGGAGCGACTCGTGCCAGACGACGACGAGGTCGCGGCCGTCGGTGCAGGTCGTCTGGGTGCCGATCTGCTCCAGACCCTCCTGTCCCACGCCGCCGAGTCCGACCCAGTACGCCACCGTCCGCGACCCCTTCGTCGGGCAGCGCACGTGCGGCTGGGTCCACGTCGCCTCGACACAGGTGAACTGCGGCTGGACCGAATGGGCAACGTAGCCGGACCAGTTCGAGCTTCGGGCGCTGGCCGAGCGGCCGGTGACATGCTCGCCCGGAGTGGTTCCCGGGCAGTGCGTCACGCCCGGCGGCAGCGGCGTCGCCAATGGCCCGGCGCTCGGTGAGCTTCCGGTCGGAGCCGGGCTCGTCGTCGGGGTCACTGAGATCGAGCTCGATGTCGGTTGGCCGCCGGACGGCTCGGACGTCAACCCGCAGCCGGCCAGGACCGGAAGAAGGATTGCCAGGAGGAGGGCGGCGGATCGACTGCGAGCGTCAGACCTCGTCGAGTTCACCGCGGCACTGTAGGCCACGCGATGCGTCGCCGTCGCAGCGGATCGGCTCGCGGTCCCCAGGAGACCGGCTGCTCGCCGGCGCCGGCTGCTCGCCATCCCGGACTGTTTCTGGGGGCCGGCTTGGGTACGCTGTGGTGCACGCCGATGAACGTCGTCTTCCTGTCGCCCCATTTCCCGCCGAACATGTGGCTGTTCTGCCAGCGCCTCCAGGCCCAGGGCGCCACCGTGCTCGGCATCGACGACGCGCCATACGACCGCCTCCGGGCCGAGCTGCGCGACTCCCTGGCCGAGTACTACCGGGTAACCGACCTGCACAGCCTCGATGAGCTGATCCGGGCGCTGGGCTGGCTCACCCATCGTCGCGGCAAGATCGATCGCCTGGAGTCGTTGAACGAATACTGGCTGGAGACGGATGCCCGCTTGCGGACCGAGTTCAACATCACCGGCCTCAAGCGCGATCAGATGGACCGCATCAAGCGCAAGTCGGCGATGAAGGACGTCTTCCAGCGAGCCGAGGTCCCGGTGGCTCGCGGCCGGGTCTGCCTGACGGAGGCGGAGACGCGGGCGTTCGTCGACGAGGTCGGCTTTCCGGTGATCGCCAAGCCCGACGTCGGCGTTGGGGCCGCGAAGACCTATCGAATCGACGACGCGGCGGCGCTCGCCGGCTACCTGTCCGACCGGCCCACCGTCGAGTACATCCTGGAGGAGTTCCTGTCGGGCGACCTCTTCTCATACGACGGCCTGATCGACCGCGACGGGCGGGTGGTCTTCGACGCTTCCATCACCTACGGCATGAGCGTCCTGGATGCCGTCTCCGGCGGAGACATGACGTACTGGCTGGAGCGCGTGATTCCGGAGGACCTGGCCGCCATGGGACGTCGCGTGGCGGCCGCGTTCGACGTCACGGAACGGCCGTTTCACTTCGAGTTCTTCCGGCTACCGGACGGACGACTGGTGGCGCTCGAGGTGAACATGCGCCAGCCCGGCGGCCTGACCGTCGACATGTGGAACTACGCCAACGACGCGGACTTCTATCGAGCGTGGGCTCAGGTCGTGGTCCACGGCACCGCGGACATCGCGCATGAGCGGCCGTACGCCGTCCTGTGGGCGGGCCGCAAGCGGGAGCGGACATACGCCCTCCCGCACGACGAGGTGATGGCCCGCTTCCGGGACCTGATCGTCCACCACGAGCGGGTCCAGGACGTCTTCGCGGCGGCGATCGGCAACGAGGGCTACATCCTCCGTGCGCCGGCGCTCGAGCCGCTCCGCGCGGCGGCGGCCGAGATCCAGGCGCGGGCGGGCTGAACGGGAACTGGCGCCGTGCACGTCGAGGATCACCTCTGGTTCAGCGGTGCGCTCGGCCACGACATGGCCTTCAAGGTCTACGGCCACGACGGCCGGCCGCTGGTCGCCTTCCCCTCCCTGGGCGGCCGCTACTGGGACTTCGAGGGCTGGGGCATGGTCGACTCCGTGGCCGGTCTCATCGAGGCCGGCCGCTGCCGGATCGTCGCCGTCGACTCGATCGACTGGCAGTCCTGGACGAATCGCGCCTCGCCGCCGGGCGATCGCGCCCGACGCCACGAGGCCTACGATCGCTATCTCGCCGACGAGCTGGCGCCCTGGATCCGCGAGCGGACCGGCTGGCCGACGGCCTGGACAACCGGCTGCAGCATGGGCGCCTACCACGCGGCGAACGTCCTGTTCCGCCACCCCGATCTGTTCGACGGGCTCGTCGCGATATCGGGCCAGTACCAGCTGCGCGACTTCGTCGGCGACTACGTCGACGAGGCGGTCTATTTCAACAGCCCGCTCCTCTACCTGCCCGGCCTGGACGACCCGTGGTACCTGGACCGCATCCGAACGGCGCGGATCTGCTTCGTGGTCGGCCAGGGCGCCTGGGAGGAGGATTGCCTGGCCGACACGCGGGCGATCGATGCGGCGCTGGCCGCCAAGGGGATCCCGGCGATCGTCGACTACTGGGGTCCCGACGTGGACCACGATTGGCCGTGGTGGCGGAGGATGCTCCCCTACGAGCTGGAGCGCCTCGGGGTCTGAGACCAGATCCAGATCGAATCCCAGGACGACCTTTGGGCAGGGAGTCCGCCGCGCTAAGGCGACGGACCTGGACCGGTGGGCTCGGAGCTACCTGGACCCTCGATGACCCAAACTTCGCGTGCGCAGAGCGGCGGCGGGTGCCTGGTCACTTCGTGCCCGTCAGGAGCGAGAGCGATCAGATCTCCGACCGTACAACGATCAACGGTGAGGCCCGCGCCCGGATTGAGCTGGCTCCCGGTGAGGACTGCGCCCTCTTGCTGTGGAGCGATATTCCGGACCAGCGGAAACCGCCGGCCATCCACGGCAACGAGCTCGAAGTGGAGGCTATCCGGGGTGTGGTTCTTGACCCAGACGGCGTCGGCAATGTGGGTGTCCACACACGCCACGACGCTGGTAGTGACCAAGGCCGCCATGGCCACGCCGACCAACGTGCGTGGTCCAGGTCGAACTCCACCGGGCCGCGTATCGCGGTCGTCTTTACATCGGCTATTGGTCTGGGCTGCCGGAGGCGGGTAGGCCCCATCAGGCTGACGATGCGCCAATGATCCGTCCGTGCGCCTCATCGACCAAGCTCCCCACCACAGGACCAAATGGCGCAACGTGCCGTCGCGAATGCGAGAGGCGACTCCCGAAGGAGTCGCCTCCATGAACCAGTCCCCCCCGAGCCGCAGGAGCCAGTCTCAGAGCGCTCCGCGGCCCGTTCGGCTTCGGCCCCTGATCGCGTTCCAGGCCACGACCGCAATGACGGCGCCGATCACGGCGACCACGATCGTGGTGAAGTTGATCCCGGTGATGTAGTCGCCGCCGGTCAAGGCTCCCGCGATGAAGCCACCGACGATCGCGCCGACGATCCCGAGAACGATGTGGCCGATCACGCCGTAGGACTCATCGCCCTTGACGAGCAGGCCGGCCAGCCAGCCGGCAATGGCACCCACTACCAGCCATGAAAAGACGCCCATCCTTGTTCTCCCTTCCACGCTCTCATGCCCGCATTGCGGGCGGTTCAAGGATGGGCAGCGGTACGGCACATTGACGTACCGATTGGCCAGATCGCCATTACGTTTCAGCGGCACATCGGCGGTGTGACCATTCCTGCCTAGATTCGGGTGCCGCACCGGAGGCTGTTCCGCGAGCGGGTTGATACGCGGGAACGGATCTGGCGGGAGACTGGCAGAACCGAATTGCGTTTAGGATCGAGGCAATGTGACCGAACCCGCTCCGCGCAAGCTCCGTGCGCTTGTGGATCGCCTCGAACCGCTGGCTGTTCGACGCCTGGCGACACGACCACGCTCGATCGCGGCATCGGAGCGCGCCTCACAGCTGCGCGACCACCTGCGCGGCCATGTCCGAGTCCGGGCCAACAGTCTGGATGCGCCCCTGCTCATTCTCATCCTCGGCCCAACCGGCGCCGGAAAGAGCACGCTGTTCAATACCCTGGCCGGGCGGGCGGCCAGCCCGACCGGCGTCCTGAGGCCGACCACGCGCCAGGCCGTCGTCCTTGTCCATCCGGATGGCCGCGACGCCCTCCTCGAAGGTTCCCTGGCCGGTCTCGACCGCAGTCAGCTCCGCCTCGTCGAGGACCAGGCGATCGGTTCCGGCATCGCGCTCGTGGACGCGCCCGACCTCGACTCGATCGAGCACGCCAATCGAGAGATGGCGGACCACCTCATCGAGGCCGCGGACCTGTGCCTGTTCGTGACGACCGCCAGCCGCTACGCGGACCGCGTTCCCTGGGCCGTCCTGTCGCGCGTCCGTGAGCGCGGACTGCCGCTGATCGTGGTCGTCAACCGGATCCCTGCCGGCGAGGTCGAGCGTGGCGAGCTCCTGGCCGACGTCGAGCGCCTGTTCGTCGAGGCGGGGCTCGCGGATGCGGTCGCGAAAGGGACGTCCCGTGCGCCTGGCCCTCCTACGCATGCCGCGCCGCGCGTCGAGCTGGTGGCCGTCGAGGAGGGCGACGTGGAGCCCCCCACGGAGGCGCTGCGAGCGGCGGCCATCGCCCCGATCAGCCAACGCATCGAGGAGCTCCAGCGCGACCGAACGGCGCGGATCGAGCTCGCCGCGAGGGCGCTGTCCGGCTCGTTGGCGGGACTCGCGCCGCTGCTCGACCGGATCGCCGACGACTGCGAGCACGAGGCCATCGATGTGGACGCGCTCCATCGAGTGGCGAATCACCACTACGAGCGCGAGCTGGTGAGCCTGCGCGAGGAGCTCGGGCGGGCCAGCTTCCTGCGCGAGGAAGCCCTGCGCCACTGGCAACGCTTCGTGGGAGCCGATCAGATCACCCGTTTCTTCTCGCATGGGATCGGCCGCCTTCGGGGCGCGATCTCCGCACTCGTCCGTCCGGCCCGCGCGCCGGTATCCGAGGTCCGGGCCGCGACGACCGACGATCTGCTCGCCGTCGCCCACCTGCACGCGGCCGAGGCCGCCCGCCGGACCGCGACCGCGTGGGCCGACGAGCCGGCCATCGATGCCGTCATATCGGAGGACCCGACGCTGTGGGGCGCTTCGGTCGGCTTCGACGAGCGCCTGCGCGAACGCCTCGATGCCTGGATCGACGGGATCGCAGCCGACATCCAGGCCAGCGGTCGCCCGAAGCGGCTGCTCGCCCAGAGTGCCTCGATCGGTGTCAACGCCGTCGGCACCGGGGTCATGCTCGCGACGTTCATCCACACCGGCGGCCTGACCGGCACGGAGGTCGGAGTTGCCGCCGCGACCGCGTTCCTCAACCAGAAGCTCCTGTCCGCGCTGTTCGGCGAAGCCGCGATGGTCGAGCTGATCGGCGGCGCCCGTCGCCACCTCGACGAGCTCCTTGCGGCGAGCTTCGCGGAGGAGCTCGCACGCTTCCATCGCCTGGTGCCGGATTCTGGCCAGCTCACCGACCTGGCCGTCGAGTTGCGAGCGGGCGCGGCCGAGCTGAGGGACCTGCCGGCCGGGCTGCCAAGGGAACTTCGGGTGGAGCTGGGCGCGGTCATGGCGACCCGTGACCAGTCGATCCCGCCGAGGCCCGAGTGAGCGACGCGCCGCCGGTCATCGGCCAGCAGGCGGTCCCGGCCGATCGCCCGGACGATCGCCCGGACGATCGAGGCCAGCTCCGGCCCGAGGACGCTCTCGCCCGGCTGGTCAGGGCCATCGAGGCGGCCAGGACGCTGGGCATCCCGGTGGACGCGGCCGAGGCGGTGCGCGTCGATGCCGAGGCCCGGCTCGGCTTTCCCGCCGACGTCTACGTCCTGGCGCTGGTCGGCGGTACGGGCGTGGGAAAGTCGAGCCTGCTCAACGCTCTTGCCGGTGAGGCTGTCAGCCAGGTCTCCGTCCGGCGTCCAACCACGGACGAACCCGTGGCCTGGGTCCCGCGCGAAGCCCGCCGCGACCTGGACGAGCTCTTCGCCTGGCTGGACGTCCACGAGATCCGGGAGCACGACAGATCGGGCCCGGGCAACGTGGCCATCCTCGACCTGCCGGACATCGATTCGGTGACGGCGGTCCATCGTGAGCGCGTCGAACGTCTCCTGCCCCGCGTGGACGCCGTGATCTGGGTGACCGATCCAGAGAAATACCACGATGCGGTCCTGTACGACGACTTCCTGCGCCAGTGGATGCCGCGGCTCGATCGTCAGGCCATCGTGCTGAACAAGTCGGACCGGCTTGGACGCGATGCCGTCGCCAGCCTGCGGCGTGACCTCGAACGCGACCTGGCGACAAGGCTTGCCGTCCCTGGCCGGAGCCAGCCCTCGGTCATCGTCACTTCGGCGATCGACGGCCCGCCCGCGCTCGGAGAGCTGCGTGCCTGGGTGGCGGCGCAGGTCGAGGCCAAGCGGATCGTCCGGGACCGCCTGCTGGCGACCATCGTGGCCACCCTGGACGGACTCGCCCGGCAGGCGGGCATCGATCCGCTGACGCCAGCCGAGCCCTTCCTCGGGCCCGGGCCTCGGCGAGCGGCGATCGAGGCAGCCAGTTCCGCGGTGACTCGGGCGCTCGACCTGCCCGCCCTCGAGCGGCAGGCCGTGGCCGCGACGCGGGCGCGAGCTCGTGCCCGCGGCACCGGGCCGATCGGCCTGGTCACCTCGACGATCTACCGGCTCTCGGGCCGCGAGGCTCAGGTCGCGGACCCGGATCGCTACCTCGTGGAGTGGCGAGAACATGGCTCACTCGCCGCCGCCGTGGACGCGCTGCGCCAGGCTCTGACCGAGCCGATACGGACGGCGGCTCCGGCGGTCCGTCCGACCCTGGCCGCGAGCGTCGAGCCCACCGGCATTCGACAGAGCCTCGAACGAGCGGTCGACACGGCGATCGGCCGCCAGGAGCGGGCGGTGCCGTCCAGCCGGATCTGGCCGCTGATCGGCCTGCTCCAGACCGTCGCCACGTGGGCGATCGTCCTGTCGGTCGCCTGGATCGTGGTGTGGATCCTCGCCCGGCCGCCGGTCGGCTCGGTTGACGTGCCCGTGCTGGGACCGATCCCGATGCCGTTCGCCGCTCTGGTCGTGTCGCTCGTCGCGGGATACGCCCTCGCCCGAATCCTGGGCTTGCACGCCGGCTGGGTGGGGCGACGCTGGGCGGCCCATCTCCGGAGGGAGATCACGGCCGCCGTCGAGCGTGAGCTGACGGACCGGGCCCTCGAGCCGCTCGATCGGCTGGAAGCCGCCCGGCATGAGCTCTGGTCGGCGACGCGAGCGACCTCCCGGGACTGACGACGCGGTCCGGCTGCATCGACGACGGCGTAGACGGCATCGATTCGCTCGGCGTCTAATCGTCCGGTCGACGAGCCGCCGGTACGTCCCGTAGCTGGAGCACCCCGATGACAAAGCCCGTAGTCCTCCTCAAGCCGGCGCCCCAACGCGCGGACCGCATCTTCAGCGAGGCTGCATTGCGAAGCCTTCACGAGCGATACACCGTCGTCGACCTCGAAGACGACCCGACCGACGCTTCGCTCGAGGCGGCCCTCCCGCAGGCCTTTGCGATCGTCGGCCAACCCGACCTCCCTGCCGAACGACTTGCCCTGGCACCTTCGCTTCGTGCCGTCATGAACGTCGAAGGTAACTTCTTCCCCAATGTGGATTACGAGACGTGCTTCGGGCGGGGTATCCACGTGCTCGGGTGCGGGCCTGCCTATGCGCAGGCGGTAGCCGAGTACTCCCTTGGGCTCGCCATCGACCTCGCGCGCGGGATCAGCCGCGGGGACCGGGCGTTCAGGGCCGGCCGGGAGTCGTACGTGTCGGGAGGCAACGCGGACGCCATTCTGCTGCGGCACGCTGAGATCGGGCTCGTGGGCTATGGCAATCTCGGGCGGGCGCTCCATCGACTGCTCGAGCCGTTTGACGCCAGGATCCGGGTCTACGACCCATGGCTGCCGGACAACTTCCTGCGGGAACACGACGTGACTCCCGCATCCCTGGACGAGGTCCTGTCTCGGAGCACATTCCTCTTCGTATTGGCCACGGTCACCGCAGAGACCGAGCACCTGCTCGGGCCACGGGAGCTGGACCTGATCCCGGGCTCGGCCCGGGTGGTCCTGGTGAGCCGGGCAGCGGTCGTCGACTACGCTGCCCTCCTCGATCGCGTCGCCGCAGGGCGGTTCCTCGCGGCCGTCGATGTCTGGCCGGATGAACCCGTGCCTCCCGACCACCCGGCTCGTGGGCTGGACGGTCTGATCCTCTCCGCACACCGCGCTGGGGGGATCCCCCAGGCGTTCCTCGAGATCGGCGAGATGGTGCTCGATGACCTCGATCAGATCAGGCGCGGCCTTCCGCCGGTGCGCATGCAGGTGGCCGCCC
>Ga0137373_10007672_pt1 | contig 11452 bp, 10 predicted proteins | sample SagtaG_5_FD_104912 | JGI IMG/M metagenome (GOLD analysis project Ga0137373, IMG submission 104912) | Vadose zone soil microbial communities from Sagehorn Ranch, Mendocino, California, USA - Sage1_R_80_16 metaG | ecosystem: Environmental > Terrestrial > Soil > Vadose zone | place: USA...
CGATGGGATTCGCCGCCGCGCTAGTTTACGGCGCGCGACAGCCACGCCGCCTCAGCGGGTGCATAGAAGTTGCGTGTCTTTCCACCGCTCTTTTGGGCGTGTCACTGATGGCGCTGGCTTTCGAAGGCATCATCTGCCTGATTATGGCCATCCCGATCGCGGTGCCGCTTGCGGCTTTGGGCGGCGCTTGCGGGTATGCGGTGCAACGGCGGCGCTGGTCCAACAATGGCGCTCCCGCATTCATTTCCGCTCTCATCATGTTTGTCCCGGGCGTGCAGTGGATGGAACACACTGCTGCAATGCCAGCGCCCACGTTTGTGGTTCGCTCGGCAATTGATATTCAGGCACCGCCAGAAAAAGTTTGGAGGCAAGTGGTTGCATTTACCGAAATTCCGCCGCCAACCGAATGGATGTTTCGCGCCGGCATCGCTTACCCCATCCGGGCGGAAATAGTAGGGAGCGGTCCTGGCGCAGAGCGACGTTGTGTATTCTCGACCGGCGCCTTTGTCGAACCTATCGAAATTTGGGACCAACCACACCGATTGAAGTTTTCGGTGACGTCGAATCCGGCGCCGATGGAAGAATGGACTCCTTACCACCACATCGAGCCGCCACACCTGCATGGCTTTCTGGTCTCAAACGGCGGACAATTCTTGTTAACGCCGCTGCCGAATGGAGGGACGAGGCTGGAAGGAACGACTTGGTACCATCACGGACTCTGGCCGGCGGGATATTGGCGGCTGTGGTCAGACGCGATCATTCATCGGATTCATCTGCGGGTGTTGAGGCACATTCGGGATGAGGTCGAGAAAAATATGGAATGACAGCCCACCGCGCGGATCGGCTTCTGCCGGGCGGTGAAACCTGCCAGCTTGGGCGAGGTCCTGAAAATTAATCCCCCAGAGGCTGCCCCACCCTGGCGATTTTCAAAGGGTGGGTTCTCGACCGAAGCCACGAGGTTGCCCCATCCCTTTCACGCTTGTTGTGAAACGGATAGGAGACCACGATTGTGAGCATCATGGCCTTTTCTCGACATCAAGCATCAGGTTTCTCGACTACGCAGATCGTTTCACGATCCGCTCCGCTCGAAATGACAGATTAATTGTCTATTTCGGAATCGAGGCTCTTAGTCAGTGAAAACCACTGACTGCAGTCCTGAGATATCGAATCTCTTGCGGCAGCGTAGGTTTTTGCAGCCCATCACATCATCTTTGCGCATCATGTAGGATTTTGCCTTCGCGAAGCGGGCACGGTCGCGCTCGTCGGCATTTCGGGGCAATTGCTTCTTCTTCGTGCGCACCAGCCAAGTGACTTCATAGTCTGCGGACTGATGGCAGTGCGGACAGTTCAACGTGGCCGGCTTCTTCTCAGGACGCTCTTCGAAAAATTCGCGCTCTTCCATTTCGTTTCCCGTTCGTTATTCCGATTATTCCACAACTTGTGGGATGCGGCGAAATGCGAAGTAGGTTGATACACTCGGATGAGCACCATGGCTAGAACAAAGAAAAGGAAGCCCTTTCGTGCCGTCACGGCCGTCAAGGCGCTAGCGCGTGAGCGGATCGGTGCGCCTCGCCCCGAACAAGTTGTTCCCGACCGGAAGAAAAAAGCGAAAGCTGACGAGAAGCACAGGCCAACGCTGGGAAAGTTGCTGCAGGAAGGCGAGTAGTGATCACGCCAGTCGGCATTTCTTTCGCCGATCTGTCCATTTATCACCACCGTCGTTTGGTGATGTCGCGGAAGGCCCATGATGCTTACTGCCGTGGTCTCCCACCCTTTCGCAACGAACGCGAAAGAATGGGGCACCCTCATTTGGGTGACTCAAGAGTGACCAGCCCGCCACACGCTGATTTGGGAACCTAGGACGCTTTTTTCCTATCTGAGGCGCGTGCTGGCGGAAGATCGTCGGGTCGCCCGTATTCATTGTGCGTGTGCACAGGCCGTTCGGGATGATCGGCAGCATCTTCTGCACCCTCGACCCGGGCCGCTTCAAGAGCTTGGTCGGTGTCCGCCAGTTAATCGATGCTCTCGTTGTCTGCATCCTCAGTTGTCGAGAGCCGCTGGGCGTCACCTGACTGGCCGGCGCTTTCAGGTCCCACTTGCCGGGGATCTTTCCCTAGTTCATCTGGTGCGGCTTCGTTGCCTTGCGGCCGGCCTTCCGTCTCGCGGTGTTTGCGCATAACTCCTCCTCAGCGATTTTTGGATGCGGATTTCAAAGAAGAAGATTGTGTTTTGAAGGCTTCGTGTTGGAGGCGAATGCGCGGGCAAGGTTCCATTCGGCTTCGCTCGGGGGATCGCGGGCGAGGGCCCCATTCGACTGCGCTCAGGGCAGGTCCGCGCCACACATGCCTAGGCCTCTTGCAGTTCTTCCAACAGGTCGGTCTTCAGCTCTTCTTGTTTGGCAGAGGCGAGCTTGCCCCCGCTTGCGGTTAGATAAAAGGCGTCGATGGCCATCTGGCCTTCGGTATCAATCAACGCGATCTCAATGTTGCAATCTTTATGAGAGAACCTGGAACAGATTCTGTGCAGAAGGCCGAGGCGGTCCTGCGCTACCACCTGCACTAGCGTGCTGCTGGCGGAGCACTGGTCATCGAATTCAATTCGGGTTTCGATCTTCACCTTGGCCGCGTGTTTTGACTCCGAGCGCATGCGGTCGCGCAACATGCGGTCCAGATCAGCTTCTCCATTCAGCACGTCTGAGATGCTGCGCTGGAACCGCTCCCATTCGGGCATATTCAGCTCGAGGGTGCGGAAGCGGTCGGTGAAGTAGAACGTGTCCACAACCACGCCACCGGCATTCGAGAAGGCGTCCGCCTTAACAATATTCATTCCCCACGCTGCGAGCGATCCCGCAATGTTGGCGAACAGAAATGGCCGGTCCTTGGTCACGACGGTCAACTCATACCAGTGGCGGCCACGGACAAGCTGAAGCTGAACCGGTTCCTCAGAGAGATTTCCCGCCATTTCCAAGTGTTGCAGAACCTCTTCCGGACGATAAGTTCGCAGATAGCGCCGGGGTAGCCCCTCTAAGAAACTCTTGATTGTCTTCGACAGCTTCGGAGCGAGAGCTTGCAGACGCGCCACACTCTCGTCTTTTTCAGTTTCCGCGTGCACCCGCTGGTCGGCAGTGCGGCTCATGCAATTGGAGCCGGCGATGTAGAGCTGCCACACGTTCTCCGCTTTCCAGGGAGTCAACGCCTCGGGATTCACTGCCTTGATATCAGCATAGGTGAGGAGACAAAGCATTTTCAGTCGTTCTGGTGTGCCAACTCTTTCCGTAAAAGCCTGAATGGTCACAGGGTCATAAATATCACGGCGCAGGGTTGCCGAGATTTCCAGATGGCTGGCGATGAGGAATGTGATCGTTTCCTGGTCACTCTCCTCCAGTTGCAAGCGATCCATACAGCGGTGCGCTATCTCCAGGCTGGTCACGACGTGGTTTTCCCCCGGCACACCCTTGCCGACATCGTGCAAGAGCAGCGCCACATAAAGGAGCTCGGGCCTTTCGAGTTCCTCGAGCAGGCGGCCATATCGCTGGTCCCATTCCGAGCCTGCCTGGCGGGCGCGGTGCAGGAACTCGATAGCGAGAAACGAATGCTCGTCAACCGTAAAGCGATGATAAAAATCGCGGACTACGAGGGAGTCAATAAGCTTAAGTTCTGGAAGGATGATGGCGAGTAATCCGAGAGAATGCATTGCTCGCAGCGCTTCTGCGGCATGCGGTTCAACCAGGACCGCCTGCAGATAACGCCAGCTCACGACCCCTGAAGGAGGCGCCTCTTCTAGAGCCGGCAATACTTGCTCAATCCGGCTTTCCGTGGCCATGGCCAGCTTGAGTCCGTGATGGGCGGCAAAACTGAAAATGCGGAATAGCAATTCAGGATCGCGAACCGCGGATGGTTGTTGCAAGTAGATCAGTCCGTCCACTACGGAAAAGTCTGCGTTGGAGAGCCGGGAACGCCAGTTCTGAAAATGACGATAAAGAGACGACCTCGCGGCCGGAACCGACTCCAGTAGGCGCAAACATTCGTAATGCACGGCGCGAGCGTGGCGGAAATAAATCCGCATCCAAGCCGCCGCGTCCAGACGATCCGCGGCCGCAGCGCCGATGAGGCGGGTCGCAGCCTCGTCCTGCGATTCCCAGGCCAGCATGTTGTCATCGCGTCCCTGGCGATAGTGGAGAAATGTGCGCACCGAGCTCACGAATTCCAAAGCGGGGCCAAACTTATGTTGTGCGGAATCAGGGAGAAGCGATTCCGGATCAGGCCACTTCCGCTCTTTATCCACCGCGGAAAGCAGGGCCATCCAGCAAGCCACGTTATAGTCGCGAAGCCCGCCCGGCGCCTCTTTTACGTTCGGTTCGAGATGAAATACCGTGTTGCCGTATTTTGCATGGCGAGAGCGAGTCACCTCGGCGAGTTGCTGGATAACGTAATTCCCTTCCCGCAAAAAGAACTTTGGAAGGACTTTGTCGTGCAAGCGCGAGAAAAGCTCCGGGTCTCCAGCAACAGGGCGGCAGTCAAGAAGCGAGATCGTGAACTCCACGTTCTGTGCGTCAAAGGCTTCACATTCCGCGAGGGTGCGGGTAGTTGGGCCCAGCTTCAGCCGCAGGTCCCAAAGCTCCTGGCAAAAAGTGCGAATGGGATCGCGCAAACCATCTTCCGTGGTCCGATCGGCGTGCAAAAACAGGATGTCCACATCGGAATGAGGGAACAGAGACCGCCTGCCGAATCCACCCAGAGCCACCAAAGCAAAGTTTTTCGACTGTCCTCCACCCGGACAGATCAGTTCATTCCACAGGCGGAGCAGAACTTTCTCTACGAGTTCCGTACGCTGAGCAATCGCGGTCGAACCGATACCGTGAGCGGCAAACTCCCGCTGAATCCTGGCGGATTCGTTCGAATAGAGTTCGCGTAGCTCAGTGCGCAACGTGGCTGCTGTGCTCATCAGTGAGGCTGGTTTCCAACGTGTCCGTTGGAGCGGGTCTCTTCCACTCTATCTGTCTAACCTATTATCGCGGAAATCGAAACTATTTATGGAGGGAATCAGGATTGATTATTAGCGAAGCGATTAGCTACTAGCTTTTAGCTCTTAGCGCACGGCTCTCCTACCAGGGACTCAGCTAAAGGCTAAGAGCTAAAAGCTTCTTCTACAATGCATTGTCACCGCGCTCATCATTACGGATGCGGATGGCCTCGTCCACGCGGGAGCGGAAAATCTTGCCGTCGCCAATCTTTCCAGTCTGAGCGGCGCTGACAATGGTGCCCTCGACTTTCTCAACCATGTCATCGGCGAGCACCATCTCAATTTTGATCTTGGGTATCAGGTCCACCGTGTACTCGCGCCCGCGATAGACTTCGGTGTGACCTTTCTGCCGACCGTGCCCGCGTACTTCGATCACGGTCATGCCTTCCACCCCAATTTCGTGCAGCGCGTTCTTGACGGCTTCGAGCTTGGAGGTTTGAATAATGGCTTCGACTTTGGTCATGTGACTTGTCCGCCCAACGGGCTAGGCTGAAACCTCCCAATAATATCCTTCTTCGCCGTGCTGTGAGAGATCCAGTCCTTGCACTTCGTGTTCCGGGCTGACCCGCAGTCCGATCGTGAGATCAACCAGTTTCAATATGACAAGCGTACCCACGATCGCGATCACCCACGCGATGACCACACCCACCAACTGATTCAGCAGCTGGTGAAAGTTGCCTTCGACAACGCCGGAAGGCAGCACATTGCCCTGCGCATCCTTAAAAATCGGATTCACTGCGCTCGAGGCAAAGACGCCGGTGAGCAGAGCGCCCAATGTTCCTCCTGCGCCGTGAACTCCGAAGGCATCGAGGGAATCATCATAGCCGAACCGTGCTTTGACCTTTGTGACCATGAGATAGCACACTATGCCCGCAGCCAGCCCAATCAGCAGAGCCGCCATGGGGCCAACGAATCCCGCTGCCGGCGTAATTGCCACCAATCCTGCGACCGCACCGGATATCGCACCCAACGCACTGGCCTTACCGTTGCGCAACCATTCCGCTCCCGCCCAGCCGATCACGGCTGCCGCAGCGCCCAGGTGAGTAGCCACAAATGCGCTGGTCGCAAGAGTGCCGGATGCCAGCGCACTTCCCGCGTTGAAACCGAACCATCCTACCCACAGCAAGCAGGCGCCCACGAAGCTCAGGACTACGCTGTGCGGCGGCATTGCTTCCTTCGGATAGCCAAGCCGGCGGCCCAGGTAAACCGCACAAACCAGGGCGGAGACTCCTGAGGTCACGTGGACCACCGTTCCTCCTGCGAAATCGAGGGTCGGGAAACGCCCGCCCAGTGCGGCGTTCAATAGTCCACCCTTGCCCCAAACCATGTGCGCCATGGGGTCGTACACGACGATCGACCACAGCGCCATGAACACTACCATGGCGCTGAACTTCATACGCTCGGCAAAGGCCCCGGTTATCAGCGCCGGCGTGATAATGGCAAACATCAATTGGTAAATCATGAACGTCTGCTGAGGAATGGTGGCCGAATACGCAGGCTCAGGCTGCACTCCTACCCCTCGAAGAAAGAGATGATGCACGCTCCCCACGAAGCTATTTCCCGAACCAAATGACAGACTGTAGCCACACAAAGCCCACAGCACGGTGATGAGAGCCATCATGGCAAAGCTCTGCATCATGGTGGAGAGTACGTTCTTTTTGCGGACTAAGCCGCCGTAGAAAAGCGCCAGCCCAGGGCCCGTCATCATCAGCACCAGGGCGGCGCTGGTCAGCATCCAGGCGTTATCGGCGGAGTTCTTGGCGTCCGTGACCTGCTGTTCCAGTTTGCTCAGACGCGCGCTTTGATTGTCTGATGAAACGGAGGCGGCCGACGCTTGGGCCCACAAGCCGGACGTAAGCATCAGGATGAGTAAAACACTGACTACAAAGCGATCTACCTGGATCTTTCCCATGAGAATGCAATTCGAACAAAGCTAGCGAAGTCGTTTCTAAGGCGATCACTCTAAACTAGCCTCAGGAAAATTTCAAAGCGATAATTTGATTTGGAGTTCCGAACCGGTGCTGGAAGGAGACGTGTCTCCAAGTCAAAGTGCTGCCCATCGCTTTACGGATGCCAAGCGCCCGAGGGGTCTCTGCACAAAACCGAGGAGTCTCCGCACAAAACAACGTGATAGGTCAACCTGGGCTATCAACCTAGTGGCAAAACTGAATCTTTGAGAGGCAGAAAACATCTTATATGCCAGCGAGTAGTGTAACTAAGTCCAATTCCATGGACGGAGGTCCCCAGATGGCCACCAGTCCCAGCATTCTGCCGAGCAACGAATACAGTCGATCCCGGCCGCCGCAGGTGGATCAGATCGAAGACCTTTTGCGGCTGCAAAAAGCCGCGCAAAAAATCAGCTCGATTCTCGATCTCGACGAACTCATAGATAAAGTGGTAAACGATGTGGCGCGCTCTTTCGGCTGCACAGAGGCAAATATCTACTTGCACGAAGAGGAGCGCGGAGAGATCGCGCTGGCCGGGGTGTGTGGGTGCACGGTTTATCACAAGGGGCATCGCTTGAAAGTTGGCCAGGAAGGCATGGCCGGCTATGTGGCCGCGACGCGGCAGATGCGCTATGCGGCGGACGTGCGCAAGGATGAGTATTACATTCGCTGCGAGGAATCCACTCTTTCCGAAGTTGCTATACCGCTGCTCGTTGAAGACCGATTGGTTGGGGTCTTTAGCACATCGCGTCCGGAGGTGGATGCATTCCCTCCCGAGCAACTCCGGCTTCTACAGGCGCTGTGCGTCCACATTGCGGTGGCCATTAACAACGCGCGCCGCTTCCAGCAGGAGCGGCACGAACGCGAAAAGATGACCCGCGAAGCCCACGAGGCGCGGATCATTCAGCAAGGTTTGTTTCCCAAGAGTTCTCCTTACATTCCCGGATTCGCCATTACCGGACTGAGCATCCCTGCTGGGGCTGTGGGTGGCGACTGGTATGACTTCATCCCCTTCGGCGATGGGTGCTGGGGATTGGTGCTTGCCGATGTCGCTGGTAAGGGGACCGCTGCGGCCCTGCTCATGTCCGCCACGCGCGGCATGCTGCGGTCGTTGGCTGAAACTTGCGACAGTCCTGCTGAAATCCTGAGCAAATTAAATCGTCTTCTAGCGGAGGACTTTCCGTCCGGCAGATTCGTCACCATGCTTTATGCGGTGCTCAATCCCAAGCTGCGCACGCTAACATTTGCGAGTGCCGGACACTTGCGCCCGCTTCTGGTGAACGGCCATGGAGCACGTTTTTTGGATTCGGAGCGCGGGATACCGCTTGGTTTGGGTTTCAGTAACTTCTCGGAGAGCAAAGTCAAACTTCCGGAAGGTTCGCGGCTGGTGTTTTACAGCGACGGCATCACCGAGACCGAGAGTCCCGAAGGCGAAGAGTATGGACCGAGCCGACTGCAAGCACATCTGCAGCAGCCCGATGTTTCCGCGGAGAGCATTCTGGAAGATGTGCGCCGCTTCGCCAATGGCGCCGGCCTGCATGATGATGCGACGGTGATTTTCCTTCGGGCATGACCCGGCCTCTCTTCTGGATACGCGTCCGACTTTGCGTTCTGCAATACTAATTTCATGCGGGATTACTTTCCTCGGCGAATCGTCTCGCTGCAGCCGAGCGCCACGGTAATTCTCCGCGACCTGAACAGGCTCGACTCTCTTGTGGCCTGCACGAAATATTGCGCGGAAGTGTGTCCCGAAGTAAGAGGAAAGACGGCGATAGTCTCCGATTCCTGGAGCGCGCAAAGCCAACAGATATGTGATGCCAAGGCTGATCTCGTTATCGCAGCCGTGCCTTATCAGGAGAAAGCTCTGGCTGAGATTCTGAAGTCAGGAGCACGTTTCCTGGGGCTGACTCCGAAGTCTTTAGCGGATATCTACGCTGACATTGCCATGATCGCAGGAATTGTGAACGCCCGCGACGAGGGATTACACGTAATTCTGCGAATGCAGGAGACCATCGAAGCGGTGCGCTGCCAGACAAATGATTTGCCGCGGCGAAGAGTTTTCTGTGAGGAGTGGGGAAAACCGCTCATCGCTTCACAGCTCTGGGTCGCTGAACTGGTCGAAGCTGCTGGCGGCACCTTCATCGGCAAACCTGGCGCACACACCGATGCAGCCACAGTGGAATCAGCCGTGCCGGAGGTCGTGATCGCAGCCTGGTGTGGAGCGGGCGATCGAGTTCCCCTCGAAAAAGTCATTCGCGGCCGCAAGTGGGAAAACATTCCCGCCGCGAGAACTGGCCGCCTATATTGCGTCAGAGATGAATACTTAAATACGCCCGCACCAACCCTGCTGCACGGACTTCGCGCGCTAGCCGCCGCCATTCATCCCGAGCGTTTTCCACAAGCCGACGGACTACGATGTATCAGCTCTGCATTATGAACCGCACCCAACCTTGCACGCGCAGGCTGCCCGTCACATCACGCGGGCTCTTATCATGAAGCGCGTAGTTGCCGCGTTGATTTGGGAAAATGGAAGAGTATTGGTTTGCCAACGCACCCGGCACCAGACCATGCCCCTCAAGTGGGAGTTCCCCGGAGGCAAAATTGAAGAGGGCGAGCAGCCCAGAGATGCCTTGCGCCGCGAGTTGGACGAAGAACTCGGCATTGCGGCGGTGATCGGAGATGAAGTAGCGCGCATTCGCCACGAGTACCCGAACGGCAGTGCCGTGGAGCTACGGTTTTATGACGTGCGCGAATATTCAGGAAAAATGGAGAATCGCATCTTTCGAGATCTTCAATGGGCACTTCCACCTGAGCTGCCGTCTTACGATTTTCTCGAAGCGGATTCGACCCTTGTGAAGGACCTAGCGCAAGGAAAAATGTAAGGCCTTAACCTTGGCCTATTCTGAATCGTGTAGCCCCGGACGCCTCGTCCGGGGTGGAGCGCAGCCCATATCTCTCCCGTTATTACCGCCGTCGCCGCTCGCGCATGCACACCCGCTCTCGTCTTCGACGAGAGCGGGGCGGACGAGGGCGTCCGCCCCTACACGAGCTATTCGGGCGGCGTTCTCTTCAAGGTCGGCGGGCCGTCATCAGCGGCGGGAGGTTTTGTTTCACCGCCATCTGCCGGACGCGAAAGTCTGCGCAGAGTAGGCCGATTCATCTTGGCTTGGCCCATGCGACGCCGGTTCTGCACTTCGTTCAAATGCGCCTTAACATCCTGGAACTCAGACGTGTCCACTTTGTACTGAGGGAGGGCCGGCAAAAGAGTATTGATTTCTTTTTGCGTCTTTTCAATTCTGTCAGGAGTTTGGGGATGGGTTTCGAAGGCCTTGGCCACAACGTTCTCTTTGTGCCTTTCGAGTTCTCTGACCTTCTCGAAAAATGCGGTGAAGGCCTGAGGGTCGTATCCCGCTCGATACATGTACTGCACTCCCAGGAAGTCGGCCTCGGATTCGAACGCCCGTGAAAATTTCAGGTAGGTCAGTGGCATAGCTAAGCCCGCAGCCTCGTACACGCCAAAGCCGATGGGTCCACCCACCATCATCAGGGATACCGACGCCAGATGCATTAGCTGATTGCGAGTGTTCCCTCGTGCAGCGTGGCAGGCGGCTACGTGGGCAATTTCATGGGCCATCACTCCTGCGAGTTCGGCTTCGTTGTCGGCGGCCTGAATAAGGCCGGAGTCTACATAGAAGAAGCCGCCGGGAAGAGCGAAGGCATTGATGTCATCGGAGTCGATGACCTTGATGGTGAACGGAACCTGCGAATCAGAGTTGCGAACCAGGTTTTGGCCGAGCTGGTTGATATATTCCGTGACTTGCGGATCGGCCAGCAAGCGGGCGGAGGATTCCACCTGCGCGGAATAGTTCTTCCCCATCGCGATCTGCCTGTCCAGGCTGTACCAGTTGCCCAAGCCGCGCCCGCATCCGATTTTTCGATTGCCGATCGCACCAACGTCGCGGACGCTGTGGTCGTGGTATGCCTTGACTGCTGGGGAAGAGAGCGCCGGGCCAGCCGGGAGCACAGGGTCATCAGAGCTCTGGGCATAACCTGCGGACGCGATCAGAGCCAAGGACACGAGGAGTGCGGGAATACGGAGCGACATATTTGCTCCTAAAATGTTGCAAGAGAAGTTACCCGACATGGGGCAAGGATGCAACTGTTAATTCGAACAGGGAGGCCGACGCCCTCGTCTGGCGGGCGGAGAGCTTGCCATGAGCAAGTCGACGGGGGGCCGCGCCTACACGATCGGACTTCTACATGGCCAGGCTACAACGTCCCCGAGGCCGGCAAGATGCTCAATTCCTCTATCGTGCTTTCTGCGGGAACCTTTAACGCGTTCACCAGGGCCTGAGCCACAGTAGCGGGCTGGACCATCTTTTTTCGCGGTGCATCTGGCCAAAACACATCCCATAGCGCGGTGTCGGTCGCGCCAGGCAGGAACGCGATTACGCGGATTCCTCGGGCGCGCAGCTCCTCGCGCA
>Ga0137373_10007673_pt1 | contig 11451 bp, 9 predicted proteins | sample SagtaG_5_FD_104912 | JGI IMG/M metagenome (GOLD analysis project Ga0137373, IMG submission 104912) | Vadose zone soil microbial communities from Sagehorn Ranch, Mendocino, California, USA - Sage1_R_80_16 metaG | ecosystem: Environmental > Terrestrial > Soil > Vadose zone | place: USA: California...
CTCCTTGCGCGGCAGCTGCGCCTCGACGCGCCCGAGCTCGATGATGATGTCGCCGTTCTCGAAGCGCTTCACCATGCCGCTCACGACGTCGCCGACGCGCTGGCTGTACTCGGCGTAGACGTTTTCGCGCTCCGCTTCACGGACCTTCTGGAAGATCACCTGCTTGGCGGTCTGGGCGGCGATCCGCCCGAGGTCTTCGGTCGGGCGCGGGAACTCGATTTCCATGTCGACTTCCGCTTCGTCGCCGTACAGCTGCTGCGCCTCGCTCAGCGAGATCTGCGTGGCGGGATCGGTGACGTCCGCGACGATCTTCTTCACCGCGTACAGCTCGAGCTGCCCGTTCTCGGTGTTGAACCGCGCACGCAGCGCCTCGCTCTTGTACCGCTTCCGTGCGGCCGCTTCGAGCGCGTCCTGCACGGCGCTGATGATGATGTCCGGCTCGACCCCTTTTTCCTTCGCGATGGCGTCGATCTGCTGGAGCAGCGGATTTGATGTTGTGGCCATGTCTTCTCTCTCGAGCCCTTCTAGAATTCGACGTCGAGCCGCGCGCGCTTGATCTGCGCCAGCGGCACGCGATGGACTTTCCGTCCTTCTTCGAGGAGCACCACCCCTTCGTCGATACCCGCGAGACGCCCGGCAAACGCCGACTGGCCGTTGACCGGCTCGGTTGTCACGAGCTTGGCCTTCCTCCCGTTGAACCGCCGATAGTCCGCCGCGTGGCGAAGCGGCCGATCGAGCCCCGGCGACGAAACTTCGAGCGTGTACGCCTGTCCAAGCGCGTCGGCGCCCAGTTCCTCTTCCTCGACGTCCAGAAGTGCGCTCAGATCCTGGCTGACGCGCTGGCAGTCTGCGATGCCCACCGCATCCTCCTCGGGGGGCACTGGCTTACCGGGGTCCGGCCGATCGATGATCACCCGCAACACCAGTCCGACCGCTTCGCGGCGAAGCTGGACGTCGAACACCTCGAGTCCGTAGCTCCGCGCGACGCGCTCCGCGGTCCCGCGGACCCGTTCCAGCTGGTGACCGGACGGCGTAAAAGACCCCTGTAAAAACAAAAAGTGGGCACCGGCCCACTCGGGTAACCTTACTCGAACCTGCCACCCATAAATATAGCATGCAGCAGGCGTGTGTGGCGCGCGGTCTTTAGACCGCGCGTCGGCGGGGTCTGAAGACCCAGCCCTACGTCGTCACGAGAGGACTTGCGACGAGGTCGTATCCCGTGGCACCCACGATCCGCGCACGGATGAGGTCGCCTCCGGCGTAGTGTTCCGGATCGCAGTCGGTGAGGAACACGATCGGATCGATATCCGGCGCCTGCCCCTCGAGGCGGCCCTGCAGGACGAGCTCGTGTTCGGACGACGGCCCATCGATAAGTACGCGGACCTCGCTCCCCACACGGCGCTTCTGGGCCGCGGCGACGATCTTCTTCTGCCGCGCCATGAGGGCATTGCGCCGTTTCCGTTTCACCGCCGCGGGCACCTCGTCGGGCAAACCGTAGGCGCGCGTGCCTTCCTCGTGGGAATAGGTGAACACCCCCACATGATCGAACCGGGTGTCGGCGACGAACCCTTCCAGATCGGCGAAGTCCTCGTCGGTCTCGCCGGGGAAGCCGACAATCAGTGTCGTGCGCAGCGTGACGCCCGGCACGCGCTCGCGAATGCGGGCGAGAAGCTTGTCGTACGTCTTGCGATTCCCCGGACGGCGCATGCGCTTCAGCACGCCGGCCGACGCGTGCTGCAGCGGCAGGTCGATGTAGCGGCACACCTTCCCGCACTCGGCCATCGCATCGAGCACGTCGTCGGTGATCGTCGTGGGGTAGAGGTAGAGCAGCCGGATCCATTCGAGCCCGTCGATGGCGTTGAGCTCGCGCAGCAGTCGCGCCAGCGCGCCCCGTTCGCCGCGATCGATGCCGTAGAACGTCGTGTCCTGCGAGATCAGGAGCAGCTCGCGAGCGCCCTGCGCGGCCAGCCATCGCGCCTCGCGGACGACGGACTCCGCGGCGCGGCTGCGATATCCACCTCGCAGCGTCGGGATGATGCAGAACGCACAGGTGTAGTCGCAGCCTTCCGCGATCTTCACGTACGCGAAATGCTTCGGCGTGGTGAGGAGGCGCGGCGTGTCCGCGTCGTAGATGTAGGTGGGCACCGACGGGACGCGTGGTCCGGGATCCGGGATCCGTTCGGAATCGCTGATTGAGGATTCCGCGGAAGGGGACGAACGGAAGAACATGACCGGAGAGACGCTCTCTTGTCGGATCCCGCATCCCGCATCGCGCATCCCGGCAGCGTCAGCGCCGATCGCGTCAAGGATCTGCGGCACCTCGCCCGTCCCGAGCACCGCATCGATCTCGGGGATTTCCTTGCGCAGCTCGTCGCGATAGCGCTCGGCGAGGCAGCCGGTGACGACGAGACGCGAGCACTTGCCGTCGCGCTTCTGCGCGGCCATCTCCAGGATCGCGTCGATCGATTCCTGTTTCGCCGAATCGATGAACGCACACGTGTTCACGACGAGCACGTCGGCGCTCGTCGCGTCCGGCGTGATCTCGTGCCCCGCGTCACGGGCGATGCCCAGCATCACCTCGCCGTCGACGAGGTTCTTCGGGCACCCGAGCGATAGAAAACCGATCTTCATTACGGATAGATCCGGTACAACATCCGCGGATACGGGATCGCTTCACGCAAGTGATCGATCCCGCAGATCCACGTGACCACGCGCTCGATGCCCATGCCGAAGCCGCCGTGCGGAACGCTGCCGAAGCGGCGCAGATCGAGATACCACTCGAACGCTTCCTTCGGCAGGCCGTGTTCCTCGATTCGACCGACGAGCAGGTCGTAATCGTCGATGCGCTCGCCGCCGCCGATGATTTCGCCGTACCCTTCGGGTGCGAGGACGTCGACGCAGAGCGCCACGTCGGGGTTCTGCGGATCCGGCTTCATGTAAAACGCTTTGACCGCCGACGGATATCGGTGCACGCACACCGGCCGATCGAAGCTCTCGGAAATCGCGGTCTCGTCAGGCGCCCCGAAATCGCCGCCCCACTCGAACGGCAGCCCCTTTTCCTGGAGCAGCTTGGCCGCCTCGTCGTACGACAGGCGCGGGAACGGCCCCTTCACCGTCGCGAGCTTGGTGGTATCCCGTTCGAGCGCCCTCAGCTCCGCCTGTCGTCTGTCGAGCACGCGCTGCACGACATACACGACCAGCGCCTCAGCGAGATTCATGACGTCGTCGAGGGTCGCATACGCCATCTCGGGCTCGACCATCCAGAACTCGGTCAGGTGGCGGCGCGTCTTCGACTTCTCCGCGCGGAACGTCGGGCCGAAGCAGTACACGCGCCCGAGCGCCATCGCATCGGCCTCGTTATAGAGCTGGCCACTCTGCGTGAGGTATGCCGTCTGGTCGTCGAAGTACTGCACCGGGAACAGCGTGGTCGTCCCTTCGCACGCCGCCGGCGTGAAGATGGGCGTGTCGGCGAGGATGAACCCGCGCTCGTTGAAGAAATCGCGGACCGCGTTGATCACCTCATGCCGCACGCGGAGGATTGCCTGCTGCCGCGGCGAGCGAATCCAGAGGTGCCGCCGGTCCATCAGGAAATCGACGCCGTGTTCCTTTGGCGAAATCGGAAAGTCTTTCGATTCGGAGACGACCTGCAGGCCGGTGACGTCCACCTCGTAGCCGCCGGGCGCACGCTTGTCCGCCCGGACGGTCCCGTCGACGATGACCGACGTTTCCTGCGCGAGATGATCGGCCTGCTTGAACGCCTCTTCGCCGACCGCCTGCTTCGTCATCACGCACTGGATGAAGCCGGTGCCGTCGCGAAGCGTCAGGAAATGAATCTTCCCGCTCGACCGCCGGTTGTGCAGCCACCCCTTCAGCGTGACGGCCTGGCCGTCGGACTTCGCGATGTCCTGGATGTAAGCAGTCATGGATGTGCCAGTGTGCGTTCGAAGCGCTGCCGCGCGCGACGCGCGTCCTCGAGCACGGATGCCGGGCTGCCGGTGTTCGCCACCTCCATCAGGTATGTCCCGTCGTAGCCGATCTTCTGCATCGTCATGAGCGCCATGTCCCAGTCGATGGTGCCCGCGTACGGAACGAGGTGCTCGTCATCCCGGCGCCGGTTGTCGTGGACGTGCGTGGCAATGAGGTGCTCGGCGGCGGTCTCGACCGCGTCGGCCACGTCTCCCATGATGTGCGCATGCCCGAAGTCCATGCAGATGCCGACAGTCTTGGACTCCAGGTCGCGCTCGATCATGTTCACCAGCGAAGCCGCCGTCGATAGATCGTTCGGAATCACTTCGAGCGCGACACGCACGCCAAGGGGCTCCGCGAGACTGCAGATTTCCTCCGCGCTCTTGGAGGCCGCGGCGCGGTTGTTGTCTCCCGGCTGGCTCTTCGCCGTCGGCGTTCCGAGATGTACGACCAGGACGTCGAAGGGAATGCGTTTCACGATCTGCAGCGCCGCTGCGGCCTCGCGCACCGCCGCCTGCCGCCTCGCACTGTCCGACGCCGCGTTCGAATAGCTCTCGCCCCACTCGCCATTCGCCATGCTCGCGACAATCGGCGCGTGGATGCTGTTCAACCGCAGCCCCGTTCCCGACAGCCACTGCGCGAGGCTGTCGATCGCGCCGCTCTCGTGATAGTCGAAATGCGTCCGGGTCGCGAAGAGCTCGACCGCCTCGAATCCGTACGACGCGATCTGCGCGAGGTGTTCACGGTCGAGCCGGCGGTCGTGGTAAAGGTGCGTGCTGATCCCGAAACGCATGTTGTCTCGCGGAGTAACCCCTTATTCTAGCAGCAAACCGGATCACGTTCAGCGACGTTCAGTGTCACGCTGCATTCCATCGCAGCGTTGTTCTTCTCTGCGACGTCTGCGATCTTCGCGCGAGATGTCGTTGATTGAGGGCTTTAACGGAATTCCTCAACCAGCCCGGCGAGGATTTCGTGGGTGCGGCTGAACTGCGGGAGCTGTTCGAGGTTGGTGCGGACGTAGCGCAGCGTTCGCGGGATGTACTGGATGTACACGGGATTGCGTCGTGCGGTCGTCTGGTAACCGAAGGTGCCGAGCGCCTTCAGGTTGCGCTGCAGCGCCATCACGTCGAAGCGACCGCGGAACTCGCGCTCCTCGCCCGTGCGGCCGGACAGGGCCAGGAAGTAAGCGAGCAGCTCGCTCACGGTCTCCTCGGGCAGGTCGACGTATGAATCGCGGAGGAGTGACACGAGGTCGTAGGTATCCGGGCCCATCCTCGCGTCCTGGAAATCGATGATGTAGAGCTGATCCGCGTGTAGCATCAGGTTGCGGCTGTGGTAATCGCGATGGCACAGCACGCGCGGCTCGGAGGCGAGCGTCTCGACGATGGTGGAGAATTCGCGGCGGAGCTCGTCGCGCGCCGCGGGGGGAATGACCACGCCCCGGTACGCCTCGATGAAGTGCTTGATGAAGAAGTCGAGCTCCCACGTCAGCTTCTCGACGTCGAACGCCATGCCGTAAGGCAGATACTCCGGCGATTCGAGCTCCGCACCGCGGCGCTGGAGTGTCGAAATCAGCGAGACCGCCTGGCGATACAGCGCCGCGTGCTCGGCCGGCGTTGCGGCCCCGAGGTGGGCCTGCAGCGTTACATCACCCAGGTCGGTCAGCGCGAGCACGCCGAGATCCTCGGCGTGGCCGAGCACCGCGGGAATTGGCACCGGCATCTTCTCTAGCAGCCGCGCGACGTTCACGAACGGCAGCGTGTCGAAGTGGAACGGCGCCGAGTAGAGCGACAGGACGATTGACTGCTCGTCCGTGACGAGCACGCGGAAATACCGGCGATCCGACGCGTCGCCGGTCAACGGCATGACGCGAGAGGACCGTTCGGCGAGGCCGCTGCGATGCAGGTACCCGTCGATCTTCCCGCGCGCGTCGGCGCTGTCCGCTTGGCGCTTGTCCATCATCAATCAATGGGGCGGACGATCAATTCCGCGCCCGCCGTCCCCGGCTCCCGGATGATGGCAGCGCGGCGGTACGTCGCGCCCGCGGGGATGCTCACGCCGTCGCAGACGATGCACTCCGTCAGTTCGGCGCCCCTGCCGATCGTTACATCATCCCACACCGCGGACCGCGTGATCCGGGCGGTCTCGTCGATCCTCGTGCCGCGGCTGGACACCATGTGATTGCCCTCGATTTCCGCAAACTGGAGCGACGTATCCAGGTAGTCAGCAGGCGTGCCGATATCGCGAAACGAGGCCGTGCTGATGAAGGCGCCGACGCTGTGCGGATCGTGCTCGATCAGCTGCGGGTAGAGCCGATTGACGCTCTCGAACGGGACGCCGTCATCGAGCGAGGAAAAAACACGCGAGTCCGCAACCTGCACGCCGATGAAGTGGAAGGAAGGGAGCGTGGAGCCGGCACGCGTGAACCCTGTCACCCACGCGTTGTCGGACACCAGCACACCGCCGTATTTGTCCGGGCGTGGATTCGGGATGAGCGCCATAGTCACGGCGGCACCCGAATGGCGATGCGCGGATAGCGCTTTGCGAACGTCCACGTCGGTCAGCGTGTCGCCGTTGATGATGAAGAACGTACCGGGATCCGGGATGCGGGATCCGGGATCCGGGATGCGGGATCCGGGATCCGTGAGCAGCGGCAGCGCGTGACGCGGGCCGCCGGCGGATCCGAGCACCGGATTCTCCCACGAGTAGCGCACACGGGCGCCGAGATCGGAGCCGTCGCCGACGGAACCGGCGACGGTTGCGGGCCGATGATGAAGATTCAGAACGAAATCGCGAACGCCTTGCGAGACCAGCCAACGGACCGCGCGCCGCGCGAGCGTTTCACCGTTGACGGGGACGGCCGCTTTCGCGCGCGCAAACGTGAGCGGCCGGAGCCGCGTGCCGAGGCCTGCCGTGAGCACGAGCGCCGGCGGCAGGATCATGCGTTCGCGTCGAACACCATGTCGGGGCCGTTCAGGCCGAGTTCCTCCCGGTGCTGCAGGAAAAGCGAGCGATACGAATCGACGATGTAGTCGGCGGACGTGCGGCCGAGCGCGGCGGTCATCTCCGCGATGCCCTGTTCGCTGCCTTCGATCTCGACGAACACGCCGACAGGTGTCTCGTCGATGGCAACGATCACGTCTTCGTGCGCGAACTCCTCGCGGTACTTTTCGTACCGGAACCAGACGTGCAGGCCAAGCTCGCCGAACACGCGCAGCAGCATTTCCCCGTCGCCGACGACGGTCTCCAGCTCCTCGCGGATGTGCAGGAGCGAAGGCTGCACCGGTCCCTTGTAGGTGAGGCGGCTCTTTCCGTTCTCCATGCGCACGCGCAGGACGCAGCGCTTTCGCCGGAAGCCCTCGTCCTCGGTGTCGAGAAGCGCGTCGTCCTGGAGGCGGCGGCCGTAAAGCGGCGTCGCACCGGTGGCCAGCACGGCCTCGCGCGCTTCGTCGGCCGAGGCGAAGCGCAGTTTGATCTCACGCTCGAGGATCGCGGTCGTCATGCGTCACCTGTCCTGCGGAAAAGCCAGACCATAATCCCAAACGCGTGCGGAGTGAAAGCAGAAAGTTTCACCCGCTCACCCCATCTAGATCGCGATTGGGCGGGGCGCTCCCGCTCGCCTCCATAGCAAACGCCGCACCAGCACGTACATGGTGAAGCACTCGACAGCAAATGGTGGGAATCCGCCGAACCCGGCAATGGGCATTTCGAAGAGTTTCACGTTGGGAAGAATCGGCACGTTGTAGGCCCATTTCGTGCCCCCCCAGTAGTTCCAGAACTCCCAGAGGAATCCGCAAATGAGCCCTGCGGCCAGCAGGTTGACGAGCCGGGCCGTTCGGTGCTGGCGCCAATCGCCGAGGATCGACTCGTCTCCCGCGCGCGCGTTCAGCGGATCGAGCAACAGGATGAAGCCGAGCCACACTGGAGCGGCGAAGTAGGTCGAGTGCACGAACATCGGCACCACGACCATCAGCGCGCCCAGCGCGACGGCAAGCCACGAGATCAGCGAAAGCTTCTGCGGAAGCGGCCGGTCGACACGACTCGCGGGCGCGCGCCGATCGCGCAGGCTCGACACGAGATCGCCTGTTTCGAAGATGGCGGGAAAGATAGTGGCGAACGACCACATGTAGCCGACGTAGCGGAGCAGCAGCAGCTCTGGCAATCCGACGTAGTACCAGTTGCGGATCGAGTACTTGTTGTAGAACTCGAACACGACCCACAGCGGCACCGACATGCACGCGATGAACAGCAGCTCGGCGGGATAGTTGCGAAGCCACGAGGCCCCGCGGCGCTTCCACACGATCGCGTCGACGAACAGGATGTAGCCGGTCCAGGCGATGGGCGTATGCCAGTGGTAGAACGGATCGATGCGCGCGAGCATGCCCGCTTCCGAGACCAGCATCGTGAGAAGCCCGAACCAGCCGTAGCGAGGCAGCATCCGCACGTCAGGTCAGGCGTCCCGATCGCAGCCCGCGCAGTGCGGGCGCTCCCATGCCCTTCGCAAACACCATCGCCTTCATCGTATCGCCAAGGCCTCCTGGCATGATGAGCGTGCGCGCCGCCAGCCGTTGGCGGAGGGCGCGCGGATCATCGCCCGTGTGGACCCGATCGGCAACGCCGAGCGCGATGAGGAAATACGTCTGATCAATGATGCCTAGCGTGCGGAGGCGCGCGTCTTCCGCCGCACGGCGGAGCGCGGCGAGGTTCACATGCGCGGTGAGGTCGCTTTCGCCCGGATCGGCGAGCCAGGAGCCGGAGCGTGCGCGATGCGCGCGGTAAGCCATGAGCGTGCCTTGGGGGTGCGTGCGGAAATACCGCGGCGAGGGCTCGTACGCGTAGTCGAACAGCAACAGGAACCCGCGCGCGAGCGCTGATGCCGCCTGCCGGACCCAGAGCGTCATCTCGACGCTGACCTCGATGCGTTCGCCCGGATCGAGCGGCGGCAGGCCGGCCAGAAGCGCTGGATCTGAAACCGCCCCGTGTGCTTCGACGAGCTCACCGTCGCGTTCGGCGACGACGACCTCGCGGAGGCCGTCATGTGTCATGTCGAGCACGTGCACCGGCAGCGCATCGAGCAGCTCGTTCGCGACGATCGCGCCGCAGATGTCGCGCGGGAGCGCGGTCGAAGACGCCGCCAGACGATTCGCGTGCGGTCCCAGCGTGTCGCGCTGCGCCTGTTGCGCGGCGCGGCTTCGCTCCACGAGCGTGACGCGAATACAGCGGTAGAACTGCGGATGGTGCGTCGATGCGGCGTCGAGAATGTCGCGCGACAGCCGCCCGTTTCCGGCGCCCGCTTCGACGAGGTCGAAACGATCCGCGCCGCCGCTGCGCAGCAGGTTCCACATTTCCGCGAGCTGCTCAGCGAGTAACTCGCCGAACAACGGACTGGCGTCGACGCTCGTGTAGAAGTCTCCCTGTTTGCCGGAGCGCTGCGCTGCGCTCGCGTAGTAGCCGTGTTGCGGATCGTAAAGCGCGAGCTCCATGAAACGCGCAATCGTGATCGGACCGCTCTCGCGGACGATGGACACGATGCGGTCGTGGAGGGGTGAGGACAAAAAGGGAAAAGGGAAAAGGGAAAAGGAAAATGTAAATGGTGAAAGGCAAAAAAGGGCCGGCGGAACGTTTCCCGCCGGCCCTCCATTCTAATCGGATCCCGGATCCCGCACTCCGGATCCCGGATCCCGCACTCCGGATCCCGGATCCCGGACCCCGCGTCCCGCGCCTAGCGCTTCGTCATCGTGATGAAGTACTCGCGGCCGTCGCCGTTGCGGTCGACGCGCCACACGACCAGGAGCACCGGCCGGCCCGCGGCCGCGCTCTGCAGCGCCCGCGTCACCTGGCTCACATTGCTCACCGCCTGGCGATTCACCTCGAGAATGACGTCGTTCGGCTGCACGCCCGCGCGCGCCGCCGCGCTGTCGCGATCGATGTCCGCCACGATTGCGCCGCCGCGCCCGCGCGGGATCTCGAGCTGGCGCGCCGCCTCGGGCGTGATCGCCTCGAGCTGCATGCCGAAGTCGGTCGCCGTCTGGTTGTCGGGCTGCGTGTCGTCAGGCCGCCGTGGCGAACGTCCGCCGTTCGCTTCTGCCTCCAGATCGAGCTCGCCCGGCGTGATGCTCAGCGTCTTGCGCTGGTTGTCCCGGTAGATCGTGACCGGCACCGTGGTCCCCGGCTTCGTGTTGACGACCATGGCGACGAGCGAGTCGCCCTCGGTGACGGGCCGGCCGTTGAACTCGACGATCACGTCGCCGGCGCGCAGGCCTGCCTTCGCCGCTGGGGAATCGGCGCTCACCGAGGAAATGATGGCGCCATTGGTGTTCGGCAGCCCCATCTCCTTCGCGACGTCCTTCGTGATCGGATCGCGGTTGATCTCGACCCCAATGACGCCGCGCGAGATCTTGCCGCTGCGGAGCTGCGGCAGCAGCTCGCGGATTGTGTTGATCGGCGTCGCGAAGCCGATGCCGATGTTCGCCTGGCGCTGCTGATCGGTGTAGATCGCGGTGTTCATGCCGACCACTTCCCCCCGGACGTTGAGCAGTGGGCCGCCCGAGTTACCCGGGTTGATCGCCGCGTCGGTCTGGAGCATCGGCTGCTGCCGCGTCGCGGTGCCGCCGAACGGACGATCGAGGGCGGAGATGACCCCCACCGTGACGGTGTGGCCGAGCGCGAACGGGTTGCCGATCGCCATGACCCAGTCCCCCTGCTGCATCTGCGAAGAGTCGCCGAACTTGGCCTCCTGCAGCGGCGCTGACGGCATCTCGGTCAGCTGAATCAGCGCGCTGTCGGTCAGCGCATCCCGACCGATGACCTTGGCCGCGTACTCTTCATTCCGCCCGGCGCCGGCAAACGCCACGGTGATCTTCTCGGCCCCTTCAACCACGTGGTTGTTGGTGAGGATGAAGCCGTTCTTGTCGATCACGAACCCGGTGCCCGCGCCTTCGGTCAGCTGTCCTTCCGGACGCCGGCCCCGCGGCCGCCGTCCCTGGCCGGGACCCTGGCCCTGCGGCCCGGGCTGACCGAAGAAGCGCTGGAACAGGTCGTCGCCGCCGCCACCACCGAAGAACTCGGTGAGATCCTGCGTGCGCTGGCGCTGCTCCGTGCGGATGTTGACGACCATCGGAATCGCCTGCTTGGCGATACTGCGGAACGTGGTCGCGTCAATCGATCCGCTGATCGGCGTGCTGTTCATCGCCGGCATCGCGACCATCTGGGCCGACGAGGTCGGCGTCAAATCGAGCCGCGAAGCGATCACCATCCCCACGGCGAGCGACGCGACCGCGATGAGGACTGCGTAAAAGAGCGTGGTCTTGCGGGTGGACATTAGTGACTCTCCGAGATTGCTGTGATTCGTTACTTCGCTGTCCGTTCTAGGTTCTTCGCTGTCCGTTACGGGATCTTCGCTGTTCGTTACGAGTTCTTCGCTGTTCGTTACGGGATCTTCGCTGTTCGTTACGGGATCTTCGCTGTTCGTTACGAGTTCTTCGC
>Ga0137373_10007677_pt1 | contig 11447 bp, 8 predicted proteins | sample SagtaG_5_FD_104912 | JGI IMG/M metagenome (GOLD analysis project Ga0137373, IMG submission 104912) | Vadose zone soil microbial communities from Sagehorn Ranch, Mendocino, California, USA - Sage1_R_80_16 metaG | ecosystem: Environmental > Terrestrial > Soil > Vadose zone | place: USA: California...
CACGGTAAGCGAACAGGGGTCCACCTGGATCCGCTGGCACATGTCGAGATGCATCCCCAGGCTATCGGTGATCACGGCCTTGATCACATCGCCGTGCGAGCAGATCACGTAGGCCGCGTCCTTCCCCAGCCTGGCATTCCAGTCACGGACAGCGCTCACCGCCCGGTGCTGCATATCCAGCATCGACTCCCCGTCGGCACCGGGAAACCGGACAGCGCTCGCATGAGCCTGGACTACCCGCCAGAGCGGCTCCTTGGCCAGCGCCTTCAGCGGCTTGCCGGTCCAGTCGCCGTACCTGCACTCGCTGACCCGCTCGTCGGCGGTCACCCGCGGAAGCCCGCCCCGCGCCGATGCCAGTGCCTCGGCGGTCTGCCAGCAGCGCTCTACCGGGCTGGTGATGATCGCGTCCAGCGGAACGGAGGCCAGCCTGGCCGCGAGCGTGGCCGCCTGCGTGCGGCCGCGATCGTCCAGCGGGATACCGGGGGTCCGGCCGGTGAGCACCGTGCCGGTCGCCGCCGTGAGGCCGTGCCGCACCAGGAGAACCAAGGTCACCCCATGACTCTAAGCGCTTGCCGGGCCTGCCGGGCCTGCCGGTGAAGCATGTCCCGGCTGCCGGGGCAGGGCAGCGCGGCAGGGCACTTGCGGGCTGCCCGCTGTCACGGCCCGGCCGTACTACGAGCCGTCGGCGAGCATGAAGCCCGCTGCGCCGAAGCTGACCTGGTCGCCGGCCCGGACCGGGACCGGGCTGCTGACCAGCCAGCCATTGAGCCTGGTGCCGTTGGTGGAGCCCAGATCCTCCAGCAGCCAGCCATCGCCGTCGCGCTCGAGCCGCGCGTGCCGGCGGGAAACCGTGACATCGGCGAGAACGAGGTCGCAGCCCCCGTCCCGGCCGATCGTGAACAGCCGCTCCCGGCCAGCCGGGAACAGCAGCTCCGGCCAGCGCGTGGCTGGTCGGCTGGCGGTCTGCCACCGCCGGGCAGCCTGCCGGGCCGCTGCCTGGCAGCGAGCGGCCGTCTCGCTGATGGCCCCGGTCAGCGCGTCGGCGATGCGGCGCGAGGCGGGCATGTCCGCCAGCAGCCCGGCGAGCTCCTGCCGCTCCCGGGCCCGCAGCGCCGCGTCCATCCGGTCCACGAAGCTGTCCTGGCTGAGCCTGCCCTCGGCGAAGCGTTCCCGCAGTTCGCTCACTACCTGCTCGCGCTCGGCGTCAGAGGCGCGCAGCCGTGGCGGCGCTATGCCCGCCCAGCCCTGCTGCCGTCGCATAATCGAAGTATCAGCCGTGCCCGCCGGCCGCACAAGCCATCCCAGGTCAGCCGGATCCGCGGGTCCCGTGCGGCCATGGCAGCCTGTCAGGCGATCCGGATCCTGGGGTCAGCGACGGTCAGCGCGATGTCGGCCGTACGATGGCGGGCGGGCTTGCCCGCGGGCCAAGCACATCAATGGCGGGCGAGGGATAGATCTTGTGCAGCAGGAAGAAGATGAAACTGAGACGCCAACGAGAACCACGATGGACGTCCCGGTCCTGCGGGCCAGGTAGGCGATCATCCAGCCGTCCCAGCCCGCGCACGCCTGCTGATCATGAGGACGTGAGGCCTGCCTGACCGGGGTTCGCCGTTCCCGCCGTGGCCTGGGCCGTCTGCTGCTCCTCCGGGGGGATGTAGTCCTGCAGCGGGAAGTGGCAGGCGGCCATATGACCTGGCCCGAAGGAGCGCAGCAGCGGCTCCTCATCGGCACAGCGATCCTGCGCGAACGGGCACCTGGTGCGGAATCTGCAGCCGGACGGCGGATTGATCGGGCTCGGCAGCTCGCCCTTGATCCCGATGTCCTTGATCGCCCGTGCCGCAGTTGGCTCCGGCACCGGGATGGTGGCGATCAGCCCCGCCGTGTACGGGTGCGCGGCGCGCTGGTAGATGTCATCCCCCGAGCCAAGCTCGACGAGCTTGCCCAGGTACATGACGCCGATCCGGTCGGCCATGTACTTGACGACCGCAAGGTCATGCGAGATCACGATGTAGGTCAGGCCGTGGTCAGCCTGCAGCCGTTTCATCAGGTTGAGGACCTGGGCCCGGATCGACACGTCCAGCGCGCTCACCGGCTCGTCGGCGACGATCACCCGCGGGTTGAGCGTGAGCGCGCGGGCGAGCCCGATCCGCTGCCGCTGGCCGCCGGAGAACTCATGCGGGTAGCGCTCGACCGCGTTGCGCGGCAGCCCGACCTCGTCGAGCAGCTCATTCACGCGCTTTTGCTGCTCTTGGCCGGATCCGATGTGCTGGATCGACAGCGGCTCCCTGATGATCGCCCCTACCCGCATCCTGGGGTCGAGCGATGAGTACGGATCCTGGAACATCAGCTGCAGATCGCGGCGTTTCCTGCGCAGCTCGCCGCCGCTGAGCGCGGAGATGTTCTCGCCGGCCAGCTGCACAGTGCCCGAGTTGGGGCGCTCTAGCGCCACCACGACCCGCCCGATGGTGGTCTTGCCGCAGCCTGACTCGCCGACCAGGCCGAACGTCTCGCCGGCGTTCACGGTGAACGAGACGTCGGACACCGCATGCACGCTGCCGACCTTGCGCTGCAGGATCGCGCCCGCCGTGACCGGGAACTCATTGACCAGGTCCCGTACCTCGAGCAGCGTCTGCCCGGCCAGGATGGGCGCCTGGTCAGCCCCGGTGGCTGGCTTCCGGTCGGTAGTCACCAGGCCCGGCGTGGCATGGCTGCTCTGGCGCGCCTGACCGTTCCCCTGGCCGGCGTTCAGCGCGAGCGGGCCGTCCACCGGGTGCCAGCAGGCGAACCGGTGCGCGGCTGTCTCGCCGGTCAGCGGCGGCTCGTCGACGCGGCACTTGTCGGTCGCCCGGCTGCAGCGCGCGGCGAACCTGCATCCGGCTGGCGGCTGCGCCAGGTCGGGCGGAAGCCCGGAGATGTTCAGCAGGCGCTGCGTGTTGTCCTGGCTCAGCCGCGGAATCGAGGCGAGCAGGGCCTGGGTATAGGGATGGTGCATGTGGTCGAACAGGGTGAGGGTATCGGTCGTCTCCACGAGCCGGCCCGCGTACATCACCTCCACGCGGTCCGCATGCCCCGCGATCACCCCCATGTCGTGGGTGATCAGCAGCATGGCCATGCCGAGCCGGTCCTTGAGGTCGTCGAGCAGCGCCAGGATCTGTGCCTGGATCGTCACGTCCAGCGCAGTCGTCGGCTCGTCCGCGATCAGCAGCTTTGGCTCGCACGACAGCGCCATCGCGATCATGACCCGCTGCCGCAGCCCGCCGGAGAGCTGATGCGGATAGTCGGAAAGCCGCTCCCTCGGCCTCGGCAGGCCGACCAGGCCCAAGCACCTCGGCGGCCCGTTCCTCCGCGTCCCGCCTGCTCGCCCCGCGATGCAGCCGGACCGGCTCGGCGACCTGGTAGCCGATGGTCTTGGTCGGGTCGAGCGAGGTCAGCGGGTCCTGGAAGATCATCGCGATGTCGTTGCCGCGGATCTTGCGGAGGTCGGCATCGGGCAGGCCGACGAGTTCCCTGCCGTTCAGCATGATCGAGCCGCCCACGATCGAACCGCCGGGCGGCAGCAGTCCCATGATCGACAGCCCGGTCATCGACTTGCCGCAGCCCGACTCGCCAACCAGCCCGAGCGTCTCTCCCGGCTCGATCCGCAGGTCGATGTTGCCGACCGCCTGCACGACCGACTTTGTCAGCTGGATGTGCGTCGACAGGTCCGTGATCTCAAGGACAGGGGCCATCCGCGGGAACTCCTCAGTCAGTGGGGAAATCAGGCGCGCGTCCTGGCGGTCATCACGCCGGGATCAGCGGCGCCGCAGCCGTACGTCGAGCGAGTCGCGCAGCGCGTCGCCGAGCAGGTTGCACGCCATCACGACCAGCACGATGCAGGCGCCGACCGGGTAGATCAGCCACCAGTAGCCGTCCTGCAGGTACCCCACCCCGTTGGAGAGCATGTCGCCCCAGTCCTGGGTCGGGTAGTGCAACCCGAAGCCAAGGAAGCCGAGCGCGGCCACGGCCAGGATCGCATCGGCGACGTTGAACGTGACGTTGACGATGATCACGCCGAGCGCGTTCGGGATCAGGTGCCGGCTGACCAGCCGCGACTGGCGGGCCCCGGCGGTCCGGGCCGCCGAGACGAAGTCCCGCACCCGCAGCGTGAGCACCTCGCCACGGACAAGCCGGGCCGGCACCAGCCAGGTGAACGCCCCAATGATGAGGCTCAGGCCGAGCACCGACGCACCCATACTTGACCGCCACGATCAGCACGATGAAGAGGAACGGGATCGGCCGGCCGCGACCGAGTCGGCGAGCTCAACCCTGCTCGCGGGCGCGCAGCGTTGCGTTAACCCGCTGCACGAGGCTGCCCCTTGGCCAGAGGCAGGGCTGCCTAGTTCAGGCGGACCCGGGGGTCGAGGACCCCGTAGAAGATATCGACGACCACGTTAGCGATGACCACCCCCGCCGACGCGACGATGACAACGCCGATCACCACCGGCAGGTCCTGCTGGCCGATCGCCTGAACCGCGGTGTATCCCAGGCCGGGCAGGTTGAAGACGGACTCGGTGATGATCGCGCCGCCGATCAGGGTCCCGACATCGAGGCCGAACTGGGTGACCACCGGCGTCAGGGAGGCCCGCAGGTTGTGCTTGAAGATCACCCGTCGCTCGCTCATCCCCTTGGACCTGGCGGTGCGGATGTAATCCTCGCCGAAGACGTCCAGCATGGACCCTCTGGTCAGCCGGGTATAGGTGGCCGCGGACACCAGCGCAAGCGTGATCCACGGCAGGATCAGCGCGCGCGCCCACTGCGCCGGATTCTGCGAGAACGGCACCCACGTCCCCGGTGCCGGGAAGACGTTGATGCCGTGGATCGCGAACTCGTAGTACAGGCCGAGGATCAGCAGGAAGCCGAGCACGAAGGTGGGCATCGAGTAGAACAGCAGCGCGAGGGCGGTGGAGGTGCGGTCATAGACGGACCGGGTCTTCACCGCCGACAGGATCCCGGTCAGCACGCCTATGGTCAGCCACAGGATCGAGGCGCCGATCAGCAGCGACAGCGTGATCGGGAACGCGGCCGCGATGATCGAGGTCACCGGCTGGCTGTGGTAGTAGTCGTAGCCGAGGTTGCCGTGCAGCAGCAGCCAGATGAAGTGCTGGTACTGGACGTAGACCGGCTGGTCCAGCAGCAGCCGGTGGCTGACCGCGGCGACCTGGGCCGGGGTGGCCTGGCGGCCCGCCAGCGTGCGCGCCACGGACGCTGGCCCTGGGCCGATGAAGAAGATCAGGAACACGGTGACCGTCATCAGCCACAGGACGAACAGGCCCTGCAGGGTCCTGCGGATCAGAAAGCGTGCCACGGGAAGCTCCTAGACGAACAGGTCGCCGCGCGGGTCGAACGCGTCCCGCACGCTGTCACCGAAGATGTTGAAAGCCAGGGTGGTGATCAGCAGCGCCAGGCTGGGGAACAGCAGGTACCACCACGGGCCGTACAGGTAGATCGAGGACGCCGCGCTGATCATCTGGCCCCAGTCGGCTGTCGGCGCGGGGATTCCGACGCCGAGGAACGACAGCGATGCCTCCGCCACGATCGTGAGCGGTATCAGCAGGGTCGCGTAGACGATGAGCTGGGCGAGCAGGTTCGGCAGGATGTCGATGAACATGATCCGCCACGGCCCGGCGCCGAGTGCCCGGGCTGCCTCGATGTACTCCTTCTCGCGGATCGACAGCACCTGACCGCGGACGAGGCGGCCAACCGTTGCCCAGGTGAGCACTCCGAGCACGATGATGACAACCGGCAGCCCGGGCCCGATGGGCCCGATCGGATGCACCAGCACGACAGACGCCAGCGAGATCGCGAACAGCAGGAACGGGATCGCCAGCAGCCAGTCCATCAGCCGGGCCAGGACGCTGTCGACGATCCCGCCGAAGAAACCCGCCGCCAGCCCGACGACCAGGCCGATCCCCACGGTGATCCCGGTCGCGACCACGCCGACGAACAGCGAGACCCGGGCCCCGTAGGCGATCCGGACCATGATGTCCCTGCCCTGGTCATCGGTACCGAGCAGGAACGCGGACGTTGGCCCGACCGGCTGCCCGGTCGGGGTGAGCCCGATCGGCGGAGCGGGCCCGCGGAACTGCTCGTAGACCCCGTGCCCGGTGATGACGGCGAAGACCGGCGCGAAGATGGCCACCAGCACGATGATGATGACCCCCAGGGCGATCATCGCGGCGCGGTCGCGCCGCAGCCGGTCCATGGCGAGCCGCCACGGGCTGTGTCCCTCGATCTTCTTGGCGGCCTCGGCCTCGGGGGCGGCAAGGACCGGCTCCGCGGGCAGCTCGCCGACCGTTTCCAGGTCGCTGTAGTTGTAGGTCATGCTGACCCCTTCCGTGCGCGCACGCCTACGAGCCGCCGACGAGCCCGGTTTCGATCACGCGGAGGTCGGCGCCGATGCTGGGCCGGGACTTCGAGATGTCCTCGCCGTCCTGGACCGGGAAATGGCAGGCCGCCAGGTGCGCGGCAGCATCGCCGAGCCGCGGCGTGAACTCGGGCTCACTGTCGACGCAGGGCTGGCGTGCCTTTGGGCACCGGGGGTGGAACCGGCATCCCGGTGGCGGGTTGATCGGCGACGGCACGTCGCCGACCAGGATGATCTGCTGGCGCTGGCTGACGTGCTCCGGGTCGGGGATGGGCACCGCGGACAGCAGCGCGTCCGTGTAGGGGTGCCGGGGATGTGCCCAGAGCTGCTCGACCGGTGCCTGTTCGACCACCTTCCCCAGGTACATGACCGCTACCGTGTCGCTGACGTGCCGGACGACAGAAAGGTCGTGGGCGATGAAGATGTAGGTCAGGCCAAGCTTGGCCTGCAGGTCCGCGAGCAGGTTGATGATCTGCGCCTGAATGGACACGTCAAGCGCGGAGACTGGCTCGTCGCAGATGATCAGCTTAGGTGTGAACGCCAGGGCCCTGGCCACTCCGATCCGCTGCCGCTGGCCGCCGGAGAACTCGGCGGGGAACCGGTTGTAGTGCTCCGGGTTCAGGCCGACTAGCTCCATCAGGTGCTGCACTCGCTCCTTGCGCTCCGCGCCCGTCGCGATGTTGTGGATCGCGAACGGGTCACCGATGATCGACCCGACCCGCCGCCGCGGGTTCAGCGACCCGTACGGGTCCTGGAAGATCATCTGGATCTCGCGGCGCAACGGGCGCATCCGCCGGGCCGACCAGGTGCTGATGTCCTGCCCGTCGAAGATGACCCGCCCGGACGTGATGTCGTAGAGTCTCGCCACGCACCGCGCGAGCGTCGACTTGCCGCAGCCCGTCTCGCCGACGAGCCCGAGAGTCTCGCCCTTGCGGATCTCCAGGCTTACCCCGTCGACGGCATGCACGAAGTCGCGCGTGCGCAGGAGCGGGTTGCCTGACTTGATGGGAAAGTACTTGAACAGGTTCTCCACCCGGAGCAGGATGTCTTCGTCCGCCGTGCTTGCCGGCGCCCCGTCCCCCGTCGGGCCGGTGGACGCCGCGCTCAGTTCCGCGTTCATTGCTTCCTATGCCTCCGCGCGCTCTGACGGCGGCTGCCCGAGTACCCTGCTACGCAGGCGGTCGCGGCTGGCCCTGTCATGGGGGAGCCAGCATGCGGACAGGTGCCCGGAGTCCGTGCCGACGGGCGCGAGCGGCGGGACGTCGGTGCGGCACCGGTCCATGACGTAGATGCATCGCGGGGCAAATGGGCAGCCCGGTGGCAAGTTGATGGGGCTGGGCGGCTGGCCGGCGATGGACCGGAGCCGCTCCCGCTCGCCGCCATACGCGGGCAGCGACTGCAGCAGTCCCTCGGTGTAGGGATGGTGGTTGGCGGTGAATATGGTGAGCCGGTCCGCCTGTTCCATCACCGCCCCGCCGTACATGACGACCACGTCGTCGGCCACCTCCGCGATGACTCCGAGGTCATGCGTAATCAGGATCACGGCCGTGCCGAACTCCTCCTGCAGCCGCTTGATGACCAGGAGCACCTGAGCCTGGACCGTCACGTCAAGCGCCGTGGTCGGCTCGTCGGCGATCAGCAGCGCCGGGCTCAGCGCCATCGCCATCGCGATCATCGCGCGCTGCCGCATGCCGCCGGAGAACTGGTGCGGGAAGTCGTCGACCCGGCGGTCGGCCTGCGGGATGCCGACGAGCGTGAGCAGTTCGACGGCCCGCTTGTGCGCATGTGCCTTGGATATCTCGTGATCGTGCAGCCGGATCATCTCCACGATCTGCCAGCCCACCCTGTAGAAGGGATGCAGGCTGGAGAGCGGGTCCTGGAAGATCATGCCGATCTTCGCGCCGCGGACGGCCTGCATCTCCTCCGGCTTCATCGTGAGCAGATCCCGGCCCTCGAACAGCGCCCGGCCGGAGACACTCGCCCCGCGGGTCAGCCCCATGATCGTCTGAGTGGCCACGCTCTTGCCGGATCCCGACTCGCCGACGATGCCGAGCGTCTCCCCCTGATCGATGTGGAAGGACACCCCGCGCACCGCCTGTACGATGCCATCGGCGGTCCGGAACGACACGTGCAGGTCTTCGACCTCGAGTAGCGCCACGCTGCCTACCCTTCCGGGGGCCCGGGCCCGGACACCCAAAGCGCCCGTCACGCACAGCATGCCCTCCGAATCGGAACTGTATTCCCAGTTGGCGCCCCGCGATAGGGATCGCGGGGCGCCAACCGGAACTGCTACGTGCCGACTGTCAGCTTCCAGGGGCGCTCAGCCAGACATTCGTCGGGTCGAACTGCTGGAATGTCGGCATGTAAACCGCATTGTGCACGTAGCTGGCGTGGTACAGCGGCCACAGCGGCTGCGTGATCGGGTAGATCGGCGCGTCCTTCATGATCTCCTGGTCGATCTTCGCCCACATTTTGCCCGCGGTGCTCGCGCTTGCCTGGGAAGCAGCCGCGGTGATCTGGCTGTTCACCGTGGGGTCGTTATAGAACCCGAAATTGCTGCCGACCGGCGGGTAGGAGGGCGGGCCATAGAACAGCGGCTTGGTGAACGACACCGCCGAGTCTCCGTACCAGTCCGGGCCCCATCCGGATATCGAGACGTCCCATGTCCCGCGCTTGGCCACGCTCGGGACGATGAGGTACTTGACGTAGAAGTCAGCTTGCGGAACACCCACGCCGGTGACCTTGACGCCGGCCTTGGCCAGGTCGGCCTGCAGGGTCTGGAATGCCTTCACTGCTGAGGTTTCCGACGGCCGGTACAGGAACTTCAGCGTCAGCCCGTTAGGGTACCCGGCCGCGGCCAGCATCGACTTGGCCTTGGCCACGTTGTAGGGGTAGGGGTCGTAGCCCTTCGGCAGGTACTGGGCCCCGTTGGTCCCGTCGGGCAGGATGTGGGTCAGCGGCGGGCTCAGCGTCGCGCCGTTGAAGTCCTGGATCAGGTGCGCCCGGTCGATCGCGTAGCTGAGCGCCTGGCGGACCGCGACCTTGGCGAGCGCGCCGCCGTTGTTCGGCGACACGCTGTTGAAGACGAGATACGGGTTGGTCGAGTAGGTCCGTCCCAGGTTGACGTTCTTGCTCCCGTGCTGCATCTGCGTGACAAGCCCGGGAACCGCGCCTATCGGCACGCCGCCGTCCCACGACGTCCCGCCGGCCGCCGAGTTGGTTTGCAGGATCTGCTGGTTGGTGGTCTCGTTGCCGGTCTCGGTGACGTTGATCTGGTTGACGTAGGCCTTCCGGATCGGGTCGCTCGATGCGTTCCACGCCGGGTTGCGCACCCACACGATCTTCTTAGTCGGCACGTAGCTGGACACCTTGTACGGGCCGTCCGCGATCACATGCTGCTGGGCCGCAGCGCTTCCCGGGACGTAGTTCAGGCTCGCTGGCGGGGCCGGGTTGAACGGGTCAAGGGCCAGCTCGGGGGCGAAGTAGGACGCCGGCTGGGTCAGGTTGTAGGTGATGGTCTGGCCCGAGGCCGTCACGCCAGAGATCTGGTGGCCGTTGATATAGCTCTTGATCCCCGCGACGGTCGGCTTGGCCTTGGCGAACCCATTGCAGAAGGCCTGGTACCCGACGATCAGGGACTCGAAGTCCGGCAGGCCGCCGAACGGCTGCACCGGGTTGCAGGCCCGCTTCAGGCCCAGCACCGCGTCGGCCGCGGTCACGGGAGTGGGCGGTGAGGTGTCCCACTGCGCGCCAGCGCGAATGGTGACCGTGTACGTCTTGCCCCCGTTGGAGATAACGGGCGCCGCCGTGGCCAGGTCGGGCGCGACAGTCGTGGCCTTGCCCGGGATGGCCGGGTTAGCGTACAGACCGCGGACCCACATCCGCTGGCCCAGGAAGCCGATCGAGTAGTAGCTGACGTTGTAGTCCATGAAGTCGATGTCGCCGACACCGAGCATGTTGAGCGTCCCGCCCTTCGTGGGGCTTCCGGTGCCCGGGTTGACCCCCTGTGTACCGCTGTCGAGGCTGACGCTCGTGCTGGTGCCCGACGACGGTGTCCCCGAGCTGCCGCAGGCCGAGGCGGCGAGCGCGAGCGCTGCCAGGCCGCAGATGGCCAGGTAGCTTCGCGTGCGTGTCCGCATAGACACTCTCCTCCTCCAATTCTTCCGCTGGGCTTGCTAGCGGATCCAGTGACCGGAGGCGCGACTGCCCCACGGCATGACAACTCGACGCTCTCGGCGAGCCGTCGCGTCATATTAGGACCTTGGCGCCCATACGAGGAACCGCCTGGGAGCGGACTCATCGAATCGTGATCCGACGGTGACCTGCTGCTTATCAGACCGCTACCAGCTGCGATCCGGAGGCTGAGAATCAGTCTCCAGCGGATTTGTTGCGGGACTGTTCTTTCAACGGTGTAACTCCATAGACGGAGGAGACACCAGTGACTGACGTTGACAACGACCGGCCAAGGTCAGGAGTCGGCGGTGCTGGCAACATCAGGCACAGTAAGCGTCCGGCAGCCTTTCATGCGGGGCAAGCCCCATGCAATCCAGGCGTGCGGTGAGACCGGGGCGATGATCGTTCAACCGGACTCATTCGGTCAACCGCCGATCGCGTGCACCCCGCCGTCCACGTGCACGATCTCTCCAGTCGTGGCGGGGAACCAGTCGGAGAGCAGGGCCACGCACGCCAGGGCGGCGGGCCCGGGGTCGGACAGATCCCAGCCGAGCGGCGCCCGCTGTCCCCACATCGACTCGAACTCCCCGAACCCGGGGATGCTGCGCGCTGCCATGGTCTTGAGTGGGCCGGCGGCCATCAGGTTGACCCGTATCCCGCGCGGGCCGAGATCGCGGGCGAGGTAGCGTGCGCACGATTCCAGGCTGGCCTTGGCGACGCCCATCCAGTCATAGGCCGGCCAGGCCCTGCTCGCGTCGAAATCCATGCCGACAACTGCTCCCCCGGCGCTCATCAGCGGTAGCGCGGCCATGGCCAGCGCCTTGAAGGAGTAGGCGGAGACATGCACGGCGGTGGCGACATCCTCCCAGGA
>Ga0137373_10007680_pt1 | contig 11440 bp, 9 predicted proteins | sample SagtaG_5_FD_104912 | JGI IMG/M metagenome (GOLD analysis project Ga0137373, IMG submission 104912) | Vadose zone soil microbial communities from Sagehorn Ranch, Mendocino, California, USA - Sage1_R_80_16 metaG | ecosystem: Environmental > Terrestrial > Soil > Vadose zone | place: USA: California...
TAGCGCCCGGCGCGCCAAGAAGACCTCGGCCGGCTACGACCTCACGCGGCTGCTGATCGGCTCGGAGGGGACGCTCGGCATCATCACCGAATTGACGCTGAAGCTCCACGGCATCCCGGAGGCGATCTCGGGCGGGGTGTGCCCGTTCCCTTCGGTCGAGGCGGCATGCAATGCGACGATCGCCACCATCCAGTCGGGCATCCCTGTGGCCCGCATCGAGCTGCTCGACGCGTTGATGGTGAAAGCCTGCAACCTGTATTCCAAGCTCAACCTGCCGGAATCTCCGGTGCTGTTCCTCGAATTTCACGGCAGCGAGGCTGGCGTTGCGGAACAATCGGACCGGTTCGGCGAGATCGCGGCCGAGTACGGCGGCGGCCCGTTCGAATGGGCCACAAAGGCGGAAGATCGCAGCCGATTGTGGCAGGCGCGGCACGACGCCTATTGGGCCGCCTTCAGGCTGCGCCCGGGCGCGCAGACGTTCGCCACCGACGTGTGCGTGCCGATCTCGCGGCTTGCCGAATGCGTGACCGAAACCCAGAAGGACATCGCGGCAAGCGGGCTGATCTGTCCGATCCTCGGCCACGTCGGCGACGGCAATTTTCACTGCGCGCCGCTCATCGACATGGAAAATCCGACGGAGATCAAGGCCGCGCAGGCATTCATGAACCGCCTGGTCGAGCGGGCCCTGGCGATGGAGGGGACCTCGACCGGGGAGCACGGCATCGGCCAGGGCAAGATGAAATATCTCGAAGCGGAACATGGATCGGCGGCGCTCGAGGCCATGCGGGCGATCAAACGCGCGCTCGATCCGCACAACATCATGAACCCGGGCAAGATCGTCGTGCTCGGGTGAGCCAGCATGGGCCGACACAGAAACGCCCCAGAACTCCCGATTCTGCCTGAAGGCCGCGCGGCGGCAACTATCGGCATCGAGAGCCCAGGGGCCCGGAGCGCGTGGTGCAAGCGACTCTGCTCTCAATAGGCATTGCGATCATCCTGGCGCTGCTCGCGGCGCTGGTCGGGCCGCATTTCGTCGACTGGGGCCAGTACCGCTCGACCTTCGAGGCCGAGGCAAGCCGCCTCACCGGCATGCCGGTGCGGGTGGCCGGCGGCATCGATGCGCGGCTTTTGCCGACGCCCTCGCTGGTGCTCAAGGATGTGGAGGCCGGCGCCGGCGCCGGCGCGGCCGCGGACGCACCGCACATCCGCGCCGGCGAGCTGTCGATCGAGTTCGCGCTCGGTCCCTTGCTGCGCGCGCATTGGCGAGCCTCGGAGCTGCGCCTGCGCGCGCCGGAAATCCAGGTCGGGGTCGATCAGAATGGCGCGATCGGTTGGGCAGGAAGCTCCGCCGATCTCAATCCGGATCAACTCTCGATCGATCGGTTCGTGATCGAGGGCGGCCGCGTCGTGCTGAGCGACGCGGCAAGCGGCGGCATCCTCGCGCTCGACCGGCTGGCGTTCGCAGGCGAATTTCGCTCGTTGCTCGGTCCTGCCAAAGGGGAGGGGACCTTCCAAGCCAACGGCGAGAGCTATCGATACGCGCTTGCGGCCGGCCGGCTCGAAGACGAGGCCGTCAAGCTGCACGTCGAGGTGGCTCCCGACAACCGCCCGTGGACGGCGGAAGCCGATGGCTTGGTGCGTTTCGCGAACGCAACGCCCGAGTTCGACGGGACATTCAAGCTGGCACGTCCCGCCGGAGTCGTCGACGCGGCGGGGCACGGGGTGGCGCTCATTCCCTGGCGGGCCAACGGGCACGTCAAGGCCACGGCTGCGAACGCCCTGTTCGACAAGGCCGAATTTCAATATGGGCCCGACGAGCGCGCCATCCGATTGGGCGGAGCGGCGAATCTCAGGTTCGGCAAGGATCCGCGCTTCGACGCGGTGATTTCCGCGCGACAGCTCGATCTCGACGCTCTGCTGGCGTTGCCGGAAGGGGCGCGCCGCCTGCCCTTGGCCGCCGTGCAGCAATTGGCCGAGCTCTTCACCGGGCCGCTCAAGCTGCCGATTTCCGGAAGAGTTGGAATCGGCATCGACAGCTTGACCCTTGCGGGCAGTCCGCTGCGCGACGTGCGCGGAGACCTCACGTCCGACGCCCGGGGCTGGGATCTCGAACATTTCGAGTTCCGCGCACCCGGACTTACCTCGGCGCGCGTGAGCGGACGGCTCGGTTTTGCCGACCAGGGGGTCAGCTTTCGCGGGCCGGCCAGCATCGAGGCCAGTGACCCCAAGGCGCTGCTGGCCTGGCTCGAAGGGCGCTCCGCGGCAGCCCACGGATCGGCCGGCGCGTTGCGCGCGAGCGGCGAACTCATGCTCGGCTCCGACCGTATTGCGATCGAGCGGCTCAAGGCGGAGGTAGACCGCAAGGAGTTCGGCGGTCGTCTCGTCTACGTCTATCCGCTCTACCGCCAACCGGCTCGGCTCGAGCTGGAGCTCAAGGCCGCGGAGCTCGACTTGGACGAGCTCGCGATGCTGGCGCCTGCGATCCTTGCCGGATCCAAGCCGGATTTCCCCGGCGAACTGCTGCTCTCGGCCGATATCGATCGCGCGATCCTCGCCGGCGTCGCCGCGAAGAATGCCAGCTTCAAGCTGAGCTATGACGCGTCCGGACTCGTGCTGGATCGCCTCTCGGTCGGCGATCTGGGTGGTGCATCGCTGAAACTCAGCGGGCGCATGCGCTCTCTGCTCAGCTCGCCTCACGGCACCATGAGCCTCGAGTTGAAGGCAGGCGCGCTCGAAGGGCTCGCGGCCGTCGCCGCCAAGCTGAGCCCAAGGATCGGGGAACCCATCCGCGCGACCATCACTCATCTTTCGCCGCTCGATGTTCGCGCCATCCTCACGATGGATGGCTTTGATAAAGCCGGCCAGCGTGCGATTTCCAAGCTTGCGATCGATGGGAAAGCCGGCGCGGCGCGGGTTCACCTCGTCTCCGAGGCGACCGGCAATCCGCTCGAGCCCGATGCGCTCGAACTCAAGCTCGAGGGAAATCTCGCGGCCGACGAGGGGACGCAGCTTGCTGGGCTGTTGGGGTTCGGGCGCTGGGTCAATCTGGAGAAAGGTCCCGGAAGCGCCAGTCTCATGCTGCGCGGGCGTCCGTTCGGCGACCTCGACGTCGACGCGCAAATTGCGGCGAGCGGGCTTGCCGCCCGCGTGAAGGGCACGACGCATCTGCCGGATCGGGCCGGTTCGAGCGCCGGTCTCGACGTCGCGGTCTCCGCGACCGATGCCGCACCGTTATGGGGCCATGGCGCCTGGGGACAAAAGCTGCCGCTGAGCCTGAAAGCCCGGCTGTCGCATTCACCCGGCAAGCTCAGTTTCGAGGAGATCGCCGGCTCGATCCAAGGCTCGCCCGTCCGCGGCCGATTGGGAATCGAGCTTGCGGCGATCCCGGCGGTCGATGGGCACATCGAAGCGGAAGAGATCGTCGTCCCCGCCTTGCTGGCGGGCGCCATCGGCTTGCCCGCGCAGGCGGTAGCGCGGGACGGCTTGGCCTCGCCGGAGCCGTTCGATCCCGGATTGTTCGACAAGCTCACCGGCCGCATCGAGTTCGATGCCGCCCGGGCGATCTTCGCGCCGGGATTGAGGAGCCGATCGCTGCACGGGCTCCTGCGGCTCGGTCCGGGTGAGATCGCCTTCGAGAACATCGAAGGAACCCTCGGCGCGGGCCGCATGCTCGGCGAGCTCGCGTTCCGCCGCGACGCCGCCGGGCTCTCCACGCACGCGAGGATCGCGCTCAACGATGTCGATACCTCCGCAATCGTGCCCGGCCCCGGTCAGCCCGCGGTGAACGGCCGCCTGACGCTGCAGGTCGAGGCCGACGGAACTGGCTACAGCCCCGCGACGCTCATGGGATCGCTCAAGGGCTCCGGAACCATGTCGATTGCATCGGCGCGATTGGCCGGGCTCGATCCGCACGCGTTCGAAGCCGCAATTCGCGCTGCCGACCGCGGCGTTGCGATCAACCCCGCCAAGATGAGCGAGGTGGTCGACCCGGCACTCGCCGCCGGTGACCTCATCCTCGCGCGAGCCGACGGCGCGCTGACCATCACGGCGGGTCAAGCGCGGATCTCGAACGTCATCGCCCACGGCGAGGGAGCCGATCTCGCGCTCAGCGCCACGCTCGATCTCGCCAGCAGGGCGCTGAATGCGCGCCTCACGTTGTCGGGTCCGGCGGACGGCGGGGCGCCCGGAACGGCGCGTCCCGACCTGTTCGTCGCGTTGCAGGGACCGGCGAATTCGCCGCAACGGACGATCGACGTCTCGGCTTTGGTGAACTGGCTGATGTTGCGCTCGCTCGATCGCGAGACGCGGCGGATGGAAGCGGTCGAAGCCGGCAAGCATGATCCGCCTGCCGCTGTCGAGCAGCCGAGCGTCACCGGCCGGCCCGAGCCGGAACCCCGCGCCGCGCCCAGCCCCCCGCAAGGGGAAACCTCCTCCGAGTTGCCGGGAAAGCCGAGGCAGCCGGAAACAGCCGCCGCGCCCGTGGAGCAAGCGCCGAGCCTGCCGCCGCCGGTCGAAATCCGGCCGCTACCCGGCCCGAGCCGAGCCGCGCGGCCGAAAGAGGGCTCCTCCCAACCGGCGCGTCCGCTTGCGCGCGAGGGGACTGTCTCGCCCCAACGGCAAAACCGCTCGATCTTCGATCGCTTATTCGGAACCCACGACTGAGGGAGACGGCTGCGGCAGGGCGCCGTTCGTGGCCGGCTCCGAGCCGGCGTGGTCGCCGCCGCATTGCGATCGATAATAGTCGAGCACGAACAGCCGAATCGCCGAGGACAGATTGCCCTGACGCCGCCCGCCATCGATGGTGGCGACGAGATCGGACAGTGTCACGTTCCGGGCCGACGCGATCTCTTTCAGTCCCTTCCAGAACGCGTCCTCGAGGCTCACGCTCGTCTTGTGCCCGGCGATCACGATCGATCGTTTGACGACCGGGGATTTCATTGATCCTCTCCTGTTTCGATCCGGCAGGCGTCGAGCTCGCGACCCGCCTTTTGCGCGCGCGCCTCGGCGAGCTTTCGTTCGGCCTTCGAGCGGCCGAACGAAAGGCGATTGGCAGCAGCGCGCACTTGCTTGGCGCGCCGCATCGCTTGCTTGCGAATGAATCCCAATTTGACGACCTCGCCCATGTTGTCGCTCGCCGCTTCAGGGATGGCGCCGGGTCGTTCGGCGTACGGTATCACAACGCCGGCACGATCGAGCCGGACTCCGCTTCCGGCAAAAAATTTCCGCAACGATGCCACGTCGGAGTTCCCGGGACGCAACATGGCCCTCGCAGTGGCGAATTCGAGACACGTTTTTATGTCTCATAACCAAACGATATCGCGGAGTATTATTTTAGGGGAGTTGAAACGGACGCTCAAATGCAGAAACGTCGCAGGCCGGCGGTGGCGCCAGCCCGAGTGCGGCATTGCGTTCGAATCCCGCAGAGCTGATCAGCCGGGCCGTACCATTTTTTTAGGATCGATCGCTTTGTCGAACTCGTCGCGCGTCACGAAGCCCAGTCGAATCGCCTCCTCGCGCAGCGTGGTTCCGTTGGCATGCGCCGCTTTGGCGATCCGCGCCGCCTTGTCGTAGCCGATCTTCGGCGCCAGTGCGGTGACCAGCATCAGGGAACGCTCGAGCTGCTCGCGGATGCGCGGCTCGTTCGCCCGGATGCCGACCACGCAGCGGTCCGTGAACGAGACCGCCGCGTCACTCAGCAATCGCACCGATTGCAGCAGGGCGTGGACGAGCACCGGCTTGAATACGTTTAGCTCGAAATGCCCTTGGCTCGCCGCGACCGTGACCAGGGCATCATTGCCGAACACCTGACAGCACACCATGGTCAATGCCTCGCACTGCGTCGGATTGACCTTTCCGGGCATGATCGAGGAGCCGGGCTCGTTCTCCGGCAGGATCAGCTCGCCGAAACCGGAGCGCGGTCCGGAGCCGAGCAGGCGAATGTCATTGGCGATCTTGAAGAGGCCGGTAGCGACAGAGTTGATCGCGCCGTGCACGGCCGCATAGGCATCGTGAGACGCGAGCGCCTCGAATTTGTTGGGCGCGCTCACGAACGGCAGCTTGGTCAGCTCGGCCACTCTCGCCGCGAACAATCGCGCAAATCTCGGCTTGGCATTGAGTCCGGTCCCGACCGCCGTCCCGCCCTGCGCCAGCGGGTAGAGCGCGGCGAGCGATTGCTTCACGCGCTCGAGGCCCGAGCGCACCTGCGCGGCATAGCCGGAAAATTCCTGGCCCAGCGTCAGAGGAGTGGCGTCCTGCAGATGGGTTCGGCCGATCTTGACGATATCGGCGAACGTCTGGGCTTTCCGATCGAGCGCGGCATGAAGATGGGCGAACGCCGGAACGAGCCGCCGGCTGATCTCCTGCACGGCCGCGATGTGCATGGCCGTGGGAAAGCAGTCGTTCGAGGACTGGCTCATGTTGACGTGGTCGTTGGGATGGACGGGGCGCTTGGCGCCCAGCTCGCCGCCCAAAAGCTCGTTGGCGCGATTGGCGATCACTTCGTTGACGTTCATGTTGGTCTGGGTGCCAGAGCCTGTCTGCCAGACCACGAGCGGGAAATGATCATCGAGTTCGCCCTCGCTCACCTCGCGGGCAGCCCGGCCGATGGCGCGGGCGCGACGGGCGTCGAGCAGGCCGAGCTCGTGGTTCACTTCGGCCGCCGCCCGCTTGACGATCCCCAGCGCATGGATCAACGGCGGCGGCATCCGCTCGGTGCCGATGGGGAAATTCTCGAGCGAGCGCTGGGTCTGGGCGCCCCAATAGCGGTCGGCCGGGACCGCGATGGGGCCGAAGCTGTCGGTCTCGGTGCGGGTTTTTGCCGTCGCTCGGGACGAGGCGCGCGGCGCGCGCCGATCCTGCCGCCGCTTGGAAACGCGCATCGCGCTCACTTCTTGCGAAAGCGATCGAGCCGGACGACCTCGCCGCCCTTGCCGGGCGGTCGCGGCTCAGGCTCGCCGGCATCCGCGGGCGGTTGCGCCGGCAGCGGCAGCTTCGGTTCGTCCGCCGGAGCGATCGCCTGACTCGAGCCGCGCCGCACAGCTTCTTTGGCCTCGGCGGGCGCCGCCTCGGGTTGGCTCGCCAAGGTCTCGAACTGCAAGCCGAATTGCACCGAAGGATCGAAGAAGCCCTTGATCGCTTCCAACGGGATCACCAGCCGCTCCGGTATGCCCTTGAACGAGAGGCCGACCTCGAAGGCCTGGTCGGTGACAGCCAGATCCCAGAACTGGTGCTGGAGAACGATCGTCATCTCCTCCGGATGCTCGGCCTTGAGCCGCTCCGAGATCTTCAGGCCGGGCGCGTTGGTATCGAAAGTGACGTAGAAATGGTGCTCGCCGGGCAGCCCATTCCTGGCCACGTCGACGAGCACGCGGCGCACCACGCCGCGCAGCGCTTCCTGCGCCAGAAGATCGTAGCGGATGTGGTCCGTCGGCATGCAAGGCTCGTTCCGCGCGGGGGCGGAATCGGGATCACTCGAATCGAGAGAGAATGTGAAGCGGACCGCGCCGGTCCGCAAGCTTGCTCGAAACGCAAGTGGGGGCTTCTGTTGCCAGGTGCCCCCGGACCCCGCCTGACGCTGCTAAGACGCCAGGGCTTCAGATCGGTCTTTCAAACCGCGTTACGCGGCCTGAGCAACCGGAGCATAGTTGTCGTTGGCAACTATTGCTGTGGCCCGATAACGGCGGAACCATGCCGAGCAAAAGCGCGCCCTTTACGCCCTCGTCGATCCTGTTTCGCCCCCGCCGAAACCCGGCCGCGCCGGGCTTGGGTGGAGGCGCCGGGTACTGCCCCCGGGTCCGAAGGGTTTATTGCGACGGCCATTTATCGCCATAGCCGGCTTGCGCCGACGCTCCCAATATAAGCGCGTCCGACCGCGGGCGAAAGCCCGGGCAGCTCCGGGAGGCGGCACAGCCTGATCGCATTGGCTCCGGGCGGGCCGCAATCGATTCCCTTCCCTCGAAACAGGGAGCAATGGGGTGGGGGTCGCGACCCCCCTCCCGACCGCGGCGCGGTCGACCGGCCCTTTTTCAGGGGAGGGTTCCGACAGCCGCCACGCAGGTGCGATTGTCCCGACGGCGGCGACGAACGAGCGGCCCGGACCGCCTTTTGCCATACCGCGGGTGGGGGTATGTCTCGGAAATGGCCGAGCATGTCTCCGATTCCGCAGCCGACGTGCCAACCCTTTCTCAGCTCTTCCTCGCATTCCTGGCGGTGTCGCTCTCCGGCTTCGGCGGGACCTTGCCGTGGGCCTACCGCATGGTGGTCGAGAAGCGGCGCTGGATGACCGCTTCGGAGTTCAGCGAGGTGTTCTCGCTTTGCCAGTTCCTCCCCGGCGCCAATGTGGTGAATTTTTCCGTGGTGTTCGGCTCGCGGATGCGCGGGGTGCCGGGCGCGCTGGTATGCTTCTTCGGACTTGTAGGTCCCCCATTCGGCATCGTGCTGGTGCTCGGCGCGCTCTATGCGCGGTTCGGCGACGTCGAGGCGCTCGGGCGCGTTCTCGCCGGCATGGCCGCGGCGGCGTGCGGGCTGATCGCCGCCACGTCGGCGAAATTGGCCGAGCCGCTCATCCGCAGCCGGGCTTTTTGGGGCTGGGGCATCGTGCTCGCCGCCATCGTGGCGATCGGACTCGTCGGTTGGCCGCTGCCCTGGGTGCTGCTGGGGCTCGCCCCGCTGAGCATTGCGCTTGCCTGGTGGGAGCGGCGATGAAGCCCGGAGTTTTGGCGACGCTGGCGAGCCATTTCCTGCTGCTCTCGCTCCTCGCGTTCGGGGGCGCGAATGCGGTCATTCCGGAAATCCACCGCGATGCGGTGGTGATCTCGCGCTGGATGACCGATCAGCAGTTCGCAGATCTATTCGCCATCTCCCAGGCTTCTCCCGGCCCCAACATCCTGATCGTCACCCTGGTCGGCTATCATGTCGCGGGCCTTGCCGGAGCGCTGGTGACCACGGCCGCCATGTGCGGGCCGACTTGCGTGTTCGTCTATTTCGTCGGCCGGGTCTGGAACCGGTTCCGGTATGCCCGCTGGCGCATCGTGGTGCAGGCGGGCCTCGTGCCAGTCTCGATCGGCCTGATCGCGGCCGCCGCCATGGTGCTGGCGCGCGCGGCCGACCACAATTGGGTGGCCGTGCTGATCACGCTCGGAACCGCGGCGCTCGCCTATGCGACCCGCATCCATCCGCTGTGGATGTTCGCCGGCGCGGGCTTGCTGGGTCTGGCCGGCCTTGTCTAGGCAGGGGCGGCTCGGCTTGCGGTCTGCGAGGGCGTCGGCAGAGCGCGTGCGAATCTTGCGATCCGGTATAATGGCGTAGAGCGAGAATATCGGCTTCGGAAGGCTTCAAGCCATGCGGCAATATCATGAGCTGATGGAGCGCATTCTGGCGGACGGCGCGCCGAAGCGCGATCGCACCGGCGTCGGCACGCTTTCCGTGTTCGGCCATCAGCTGCGGTTCGATCTCGGTGCCGGCTTCCCGCTGCTCACCACCAAGAAGGTCCACCTGAAATCCATCGTCTACGAGCTGCTGTGGTTTCTGCGCGGCGACACCAATATCCAGTATCTCAAGCAGCACGGGGTCTCGATCTGGGATGAATGGGCGGACGAGCGCGGCGAGCTCGGGCCCGTCTACGGACAGCAGTGGCGCTCCTGGCCCGCGGCCGACGGGGGCACCATCGACCAGATCGGCCACGTGGTGGAATCCATTCGCAACAACCCGGATTCCCGCCGGCTCATCGTCACCGCCTGGAATCCGGCCGAGGTCGAGAAGATGGCGCTGCCGCCGTGCCACTGCCTGTTCCAATTCTATGTCGCCAAAGGGCGGCTATCCTGTCAGCTCTATCAGCGTTCCGCCGACGTGTTTCTCGGCGTGCCGTTCAACATCGCCTCCTACGCGTTGCTCACGCTGATGGTCGCGCAGGTGACCGATCTGCAGCCGGGCGAGTTCATCCATACGCTGGGCGACGCGCATCTCTATCTCAATCATCTCGAGCAGGCCCGCCTGCAGCTTTCGCGCGCGCCGCGTGCGTTGCCGAAGATGCGCGTCAACCCGGCGGTCAAGGATCTGTTCGCGTTCCGCTACGAGGATTTCAGCCTCGAAGGCTACGATCCGCATCCGCACATCAAGGCCGAGGTCGCGGTGTGACGGCAGGATCGCGCCGCGGCGACGCCGCGCATCCCCAGTCGCCGCCGACCGCGATCGTCATCGTTGCGGCGGTCGGGGAGAACGGTGTGATCGGGCGGGACGGCGGCCTGCCGTGGCGGCTCAAGTCCGACATGCAGCACTTCCGCTCGCTCACCTGGGGCAAGCCGGTCATCATGGGCCGAAAAACCTATCTGACGCTGCGGCGGCCGTTGCCGGGGCGCACCAACATCGTGATCACGCGCGATGAAAATTTTGCCGCGCCGGGCGTGCTCGTCGCGCCGAAGCTCGAACATGCCCTCGCGATCGCTTGCGGCGACGCGCTGCGACGCGGCGTCGACGAAATCGCAGTGGTCGGCGGGGCCGAGATCTATGCGCAGACCCTGGCGCTTGCGGAACGGATCGCGCTCACCCTGGTGCATATCCGGCCGCACGGCGAGACGATGTTTCCCCCGATCGACCGCGAGGTGTGGGAAGAGACGCAGCGCGTCGAGCACGCGCCCGGTCCGGACGATGAGGCGCCATTCGCGTTTGTCACTTATCGCAGGCGCTGAAGCGGGCACGCGACGGAAAGCCGCGCTTAACCACGTCTGCCTTCGCTAGGCGGCGGCACGGTTCGGGCACAGATTAGCTGCGTTGTAACGGACGAACGCGTCCCGTATAACCGCCCCACGGGAGACGTACTGCCGGCTGGACCGGCGATTTGGAGAAAATTCATGCCGTGGAGCAATCAGGGCGGCGGGCCCTGGGGGTCCGGGAAGGGGCCCTGGGGCTCCGGACCGCAGTCCTCCGGTCCCACCCCGCCGGACCTGGAGGAGCTGCTGCGCCGCAGCCAGGACAAGCTCAGGCGCGTACTGCCGGGCGGAAGCTTCGGCGGCCGGAGCGCTGCGCTGATCCTGCTCGGCGTTCTCGCGCTGTGGGGATTTTCCGGCTTCTTCCGCGTCGAGCCCGACGAGGTCGGCGTCGTGCTCCGGTTCGGCAAATACGTCCGCGATGTGCAGCCCGGACTCAATTATCACATACCGTATCCGATCGAGTCCGCGCTCACCCCGAAGGCGTTGCGCGTGAACAAGATCGACGTCGGCATGCGGCTGGTCGAGGACATCCGCCGCGGCGCCACCATGCGCGACGTTCCCGAAGAGAGCCTGATGCTCACCGGGGACGAGAACATCGTCGACGTCGATTTCTCGGTGTTCTGGTTGGTCAAGCCGGGCGGGGTCAGTGATTATCTGTTCAACATCCAGAATCCGGAAGGCACGGTGAAGGCGGTAGCCGAGAGCGCCATGCGCGAGGTGATCGGGCGTTCGCA
>Ga0137373_10007689_pt1 | contig 11430 bp, 6 predicted proteins | sample SagtaG_5_FD_104912 | JGI IMG/M metagenome (GOLD analysis project Ga0137373, IMG submission 104912) | Vadose zone soil microbial communities from Sagehorn Ranch, Mendocino, California, USA - Sage1_R_80_16 metaG | ecosystem: Environmental > Terrestrial > Soil > Vadose zone | place: USA: California...
CGCCAACGACTATGGTTACGAGCGGGTGTTCGAACGCCAAGTGCTCGGCCTCGGCCGCGCGGGCGACGTGCTGATCGCGATCTCGACCTCGGGCCGCTCGCCGAACATTCTGCGCGCAATCGCCGCAGCGCGGGCCAACGGCCTCGTGACGATCGGCTTCACCGGCAGCACCGGCGGCGACATGGCGACGCAGTGTGACCTCTGCCTCCGCGCGCCGTCCGACTCGACCCAGCTTGTCCAGCAGATCCACATTACCGCGGGCCACATTGTTTGCGGGCTGGTCGAAGAACGGCTGTTCCCGCGGGTCGACGCGGCGCGGCCGCTCACCGCCGCCAGCGGTTGAGCGCTGCCCCTGCCCTTTCCGGTTTCGGTTCAGGCGGGCAGCGGCTATACTCTTGGCCACGGCGCCCCGAAACGCGGGGGCGGGGTGCTGCGTCCACGTCCGGTCCTTCTGCTGATCTTCCCGTCAGGTAGTTCGGAATTCGTGTGATGGTCGATGTTGTTCGTCGTGCCCGAGCCGTTGCCGCCGACGCCGTCGTCGGTACGCGACCGCGCGCCTCCGCCGAGGCGATCAGCCGGTTTCTCCGGTCGCTGAACATCTGGTTCTGGGCGATCGTCGGGTTGCCGACGCTGATCGCCGGAGTCTACTTCTTCGCGATCGCCTCCGACCTCTACTCGTCAGAAGTCAAGTTCTTGGTGCGCGGCCCGAGCCGGACACCCGCCAGTACGGTCACGGCGATGCTGAGCGCCGCAGCCGCGACTGGCGCCTCGGAAGACACTTTTGTCGTGCACGAGTATGTCAAATCGCGCGATGCGGTGCGCCGGCTCGAGCGGGAGGACGACCTGCGCGGCGTCCTCGGCCGGCCGGAAGGCGACCTGATTACCCGATTCCCCGGGATCTGGTTCTGGCGCAAGGATTTCGAGGCGCTGAACTACGCCTACAGCCGTTTCGTCACGGTGGAGAGTGACACCAACAGCGGCGTCAGCACGCTGCAGGTCAGGGCCTACCGCCCTGAGGATGCGCAGCGGATAGCGCGCGCGCTGCTCGAGTTCAGCGAGCAGCTGGTCAACCAGCTCAACGAACGCGCCCGGCAGGACTCGCTGGCCACCTTTCAGCGCGAGGTCGAGACCACCGAGCAGCACATCGCGAAGATCCAGACCGACCTGACCGCCTATCGCATCAAGGAAAAGATGCTCGATCCGAAAAGCGCCTCGATGGGTCCGCTCGAGCTGTTGGCCAAGATGAATGCCGAGCTCGCCAACTCCCGGGCGCAGCTCGCCGAGATCCTGAAGAACGCGCCGAACAGTCCGCAGATCCCGCTGATCCGGACGCGTATCGGCTCGCTCGAAAAACTGATCGCCGACGAGCGCTCGAAAATTACCGGCGACAACAACTCGGTGGTCACTGCGCTGACCGAGTATGAGCGGCTCGATGTCCAGCGTATGCTGGCGGAGAAAATCCTGGCCTCGGCCCTGACCTCGCTTGAACAGGCCCGGCTCGAAGCCCAGCGGCAGCAGCTTTATCTCGAGGTGATCGCCCAGCCCAACCTGGCCGATTATCCGCTTTACCCGAAGCGGATCACCTCCTTCACAACTGCCGTTGTCAGCTGCCTCCTGGCGTACGGGATTGCCTGGCTGCTGATTGCCAGCGTGCGCGAACACGCCTCGGCGTAGCCGCGTCCGGCGGGAAGATATGGGGCGATTCCTCTTGGCTGTTCAAACCCGGGCCCAATGATCAGAGCCGAGGGGATTTGCAAGGATTATCATTCGGAGACGGGTCGCCGCTGGAACCGGGTGCTGAGCGATGTCTCGTTTGCCATTTCCCCCGGCGAGAAGATCGCGCTGCTCGGCCGCAACGGGGCTGGCAAGTCGACCCTGATCCGGCTCATCGCCGGGGTCGAGTTGCCGACCGTCGGCATAATCGATCGGGGCATGACCGTGTCGTGGCCGGTCGCGCTGACCGGCGGCATCGGCGGCAGCATGACCGGCAACGACAACATCCGACTGATCGCTCGCATCTATAACAAGCCAGTTCGGGCCATCCACGATTACGTCGACGATTTCGCCCAGCTTGGTAAATACTTATCGGAGCCGGTCAAGAACTATTCCTCAGGCATGCGGGCACGGCTCAATTTTGCGCTGTCGTTGGCCATCGATTTCGATTGTTATCTGGTTGACGAGATAATCGCGGTCGGCGACCAGCGCTTTCAGCAGCGGTCTTATGAGGAGCTGTTTGAAAAACGCGCCAATCGCAGCCTGATCCTTGCTTCGCACGTTCCGGACACCGTCCGAACTTATTGCTCACGGGCCTTGGTCCTGCATCGGGGACGCGGCAAGATATTCGAAGACCTCGATCTGGCAATTGCCATCTACAGCGACTTGTGAGCCGATCGGCACCGCCTGCTGCTGATCAGCAGGGCATGCCCGCCGGCCGACAGCCCGTTGCCCGCTGCCATCGCTCGCAACGAACCTTTTGCGCCTCAAGCCATAACTCAATTGCTTCCTTGTCGCAGCGATGGAATGCGACAAACGGGCGCGACGAGCGGGCGAGGTGTGGATTGACGCTCAGATCCAGGCGATCGACGGCAGGAAAACGCGAGCGCCAGACCTCATGCTCGGTTTCGGCGCGCAATTGCTTGGTGTACTCGTGCGCATCCTGTCCGCGCGACACCGATTCGTAATGAATCCAGGTGAGGAACGGATCGTAAATCACGCTTCTGCCGGCGGCACGCACGCGGACGCAGAGATCGGCATCGCTCGAGGTTATCGCATAGCGCTGCGCGTCGAACCCGCCGAGCGCATCAAACAATTCGCGGCGGCAAGCGAAAAACGCGCCGGTAACGGCGCCTGCCTCGTGCACCAGCAGGGTCCGATCGAGGTAAAGACCGTCTTCTGCGGCATCGCCCATCGCCTCGTGGGCCGTCATGCCGTCCGCGGTGAAAGCAATACCGGCATGTTGAAGAGCCCCGTTGGGGTAAAGAAGCCGCCCACCGACCACGCCGATCTCCGGCCGCGCCAACTGGCCGCGAAGGCGCATGTCCCAATGGTCGGTCAAACAGACCATATCGTCATTCAGAAACGCCAGCAAAGTGTCGCCCGATATCTCGCGGACCGCGGTGTTGTTTATCCCGGCCCAATTGAAGGGCACCTCGCGGTAGACGAGCCGTACATTGCCGAACGTCGTTTCGACTTCGGCAAATGCGAAGCGTGATCGAGCATCGAGGCTGCCGTTCACCACCACGATGACCTCGACCAGGTCCCAGTCGGCGGCATGGCGCCGCAGGCTTGAGATCAACGCGAACACCATGTCGGCGCTGTCTCGGGTCGGCACGATCACCGAGATCCGCGCCGTGCGATCCTCGGGCCAAAGGATTTTGACCGCAGCGGGGACGGCCCGACCGATCGCGTCGGCATGCGGGACGGCCCGTGCTCGACTGCCGATGCGCTCCAGATGGCGCTCTACGGTTCGCAGCGTGCGGTCCCGCGCCGCGTCCGACCGAGATTGCAAGGCGTCGGCCGGGCGGCATACGAGCAGCTGCGGCAAATGGACAAAGGCCGCGGGGCCGAACCGCGCGAGCACCCGAAACAAGAAATCGTAATGGGCGTCCAGCGAAGGATCGCCATCGAGGCCCTTCAACTCGATATACGCCTGCCGCGCGATGCAGAACGCCTCGCCGATGTAGTTGCGTTGCAGCAGCAGGTCATAATCAAAGGCGGGGCGGAACAACGGCAGGCGCGGCTCGCCGCCGCTCCCCTCATGTGCGTGAATTTCCTCGTCGCAGTAGACGATTACGGCATTAGTGCGCGGGATTGCCGCCTCGAACCAGGCCAGGGTTTCGGCCGCGAGCGTGACGCCGGCACGCAGAATGAAGAGGTGCGACCCGATCATGCGTCCCGCAAGGCGGTTCACCGTGGCAGTCGCCGACTGCTCCGCCTCGGGACGAACAATTTCCACGGCATCGGGCGCAGCGCTGGCGGCGCGCGGGGTCGCGGCGGACGAAATCAGCAACACCTCGTCCGGTTTACGAGTCTGCGCCGCTACCGACGCAAGCGTCACCTCTGCGGCCGCGACGGTCTCGAAATCCGCAATTATCACGACTGAGAAGCTGGCCCGCGCCAGCGTCTCGGGAGGGCGGATTACCGGCTGCAGCAGTGGTCGTACGGCGCCATAGAATGGCAGAGCCCAGCCTTGCTCGTGTGCCAGCGATGGCAGTGACTGCTCGAGACGATCGAGAGAGCTGCGGAGTTGCGACAATTCTTCACGGATCGGGCCGATCCTCCAATCGAGGTGCGTGCGGAGATGCTGCATTGCCCGGTCGAGCCGCGTTGTTCGCTCCGACCCGGGCCTTGGCGGACCGGCGGAGTGGAATCCGTCGAGCAAGTGGCGCAGCCGTGTCAGTTCGTCGCGAATCTCGGCTTCGGCCCGTATCGCGGGCGCCGGGCTGAATTCGACGACGTGCTGGGGCAACACGACGGCACCGCGGCTAAGCTCGACAATCTCGACAGTGCCGCGGCTCAGATGCGGCGCATCGGGCAGAAGATCCAGCCGGACGGTAAACCCGGCGCGACCCTCGCCGCCGTAGAGATCCTGCACGTCACGGCGGAATTCATTCGCCGGCACCACCGTGACGGTACGGCCGTTGAGCTTGATTTTGACGTGCAGAAGGCGGTCGGGATCGTGCCGATCGATGATCCAGCCGCGGCACACCGCATCGGCGACGATCTCGACCCCCGATATGATCAGGCTCTCCTCGGCCGGAGCGACGGCATGCTGGCGCTCGTCTTGCTCGGGGCGGTCGGTTGGCGCGGCTCCAGTCAACCGAGTAATGAATTGACGCCCGGCGGCTGCGTATTGCGCCTCCATCATTTGGCGAAACGGCTCGGCCGCGAGCACTCGCCCCAAAGTCCTTGGCCAATCCATAATGGTTGCGCCGTTTTGCGGCGGCGCCAGCTGCGTCTCGGCGATCAGCTGCAGTACGTCGGGCAGCATCTTCACCGGCAAGTGGCGGTGCGGGAGTTCCCCCACTTGCAAGAAACGGCCGAGAACGGACTGTTCGAATTCGGGGGATGCGATGGCGGCCGTCGCGGCCTCGAGCATCGACCGCCCGATATTGTCATGACGTACAAAATTATTTTCGGGTAACCGACCGAGGAACAATGCGTAAAGTAAATCTACGTCCCGCAACTCGCGGATAATCATCGAAATGTTACCAACCCAGAATGCCCGTCGATTGTCAGTCTAGCAGTTCGATGGTGCCGTGACACGGCGGATCAGGCGCAGCGTGGCGCAGGCTCTCGAAGGAAATTCATTGCCCGTAAGCGGGGCGCGGATCACGAACGCCTTGTCGATGCCGGTTCCTCCGGGTTCAACATCAGGCCACATCATACGGCTAGATCCCGAGTTCCGTCTTCAAGAGTTCAATGGCCGCGTTCGACCGGTCGTGCTGCAAGCTTAACGTGACGTGGCCGAGCATCACTCGCCCATCGAAAGCGGCGCGCTCGTTGACCACCCGGAATTCTACCGGCCGGTCGTTCTCCTCTCCAATCGTAAAGCTCAGATCGACCGGGAAAACGCCGCGTTCCGGGGGTCGTATGCTTGTGGCGCCGAGCTGCGAACCGGCACTGAGGATGTCGACCACGAAGTTCACGTCCGTAGCCTCTTGGGAAAAGCCCAAAACGACCTCCGCCAGCCAGTTCCCCGGCGGCAGGCTGATATATGGGCCGTAAATCAGCGCTCGGACTCGACCGGTGACGTCCACCGCCCCCGTCGCTGGTTGCTGGCCGTCGATCATGAAAAGTTCGCGTCCCCAGGTGATCCGGTCGAGTGATGCACCGGAAAAGTGGTCCGAATAAGCTGAGAGTGCCCCTTTCACGACCGCAAGAGCCGGCTCGTCAAGCTGACCGGCGTCAGACGCCTGCGGGCCGAACCCAGCGGCCGCCACCTCACCGACAATCCTCTCGATCTCGCCTGAGTCGATCGCGATCCCAAGATGGCGTGCCATTTCGCCCGCCGTCAGCAGCGGCTCGTGCCAGTGACGGTCAGCACGAAGCACCAGTGCGCCCGGCAGCCGTAAACAGGGCACAATGGACGCGCAACTGCAGCCCAGCCGCCGCGTCGCGTCGCTCGGCGCCAGGCCATAACGGGAGATCAGGTTCGATACCGCGGTTTCGGGTTCCTCCAATGCGAGAATGAACGGCTTGTGCGTGGTAAGCAGCATCCGGCGCAACCACGCACCGGGCTGATCCCCACTTACAAGCAGGCTAGGGGCGTGCGGATTGACGAGGGCAGTGGCAAGTTCTTCCGGCGTGCCCGGGCCGATGGCAGAGGCTAAGCCGAACGCCGCCTCTGCGATGCGCATGGCAATTGCATCGCACCAGTCGCCGAACCTTCCGGGGAGCCGAAATAAAAATAAAACCATAGTTTAACTTTGAGATAACACACAATAATTCTCTAATCCTTCATCGCCAGCGTCAAGATGAATGATCTCTCACGATCGACAAGAATTGAAATGGTGTGAACGATATTGACATCATTATCATGTTTTGCCGGGCATCTGCTGTTCATGAAACGCTTTTAGATACACGCTGAGTAGGATCCTGCTTTGGCATCGGGAGAATGTCAATCGTCGGTATCGGTTCGGTTCGATTGGCGCTCTGGCTCGGCGACGGCTCGACTGATGAGGCTGGTCATGTTCGGTCCGAGCGGTTATTAACGCGCGCGATGGGAGATGCAAGGCGGCGACGCCTGAAATCCTTGGACAACCGATGAGGTGATGTCCGTAAGGTGCCGTTTTTGTCAAGGAAGCGGCTGGAATCGCTGTATTGCCGCACCCTTGGCAAAAACAGTAGTGGACCATCACGCGGCCAGTCGTTGTGCGGCTACCCGCCAAAAGCTGGCCGCGCGGTACGGAGTTGGAAGCGATGACGGCGGAAGCGCCGATGGCTGGACCCGATCCCTTGCGACGCGTGGGCGCGGAGGTCCGCAAGACCTTCCGAGCGAAGCTCGACAGCGGTTTCATCGAGAAATACCTGTCAGGCGCGGCGATCCTCGATATCGGCTACAAAGGCTATGAAAGCGATGTGGTGCCGATCGTTCCGCAAGCGATCGGCGTTGATCTCGATTATCCGGGATACGATGGCCGCACCCTGCCCTTTTCCGACAACTCGCAAGACGCAGTGTTTTCGAGTCATTGCCTTGAGCATACAGAGGATCCGCGAGCGACGATTTGTGAGTGGTTTCGGGTACTCAAAATCGGCGGCTACCTGATCATCGTCGTCCCGCATCAGTATCTGTACGAGCGGAGACGGGCTCTCCCGTCAACCTGGAACCCGGATCATCGACGATTTTATACGCCCGCAACGTTGCTGAGGGAGATCGAGGAAGCGCTCGAACCGAACAGCTATCGGGTTCGGCAACTCGCCGATAACGACTCCGGCTACGATTATTCCGTCGCTTTAGAACATCACCCCTCCGGCTGCTACGAAATCGAGTTGGTCGTCGAGAAGATCCTACAGCCTTCGTGGGACCTTCACATCGATGATCCGGTCCTGAAGCAGGTTGCGATGGACCGCACCTCGGGCTCGCTGCCAAACCGAACGGCCGGCAATCATCAAGTGGAGCTATGTTCAGAGCCGACTGGCGCACGATTGGCATTGTACGATTTTCAACTCGACCACTCGTCGCGCCGGCGTGTCTTGGTGCTGAAACTCGACCATCGCGGCGATTTCCTGATCGGCTTGCCGGCGCTCCAGAAGCTGCGCGCCACCTTTGCGGACGATCACATCACGCTGGTCTGCGGCTCCTGGAATGCGGCAACGGCGCGGGATCTGGCAGTCGCCGATGAGATCCGGACCTATGACTATTTTCCGGAGAATTCTCAGAATTGGAACGGCGAGGGAATTGAAAGCCTCAATCGCTTTCGCGAAGTCTGTAATGGCCGCTTCGATATTGCGATCGATCTGCGGGTCGACGAGGACACTCGTGCGCTGCTGCAGCACGTCGATGCCGCACTTCGCTGCGGCATAGGTTCGCGCACGCGGCACCCATATTTGAACATCGTCCTTCCCGGCGAGTTCGAGACGCGCGACCGGCATACGAACGACAGCGGCGCTCTGTTCCTCGATCCGGACAAATTTCACTCGCTGATGCCGGTGCGGCACGCGTTTTTTCACGAAACGGATTTCTCCGTCACTGACGCGCACCTGATTTATGGCCCGTATGTTCACTTGCCATTGGGAAGATTGCGCGCGGAATTCGCTTTCCAGCTATTCACCCCAATGCTGCGACGGCCGAAGCTGGAGATCGTGTTCGAAGTGGCGCGCGGCACGGAGATCGTTGCCTTCAGGCGGTTCAGGCGAGCCCCCGATACGCGTTTTAATACGGTAGACTTCGAGTTCAGCAACGACGACTCGGGCGCGCGATACGAATTCCGGCTCTACGTGAGCGGGCAGCCGCGGCGAGCCCGCCTGCGCTTCTACGGTGTTCGGGTCCAGGTGCTGGACGAGGAGCGGCAAGCCGCACGGTACCTGCCGGCAGAACTGCACATCGGCGAGCAGTTGTCGCTGCTTGCACAGCTGGTAGCAGAGCGGATGCGACCGCTTTACCCGACCGATCTCACCAATCGCATGGCCAATGGCGCGGATATGCGACCAGCCGCGCTGGCCGAGATCCCGGACTCGGCCAAATGCGTCGTCCTGGCGCCGTTCAGCAATTCGACGGTGCGCGACTGGCCGCTCGAACGATACAGCCGCCTGACCGAGATGCTGCTCAGCCAGCCGGACTGCTACGTCGTGCTGGTCGGCTCGCGCGACCAGGCGAGCCAGTTGAGCCAGATCTGTCGGCGACAGCGCGACGATCGACGCCTGGTCAACCTGGGCGGGCAAACCGATTGGTCCGGGCTCGCGGCGGTGCTGCGCCGTGCCGATCTAGTGGTCGCCAACAATTCGGGGGTCGCGCATCTCGCGGCAGCCTGCGGCAGGCCGACGCTTGCCATCTATTCCGGCAGTCATCAGCCGCAGGAATGGGGGCCGCGCGGCGAAAATGTGCGTGCAATAATGGCCGCGGTATCGTGTTCGCCGTGCGGGTATGAGAGATTGGCGTTATGTCCCCACGATCATCTGTGTATGAGGCTGATCGAGCCAGAGAGCGTCTTTCGGCACGCGCTCGGCATGCTGGCGACCCGCGCCAAGCAACCGAGGCCGGGATAGGCAAAGGGGCATCAATAAACTTGGATACGGATATTACCGGCGGTGCGGTCGATCCCACCGGCCGCATCATATATGATGGGCTTAATCTCACTCTCGGCCAAGGTACCGGCATCGCGACCTACACGCGGATGCTTACACGTATCGCCCGCAAATTGGGCTACGATGTCGGTGTTGTATACTCTAGTGCATTTACCCCCGATAAGAACCCGTTACTTGGGGAGATTTTATTTTTTGACCAGATGCGTGCCCCGCACCAGCTCGGTACCAAGCGTACGCCAACGCGGATCCTCAACACGGTTGTCGATCAGTTCCGCTATCACTTTACCGTCAAACCCCTGGCGTTGCGGCTCGGCGATGCCGTCATTAACGAGCAATTCGCCGATACGCTCGCGGAACACGATCGCGCTTTTGTTGCCCGCAACCTTTTCAAGAACGTAAACAGCTTTTTCAACCGGACCTCACAGTTCGTTAATTTATCATTCGATTCCCGACCTGATATCTTCCATTGTACTTACCCTATGCCGGTACGGGTGCGTTCAGCGCGTAATATCTATACGATACACGACCTGATTCCGCTGCGTCTGCCATTTGCAACCCTGGAAAGCAAGCGGCGGACCTTTAAACTGCTCAAAGATGTAGCCAAAAAGGCTGATCATATTGTCACAGTGTCTGAAAACTCTAAGCAAGATATCGTAGAACTGCTTGGTGTGGACGAACGGCGTATTACCAATACCTACCAGGCAGTCGCGCTACCGAGAAAATATAGCGAGAGATCGGAAGCGGCGGTCGGCAATTATATCGATGGTCTTTACGGGCTCGAGATGTACGGTTATCTGCTCTTCTTCGGGGCGTTGGAACCGAAGAAAAACGTCGGGCGTCTGATCGATGCGTTTCTCGCCTCCGGCGTTGAGGTTCCCTTGGTGCTCGTCACCGCCCGCGGTTGGCACAACGCGGATGTCGTTCATCGTCTCGATGAACTTTCGAGCAAGGGTGGTGGGGCAGCGAAGGTCCGCTGCCTGGATTACGTGGGTTTGTCGACGCTCATCACGTTGATCCGAGGAGCGCGCGCCGTCGTCTTCCCATCACTCTACGAGGGTTTTGGGCTCCCGGTCCTCGAGGCGATGATGCTTGGTACGCCGGTCGTTACCTCGGCAAATGGGGCATTAGGGGAAATTGCCGGGGATGCGGCTCTCCTCGTCGATCCTTACGATGTCGATGATATCGCTCGCGGCATCACCACGATCGTCAATGATGCCGATTTGCGCGGCGAGCTAAATCGCCGCGGCACGGCGCAGGCCGCCAAGTTTTCGGTCGAGCGCTACCAGGAACGGGTACAATCGCTTTATGCTTCCCTGACCTGACGACGAAGCAAAAGCGCAAACATCCTCGGTTCGCAATGCTTGGATACGAGTGTCTTCGATGAGAATCTTGGTGACCGGCGGTGCCGGGTTTATCGGGTCAGCGGTGTGCCGCTTGTTTGTCGCCGAATTGGACGCGAGCGTGCTCAACATCGACAAATTGACCTATGCGGCCGATCTCGCCTCGCTGCGGTCGATTGAGCACGACCCGCGCTACCGCTTCGAGCAGGTCGACATCGTAGACCGGGCGCGGGTTGATGAGCTGCTGCATTCGTTCCAGCCGGATGCGGTGCTGCACCTCGCCGCGGAATCGCATGTCGACCGGTCGATCGACGGGCCCGGCGCCTTTATCAAGACCAATGTCGAGGGCACCTACGTGCTGCTCGAGGCGGCGCGCGACTACTGGCGCAACCTCCCGGCGCCGCGGGCGCGGGCCTTTCGCTTTCACCATGTCTCGACCGACGAGGTGTTCGGCTCGCTCGGGCCCGAGGGCAAATTCACCGAGGAGAGCCGGTACCAGCCGAATTCGCCCTATGCCGCCTCGAAGGCGGCCTCCGACCATCTGGTGCGGGCCTGGCACGAGACCTTCGGGCTGCCGACGGTGCTGAGCAATTGCTCGAACAATTACGGGCCCTATCATTTCCCGGAGAAGCTGATCCCGCTCGCGCTCCTGAAGGCATTGCATGGCGAGCCGATCCCGGTCTACGGCAAGGGCGACAATGTCCGGGACTGGCTCTATGTCGACGACCACGCCCGCGCGCTCCACGCTGTGCTGACCGCCGGCCGGCCGGGCGAGAGCTACAACATCGGCTGCGACGGCGAGCGCACCAATCTCCAGGTGGTAACCACGATCTGCACTCTGCTC
>Ga0137373_10007708_pt1 | contig 11418 bp, 10 predicted proteins | sample SagtaG_5_FD_104912 | JGI IMG/M metagenome (GOLD analysis project Ga0137373, IMG submission 104912) | Vadose zone soil microbial communities from Sagehorn Ranch, Mendocino, California, USA - Sage1_R_80_16 metaG | ecosystem: Environmental > Terrestrial > Soil > Vadose zone | place: USA...
GGCGCGCCGGCCGCCGACGCCAGCCTTTTGCGGCCGTTCGTCTTGTAATTGGCCTCGAGGTACTCCACGCCTTCGGCGGTGATGATCAGCCGCGAATTGTCATCCCGCGTCACGAACTTCTTCTGACCGAGATACCAGATCGTGAATTCGAGGTGCTCGCGCGGGCGGCCGGTCATCTCCTCGAGATCCAGCGCGAAGATGGCAGGCTCGCGCGGCTCCATGCGGCGCTTCGTGTAGAGCACTTCCAGCACCGTCATCCGCACCATCTGTTCGAGGTCGAAGTCGTTCTCCGCGTCGGCGCCGGTCGACACGAGGCGCCAGCGATCGTGCTTGTGCTGCTGGTGCTGCACGTCGTAGCGCGCGCGCTCCTCCGGATCGCTCAGCACGCGGTACGCCTCGCTGATCTCGCGGAACCGCGCCGGGTTCCCCGTCTCCTGGTTGTCGGGGTGATACCGCTGCGCCAGCAGGCGATAGACGCGGTGGATCGTCTCGAGCTCCGCGCTCGCGCTCACCTGCAGCAGTTCGTAGTAGTCAAGGATCTCGTCAACCATATCTTTTCTCACGCCGACCTGACCAGCCTCCGCTAAAGCTACGGCGGTCCGCCGGAGCCTTGACGAAGGCGGAAGGTCGGCACCACCGGCACTTATTTCGCGCCGATGCGCTTTCTCCACTCCGCGTAGAAGGCTTCCGGCTGTACGTTATGCGTGCTCAGCGCCTGGTCGACCGAGTGCCCGCTGCCAAGCATCTGCAGGAACGTGCCGACGTTCGGTCCCAGCTTCTCGCACAGCAACTGCCCCGCCACGAGGCTCTCCGCGTACGCGACGAGCGCCGTCCCGCCGTCGAACTCGTCGAAGCCGTTCGCGAGGTCCTCGATGCGGATCAGTTCCGGCGTGGCCCTCAGCGCCTGCGTCGCCCAGGTGTGATCCGCCCCTTCGAGATAACTGGCGAGCCCCTCGTTCACCCACGTGGGGACGTTCGTCGGCGCCGCCGTGTGGATCGCCGCGTGCACGAATTCGTGGGTGACGACGCGCGCGAGCGATTTCGGCGACCGGAGCGCGCCGCCGACGGGAAGGCGGATGCGCCCGTCGTAGCCGCCCCCCGCCCACGCCGGCGCGCGCGTGATGTCGCGGAACTGCCGGTTGGTATAGAGGATCACGTTCAGCGTTTCGGCTGGGTAGATGCTCAGCGTCTGTCCGATGCGCCAGTACGCGGCGTCGAGCACCGCGGCCACGTGTGTGCCGAGCGCGCGGTCGGTCGAGCCTTCATACAGGACGTTGAAATGCGTGCCGGGCTTTTCCTCGAGGCTGTCGTGGACCGCTGATTCATGCCGCCACTGTTCGAGCTGCTGCGCGATGCGCCTGTCTGTCGGCGCCAGCGCCGCCGCCTTCTCCATGGTCCGCAGCGCGAGATCGAGATCGGCAGATCGATACGCGACCTGCGCGAGCAGCACCATCGCGCTGACGAAGTTGGGGTTGTATTCGATCGCGTGCTTCAGCAGCGCAATCGCGGCGTCGCTGCGGCCGAGCGCGAAGTTCGCGTACCCGGCGCCGTAGTACAGCATCGCGTTGCGCGGGCTGCGATCGATCTCTTCGCGGAAGATCGCGGCGGCCTTGGCGGGATCGCCGCGATCAAGCGCCGCCCAGGCGTCCGGCGCGGGGAGCTCCTGTTCCTGCGCGAACGCGGACGCGACCCAGAAGTGTGCGCTCAGTGCCCATACGGTGACGGCACCCACAAAAGCTCGCCTGGAGAGCATGGAGTGCTGCGGGCAATGGCTATGCCCGGCGACTTCCAGCAACTCAGGCGCGAATTTCGTCAGCGTAGCCGCGGGTGATTACAGTTTCTGCGTGCGACAAGCGATTTCTGTTTGCCGGACCTGAAAGGTCCGGCCTCCGTTACGTACGGAGGACGGGCCTTTCAGGCCCGCCTAAGGTGAGCGGCGGCGATATATCAGCACCGTCGGGCCGGGACGAATCACCGTCCTGAATCCCGCGACCGGCATGAAGAACGCGTCCTGCAGATCGTAGACGGCAGAACGCGACGCTCCTCTGGTTGCGGCGATGGTCTGCACGACGTCGTACTTCTCCGCCGCGAGCCGGCGCAGCGCCGCCGGAGCGGTCGCATACGTCCAGACCGGTGACTCGTGCAGCACGAGCCAGTCGGGCGTACGTCCGCCTGCATCGACAAACGATTCGGTCGCCGGATCGTAGCGCCACTCGTGCGCGGCGAAGCCGTGGAGGTCGAGCCTCGCGTACGGGTTCTCGGCCTCATAGAACGTCTCGTCACGCGTGACGTGCGCGTCGAGCCACGCGCGCGCGATCACGCGCGTGTCCTTCTTCGCGAGCAGCGCGTCGAACCAGATGCAGTTCACCATGCCCCAGAATGCGAAGGCCAGCGCAAGGCGGGCACCACCGGAACTCCTGACGACGCGATGTACGCCGATGGCCGCCGACAGACACAGGATCGGAACAAGCGGCAGCACGTACCGGAAGAACACGGTATAGCCGTTGCCCAGCGATCATACGTCGCAATCGCAAATGCGCCGACGATGAGCGCGTACGCAGCGTGATGGCGCACGAATGGGACGACTCCGGCGATTGCGGCGATGAAAATCGGGAAGCTGATCCCGTACGGCAGCGATCGCGTGATGTGATAGATCCACCCGCGGCCGAGATTCACGATGTGCCCTTCGGACAGGTGCGTGAAGTTGAAGCGGAAGTCCTCGGCGAACTTCGCGCTGTCGAGCACCGCAAACGGCGTCGTGGCAAAGAACGCGAACGCGAAGAAAGCGACGAACACGCCCGATGCGAGCCAGGTGCGAGACGCCGCCTGACGCGATCGCACCAGCAGCAGCACGTGGACGACAGCCAACGAGGCAAACAGTGCCACTGCCGTGTACTTCGTGGATGCGGCGAGTCCGCCGGCAACGCCTGCTGCTGAACACGTGCGTCGAACGTCTTGACCTGGCTGCGCGACCCTTCGACTCGCGTGCACCGTTCGCTCGCTCAGGGCAGGGGCGCGCTGGGAATCGAACGCGCGCAGCAGCAGCGCCAGCGACAGCATCGCAAAGAACGTCATCAGCGCGTCGGTCATCGCGAAATGCGATTCGCGGACGTGCAGGATCGACACAGCCAGGAACAGCGCGGCGATCAACCCAACCAGGTCGCCGCCGATTCGTCGCCCAATCCTGAACAGCACGCCGATGGTTGCTGTGCCGGCAAGAGCGATGAACCCACGCGCGATGAGTAGCCGCTCGGCGTCGGTGAGCTGCGCGGACAGTCCGGCGATCGTGTGCAGTGTTGACGCGATCTGGAACAGACCGGCCAATACATAGAAAGTCAGCGACGGCCAGTGAAAGAAGTGAGGATTCCGATCGCCGCCCAGGATGGCGACGGCGTGCCCGAGTGAGGTTTCCTCGTCCGGCCGCGCGTTGCCATACGGCAGCCCGAACCAGATGGGAGCAATGCGCAGGACCCCGCCTGTGATGATGATCAGCGCCAACGCTGAATGATGAATGTTCAATGATGAAGTCTTCTTGTCCCGTTTCATCATTCACCATTCATCATTCAACATTCAGCATTCAGCATTCACCGTTCAACATTGCGAAGCTGCTCGAGCTCGCGAAGGAGCCTGGCCCAGTCCCGCTTGTGCTTCCTGGTTTCGACTGGCGCGGTTCCATTCCCGTAGAACGCCCTGATGTTCGAAACCATTGCCGGCGGCCCTGTTTTATGCAGCGCCACGAGCCGATGCACCAGTTCGGCGTAGGTTCTGTCGACGAGCGTATATTCGCCCGCCCTGACAGGACGTCCGGTGTCGAAGTTCCGGTTCTCGATCTGTAACCGTCCACGCGACGCGTCCGCCACCAGACCGCGATACCGCTCCACCGTCGTCGCGAAGCTGTCGAGGAACCAGCGCTCAGTCTCGGCGGTCGGGGGTTCGAACGACACGGTCCTCAACGAGCCGACCCGCGGCACGATTCGAAACAGGATGGCCAGCAGCTTGTGCACGAATCCCGGCCGCTTGTAGGTCCTCCCCCATTCCTGCTCATAGTCCGCGCGCGTCAGGCTGAAGCTGAAACGCTCGCGCGTCATGCCAGGGCTGAGCGCCTCGATCTCCTTCTGCTTCAGTTTCCACGCCACCTTCGTCATCGCGGGAATCGTGGTTCCGACGCTCCACCGGAACGTACCGATCGCGACGTCGAGCGCGCCGAACACGTCGGTCAGCTCGAGGCCGTAGGTCGACCTGAACGCGCGCTCCAGCACAGGTTTCGAAACTTCGAAGCCGATGAAGTCGTGGTAGGCATCGCTCACGTACTTGCCGCGCGCAACCTGCACGACGTCGAAGCCGAACTCCGTCTTCAGGTGCGCGGCGGGATTGTCCGCGTAGTCCACCTCGTTGCCGAACTTCGCGCGGAGCCTGGGATACAGCACAGGAACCGCGCGGTTCACAGCGAGCGGGTGGCCGTTGTTGTCGGCGGCGTAATGCGCAAGCGCGCCGAGCGCGAAGGCGTATTCGGTGGCGTCGGTGGACTGGCGCAGCAGCGCTTCAACGAAATCCCCGCTGCGGACGTAGTGGGTCAGGTCGCCGAAGAAGCGGCTGGAGAACGGGTAATAGCCGATGTCCTGGATCAGGCTGCCGCCGTACGCGAACGCCCGGGCGCGCCGCAGATCGGCGGCGGAGAGCGAGAACCGCGCGCGGAGCGCGGGGACAATCGACGCGTCCCACGCCGCGTCGACGATGGCTTCATGCGCCAGCGCGGAATAGGCGTGCGCCTCCTGCGCGCAGGCGAGCACGCACGCGCACGCGATGGCGCCGAGCGCCGCTACTTTGCGCGCACCGCCGACCACGTGCCGTCGCCAGCTCCTTCGAACGATACGTCGCCCCCCATCCTGTCGCCGTCGACTTTCCCCTCGAACACGCCTTGCGTCTGCATGCCTTCGGCCACGAACGTGACGCTGAAGGCGATGTCCTTCTCCTTGACGGTTCCCGTGAGAAGGGATTCGCCGTAGCGACCCTCGTACGTTCCGGTCAGCTTCTCCCCATTCTGTTTCAGGGTGAGCACCGGGTGCCCCGTAATCGACGACAGCTCCATCGTCACATTCCACTTCCCCGCGACCCTGGCAAGTTCCGCGGAGGAGCCGGCCATGACAAGCAGCCCGAGTACAATGAGACGCGCGGTCACAAGCATGATCCCACTCACTTCTTCACGTAATCCACGTCGAGGAATTGATATCGCGCGCGGGTCTTGTCTGTTTCGACGCGCGGCTCGACGTCAATGCGCATGTACTGAACGGTATTGCCACCCGTGACGGCCGGCCACTCCGGAAGGCCGGCGCCGTTCGGATTGCCGGTCCTGATGAAGTTCGCGAAGTATCCCTGCATCAATTCCGACACCTTGTAGTCGTCGGGCGTCCAGGCGAACACCTTGTTGGTCGCGAGGTTGCCCATCGCGTACTCGATTTCGGCGGAGTGCGCGGCCCCCCGGGCCGGCGCAGCATTTCCGCGTCCGTCTGCCGCGGCCGCAGGTCGGGGCCGCGCGTAGTAGTAGCGATAGACCGGCTTGCCGCCGGTCCTGCTGTGCAGGTCGAACCACTTCCACGTGCTGTATGCCATGAAGCGATCGCTGGCCAGATCGGTCGCCGCCTGCATCACCTCATCGCGTGTGGACGCAGGATACAGCTTCAGCGCTTCGTCGGCGCGCTCGCCGTATAACTTCTTCACCGCCGCGGCGTAATTCTCCGGCGTCGGCTCCGCCTGCGCGAGGATCGAGCGGTAATTGTTCTCCGCCGAGTTCCATCCGACGAGCAGCGGCACGTGCGCCTGCCGGCCCGCGGCGAAGATCTCCACCGGCAGCTTCGGCAGGAACCAGCCGTCAACGGTCGACGCGAAGCGGCCGATTGGCAGCTTCGCGGCCGCCTCCTGGATCTTTTCCGTCGGCATCGCACGCAGCGCCTCGATCGAGGCTGCGCCGAGGCTCCTGGCGAACTCGGCGCCCACCTTCTCTCCGTCGGCGAGCGCGACCGGGGCGAGCGTCGGCGCAATGAGCGCGCCGCTCTCGCCAATCGCACAGGCGATGAGATCCTTCGAGAGCGGTGACGCCATCTGCGCGCTGACCGAGAGCGAACCGGCCGACTCCCCCGCGATCGTCACCTTGCGCGGATCGCCGCCGAAGCCCGCGATGTTCTGCTTCACCCATTTCAGCGCGGCGTTCTGATCGAGCAGCGCGTAATTCCCGGACGCGTGATGCGGCGACTCCCTCGTCAGGTCGGGATGCGCCATGAAGCCCCAGACCCCGAGGCGATAGTTGACGGTGACGGCGACAATCCCCTTCTTCGCCATGTTCTCGCCGTCGTAGCGCGGCTCCGAGCCGTCGCCGGCGACGAAGCCGCCGCCGTAGAAGTACACGAGCACAGGAAGACGCTCGTTCGACGAGCTCTTGGGCGTCCAGACGTTCAGATACAGACAGTCTTCGCTCATGCCGTTCGAGCGAAACACCATGTCGCTGAAGACGGGCGACTGCACGCACCGCGGTCCGAACTGCTTGGCGTTGCGCACGCCGCTCCAGTTCTTCACCGGCTGCGGCGGCTGCCACCGCAGATCGTCGATGGGAGCCTCCGCGAACGGGATGCCGCGATAGGCGTGAACGCCGCTCGCTTCGGTAGTGCCCTCGAGCGTGCCATAGGAGGTCTTGGCGCGATCCGCCGCGAGTGCGGCGTTCGAGATCGCGATCGTCAACGCGATCGCTGTGCTGCAGATGATGCGTTTCATAGCTTCGGTGGCGCTGGCCTTCCGCCTTCGCCAAGGCTCCGGCGGACCGCCGTAGCTTTAGCGGAGGCTGGTCAGGCCAGCCTGGTCAATTTCGGTGGGGCCGACCTTCAGGTTGGCCGTCTCAATGCTACTCGAAGACCGCGCGCTGTGATTTCAGCTTTGCGGAGAGCGCCGCCGTGTCAACGTCCTGGACCGCCTGCTTCCGACCGATCGCCATCTTCGCGGCGACCCCCGCCGCATGTCCGACGATCATGTACTGCGGCTCCATGCGGAGCGTCGAGTACGCGACGTGCGTCGCCGAGAAGGCGACGGGCACGAGCAGGTTCGTCGCCTCGCTGCGCTTCGGCAGCATCAGACGGTACGGGATCTGATACGGGGTGACCCTGACCTGCATGTCCCCTTCGTTCTCCACCGCCTTTCCGTCTTCGGTCGGCCGCCGCTGCACGTTATGCGAGTCGCTGTTGTACGAGCCCATGCCAATCACGTCGGTCTTGGTGAGCTCCGTCTGGATGTCCTTCTGCGACATCACGTATTCGCCGACCATCCGGCGCGCCTCGCGCACGTAAAGCTGATACGGCCAGTTCGCGTTGTCCACGAACTCGTCGCGGCACAGCCCCCACTCCTTCATCTCTGCTGACAATTTCTCCGGCACGCGCGCGTCCGTCGCGAGGAAATACATGAACCCCTGGATGTAGTCGACATGGGCCCGGCGGATCTGCGCACGCTTCGCGTAGCCCGCCTCCGGGTAGTCGTAGCTGCCACCGATGTAGTCGGTCGAGAACGCGCCGTTGTTGTTGGTGTCCGTCTTCCCGTTCTGCAGGACGTCCGCCTTCATCACGTCGTTGATCCCGAGCGGGCGCTTCAGCTCCGTTTCGAAGGCGGGAAGATAGCGCGCGAGCAGCTCGTACCGCGCAGGTGTGTACCCCGTTGGCTTCGGCCAGGCGACGCGGTTCTCCGGCGACTTCGTCATGCACAGCCGGAAGTTGTACGCCTGCACACGCTTGTCGGCCGCCCCGACCCCGTCCTTGGAGCGCGGCATGATCTCGGGCAGCAGCTTGCCGTTCTGGTCGTACGGCGAGACCGCCGTGCGGAACTGGTGGAGCGGCGTGTGCTCGCGGACGCCGGCAAGCGACTCGCCGTACTCCGACGTCCCCTCGCGGCCCCACGTGTACGAGACGCCCGCCTGCGCCATCAGGTCACCTTCGTATGTCGCGTCGGCAAAAATTGCGGCGCCGTACGTGGCGCCCTCCTCCGTCACGATGTCAGTGATCCGCGTCCCCGATTTGTGGACGCCTCCCTTTTCGCGCAATCGCTGATCGAGAAATACCGTCACGCCTGCGTCCTTCACCAGGTCGTTGAAGACGGCTTCCGCGACATGCGGCTCGAAGTGCCACTCGCTGGGACGGCCGTATTTCGCCCCCACGCGCTCGAAGAATTCGAGGGAGTAGCCGCCGATGACTTCCTTGCGGCCGTAGTCGGTCCATCCAAGCCCGCCGGAGACCATGCCACCGAGGTGATGGTCGGGGCTGACGAGCGCCACCTTCAGCCCTTCGCGCGCGGCTGCGACAGCCGTGATCACGCCGCCGGCCGTTCCGCCGTAAACCACAACATCGAAGGTCGGCCGGCCTGAAAGACCGGCCCCACGCTGCGCCGCAAGCAACAACAGGCCAACAATGAACAGCCGCATGACGCCGGATGTTACAGGAATATAATCCGCGCCAACAATGAAGAAACTCCTTCTCGTTCTGTTCGTCATCGCGTTGCCGGGCCTGAAAGGCCCGGCCTACATTCTCGCGGCGCAGCAACGCTCGACGATCACGCACGTGTTGTTCGTGACGATGGACGGCATGCGGTGGCAGGAACTCTTCGGCGGCATGGCCCCCGAGCTGCTGACGAAGAAAGAAGGAGGCGTCTCGGATCTCGCGCCGATGGAAAGGCGCTTCGGAGGTGCAACACCCGAAGCGCGTCGGGCGAAGCTGATGCCGTTCTTCTGGACGGAGGTGGCGGCAAAAGGGCAGGTCTTCGGCGATGCGTCGCGTGGAAGCACCGCGCGCGTGACCAACGGGTTGCGCTTCTCGTATCCGGGCTACAACGAGATGCTCGCGGGCTTCGCCGATCCACGCATCGACAGCAACAACCGCAACTGGAATCCCAACGTCACGGTGCTCGAGTGGTTGAATGGACGCCCGGGCTTCACAGGAAAGGTCGCGGCGTTCGCATCGTGGGAACTGCTGCCGTGGATCCTCAACACGCAGCGCAGCCACTTGCCTGCGAACGGCGATGGCCCGCCGATCGACAACCCGATCAGCGAGCGCGAGCGCACGATCAACGACTTCTCGCAGGACCTTCCGCCGTACTGGGGCGAGACACGCGCGGACGCGCCGACCGGGTTCGGCGCGCTCGAGTATCTCAAGCGGCATCAGCCGCGAGTGCTGTACGTCATGCTCGGCGAGACCGACGAATGGGCGCATGGCCGTCGTTACGATCTCTACCTGGATTCAGCGTGGCGCAACGATCGCTTCGTCAAGCGGCTGTGGGAGACGGCGCAGACGCTGCCCGGCTACGGGGGACACACCGCGCTCGTCCTCGCCACCGATCACGGGCGCGGCAGCACCGGCGAGAACTGGACGAGCCACGGCCGCGACGTGCCCGAGGCGGAGCGCATCTGGATGGCGGTGATGGGACCCGGCGTCGCGCCGCTCGGCGTGCGATCGGACATCAATGTCACGCAGTCGCAGATCGCGGCGACGATTGCGATGTTGCTGGGAGAGGATTACAACGCGGCGCAGCCGAAAGCGGCGCCACCCCTACCGCTGACTATCCGGCCGGAGTCACTTCGCGATAACAGATGATCGCGTCGTACGCGTCGGCCCAATACATCAGGTTTGCATCGCGCTCCGACAGGGGCGCCGGCAGAGCGTGCAGGAGTGGCCGCACCGGCCGCATGTCGAACACCGTCGCCGGATGCTGCGCAAGAGATGCAAGGAACGCGAATGCCGCTTCATCCTTCCGCTGATCGATATCGTGCAGGCCGCCAAGCGAGTACTTCCCGCCTGCGGCGAACAACAGGATGTGAAATGACCTCACGCCCTCGGCGACAGCGAGCTCGCCGATGAAGTTTCCGAGCGTCGAGACGCCGCGCTTGTCGATCCCTCTCCCCAGATGACTCTGACCGAAGGCGACCACGAATTTTGGCTTGGTCTGACCGTGTGTCGCCGCACGGTAGTGGGTGATGAACAGCTCCTTCATGAACGACTCGCGGCGCACCGAGGCGTTGAATCTCTGACCACTCGAACGGATTGACTCGACTTCCAACGTGCCGACGATGAGCTTCTGAACCGAGAATCCTCCGACGACGACGTCTTTCATGTCGCCGGTCTCATTTGCGAGCTTCAGGAGCTCGGGAGCAAGCGATCGTTTATAGCCGGACTTGACGAGATCCGCCATCGACTGCAGCGGACGGTTTTGCGGATTCGCCGCAGCGAGCTCGCGTATGGGCAGATGCGGTTGTACCTCCTCGATGTCCGAGCCTTTGAGCTGCGCCGCCACCCCCGATTTGCGCAGGGAGGCTTCCATCTGGGCCGCCGCCCACGGGCTCATCTCCACAGCGGTGTGCTGGTAGCCGAACTTCCCGACGCCGCTGGCAAGAGCCTGCAGGAGGGCGGGAGTTTCTCGATCGCCGTGAAGTCCGCCAACAAGGAGAAATGAGGCGCGCCCTGCTTCGTCGATCAGGAAAGCCTTGCCGTCGAATTCGAGGTTGAACTCGTGGGCCTGGAGCTGCTCACCGATAGGATCGGTCGGCTGGCCGGATGGTGCGGCGCACATGGCCACAGCCAGCGCCGCGCAAACATTCAGCCGGTTCACTACCACCGCAGTGGATCGGGCAGGAACTCGTCGACAAGATCCTTGTAAAACGGCATCAGCTCGTCGACGTTCGGACGCGGGGCGCCTTTCGAATACAGATCGTAGCGGTTGAAGGCGCGGACCCACTTCAACATCTCCCGATCCTTCTCGTTCGTCAGGTGCGTGTACTCCCCTTCCTTGTGCCACGGATAGAACGAGTGGTAGCGCAGCATGTACAGCGCTTCCTCGGGGAGGTACTCCTTCACGACGTGGTAGACGTATTCGTCGTGTCCCCACGACAGGTGGACGTTCTCGAGGCCGCAGCCAGGCTCGTAGATTCCGTTCTCGGCCTGATACTGCGGCACGTTGATGTCCGGGTTGTCGCGGAAGTATTCGCTGTAGACGATCTTCGGCGAGAACCGGCAGCCGACCGGGAACGTGTCGCCGACCACGGCCCACTGCGGCTCCCCGAACAGGCACAGAATCTTCCCCAGGTCGTGCACGAGGCCGGTGACGATCATCCAGCGCGGCTGGTTCGCGGCGCGGATCGCTTCGGCCGTCTGCAGCGCGTGCTCGATCTGGGTGAAGTCGATGTCCGGATCGCTGTCGTCGACGAGCGTGTTGAGATACTCGAGCGACTCCCAGACCGTCATGGACCGGCGGTTGCGCGGCAGGTAGTCGCGCTTTTTCGTCAGCACGAAGTCGAGCGTCTGGTGCGCGTGGTTCTTCGCGTAGAAGTCCTCGACGCACGAGCGTGCATTGGCGTAGTTGCGGAATTCGGTGGCGGGTTTCATGCCCGCATTCTAGCCC
>Ga0137373_10007716_pt1 | contig 11414 bp, 7 predicted proteins | sample SagtaG_5_FD_104912 | JGI IMG/M metagenome (GOLD analysis project Ga0137373, IMG submission 104912) | Vadose zone soil microbial communities from Sagehorn Ranch, Mendocino, California, USA - Sage1_R_80_16 metaG | ecosystem: Environmental > Terrestrial > Soil > Vadose zone | place: USA: California...
AGAACCACCGCCGCAGAACCCACAAGGATGGCAGCAAGGACAACCCGGATACGGGCAGCAGCAGCCTGGTTACGGCCAGCCTGCGCAACAGGGCTATGGTCAACAGCCGCCTCCCCAGCAGGGGCAGCCTCCGCCCGCTACGACGACCGCACCGCCCCCTTCGACCGGTGCCGCAACCGCCGGCATGAATCCGAATCCTCAAGGCGTTCCCTGTTCGTCCGACGCACAGTGCCTCACGCACAAGTGCAACGTCGCCGCCGGAAAATGCTCATGGCCTTGCCAAGGACCGGGCGATTGCATGCCCGGCATGCAGTGTCTCGCACCCATCTGCGTGCCGAGCGCACCTGGCGCGGCGCCCGCACCCACGAAGTAGCGCTTGGCCATCGATGGGCAGCTCTTTCGAGCCGTCGTCGGCTCTTTTCCCACGGGCGTGACCGTCGTCACCACCGTGGCCGCCGATGGTTCGCCGCGCGGGCTCACGAGCAACGCGATCTGCTCGGTCTCTCTCGACCCCCCGCTGCTTCTCGTGTGTGTCGACAAGCGCTCGGGGAGCTTGCCCGCGCTTCTCGAATCGAAGGCGTTCGTCGTCAACTTTCTCGCCGCCGGTCGCGGCGATCTCGCGACGCGCTTCGCGGCGCCGGGCGCCGACAAGTTCGCCAACACGCGATGGGAGCCTTCCAAAGTTGCGTGCGGCGCTCCCATACTCGTCGACGATAACATCGCCCACGCAGAGTGCGTGCTATCGCAGACCGTCGAAGCCGGTGATCACTTCGTTCTCTTCGGCCTCATCGAGGCAGGCAGCTCGACGGGGGGTGCGCCGCTCATGTACTTGCGCCGCACCTACGCCGCCTGGCCCGATCCCGAACCGGCTCCCCGGGACGAAGATATCCACGGATAGACGCGCCGGCGGGGCCGAAGGCCCGCGCCGAGTAACAATCCGCTATCATCGGATGGTGAACGCTAACGAGGAGGTCTCCCTTGACTCGAGCGGCTTGGCATCCTGGTGACATCGCGAACACGAACGTCGGCCGCTTCATGGCGACGGTGGGGATTTCGGATTTCAGCGAGCTCCGGGCTCGTTCGATCGCGGAGCCGGAATGGTTCTGGGAAGCGACGGTGCGCTTTCTGGGGCTCAAATGGTTCGAGCCCTACCAACGGGTGCTCGACATGTCGGGTGGCTTTCCGTTCGCGAAATGGTTCGTGGGGGGAAAAACCAACCTCGCCTACAACTGCGTCGATCAACATGCCGAGCTGCACGGCGACCGCATTGCCATCGTGTGGGAAGGCGAAAACGGCGAAACGCGAGAGCTGACATACACCGACCTGCGCCGCGAGACGGACGCCCTCGCGTGGATGCTGAGCGAGCACGGGATAGGACCGGGCGACGCGGTGGGCATTTTCATGCCCATGGTGCCCGAGACGGCCGCGGCGTTTTTCGCCATTGCCAAGGTCGGAGCGATCTCGCTCCCCATCTTCAGCGGCTATGCGGCCGATGCCGTGGCCATTCGCCTGGCCGACGCGGAGGCCAAAGCCATCATCACCGTCGACGGATGTTATCGTCGGGGCAAAGTCATCGAGCTCGTCAAGATCGCCGAACAGGCGCTCGCCTCGGCTCCGTCCGTGAAAACCATCGTCGTCGTCCCGCGGCTTTCCGAAACGCTCGCCCGCGGTGGAGAACCGGTGGTCGCGTGGCCGCGCTCCGCCGATCGCGGTCCCTTCGCGGCGCGATCGGTCGACAGCGAGCATCCGCTTTTCGTGGCCTACACGTCGGGGACGACCGGTCGACCCAAGGGTTCGGTCCACGTGCACGGCGGCTTTCTCGCCAAGATCGCCGAGGAAGCGGCATTTCAATTCGACGTCAAACAGGGAGACCGCCTTTGTTGGTTCGCTGACATGGGATGGATCATGGGGCCTTGGGAAGTCGTCGGGACGCTCGCCCTCGGCGCGACGCTGGCCATGTACGAGGGGGTCCCCGACTTTCCTGCGCCCGATCGTCTGTGGGCGTTTTTCGAGCGCCACCAGGTTTCGGTGATCGGCATCAGCCCGACGCTCGTGCGCTCGCTCATGCGCTACGGAAAAGAGCCGATCGCGTCGCATGATCTTTCCAAGCTGCGGATCCTGGGATCGACGGGCGAGCCATGGAACGAAGATCCGTGGCACTGGTACTTCGAGGTCGTTGGACAACAACGTTGCCCCATCATCAACATCTCGGGGGGGACCGAGGTGGGCGCCTGCTTCCTGTCGCCGCACCCCGTCGAGCCCATCAAACCGATGTCGCTCGGAGGTCCGGCGCTCGGGATGGCCGTCGACGTTTTCGACGACGAGGGCAAGCCGCTGCGGGGCGAAGTGGGAGAGCTCGTGTGCACGCGGCCCTGGCCGGGCATGACGCGCAGCCTCTACAAAGACGACGCCCGGTACCTCGAGACCTATTTCAGTCGCTGGCCGAACGTGTGGGTCCACGGTGACTGGGCATCGATCGACGAAGACGGCAACTGGTTTCTCCATGGTCGAAGCGACGACACGATCAAGATCGCGGGCAAGCGTCTGGGCCCCGCCGAAGTCGAGTCGGCCCTCGTGTCGCATCCGGCGGTCATCGAGGCCGCGGCGATCGGAGTTCCGGACACGCTCAAAGGCGAGGCGCTTTGGGCATTCGTCGTCCTTTCCGCGGATGCTGCGCCGAAGGAAGGACTGCGCGCCGAGCTCTCCGATTTGGTCGCTGAGCGGGTAGGTTCGTCCTTTCGGCCTGCCGCCGTTCGCTTCACCACGGCGATTCCGAAGACACGCAGCGCGAAGGTGTTGCGCCGCGCCATTCGCGCCGTGGCGCTCGGCAAACCACCCGGCGATCTGTCGTCGCTCGAAGACGCCGCGTCGCTGGAGGCAATTCGCAAGGCCGTCTAGCGCCACTGTAGAAGTCCACACGAAGACAACCGCAGGGCGTTCGCCCCGCGCCGAGTATCACAAACGACGTAAGGATCGCTTGCGCGCAGTGCGCGGCGGGACAAGCATGGTGGGACCATGCGGCAAGCATTTCGAACGCTGGTGGGCGGAATCGAGGCAATGGTGGGTCCCAAGCTGCCCGACCTCACCGAAGTACCGCCGCCGTTCTTCGGGCGCGGCGCCGACCTCGAGGTACTGCGGCATGCGTTGCACGATGTGCGCGTGCGATCGGAATGTCGCAGCGTCGGCATTTTGGCCGGCGCCGGGATCGGAAAGACTCGGCTGCTCGACGAATTCGTCCGAGAAGTGCAGCTGCTCGACGACCCGCCCGTGCGGGTGTTCCGCTCGGCAGCGACGAAGGACGGCTCGCGGTGGTCTTGCTTCACGCAGCTGCTTTCGCAGCGCTTCGACCTCGGCGGCGCGCAGGGGCTCGAGGAGGCGAAGGCTGCCGTGCGCGGTCAGGTGGCGGGGGTGCTCGACGATCGCCGCGTCGGTGACGTGCTCTATCTGCTCGGCGACTTGCTCGAGCTCGAATTTCCGAAGAGCCCCGTGACCAAGGCCCTCGAAGACGGCGGGCCCCAAAGCTCCGTCCTCAAGCGCACCGTTCTGAAGAGCCTTCTCGAAGCGGACGCCGGCTACGGACCGATGTGCTTCGTGTTCGATGATCTGCACCTCTGTCACGATCACACGCTCTCACTCTTGCGCTTTCTCATCGAAAACGTGCGCGCGCCGGTGATGTTCTTGGCGGCGGCACGACCCGAGCTTTTGGCTCGATCGGAAGGTGCACCGGATTGCGACAGGCACACCTTCCTCCAACTCGAGGCGCTCGGCGAGCTCGATACCGCAGCTCTCATCGGTTCGCTGCTCACCCCCGACGGCGTGACACCCATGCACCTCGTCGAGCAAGCGCGCGAGGTGACGGGCGGAAATCCGAGCCGCATCGAGGAGACGGCGCGCGTATTCCGCGAGACCGGCACGCTGCCTCCTCCGCCTTCTGGCGAGGAGGCGGGGCTCGACGCGCGCATCGACGCGCTCGCAGTCGCCGATCGCCTTCTCTTGCAAAAAGCAGCGTTGATGGGCGGCGTGTTCTGGCTCGGCGCGCTCGTCCTCCTCGATCGCGCCGAGAGCGAGCCGCCCGTACTCTGGAACCAAGGAATCGATCAGAGCCGTCGCGAGCTCGCCGAACGCTTCTCCCATCTGGCCGAGCGCGAGTACCTTTTGCGTCTGCCCGACTCGACATTCCCGGGAGACGAGGAATACGTGTTTCGCCGACGGCTGGAGCGGGATCGGGTGCAAGCCATGACCAGTCCTGCCGATGCGCAGCGCTGGCATCGACTGCTCGCCGACTGGCTCGACGGAAAGCCCGAGGTTCGCAGCCACGAGGAGTATCTGGAGATGCTCGCCGAGCAGCGCGAGAAATCGGGCGCGCTCGAGCTGGCGGGCATTGCCTATTTCGAAGCAGCCGATCGAGCTCGCATCAGCAGGGCGTGGAAACGCGAGCTCGCCTACTGCGAAAAAGCGCTGGCGCTGCTCGGCCAAGATCAATACAGCCGCCGGCTCGACGCTCTGCTTCGCGCGGGGGAGCTCCTCGAACGATTCGGCAAGCCCGAGATTGCGCTCGAGCGCTACCGTGACGCCCTCGTGCTGGCCTATCGGCTCGATCGGCGGCCCTCGTGGGTCACCGCGCGACTGGCAGCGACCCGCTTGCTCATCAAGCTCGGTCGCGTCGATGAATCGATGCGCCATCTGCAGAGCGCATCCGAGCCCGTCCAGCAGACGGCAACGCCAACTCCCCCGCCCCCGCCGCAACCGGCAGCGCAACCTGCGGCCGGCGCCAACGACGCGGCCGAACCGCAACGCGCCGCCCCGGAGGAGCTGCGAGCTACGGATCCAGAGCTTCCCCCGCCATCCGACGCGGCATCGGCCGACGATGCGCCGCCGAACGAGCCCGCGCCTCGGCATGCGATGCAGGCTCCGCGCCCGGTGCGAGCCCCGGTCGTGACATTGGATTTTGGACAACCGAAGCAGTCCGTCCGAATCGACGTCGCTCCCCGAGAGCTCGTGGCGGCGGAGCCCGCGGTGACAGCTGCGCTAGAGACGTCATCGCCCGCCCCGCAGGTCGCCCCCGCGGAGCCACCGACGGCCGATGAACCCGAGCCGCGCCCGGCCGACGTCGACCAGGACAAGTGGGACCCTGCGCCTACCGGGGCGGCCGTTGCCGAGCCCGACGCCGAAGCGCCCGCCAACGCTCAATCCGAGTCGGCTCCTGGCGAGATGCGCGACACCGCTCCGCCAGAAGCGGCTGCCGTCGAAACGCACGTCGATTCGCCGGAGCCCGAGGTACGCGATCGGCTCGGTGCAATCCAGCAGACGACCACGGCGCCGACGGAATCGAGCTCCTAACACTACTCCGACAATCTTTGACAGCAGCAGATGACGATCGGCAATGACGAGCAGATCGCCCAAATAACGTCTGACGAGGCGAAATTCGCGCGGCCGTCGGGCTGCAAGGCAGTGCCAGTCCGCTTTCCCGAGCAAAGTTGCACGTGTCCGGTCAGCTCAACTGGGCGCAGCGCCACTTCGACGATCGATCTGGCAGCGAGAATCTGTCGGACTAATGCGAACGCGATCCTTCCCGCAGGCGCGATCCTTCTCGGGCGCCGCTGACTCTCTTCTTTCTTGGCCGATCGTGGTGCTAGGCTCGCCCGATATGATCCTCGGAATCCTCGGCGGAACGGGCAAAGAGGGGACGGGGCTCGCCCTTCGGCTCGCGCAGGCGGGTCACTCCATCGTGATCGGCTCACGAGATGGCGACCGGGCGCGCACGCGCGCCGCCGAGCTCGCGCAAATGACTGGGGGCAATGTCGAGGGGGCCTCGAACGGGGAAGCCGCCGAGCGCGCCGAGATCGTCATCGTTGCGGTCCCTTTCGCGGGCCACCGTGCTTTGCTGGAAGGGCTCCGAGCGTCGCTCGCCGCCAAAGTCGTCGTCGACACGGTCGTCCCCCTCGACTTCAAGGCGAAGCATCCTTATGCCCCCCCCGAAGAGGGATCGGCGGCCGAACAGGCCCAAGCTGTGCTTGGGGGGCAAGCGCGCGTGGTCGCGGCGCTGCACCAAATCGCCGCTCACGAGCTCGCAAATCTCGATCACGGCATCGAGGCAGACGGACTCATGGCCGGAGACGACCCCGGCGCCAAGGAGTGCGTCGCCGAGTTGATCCGCGCGCTCGGCGTGCGCCCGGTCGACGCGGGCCCCTTGCGGAACGCCTCGGTCCTCGAGTCATTGACCCCCCTGCTCATCGAGATCAACAAGAAGCACAAGATCAAATCGGCCGGCATCCGAATCACCGGAATTTAGTCGTTCGACCTTGTTAAGATAGCGACTCACATGCGCGTGCTGTTGGTGTCGGCCAACCGGGAAAAGCTCCCCTCGCCGGTCGTCCCGATCGGCCCTCTCGCGGTGGCGGCGGCCCTTCGAGATCGACATGACGTGCGCTTGCTCGATCTCTGCTTCGAAGAAGATCCCAAGTCGGCGACACAGCAAGCCATCGCCCAGTTCGATCCCGAAGTCGTGGGAGTCGGCTTGCGCAATCTGCACACCAATGCCTACGACGGCATGGAAGGCCTTCTCGCCGAATACTGCGAGCTCGTGAGCTGGCTTCGCGGCATGACGAATGTGCCGATCGTGCTCGGCGGCGCCGCCTACTCGCTGCAACCCGAAACGTTGCTCGAGCGGCTCGGCGCCGACTATGGAGTCGTCGGCGAGGGTGAACGAGCGTTTCGCGACGTGGTCGACGCGCTCGCACGAGGGGCGGAGCCGCCGCGTATCACGCGCGCCCGAGCGACGCCGCCCCGCTTGATGAAGAAGCCCCTCACGCAAAAGGATCGCGCATGGCCGATGAGCGATCTCGACGAACTACCGCTGCCGGCGCGTGATCTCGTCGATGTGCGTTACTACGCGTTCGACGGCACCGACAACCTGCAAACCAAACGGGGCTGCGCTTTCGCCTGCGCCTACTGCGACTATCCCGATCTCGAGGGGACCAAAGTACGCGTGCGCGACCCGAGCGCCGTGGCCGACGAAATGGTCGCGCGATCGCGCGTCCCCGGCGTGACGCACATGTTCTTCGTCGACAGCGTCTTCAACGTGCCTCGCTCGCATGCTATCGCGGTTTGCGATGAGATTGCCTCGCGAGGCAATCCCGTGCCGTGGGTATGTTACGCCTCGCCCGTCGCGCTCGACGACGACGTCGTCAAGGCCATGTCGCGCGCGGGCTGCCAGGGCGTCGAGATCGGCTCCGATGCCGGCACCCCCCGCATGCTCGCCCGGCTGAACAAACCTTTCACCCTCGAACAAATCGAAGCAGCGCGCGCGAGGTTTCGCGTGCACGGCATTCACGACTGTCACACTTTCGTGCTCGGCGCCTTCGACGAGACGGCGGACGAGGTCCGACAAACGCTCGCATTCGTCGAGCATCTCAATCCCGATGTCGCCGTTTTCATCGTGTTCATGGAAGACCGAGAGGCGATGACGGTGCACCGAGCTCGGCACCGTGACGCCATTCTGCGGCTCTTGTCGGACGAGGCGCCCGCGCGTCCGGGGTGGGTGGTACCCGAGCTCGGCATCCGCTTTGGCGCGAAGGTCACCGGTATCGTGCGGCGGCGTGGGCTGAAAGGTCCGTCCTGGCTCCACCTCGCTCGCATGCGCGCCTAGCATTACTGCGTCAGATCCTCCTACGAGAGCGTTTCATCGGAGTAGCCATAACCCCACAAAGTACTGACCGGACAGGGCGAAACTGGCTAGCGGCGAAGCTCCGCAGGCGGGCCAAAGGCCACGCCGCGTAACTCGAGCAGAGGCGCGGCCTGACGGCCATTCCAGTCTGGTGGCCCAACTCCGACGGCCTCGAAATTTGACAGAGTGATGCAAAGCGGGCGAGGGCTCGGCTGTAAGATCGGCTGCCGAACGAGCGTGGATGTCCCAACGTACGCCCGAGTTGAGTCGCGCCCCCGTCCCCCCGAAGCCCACGCTCGCCCGCCTGCGAGAATCGGCCGCAGGATGCAAGGCGTGTGATCTCTGGAAACGCGGCACGCAAACGGTGTTCGGCGAAGGCGCCGCGCGCGCGGAGGTGATGTTCGTTGGCGAACAGCCGGGCAACGATGAGGACCTGGCAGGGCGCCCATTCATCGGCCCCGCTGGCAAACTTCTCGACAGGGCTCTCGAAGCCGCCGGCATCGATCGTAAGACCACCTACGTCACCAACGTCGTCAAACACTTCAAGTGGGAGCCGCGTGGCAAACGGCGCATCCACAACAAGCCGAATTGGGCCGAGATCACCGCGTGCATGCCTTGGCTCGAGGCCGAACTCGCCGTGGTCAAGCCCCAGGTCCTCGTGTGCCTCGGCGCAACCGCGGCTCAGGCCCTGCTCGGTGAGCATTTTCGGGTGACGGTCGATCGAGGAAAGTTCGTCCCTTCGCCGCTCGCTCCGTGCGTGCTCGCGACGGTCCATCCATCTTCGATCTTGCGCTCCTCCGACGATGACGCTCGCCGTCGGGAAATGCAGCGGTTCGTCGATGACCTCGCGCAAATTACGAAGGTGCTGAGGGGAGCGAGCACTCAATGGGTGCGCCGCGATAGGTCACACGACTATTCACCATAGACGGAATATTCGCTCTCGGCACGACGTCGGACCAATCCACTTGATACCCGCGGCGAAGTAGGGGCGTATTCCGCACGAATAGTTCCGTCGATCGTCAAACGAACGATGGGTCCGTCGAGAGTTGAGCCACCCACAACCTCGCGCGGACACTCCTAAATGATAAGGAAAAGTGCGGATATGCAGGACGTCGATGTCTCTTGTGCGTACGAAGCGGGCCGCTCGACGTGGCCGGGCGTGAAACTCGAGGCGGATCATTTCGCGCGTCGGGCGGTGGAGCTCGGGATTGCGCCGGAAGACCTGGCCGCGCGTGCAGGCGATCTCTTTCTCGCCTGGGGCTGCGCCGAACGAGACCCGGCGGCCCTGGGTTATTTCGAACGGAAATTCCTGGCCCAGGTCGACCAATACGTGGGGAAGCTGGGCCTCCCCGAGCACGTGCTCGACGAGGTACGGCAAGAGCTTCGGATTCGGCTCCTTTTAGGGACCGAGCCGCGCATCGGACGTTACGGCGGAAAGGGCCCGCTCGGGGCATGGGTTCGGGTGGCGGCTATTCGGCTGGCGCTCACCTTGGCCGGACAAAACAAGGGTGGCCGCGCGAGGGAGATCGAGGCGCTCGACGCGCTCATCGCCGATCGTTCGAACGCGAGCCCCGAGCTGGTGACCATTCGCGATCGCTACCGTGGCGCTTTCCAAGACGCCCTCGAGCGCGGTCTCAGCTCCCTCGAGCCGCGCGAGCGAACGCTTTTGCGCATGCACTTCGTCGATCACTTGAACATCGAAGCGATCGGCGAGATTTACCGCGTTCACCGCGCAACGGTGGCGCGGTGGCTCGTCGGCATTCGCCAACGGGTTCTGGCCAATCTGCGCACGCAGCTATCACTCAATCTTCATGCCACCTCGTCCGAGTTTCGAAGCATGCTCGCCGTCGTGCGCGACGAGCTCGACCTAAGTCTCCGTCACCTCGGGCAAGGTTCTCGCCACGGCAGCACCGACACCAGCAGCAACGGCAACAACAACGGCGGCGCGGCAACATGACCAAGACCTCGACCTCGCGGGAGGCGAACCGCAGCGAAGAATCGGGGGAAGTACCGTCTTCACGGCGCCCCGACGGGTTTCGCTGTCTTGCCGAGGACGAGGTGTTCGCGTACCTGCAGCGCGCCGGACGCAACTCGGTCGACGACGCGTTCCAGCGACATCTCGACGTCTGTGCGGACTGCCGTGTCCTCGTCGGCGAGGCCGCCCGCGCCATCGCGCAGGGCGACGAGCCGCGCTCGTATCGACCGAATCCCTCGGCGCCTCTCACGCTCAGGGTGGGAGAAGTGATCATGGATCGCTTCAAGGTCGTGCGGTTCATCGCCTGTGGTGGAATGGGCGAGGTCTACGAGGCGCACGATTCGGTCTTGAAGGAAACGGTGGCGCTGAAGACCCTCGTCTGCACCTCCCTCGACGATTCACGAGCCATGGATCGCCTGATGGCCGAAGTGAGGCTCGCTCGACACGTCACCCACCCCAACGTATGCCGCATCCTCGAATTCGGCTTCCATCGGCCGCAGGCGGGATCCACGGCGGTGCCCTTCCTCACCATGCAATTCTTGCAAGGTGAGACACTCGCGGAAAAAATTGGACGCGACGGCAAGCTCGACCCGGCTTACGTGTCTCGGCTCTTGCCCCAGATCGTGGCGGGACTCAGCGCCATTCACGCCGCCGGAATCGTCCATCGCGACGTCAAGCCGGGCAACATGGTTCTTCTGCCGGGCTCTCCCGAACGCCTTCTTCTCACCGATTTCGGGCTCGCGCACACGCTCGATCCTGCCGCCGAGCGCAGCACCGTTACGGGGGCCGTCGTAGTGGGCACGCTCGATTACATGGCCCCCGAGCAGCTCGAAGGAAAGGCCGCGACGACGAGCGTCGACATCTATGCTCTCGGCGTCGTCATTTTCGAGATGCTCACGGGGCAAAAGCCCTTCTCCGCGCGAACCATCGTCGCCAGCGCCATCGAACGCGTGAAGGGTCCGCCGCCGCGACCTTCGGCGCTGGTTCCCGAGCTCGACCCGACCTGGGACGCCCTCGTTGCCGTTTGCCTCGCTCTCGAGCCGCAAGCGCGATTCGAGCGGGTGGAAGACATCCTGACGTATCGGGCACCCGAGCCCCGCAAAGTGCGCGTCCGTCCGCAACTCATACCGTGGATCGTCGCGGGGGTCGCTCTGGCCGCTGCCGCGGTAGTCGCGAGCCGGCCCTATCTCCGCTCGTCGCGCGATCGCAGCGCCGTGTCGGCCGTCGGGCCCGTCGTACGTCAGCCACCGCGTCCGGTGCATCGAGCGTTCACGTCGAGAGGCTGCTCCGAGGACATGGTACGCGTGCAAGATCGCTTCTGCATCGATCGTTTCGAGGCATCGATGGTCGACGACGTCGAGGAGCGAGCGCTCTCGCCATTTTACCCGCCGAGCGCGGCGCTGACGCAGAGTGTGTTCGACGACTGGACGCACCGGCTAGCGGAAGGCAGCGCGGGGCAATCGATGCCGCTGCCGCTGTTCCCGAAATGGCAGGTGCGTGACGATTGGGCAGCGCGTGCCGTGTCCCGCGGCGGCGTCATCCCTCAGGGCTACGCGAGCAAGTTCGTCGCCGAAGGGGCCTGCGCCAGCGCGGGCAAACGCCTGTGCACGGCCGAAGAGTGGACCACCGCGTGCCGAGGCGAAGCCAACACGCAGTTTCCTTATGGGCCGGAATACCGCACCGATGCCTGTAACGTGTTCCGGCTCCTGCACCCCGGAACGCTCTTGCACGGCAACGAGGGCGTCGATCACCTCGATCCACGGATGAATCAGA
>Ga0137373_10007717_pt1 | contig 11414 bp, 17 predicted proteins | sample SagtaG_5_FD_104912 | JGI IMG/M metagenome (GOLD analysis project Ga0137373, IMG submission 104912) | Vadose zone soil microbial communities from Sagehorn Ranch, Mendocino, California, USA - Sage1_R_80_16 metaG | ecosystem: Environmental > Terrestrial > Soil > Vadose zone | place: USA...
CGATTCTAGGCGAGTCTATTATGACCGAAGAGCGCGACAACGGATGGCACGGACCCGCACACAAAAGGTTTTACTTGCACTGCGACAGACTGGGGCGGGCCCTCCGTTGATTCGCAAGCCTTCAACTGTCGGACGCATTGAGTGGGCGAATTAAAAGGAACGCCGCCCGAATTCCGCTCTCGGACAATCGCTCAACCGCGAAGTCACCTTGCTCCACTGGCATTCCTGAGAGCCCGCTGACCTGCTTTTCCGGCAGCCGAGGGCGAAACGATGAGTAACCTGCTGCTCCCAAGTTCGTGCTTGCGACGATAACTTCGTACCGAAGCGCAGACGCGGCTTTCTGGATTGACTTGAGCAACTCAGAAATGTACGAGGCGCCATTATCGGAAATCATGATGCCAATCGGCCTTCTGTCCCCAAGCGCCAGATTCCGGGCATGCACGTTGGGGATGTAGGAAAGGGTTTCAATTGCCGCGTGAACCCTTAATTTCGTCGGCTTGGCTACAGATCCTGTCTTATTCAGGACGTGTGAAACCGTCGCCGTTGAGACTCCGGCCAGCATTGCGACATCTTGCATTCTTGCTTTACGAAACTCCCCTGTCCGGCGTTGCTTTACCATATTGAACTCTGTGCTTTGCCGTGGAGAATTAGAGACTAGCCAGACATCTGCAGGCATCGCAAAATTAGAAGTCATTATAGAAAATCCAGGAAGTTCTGGAATGGTGCAAATGGACTATCCAGCAGTGGAGCCCAAACCGCTTGGGGGAGTTCGGGGATTTGCTGCCGTTCGATGAATGCCAGCCTCTCCAAGGATTGTTTTGAGGTAACGGAGAATGGAATAAGTTGCAAGCAATTGCCAAGTTGCGCTGAACTTGCGGCGCACACCGCAGTAAAGACGCTCGAGATCACTTAATACGGTTCGCTTCCTCGGGAAGCCAAATACGAAATCGGAGATGGTTTCGGCGAGAAGTTGTGCTGAAGTTGCTCAATTCGTGTCTAGGGTGCAATGAAGAAATCTGTCCAGATTATCCAGGGCGACATAACGAAACAAAGCGTTAATGCAATCGTGAACGCAGCCAACAGTTCACTTCTAGGTGGAGATGGTGTTGATGGCGCAATTCATCGTGCAACAGTAGGCAATTCGGTCTTCCTATTGCCGGTAGCCCGATGCGCAGCCTTGAAACCTCGCTGCGCCTGAGGTTTTAGCATGACGACACTGCTGAAGGTCATCATCGTTCTCGTCGCGGCGCGCGTTGCCGCTCAGCAGGTCAGGCAGAACAAATCTCCTAGCGACTCCGCAGCCTACACCTTCTCTGCTAAATCGCAGCTAGTTGTCGAGACCGTAGTTGTGAAGGACAAACAAGACAAATTCATCCAGGGTCTCACCGCCAAGGACTTCGTCATTACCGAGGACAGCGCACCACAAAAAATAGCATTCTGCGAGCGCCAGAACGTCAGCTCTAATTCATCGCCGTTGCCGCCCTCCCGGCCGAGCAGCGAAGAGCTCAAGCTCTACAAGCGCCTTACCCGGACCCAGATCACGCCTGAAGCGCCCGATAGCGAACGTTACAAGGGCCACCGCCTGCTGGCGTTCTATTTCGACATGTCTGCTATGCACCCTGTGGACCAGCTTCGAGCTATATCCGCCGCGCAACAATTTCTTCGCACGCAAATGACAACCGCTGATCTGGTATCCATCCTTCGTTACCAAGGCGGTTCTGTCGATGTACTGCAAGACTTCACCGCCGACCGCAATAAGCTCCTCAGCATCCTTCAGACGATGATTGTTGGAGAGGGCCAGGGGTCGCTTGAGACAATCGACGACACCAGCAGTGCGGATACCGGCGCCGCATTCGGCCAGGACGACAGCGAGTTCATGTCTTCAACACGGATCGTCAGCTCTCCGCTTTGCAGACGGCTGCTAGGATGCTCGGCCAGCTGAGCGAGAAGAAATCGCTTATCTACTTTACTAGCGGACTGCACCTCAACGGAATCGATAATCAGGCGCAACTGCGTGCCACCGTTGATGCGGCGATTAAAGCAGGCGTTTCCTTTTGGCCCGTGGACGCGCGCGGGCTTGTGGCTCAGCTTGGCGACGCAACCCAAGGCCCTCCTGGCAACGCCGGCATGTACACAGGGGCTGCATCCCTGGCCGGTACGAACAACTTTCAGCAGTCTGAGGACACTCTCTTTGCGCTCGCTGGAGACAGCGGAGGCAAGGCGTTCTTTGACAGCAACGACCTTACTCGGGGAATTGTCCAGGCACAGCAATCGATCAGCGACTACTACAGCATTGGCTACTACACGACCAACACTGTTCGGAACGGCCGATTCCGGCGGATCAAGATTTCCCTGAGCAATGATGCCAACGCGAATCTCGCCTATCGTCAGGGCTACTACGCCGATAAGGAGTTCAGCCGTTTCACCGCTGTTGATAAAGAGCGTCAACTAGAAGACGCGCTGATACTCGAGAGCCCCATAACCGAGCTCTCCATCGCGATGGAAATCGATTATTTCCAGCTGAACCGCGCCGAGTATTTTGTCCCGATTGTCGTGAAGATCCCGGGCAGGGAACTTGCCCTAGCAAAGCGTGGAGGTGCGCAGCACACCTTGATCGATTTCGTCGGTGAGATTAAGGACCTAATCGGCGGCGCACCGTTAGTAATGTTCGCGATAACGTAAACATCAAGCTCTCTGACGCAACCGCGACCGAACTTGCCCATCGCCCAATCGAGTATGACACCGGCTTCACCCTCCTGCCGGGAAAGTATATGATCAAATTCCTTGCGCGCGATGATGAAACTGGCCGAATCGGCACCTATGAGACAGTGTTCGTCATTCCGAATCTCAACAAGGAAGACAAGCGCGTGCCAATCAGTTCGGTGGTGCTAAGCAGCCAGCGGGTTGATCTGAAAGAGGCGCTTTTCGATGCTGAGAAACGCAGTAGCCGCGAGAAAGAATCAGCCGTAAACCCGCTGGTTGAGAATGGAACGAAACTCATCCCCAGCGTGACTCGATCAGTCTCTCTCGCGAGATGCTCGTGTATTTCCAGGCCTACAAGCAATCATTGGACGCTAGCCCGCCCGGTAACCAATCTCTCTTCGCCTTTGTCAGCCTCTATTCTGCAGGCGCCAAGTTTTTCGAGACATCGCCTGCCGCGATTGTTCCCAGCGCCACCACTCGGCTCGGAGTATTGAATGTAAGCTTCCAGTTCGCTCTGGATCGCCTGACTCCAGGAAGCTACGACTGCCAAATAACAATCATCGATCCGGCGACCACGAAAACCAACTTCTGGAGGGCTCCGATCCTGATTGTTCCATGATGAGCGAGTGATGAAATCTTCCCAGCGAGCCTGCATTATCCAACGAGAAGGTGCAGAGGCTACTCCGATGCCCGATTTACGGGGATGAGACAGGCTGAGAAAGTCAGGGCGACTAGCGAGCTGTCCTGGTGATTTCGTAAGTACGGAAGCGACGCTTCGGGTCCGTGTAAGTCCAACGAAATGGTTCGACGAAGTTGGCGTAGGCGCGAATGTATTTCCGCAGTTTGCGAGCTAAATCGGCCACCGAAGTAAAAACCCCACGAGCAATGACATCGCGCTGAATCTTGGCAAACCACAGCTCCACCTGATTGAGACAGGAAGAATATGTAGGCGTGAAGTGGAACCGGACTTTCGGATTCTCCTGCAGAAACTCGTCCACCGCTTTGGTCTTGTGCGCCGAGAGGTTGTCGAGCACGATGCGAATCTTTTTTGCCCAGCGAGGCCTCTGGACCAAGCCCCGCAGAAACCCCAGGAACTCGGCAATGGTGTGCCGTTTCGCATCTTGCCGGTCTTCATATTGAGCGCGGCATAGAGGATAGCGTGCCATGCCGGTAGTACTCGAAACCGTGTCATTCCGCTCGGCCAGTCCCGAGGGGCCTGCGCCGATGATCACGAGATCACGCAACTGGGTTTGGTCGATGCTCTCATTGAAGCCAAGGCAATCTGCGACTTGCTGATTTGTGGGATTCCGATGCACAGTCTGGCCGCGACAGATCACCACGGGCATCTCGCTGCCAACAATATGGAAAACCATCCAGCAAATTCTGTACCTCGGAATCGCGTTCGAGGTCTATGTAGGAGAAGGGTGTCCCGACACATGCCGATGAAAGACCAAAACGCGGGCTGCGTTCTCCCGATTCGTTTCGCATCATACGTCAGCACAGTCTTGACACCGTTGCCGAGCAGCGCCGCGATTAGCAGCTTGCCTTGCGGTCTGCTGTGCATCGGCAATTTGCCGGTAACGCCATCGTGTGCGAACTCTTGCACCGATCTCGAACCCGGCGTGGGCTGCGAACGCTGTACACGATTCGCTGTACGGGCAGCCCTGCTTTATTTCGCCCGTCATCACCGGACGTTCTCAGATACAAAAAACATTTGTTCATTAGCTCCCCTTTCCGAACTGACTGACATCCAAGTCGTTTCAATTCCCCGTCCGGTTCTTAATTGATACACTCTGAGTAGTTTGCATGTGACCTCCGGTGCCATGGTTTTGACTGCTGACTGAGATTACAAAGTAGGAGGTTGTTTTCTATGCGTCGGTTATTGGTGTTGGTTGTTGTGCTTCTTGTCTCTAGCACTGCACTCGCTCAAACTGCTCCCACCGAACTCCAGACTCTTCAAGCCCTGCTAGCCGAGGTTCGGCAACTCCGGCATGATCTGCAGACCTCTACCGCGACCGCGCAGCGGGCGCAAATCGCTTTGTACCGACTACAGCGGCAGGATGAAGCAGTCGCGAGGGCAAACCAACGCCTGAGCGATGCTCGATCAGGACTCGCCAATGTCGTATCCACCAAGAATGAGCTAGCTGTGTACATTCAACAGGCAGACGCTACGGCTAAAAGCAGCCAAAATGGCGATGCACGGATTCATTTTGAAGAAGTCGAGCTTCCGGCGCTTAAGTCCCGTCTCGAAACGTCGGGAAGAGAGGAACAGAAGGCCCGAGCCCGAGAGGCGGAAGCTGAACAGCAACTTCGAGACGAACAGGCGAAACTCGATGCGCTCAACGACACCCTTGATCGCTTGAATGCCGCATTGGAGGAAGTGAGCAGAAGATAGTTTGTTCCCACACGGCTGAAAAGGTCTGGCAACGAAGCACCGCTCGAAGTGGGTCCGAGTAGCCATCAGGAGTGGGTCCGAAGTAGGCATCACGGACTTGTTGAGTCACCCTCGTTTGATAGGATTTGACCCTGTTTTGGTTTAGCAAAGCGTTTCGGTAAGTACCGTTGCCTCGTGCCAGACGCGCTCCATTCGCGCATCTACAGTTGAGCGCAGCCGACACGCTCCCATCGCTCAAGCATGGCGATGCAGACGCAATGCACGTCCTTGGCAAGTGCTACCGATACGGACAAGGGCTACGAAAGAGCCCCGAGAAGGGTTTTGCACTTGAGCTTAAGGCTGCCCGAAAAGGAATCGTCGAAGCTCAGTTCTCCGCCGGAGTTTGCCTCAGTAGAGGGGAGGGGGTCCGGCTCAATCCCGAACAAGCGTTTAAGTGGTATCTCAAAGCAGCGAAGAAGGGCCACGATGACGCTGCTTATACTCTCGGCTATTTTTCCGATACCGGTCGAGGCGTAAGAAAGAACTCCCGCAAGGCACAATACTGGTATGCCCGTGCCGAGGTGCTTCGGAAAAAGAGGGCCGGGGTAGCGCCATGAAATGGGGTTGCTGGGTAACGGGTGAGGTTCAAAAGCGGGCCATGGTTCGCATGCGGGGAGGGTATGACACGTTCACCCCAGAATAGGGTAAAGTCGGTTTTACATTCAACGTTGCAAAACTAGCGCGAGCCTTTGCGCAGTCTTGAGTCTTATCTCTGAGACGCCGTGGTCTCAACCACCGCCACGAGCAAGGCTGTTCCTAAGAATTCCGCTACAGACCCGACCGCCAGTGTGGATCTCATCGCTGGCCAATTTTATCTAATTCTCAGCTTGTCGCAATGTGGGATGCGCAGGATCATGGATCATGGCATTTGCTGGCCCGGCTCCGCCAGCCTCGCTATCCTACTGCTCCGGTGCTAGAGCGAAGCTCTATGTCATTCGTCAGCCGACGTAAAATATGGAGTTGTTGAAGCGGCAGAGGCCACTCCAGTCCAGGCCAAGCCGATCATGATCTGGGCAAACAAGTGGTACGTTCTCCAGGATGGCAATGGGAAGCGGCAGAACGCTGGGGCATCTGAATTCTGCAATGAAAACACGGACTTGACGTCCGTGTTTCAATAGGCTTCTTTTCGGTGCCGTAGGGCATATAAAACGACATCGTGGCCAAAGATATCGTAGCGGAGACGGTAGTCCCCGGCGCGGATACGCCACTGTCCCTCTCCGGACTTTAAACCAGCGAGCTTCTTGATGTCGTGCTTTCTAGACCGGTTGTGCGGATCGTTCTTGAGAGCGGTCAGCATCTTTTCCAGCATCCCAAGAAACCGGGCATTGCGCCGGAGTATTTTTCGAGTATCTCGTTCAAACGCAGGTGTGGTGAGTGTTCGATAGGAGGGGAGCATACGGGAAACAAAAAGCCGATGCTATTTCTTACTCCGGGGCCGTAGCTCCTTGAGGAATGCGTTGGCGGTGCGGGTCTCGCCCCGCTGGTAGGCCTCATAGCCTTTTCTGATCTGCTTTTTGAGTTCAGGCTTTTGGAGTTCGAGATAGTCTTCCAGTTTGGCGATATCCAAGATGCCCGCGATCGGGATTCCATCCTTCTCCAGAATGAAATATTCATTATTGAGATGGGCTCGACGGACAACCTGTCCGAGGTTGATGCGAGCTTTAGTAATAGGGATACGGTGGACCATAGGATTAGGTTTTACTGCCATGAAGGGGAACCTCAGTTTAAGCAGTATTGATTAATCTTAACTAATCCTAAGTATATAGGGATGCCAAAGGCTGTCAAGCAGCAGAGTTCTGCGCCTACACGCCGTTCCAGATAGCATTTGGGGAATCGCGTCCTGGACTGGCTTGCTCGCCCGCTGAAATTGTGGCAGTATTTTTTGTCTTTCCCTGAGACAATTTCGTCCCTTTGGCTCAGTTCAACGAAAGAGGTGTACGATGTCGCGAATCTTCTTTATAATTTGGTGCTTGTTATCGGCTGCCGTTGTAGCCATAAATGCCCAGCCGCAGCCTACCCGATGCCAAGGAATCCGTTCTCTTTGGCAACACGTGTATAACCCGGATCGGCTCGAGATTAGGAAACTGTGCACAGCCGTTACAGGAGTAATTTCTAGCAAAGTGAACGAACATGACGGTGACGTGCACATCCGCCTGAAACTGGACTCGCAATTTGAGAACTTGCTCAACGATGGCAATCGGGTGCATCAGGGCGGGAATCTGGTGGTTGAGCCGATCTGCGACCACGCAGTCACGCAAGCCGATGCGGTGGCAGCCTGCGAGAATTTTCACCCTATGATTCCACGATTCAAATCCGGAACTCGAGTTATGGTCGTGGGCTCATACGTGCACGATAAAGAACACGGGTGGATGGAGATTCATCCGATTGTTCGCATGACGGACATTCAATAGCCGACGCGCCCGCTCATCCGGAGCGGTAGCGTATTAGTGCGAGGTTACCGAGCCCCGTTGCTGCAAAATGTCTCTCCGCGCAGAATACGCTCTGCTGCTGGATCATGGCGATCCGACTGCTTCAAAGCACTGCTAAGAATGTTAGAGATTTCCACAGCGGGAATACCGACTTTGAAGCTGCGACGGGCTTTCATCGGATCCTCAATATCTCTCTAATCCGCAAACAACTTACGTGATCTTGTTCCGAATTCGGAACAAAATCACTTTTCTTGAGGACCCCTGCTGAGGCCGTGCTACAGTCATCGCAGCTCACCCGGGAAGCCCTTCGTTTGTGGTGGAATTCGTTGTTTGTGCTATCTATGCCGTTATCGAGGTACATACTTTTGAAAGTTGAGAAACGCACGAGCGTCAACATGCTGTTTGTCGATGACGAGCCAAGTATTAGGCTCACGCTTCCAGCCAATCCTTGGTTCTTGCTGCTTCGGGATTGAAGGTTCGCGCGGCTTCCGCGTTTGATGGCGTTTTGCTTGATTATTGATGACGGTCGCAGCCGCCGCATTGAAATCAATCGCGATGGTGCCACCGAAGTTAAGTAGGCCGATGGACTCTGTAGGTTTGCCTTGCACTCGGATCGTCTTGCCGCTATCGCGCGTGCGGTTGACAGGATATAAGCATATGCCCACTCGCTTGCATTATCCAACGTTGTTCTGAATTTGGACAAATGAAGATTTTAGTTCACATCCAGAGCAAGCCACTTATTCTATAGCTCTCCCGATGTGCGGTTAGGCCGGTCGCTTGAGACAGAACGCTCCGGATGATTCGATTATGAATCTACTGGACGAGTTCGATAAACAATTGGCATCCGGCGAAATCGACTTTAGAATACGCCGCATACTGAAGTATGCGCGCTGCAATCTGCAACGGAACTTGTCACTAACACAGTTGGCGATGATCAGCAATGTCTCCGTGTGGCATACTTGCCGCCTCTTTAGGGCTGAGCTTGGACTATCGCCGGGTCGCTGCATCAAGTTAATGCGACTGACGTCCGCTGCCGACTTACTCGCAAATACCTCTTTGAGTGTGAAAGAAGTAATGGCAGCAGTTGGCATTAACGACGAGAGCCATTTCGTGAGGGACTTTGAGAGCGTTGTCGCTCAGTCTCCCTCGCAGTATCGTATTCGATCTCACACACAAAAGAAGGAGCCCCAATCGCGAGCAGAATGCCAAGTTCCGCCTATAATTGCCAAATTTCGCCAATAACTCTAAGGGACGGACATCGGAAATCTGGTGGAAGATCAGTAGAGGCTTCAGATGCCCGATAAAGAAGAAAGCAAGAAATCCTTCGGAAGGGGCAACCCTGGGGGCGCGAAAGAGACATCTTTTGAATTCAAGAAAGAACGGACTCAATATCGCGCTCTTCTGCTTTCCAATCCCAACTATTTTGGCAACCTGAAAACATCGCAGCTCCCTTCGGTTGTTACGATCCAGTCGAATACCACCTTTGAGGAACTCGGCTGCGTTGGGTTTCAGCCGCAGCTCAGTAGGCTGGAAGCCGTGGTTTACATCAAGCGGCCCTCAGGCTACGGCGGGCACGTGTGTTCAAACGGCACATCGGAATTCGTGCGCTTCTTTCTGTCATTCGATGGGGGAGCGAATTGGGTAGACCAGGGCCTCACTAGCTTCCAGGTCTACGATATCTCGGGCACGAATGCGACGGACTCGCGTCTGGAATACGCTGTGACCCTGGACGTTAACCCTCCGAAGAACTTTTGTTTCCAGGAAAACCTCATACTGGCCAGGGCGATTCTGTCCTGGAATGTCCCTCCTCCTCCCGATCCGAACTTCACCCCGGTATGGGGAAACGTTCGCGACACGCATATACAGGTGGACGGCTTCAATCTGATCCTGGCGAAAGACTTGTTTGAGTTTCTGAAGGTCAAGCCGACTCCGGAAATCATGCAGGTTTTCGATGCGGCCCAGGAACTGAAGCTCGCGGCGCCAAAGGCTCTGAGCGTGAAAGAGCTAAAGGAGACTTATCGCGAGAAGAAAGTACCCCCTCACCGGTTCGCGCTGGCGGAATTGCAGCATTTCCTGGGGCAGCCCACGTCGGCGGCAGGCGTGGCCACCGAAGGAATTCAGGCGCTCTTTCCCGGTCTGAACATCAACATCGCCGAGATACTGGGCCAGCTATTTCCGACGGATGGCAATACGAGTTTCGAGCAGTTGGAGTGCATCGGACTGAATACGAACATCGATGCGCTGGTAGGGATCATTCGTGTCAAGCTGCCTTCGGGTTATTCTGGCGGACCGTGCACTGTTGGCAGCAGGGAATACGTGACCTTCTGGGCGGATTTCGACAACAACGGCACGTTCGAGACATGTCTGGGGACTGCTTCTGTCAAAGTTTACGATTTTAATGAGATTCCAAAAGACGGCCTCGAATACGCGGTCTTTCTTCCGATCGACCTAACCCACCGCCGGCAGCCCTGCGAAAATGGGCCGAAAGTGGTGAGGATACGCGCGATTCTGTCCTGGAACGTTCCGCCACCATGTTTCAACCCTGATTACATTCCAATCTGGGGTAACCGGGAAGAGACCATGGTTCACATCACGCCCGGTCCCACGATAGTCGGGGTAGTTCCAAAGATCTCGATACTGGGAGGGATTCCCGTGGGCAAGATCGACAACCTCACGGGCCTGACGACCGCGACCGCCGTATTCGAGGCAAACAATCTCGCTCCCGATTCGCTTGGGCGCCCATGTCCATTTGGCGGCTGGATTAATGTGAAAGGACCACAATACCCAGGGTTCAAGTATCGCGTTCAGGTACGCGAGGAGCCTGTGGGTGCGTGGATCACGCTGACGACGCCGCTGAAAGTAGTAGATCTGAACGGGAACGTCGGCGATCAGATTCCCGATATGGGCACGGGGCTTTTCACATACCTTCCATTCGCGCAGAACATAGGCAATCTGCTGGCGTTGTGGAACTCTGTGGGTGAGGCCTTGTGGAGAGTCCGTTTGCAGATTTTTGACATCTTCGACAATCCTCTGCCGGGTTCGGACTCGCATCTGATTCAACTGGACAATACGTGGCCGACTGCATCCGTTGTGATCGAGACGGGAATCGGCAATTGCGGCAAGTTCAATCAAGGCGATCCGTTGGCCGGTCACTTCATAGCGAGAGATCTGTACTTTGGATCGTACAGTCTATCGGTGAAACCGCCGATCAATGCGGCTCCTATCGGTGTTCCGATACCGGCTGGCGGATTCGTGCAGACGGCGCTGGCTCCCGGAGATCCGTGGTCGCTGGACACCTCCCAGATGACGCCTTGCGGTTACATTATCGAGGTGATCGCAGTGGACCGGGCGATCGTGAACAGCAGCGGACCGGGCTCCGCGCATCAGACGTCGGCGTCTGCTGGATTCTGCATAGAGAAGAAATAGTAAACATGAGCATTTCGGATAAAGCGGCCCGACAACCGGAACCGGATCTACTCCAACGGCCGAGCACGATTCGAAGTTATGCCGAGGTTCACCTAATGCCACAATAACCCGGCGCGGGTTTTTCGTTACGACCCTTGTGAAAAAGAGCGGAGGTGCGGCGCCGTACCTCGACGAAGTAACGCTCGATGACGTTAGTGGTTCGCAAAGGTGAACAGAGCTTTCGGTGCGAAAATGAAATCGGATGCGTAACAATGCCCTAGGAGTTTCTGACTTGCTTTCGTCTGTCAGACTGATATCCGCATCAAGCCAGTCGAAAAGATCGAAGGGCACACGATTCATGTCAACAACGACGTGCCTCCGGTCAGAGTTTGAACACATTAGCCGATACCCTATCTGTCAAAACTGCAGCTATGTCTAAGAAG
>Ga0137373_10007718_pt1 | contig 11414 bp, 10 predicted proteins | sample SagtaG_5_FD_104912 | JGI IMG/M metagenome (GOLD analysis project Ga0137373, IMG submission 104912) | Vadose zone soil microbial communities from Sagehorn Ranch, Mendocino, California, USA - Sage1_R_80_16 metaG | ecosystem: Environmental > Terrestrial > Soil > Vadose zone | place: USA...
CCCTCCTCCTCGAGGAAGCGCGCCATCGCGCGGAGCAGGTTGTCGTCCGAGCGGATCGCGACGCGCGCGAGCACCCGCAGCCCGGTCGCGTCGAGCATGGCGTCCGCGAAGAACCGGCGCTTCGTGATCGCGCCGAGCATCACGGTCTGCGTCGCGCCGCCGGCCCGGAGCGCCTCGAGGATGTGCCCGATCTGGCCGAGCTTCACCCAGGTGATCGCGTCGACCTTCTCGGCGAGCGAGGGGTCCGTCTCGTTGCGGTGCGCGACCGCGACGACCCGGTGGCCCGCGTGGCGGGCGCTCTCGGCGAAGAGCAGCGGGAAGCGGCCGCCGCCCGCGATGAGCCCGATCGTGCCCATCGCGTGCTACCGCGTGATGCCGCGCTGCGACGCCTTCACGAAGGCGACGAAGTGGTCGATCTCGGGGTGGGACCCGAGCTCCGCCTCGACCTGCGCGAGCGCCTCCGCGAGGCCGAGGTTCGAGCGGAAGACGATCTTGTAGAGCTGCTTCACCCGCCCGACCTGCTCCTCGGTCATGCCCGCCCGCTGGAGACCGACGGTGTTGAGGCCGGCGAGCTCGGCGCGCATGCCCGCGACGGTGCAGTAGGGCGCGACGTCCATCGCGACGCCGGTGAGCCCCGACACGAACGAGAGCCGCCCGATCCGGCAGAACTGGTGGGCGGCGGCGAGGCCGGAGATGTGGACGTGATCCTCGATGATCACGTGCCCGGCGAGCGCGACCGAGTTCGCGATGATCGCCCCGTCGCCGATCCGGGAGTCGTGGCCCACGTGGCTGTAGGCCATGAACAGGCAGCCGTTCCCGATGGTGGTGACGCCGCCCCCCTGGACCGTGCCGAGGTTGATCGTCACGCACTCGCGGAAGGTGTTCCGGTCGCCCACGACGAGCGCGGTCGGCTCGCCGCGGTACTTGAGGTCCTGCGGGATCTCGCCGACGACGGCGTGCGGGAACACGCGGTTCCCCTCGCCCATGCTGGTGTGCCCGGTGACGACGGCGTGGGCGGCGAGCACGGTCCGCGGCCCGAGCTTCACGTGCGGGCCGACGACGGCGTACGGACCGATCTCGCAGGTCGGATCGACCTGCGCCCCGGGCTCGACGACGGCGGTGGGGTGGATGGCCATGGCGCGACTCCCTCAGGCGTCCTTCGGGTCGACGAGCATCGCCATGAACTCGGCCTCCGCGACGATCTGCCCGTCCACGACGGCGGTGCCCTTCTCCTTCCAGACGGCACCCTTCTGCTTCGTGACCTCGACGTGCAGCTCGAGCCGGTCGCCGGGGACGACCGGCTTGCGGAAGCGGGCGCCGTCGATCCCCATGAGGAAGGTGAGCTTCCCCGCGTCATCGGGACCGAGCGACATCATCGCGAGCAGCGCGGCGGCCTGCGCGAGCGCCTCGAGGATGAGGACTCCCGGCATGACGGGCTTCCCCGGGAAATGGCCGGGGAAGAACGGCTCGTTCATCGTCACGCTCTTCCAGGCGACGATCTTCGCGTGCGGCTCGAAGGCGACGACCCGGTCCACGAGCAGGAAGGGCGCGCGGTGCGGGAGGAGCTTCTGGATCCCCACGACGTCGAGGATGGGTTTCTTCGGTTCGGCCGGACGTTCCGCTGTCATCGCTTCTTCTCCTGTTCGCCCTCGAGGCGCGCGAGCGCGGCGCGCAGCTCGCGCAGCTCGCGGCGCATCTCGGTGAGGCGGTTGAACACGGCGGAGTTCCTCGCCCACTGCACGTCGGGGGTCGCCGGAGATCCGGCCACCCGCCCGCCCGGCTCGATGTCGCCGCCGACGCCGGCCTGCGCGGCGATGGTCGCGCGGTCGCCGATGGTGACGTGGCCGACGACGCCGGCCTGCCCCCACGCGACGACGCCCATCCCGAGCTTCGTCGAGCCGGCGATGCCCACCTGCGAGGCGAGGATCGAGAGCGGCCCGATCTCGACGTTGTGGGCGATCTGGACGAGGTTGTCGATCTTCGCGCCGCGCCCGATGCGGGTGATCCCGAGCGTCGCGCGGTCGACGCAGCTGTTCGCGCCGATCTCCACGTCGTCCTCGACGATCACGATCCCCGCCTGCGGCACCTTGTAGTGGCGCGGCCCTCGCCCCTCGCCCTCGAGGTCGAGCGCGAAGCCGAACCCGTCGGCCCCGATGACGCAGCCGGGCTGGAGGATCACGCGATCGCCCACGACGCAGCGCTCGCGCACGACCACGTTCGCGTAGAGCAGGCAGTCCGCGCCGACGCGGACGTCCTCGCCGATCTGCACGCCCGGGAAGACGATGGTGCGGGGCCCGATCTCGGCGCGGGGGCCGATGCTCGCGAGCGGCATCACCTGCGCGCTCGGGTGGACCCGCGCGCTCGGGTGGACGGCCGCCTCGGGCGCGACCTCCGGCATCGACTCGCGCGGCGGGTGAAAGGCGGTCGAGATCTTCGCGAACGCGAGATAGGCGTTCTTCGCGCGCAGGACCGTGCGTCCGGCGGGCACGTCCTCGTCCGGCTCGACGATCACCGCGCCCGCGCGGCTCGCCTCGAACGCCTTCCGGTACTTCCGGTTCGAGAAGAAGGACACGTGCGAGGGGCCCGCGTCCTCGAGCGGCGCGACGCCGTCGAGGGGAAGCGCGCCGTCCCCCTGCACCTCGCCTCCGACCTTGGCGGCGAGCTCCGCGAGCGTGAACGAGGTCACCGCGCCGCTCCTCACTTCTTCGGGGCCGCGGCCGGCTTCGTCTCGCCCTTCTTCGACGCGGCGGCGCCGCCGCCCGCGGGGTGGCGCGCGTTGTACTTCCGGATGAGCTCGTTCGTGAGGTCGAGGGACGCCGGCGCGTAGACGACGCCCGCGCCCTTCTCGAACACCATCGTGACCCCGTCCGCCTCCGCGATCTCGCGGACGATGTTGGCCATCCGGTCGAAGATCCCCTTCGTCGCGTCGCGCTCGCGCTCGGAGAGGTCCTTCTGGAGCTGGACGAAGAGGCCCTGCAGCTCGCGGGCGCGCCGGTCGAGATCCGCAGCCCGGTCCTTCTTCGCGGCGTCGGACATCACCACCGCCTGCTTCTCGAGATCGGCCTGCAGCTTGTCGAACTCGGTCTTCTTGACGTCGAGCTGCTTCTGCTTCTCGTCGAAGTCCCTCTTCAGCAGCGCCTTCGCCGCCTTGCCCTCCTCCACCTCGTTGAGGGCGCGCTGGAGGTCCACGGTGCCGAGCTTCGTCTCGGCGCGCGCGAGCGCCGGCGCGAGCGCGAGCGCGAGGACGAGGGCCTTCGTGAGCGAGGTCGACATGTCTTCCTTCCTTCCCGTGCTGTCTTTAGAAGAAGTTTCCGATCGTGAACTGGAAATCGAACGGCTCGTCGATGTAGTTGCCGGTCGCGCGATCCTTGCGGCGGTTCAGCGGGAAGCTCCACTCGAACCGGAGCGGGCCGATGGGGCTGAACCAGCGGAGCCCGAAGCCGACCGACTTGTAGAGCGAGAGCGAGACCGCCGGGTCGGAGTATTGACCCCTCGCGAACGAGTTGCCGAGGTCGGAGAAGACGACCCCGCGGATGCCTGCCTCGCCGAAGAGCGGGAACTCGAGCTCGAAGTTCAGGATCGCCTGCTTGTCGCCGCCGGTCGCGACCTGGCGGGTCGCCGAGTCCGGCGCGGTCGACGAGGTGTTCGACGTGAGCGGCGAGATCGAGAGGTATCGGTACCCGCGGACCGAGTTGATGCCGCCGACGTAGAAGAGCTCCGAGATCGGCACCTTGTGGTCGGCGTCCCAGTCGCGGATGAGGCCGAGCGTCAGCTTCGCGCGCGCGACGAGGCCGCGCCAGATCGGGTGGTAGTAGCGCCCGTCGAGCGAGTAGCGGGTGAAGAGGTTCACCTCGCGCCCGAAGATCGCGCTCGGCGCGAGCTCCGGCGGCGCGGCCTCGCCGGAGAGGGCGACGAAGAACCCCTTCGACGGGAAGAGCCGGTTGTCGCGCTTGTCCCATTGCAGCGAGAGGCGCACCGAGCTCGTCGTGCCCGACTTGAACTGGCTCAGGGCCGTGGTCTCGAGCTGCGCCGCGGTCACGTCCACGCGCTCGTTCGTGTAGGTCGCGAAGAGGCGCATGTCCTCGAGGCGCTTCGCGAACCCCCACCAGCGCGAGAGGCCGGAGAGCTCGTACCCCCAGGTGAGCGAGCCGCCGACCGAGCGGCGCGTGAACGTCGTGTAGATGCCCTCCGTCATGTAGAGGTCGAACGCGAACGTCCACCGCGTGTCGAGGAAGTACGGCTCGACGAACTGGATCTGCCCGAGCTGGCGGATCTTCGACCACTGGATCTGCAGGGACAGCGTCTGGCCCCAGCCGAAGAAGTTCTGCTGCGAGACCTGGCCGGTGAGGATGAAGTTCTCGTACGAGGAGAAGCCCATGCCGAGCTGGAACGTGCCCGTCGGCCGCTCCTTCACCTCGACGGTGGCGACGATCTTGTCGTCGGCGGTCCCCGGCTTCGTCGTGATGTCGGCGGTCTCGAAGAACCCGAGCGCGGTCACGCGCTGGCGCGAGGTGCGCAGGGCCGACCCGCTGAACCGCTCGCCCTCGAAGATGCGCAGCTCGCGCCGGATCACCTTGTCGCGGGTCTTCTCGTTCCCGACGACCTCGATCCGCTCGAAGCTCACCATCTTGCCCGGCTGCACGTCGAAGGTGAGGTCGACGATCCGCTTCTCCGCGTCGGTCGTCGTGAGCGGGGAGACGTTCGCGTAGGCGTGCCCGAGGTCCTTGTAGACGTCGCCCATCGCGAACAGGTCCGCGGCGACGTCGGCGCGCGAGAAGGTGGCGCCGCTCTTCGTCCGCAGGAGCCGCCGGAGCTTCGGCTCCTGGTCGAGGAGCTGCCCGTCGAAGGCGAGCTTGCCGATCGTGTACTGCTCGCCCTCCTCGACCGGGATCGTGATGTAGATGAGCCGCCGGTCCGGCGAGAGGGCGACCGCGGGCGTCCCCAGCTTGATCGTCACGTAGCCGCGGTCGAGGTAGAGCGCCTGCAGCGCCTGCAGGTCGCGCTGGAGCGCCTCCTCGCGGTAGGTGCCCGCGTCGGAGAGAAACGAGAGCAGGCTGCCCTCGCGCGTCTGCATCACCTTGTGGAGGTCGTCGGCGGGGACGTGGGCGTTCCCGATGAACCGGACCTCCTTCACCTGGACCTTCGCCTGCTCGTTCACGACGAACACGACGTCGACCTGGTTGTCGGGGCGCTCCTCGATGCGCGAGGTGACCTCCGCGAGGAAGTACCCCTTCTCGACGTACTTCTCCTGGATCTTCTTCACGTCCTTCTGGACGGCGGCGGGGTCGAGCAGCTGGCCCGCCTTGACGGTGACGGTCTCCTCCAGGTCCTTCTTCGAGATCTCTGCGTTCCCCTCGGCCCGCCACTCGCGCAGGGCGGGGCGCTCGACGACGCGGTAGACGAGCACCGGCGCGTCCTTCGTCCCCTCGCGCTCGACGGTGACGTCGGAGAAGAAGCCGAGCTTCATGAGCGCGCGGACGTCCGCCTGGACCTTCTTCGGATCGTACGGCGCGCCCTTGCGCTCGGTGATCGCGTTGCGGATCGCCTCGGGCTCGACGCGCCGGTTGCCCTCGATCCGCACGTCCTGGACGTTCGGTTGAGCGAGGGCGGGGACGGGGGCGAGCGCGAGAGCGAGCGCCGCGAGGAGACCCAGGGCGCTATGCGGGAGGCGCGTCACGGAGCCGGCGAATCTAGACCGAGGGGCGGAAAAGCTCAAACGGTTCCGGGCGTCGCTCAGGCTCTCACGCGAGCCGGCCGGCGACGAGGCGGAGCCTGCGCGGCAGCGCCTGCGCGAGCCGCTCGTTGTGCGTCACGACGACCGCGGTGATCCCGAGCGACCGGTTCAGGTCCACGAGGAGCGCGTGGATCCCGTCCGCGGTCTGCGGGTCGAGGTTGCCGGTGGGCTCGTCCGCGAGGAGGAGGCGCGGCGAGAGCGAGAGGGCGCGCGCGAGCGCGACCCGCTGCTGCTCCCCGCCGGAGAGCTCGCCGGGGCGGTGCTCGAGCCGGTCGCCGAGGCCGACGCGCTCGAGCATCTCCGACGCGCGGCGGCGCGCGTCGGAGCGCGGGATCCGCCGGATGAGGCCGGGCATCATGGCGTTCTCGAGCGCGGTGAACTCCGGGAGGAGGTGGTGGCTCTGGAACACGAAGCCGACGGTCCCGTTGCGGAAGGCCGCGAGCTCCTCCTCGGTGCGCTCGAACACGTCCTCGCCGTCGAACCGGACGCGGCCGCGGGTGGGGACGTCGAGCGTCCCGAGCAGGTGGAGGAAGGTGCTCTTGCCCGCGCCCGAGGGGCCGGTGAGCGCGACGAGCTCGCCCTCCGCGATCTCGAGGTCGAGGCCGCGCAGCACCTCGAGGCGGCGGTCCGCCATCAGGTAGGTCTTCGCGAGCCCCTCGATCCGGACGAACGGCGCGGTCATCTAGTCCGCCCTCAGGCCGTCGACCGGGCGCAGCCGCGCCGCCTTCGTCGCCGGGTAGATCGTCGCGAGATACGAGAGGAGCAGCGCCCCGAGCGCCGCGAGCCCGAACTGCGCCGGCTCGATGAGCACGGGCAGGTTGGAGATGTAGTAGACCTCCGGATCGAGCGGGATCCCGACGCGGTCGATGAGCAGGCAGCTCCCGTAGCCGAGGATGAGCCCGAAGGCCGTCCCCACCGCGCCGATGACGACCCCCTCGGCGACGAAGATCTTCATCACCGACGGGACGCCGGCCCCCATCGACTTCAGCACGGCGATCTCGCGGGTCTTCTCGAGCACCAGCATGATGAGCGTCGCGACGATGATGAAGCTCGCGACGAGCACGATGAACCCGAGGATCACCGCCATGACCACCTTCTCCATCTGCAGCGCGGAGAAGAGAGACCGGTTGAGCTCGCCCCAGTCCTTCGCACGGTAAGGCCAGCCGCCGAGCGCGAACACGACGCGCCCCATCACCGCGCGCGCCATGTCAACGTCCCCGACCCGCAGCTCGAGCCCGGTGATGGTGTCGCCGGTGCCGAAGAAGCGCTGCGCCTCGCCGAGGTCCATGTACGCGAACTTCGAGTCGTACTCGTACATGCCGCTGTAGAAGATCGCGGCGACGCGGAACGGGCGGCTCTTCGGCTGCGGCCCGGCGGGCCCGAGATCGCCGAACGGCGAGACGACGTTCACCTGATCGCCGACGAACACGCGCAGCGAGCGGGCGAGCTCGCGCCCGACCACGATTCCCGGGAGCGTGCGGTCCGTGCGCGGCTGCGGCGCGGGCGTCGAGAGCGCGTCCGGGTCGTGGGCGGGGCGCGGGACCTTCTCCGGCGTGCGCAGCCACCCGAGCTGCCCGTCCTCCACGTTGCGCGGCAGGTCCGTGACCGTGCCGACCGTGTCGAGGTCGATGCCCTTCAGGATCGCGCCGGTGAGGTTCTGCCCGGCGGAGAGCATCACCTCGTTGTAGAGGAACGGGGTCGCCCCGGCGACGCCGCTCACCCCGAGCGCCTTCTGTCGCGCGCCGCGCCAGTCGTCGAACCCGTCCTGGCCGTAGGTGAGCACCATGCCGTGCGCGTTGTGGCCGAGGATCTTCCGCTTCAGGTCGGCCTCGAACCCGCTCATGACCGAGAGCACGACGGTGAGCGCCCAGACGCCGATCGCGACGCCGCCGATCGAGATGAGCGTCATGAGCAGCGTCGCCGGCATGCGGCCGCGCCGGAACAGCTCGCCGCGGCGGTAGGCGCGCCGCTCGCGCGCGTCGCGCACCAGCGACCAGCCGAGCGCGACGAGCAGGCCGGGCACGAGCCCGGTCACGACGATGCCGAAGAGCGCCGCGACGGTGCGCGGGCTGAGCCGCAGGTGGCTGCGCGCGACGAACAGCTCGTACGAGATGGACGCGTCGAGCCGTCCGGTGCCCGTCACGAGGTAGGCGAGCGTCGAGCCGGCGAAGACGGCCGTCGCCGCGAGGATCCCGCCGCCGAGCAGCCCGAGGACGACGACGAGCGTGCCCTGCGCCTCGAGCGGCGCGAGCGCGCGCACGGAGCGCAGCCCGGGCGCGGCCGCCACGAGCGCGACGAGCGCGGCCCACAGGAGCGTCGCGGCCGCGACCTCGTAGAAGGCGAGCCGCCGCGAGACGAGCGCGGCGGTCGCCCCGAGCGCACCCGCGAAGCCGGCCGCCGCGACCGCGGCGAGCGCCGCCGCGACCCCCGGGCCGAGCGCGAGCCGGTCGCCGAAGAACGCGGCGGCGAGCGGCGCCACCCCGATCGCGCCGAGGACGCCGATGACGACGAGCACGAACGCCGCCGGCGAGAACACGGGCGGCGCCGGGTGGCCGGCGCCGGGGCCGGGCGGCGCGGCGCTCGGCGGGGGCGGGGCGCCCTTCGACTCCGACCGTTCGTCCTGAGCGTAGCCTCCCGGCACGGGAGGCGAAGTCGAAGGACGCTCAGGGTGCACGGACGCCGGGGGCGCGGTCGACGGCTGGGGCTGCCGTTCGCTCATGGGGTGCTTCTCTAACCCCTCGTCTTGAGGAGCGGGAACAGGATCACGTCGCGGATCGACGGCGAGTCGGTGAGGAGCATCGTGACCCGGTCGATCCCGATCCCCTCTCCCGCCGTCGGCGGCATGCCGTGCTCGAGGGCGCGCACGAAGTCCTCGTCGAACGGCATCGCCTCCTCGTCGCCCGCGGCCTTCGCCTTCATCTGCGCCTCGAAGCGGGCGCGCTGGTCGGCCGGGTCGTTCAGCTCGGAGAACGCGTTCGCGACCTCCATGCCGGCGACGAACAGCTCGAAGCGATCGACGAGGCGCGGGTCCGCGTCGCGGCGCCGCGAGAGCGGCGAGGTCTCGAACGGCCAGTCCACGACGAACGCGGGCCGGTCCTTCGGGAGCGCGTGCTCGCAGAACACCTCGAACGCTGCGGCGATCGCCTCGCCCGGCGTCTTCTTCGCGGCCTGCTCGAGCTTCCAGGCGTCCTCGGACTCGTTCTCGCGGGCGGCGGCGCGCGCGAGGGCCTCCGCCAGCCCGCGGCCCGCGAGCGCGTCCTCGACCGAGAGCCCGAGCGCCTTCGCGCCCTCGCCGACGAGCGACACGCGCGGGAAAGGCGGCGCGAGATCGATGGGCTGCCCCTGGAACGTGACGACGGGGGCGCCCGTCACCTCGACGGCGAGCGCGTGGAACAGCTCCTCGCTGAGCCGGATCAGGTCCTCGTGCGTGGCGTACGCCTGGTAGAACTCGATCGAGGTGAACTCGGGGTTGTGCCGCCGCGAGATCCCCTCGTTGCGGAAGATCCGGCCGATCTCGTAGACGCGGTCGAACCCGCCCACGACGAGCCGCTTGAGGTGCAGCTCCGTCGCGATCCGGAGCTTGAGCGGCATCTCGAGCGCGTTGTGGAACGTCTCGAACGGGCGCGCCGCGGCGCCTCCCGCCTCCTCCGGCTTGTGGAGGGTCGGCGTCTCCACCTCGATGAACCCGCGCGCGTCGAGGAAGCGGCGGATGGTCGAGACGATCTTCGTGCGTTTCTGGAACACCTCGCGGACACCGGGCGTCGCGATGAGGTCCACGTACCGCTGGCGGTAGCGCGCCTCCACGTCGGTGAGCCCGTGCCACTTCTCGGGGAGCGGCCGCATCGACTTCGTGAGGATGGTGAAGCTCGTCGCCTCGACCGTGAGCTCACCGGTCCTCGTGCGGGTGGCGGGCCCCTTCGCCGCGACGATGTCGCCGACGTCGAGCTGCTTGTAGATCGCGAAGTCCCGCTCCGGGAGCCGGTCCTTCTTGAGCCAGACCTGGATGTCGCCGGAGCGGTCGCGGACCTTGAGGAAGGCCGCCTTCCCGAACGGACGCTCCGCGAGCACCCGCCCGGCCACCGACCACTCGCCGGGGTCCTTCGCGATCTCTTCGGCCGGTGCCTCGCCGTATCTCGCCCGGAGATCCTGCGCGAGGTGCGACGGCACGTGCCCGTTGCCGAACGGGTCCACGCCGAGCGCGCGCAGCGCCTCGGCCTTCTTCGCGCGCTGCGCGAGGATCTCGCGCTCGGTGGCGCCCAGATCTTCCGCAGCCGCTGCAGGCGGGGCGGCAGGGGTCTTCTCGTCTCGCATCCGTCGGGGTCTCTCGGGGAAAACCGCGGGGCGAGGCTAGTCGGGCGGGGGCAGGCCGTCAACGCGAAGCGCCGCGCCCGCGCGGGCCCGTTCGCGCGCGTGTTCACGACGCGTTCACCGCGCCGACCCGGCCTCGCCACGGCGCTCCGCCACCGTCGCGCCCGTATCGGGAATGCGGGCAAGCGACCGCCCGTTCCCCTCCCCGCGGCCCGACCGGGCGGCGATCACCCGGACACACGGTGGAGGACGCAGACATGCTCGAGGGCGTGAGGGACGCGGGTGTTGCGCTGGAGGGCGCGGCGAGCCGGACGTTCCGCACCGCGGTGGACTGGATCGTGAAGCTGCTCATGCCGCTCGCCATCGTGGCGCTGATGCTCGGGATCGCGCGCCTCTTCCTCGACGTCTGGCAGGTGTGGCGCGGGCCCTCCATCGCGCTGGCGTTCGACGTGCTCGTCACCGACATCCTCTCGATGTTCGTCGTGATCGAGCTCCTGAAGAGCATCGTCGAGTACTTCGAGATCCACCGGCTCAAGATCACCTTCATCCTCGACGCGGCGCTCGTCTTCGTGCTGCGCGAGGTGATGATCGGCCTCTACAAGCACGAGATGCACGCGGCGGAGATCGCTGCGCTCGCGCTGATGCTGCTCGTCATGGGCGCCGTCCGGATCGCGGCGGTCCGCTTCTCGCCGCCGGAGCGGAGGACGATCCTTGCGCCGTGACGCGAGCGGGGACGCGCTGCGGCGCGCGAACATCGTCGCGGCGCTGCGTGCGCTCGGCGCGCGCGAGAAGGCGCGCCGCGCCCTCGCCGCGCTCCGGCGGAGGCCGGACGCCGTCGTCGCGGTCGTGCTCGTCGGCGGCGTCCTCGCGATGATCCTGCACTGGCGGTGAGGGTCAACGCTTCGCGACGGACGAGGGCGCGACGAGCTCGACCGCGCGCGCCTCGCCGTCGGGAGCGACGACGTAGCGCAGGACCGCCCCCGAGTCGTCGCGGACGAGGTGAACCACCTCGCCGCCGGCGGCCTCGCGCTGATCGAGGATCCGGAGCGCGAAGAGCGAGCTGACCTTCGTGCACGACTCGACCGTCCCCGCGCGGTTCACCGCGTGCAGCACGATGTCGCCCGAGGGCTCGAGCAGGCGCTCGATCCCGCCGCCGTCGGCCCATTCGCGGCGCGCGAGGAGGATGGCGGCGCTGTCGGCGAGGGGGGCACCGGGTGGCGCTGGGTCGAGGGCGGGAGGGGCCGGTGGGATCGCGGCCGGGGCCGGGGTCGCGGTCGCGGGCGCTGGGGCCGCCGTCGCCGTTGGCGTCGGGGCGGGGGCCGCACTTGCGGCCGGGGCCGGGGCCGGGGCCGCGCTCGGGGTTGGGGCCGCG
>Ga0137373_10007720_pt1 | contig 11412 bp, 8 predicted proteins | sample SagtaG_5_FD_104912 | JGI IMG/M metagenome (GOLD analysis project Ga0137373, IMG submission 104912) | Vadose zone soil microbial communities from Sagehorn Ranch, Mendocino, California, USA - Sage1_R_80_16 metaG | ecosystem: Environmental > Terrestrial > Soil > Vadose zone | place: USA: California...
CGTATCCGTCGTGCCGAGCATGGTCACGGCGCCGTGAGGCACCGCGAAGAGCAGCCGCCCGTCCGCCAGCGGAAAGGCCACGATCCCGGAGAGCGGGAGCCGAGTCGCGGGCACGGTGACGTGCGTACCGCGCGAGAGACGCAGCAGCTGCGGAGCCCCGCCGTCCTCCAGCCGACGGACGCGATCCCCCCACGGCCCGGCCGCGTTGACCACGACGCGCGCCCGTACCGAGATCGCACGGCCCGTCTCCCCGTCCGTCCCTTCGACGCCCTCCACCGATCCCGAGGAACCGCGCAGGAGGCCTGTGACTTCCACGCGCGTCGCGACCACGGCGCCGAGCACGGCGGCGTCGAGAACATTTTCGAGCGTCAGGCGTGCGTCGTCGGTGCGCGCGTCCGGATAGACCGCGCCCGAGACGAGCTCCGGGCTCTCGAGCAGGCGCTCGCGGCCCAGGACTTCCTCGCGGGAGAGGCGGCGGTGTCGCGACGGCGCGTGGCCGAGCGCGAGCAGGTCGTAGGCGGCCAGTCCGAGCGCCATCTGCCAGGCCGGCCGCCCGCGCTTGGAATAACCGGGAAAAAGGAACTCCGCCGGCCGCACGAGATGCGGTGCCGCCTCCATCAGGATCGCGCGCTCGGCGAGCGACTCGAAGACGAGGCGCACCTCGCCCCTCTCGAGATAGCGCAACCCGCCGTGCACCAGCTTCGTCGAGCGACTCGACGTTCCCGCCGCCCAGTCCTCGCGCTCCAGCAGCGCGACAGAGAGCCCCCGCGCCGCCGCGTCGCGCGCGACCGCGGCCCCCGTGATCCCGCCCCCGATGACCGCGACATCGAAAATGCGCCCTTCCAGGTCTGCGATGCGGCCTTCTCGAGGCGTGAAGGAGCTCAAGCTCTTGCGACGCCTGGCCGCAAGAGCTTCAGCAGCGGCGGCGCGAGGAAAGTCGTCGCGAAGACGGCGAGGACGACGGCGACGAAGGCGCCCTCGCGGAGCGCTCCCGTGGACCGTCCAAGCGAGGCAAAGATCAGGCCCACTTCGCCGCGCGGCACCATACCCGCCCCGATGAAGGCCCTGCGGACCTTCCCCCACGCGCCCCATCCCGCGGCGAACTTGCCGAGAAACCCGACCAGAGTCAGCCCCAGCGCCAGGAGAAGCGGGGGGCGGTTGGCCGCCTGGAAGGGATCGAGGAGGCTCACGTCCACCTGCGCGCCGATGTACACGAAGAAGACGGGGGCGAAGATGTCCACGACGGGCTCGACCGCAACATCGATGTCGTGACGCCGGTTCGTCCGCGCCAGCACCAGTCCCGTGGCGAAGGCGCCCACGATCTCGGCTGAGCCGGCCTTCTCCGCGGCCACGGCCACCAGGAGGGCAAAGGCCACGGAAGCGGCGACCAGCACGCCCCGCACGTTGGCCCGGCCGACGATTCGGATGAGTCGGGCGCCGAGCGGGATCCCGACCGCCAGCGCCACGAGCAGAAAGCCGACGGCCAGCCCGGTGGCGCGCACCACCATCCCCGCCGCCACGCTTCCGGTCTCCGCGATCCGGCTGACCACCGCAAGAACCACCAGCCCGAGGACGTCGTCCACCACGGCGGCGCCGAGGATGATCTGTCCCTCTTCCGTGTTGAGCAGCTTCAGCTCGGAGAGCACCCGCGCCGTGATGCCGATCGAGGTTGCGGTCAGGGCCGCCCCAACGAAGGTCGCCGTGAGCGCGGGATACCCCAGCAGGCGAGTGAGCAGGAAGCCTCCGAGGAAGGGTAAGAGCATCCCGATCAGGGCTACCGTCAGAGCTCTCCCGCCGACCCGGATCAGCTCCTGGAGGTCGGTATGCAGACCCACCTCGAAAAGGAGAAGGATGATGCCGATCTCCGCGACGAGGTGGATCCCCTCGGTCAGCGGAACCAGCCCGAGCACCGACGGGCCAAGCAGGACTCCGGCAAGCAGCTCTCCCAGAACCGCCGACTGCCCGAGCCGCTCGGCCAGCTCGCCGAAGATCTTGGCGGCGAGCAGCGCCGAGGCGAAGGCGAGCAGAAAGGGCGTCAACTCGATGCCGTGCTCGGTCACGGGCGGATCATAGCCGGCCGAAGAGCTGTGTCCGCGATAGGCTTGAGCCGATCCCTTCTCGAGGGCTGTCGTCCGGAAGTGAGTCCTTGCAGGAAAGGAGTTCATGATGAAAGCCGCCAACAACCAGGTCATCAAGCTGCTGAACGAAGTCCTGACCGCCGAGCTCACCGCGATCAATCAGTATTTCGTCCACGCGGAGATGTCTGACAACTGGGGCTACGAACACCGGTATCGGAAGGTTCGGCACGAGGCGATGAGCGAGATGAAGCACGCGGAAATGCTCATCGAACGGATCCTCTTCCTCGAAGGCGTGCCGAACGTCCAGCGCCTGGGAAAGATCGTGATCGGCGAGACCGTGCTCGAGCAGCTCAAGGCGGATCTGGCGCTCGAACAGGAAGCGGTCGCACGGCTCAACCCCGGTATCGAGAGTTGCCGCGAGGCCGGGGACAACGGAAGCCGCGTCCTTCTGGAAGAGATCCTCAAATCCGAGGAAGAGCACATCAACTGGCTGGAAGCGCAGCTCGCTCTCGTCAGCCAGGTCGGCGAAGCCAACTATCTCGCCGAGCAGATCCGGAAAGAAGACGAATCCTAGGAGCCGCACGGCGCCTTGTTGGGAGAGCCTCCGCATGCTATTCTCCGCGCCCTCTCCGTACATCGTGGGGCTGTAGCTCAGTTTGGGAGAGCGCCTGAATCGCACTCAGGAGGTCGCCGGTTCGATCCCGGTCAGCTCCACCAGCAGCGACGCCGTCACTTTCAAGTTCGAGACTTTCTGTTGTCCAGGTCTGTCTGGATCGAACCGGCGACCTCCTGGGGGTTCGGGGGGCGCTCTGCGCCCCCCGGCTCAAAGAAGTTCGCCGGATTCGGCGCCCCGAGCGAAGCGAGGCGGCGCCGGTTCGATCCCGGTCAGCTCCACCAGCACGTCGCCTTCGCTGCGCTCCGGCTCCCGCGGCGCAAGGCTCCTCCGCTCGGTTACTTCGCGGAGACTCCTCGCGCTGCGAGCTTCAGGTCGACCGCGGCTCTGGGTGACGCAGTCCGCAAAAGACGGAGGGCCCGCCCCGGGTTAGAAAATTCTCGGCCGCCTGGTCGCGCACCGAGGCTCGAAGAGCGCGACAAGCGGCGGGTTTGCCGCCGCTAACCGCTGCCGCGGCCGAAAGCCTCGGTTCGATCCCGGTCAACACGTCGCCTCCGCTGCGCTCCGGCTCCCACAGCGCAAGGCTCCTCCGCTCGGTTACTTCGCGGAGACTCCTCGCGCTGCGAGCTTCAGGCCGACTGCGCGCTCTGCCAGAAGCAGCTCGCAAAAGCGATGCGGCCGAAAGCTGATCACTGCTTTGGCCTGACCAGTTTTCCGGTAGCCCTGTCGCGCGGATAGAGAAGGACGTGCTGTCCCTTCTGGATCTGGAAGATGCCGACCTCGTAATGGAGCGGGTCCCCGTGCTCGTCGAACCGAAGATGCTCGAGCGGAAGCTTGAGATCGGTTTTGGCAAGGGCGTCGCGGACGGCTTCCCGCTCGGGCGCGAAGGAACGGTCGGACGCCTTCTCCAGCGCCGCGAGAACCGCCCGCGTCGCGGTGTAGCCATACATGCTGAGAGGCGCCGGGGGATGATCGAACCGATTGGCGAATCCGGCCTCGTAGGCGCGGCTTCCCTCCAGATCTCCGGAGAGCGACATCCCGGGCTCCCAGGCGATCGCCCCCATGGCCCCCTCTCCGAGCGGGCCGAGCTGCTTGATCAAGGCCGGGAACTCCATTCCGAAGGCGCCGACGACCGCCAGAGCCGGCCCCGTTGGCCCATGGATTTGTCGGAGGAGAACGAGGTTGTCGGCGAAGAACTCATCCATGAGGAGGAGCTGCGTCCCCCTCGACTTCACGCGGGCGAGCAGAGGAATGAAGTCGGGGGTGCCCGTCTGGAAGCTCTCGAAGGCGGAGACTCGCACCCCGCGGGCCTCCAGCCGCTCCTTTTGGAGCCGTGCGAGCTGTGTGGCCCCGGGCGTCGACGAAAAGAGGATCGCCACCTCCTTCGCGGGCCAGAGCTCGAGCGGGACAGCCGTCGTGGCATTCACGAAAGGGTCCAGGCGGCTGATCCGGAAGAAGTACTGGTTGCCGCGCTGCGTCAACCGCTGATCGAGTGAGGAGCTGGCGACATAAGGCACCCGCTCCCGCTGTGCCACCTGCGCCACGGGTCCGACGACGCTGTCGACATAGCCCCCCATCAGGGCGCTGACCCGCTCGCGCGTCGCGAGCTCCAAGGCCGCCGTCGTCGCCTCGTCCGGCCGACCCCCGTCGCCCCTCGTGATCAGCTTGACCGGGTGACCGTGGATGCCGCCCGCGCCGTTGACTTCCGAAACGGCGTACACGATCCCTTCGTGCACGGCCGTTCCCTGGGCCGCCATGACTCCGCTCAAGGAGTCGACCTCACCGATGCGGAGCTCGGCCGCTGGCTTGGCCTCCGGAGAGCGTTGGGCCGCGAGGAGTCCCGACGCCAGCAGCGCGCCGAAGACGACAGGCCATCGACTACTCATCGCGGAGAGACGGTTTTCCGTTCTGGATCACCCAAACGGCCGGCGCCGATCGGAAGTTGCCGGTGCCCGCCGCCTTGGTGATCTTGCCCGCCGTGCCGCTGTATTCAGTCATCCGCCGGACAAAGGTGGCGACGTCCTGCCCGCTCTCGAAACCTTCGACCAACATTCTGAACGAGTCGTAGGCGTACGGCATCATGTGAGTGACAAGCCTGCCTCCGGGATATCTCTGCTCGAGCCGCTTCTTGAATTGGGGGCTGACGTAGCTGTCCGTGTACCAGCCACCCTCGAACAATTCCGGCCTCTCGCTGAGTGAGAACGCGACGACCGACGCCAAGCTCCGGACGCCGGAATCCTTGAGTTGCTGGCCCAGGATATCGAGAGCGGGATTGAAAGCTTCGACAAAGTACAGGTCGGGAGAGGTTTCTTTCGCCGACGCGATTCTGGATCGGAAATCCGTCGTCGTCGCTTCAAATCTGCTCTCGTAGACGAACGCGATTCGAGCCTTCGCCGATTCTGTCTTCAGCATCCTCACGTGGTTGTCAATGCTCGGGTAGTCCTGGGTCAGCAAGGCGACCCTCTTGACACCTCTCCTCCTGGCTTCGGCGACCCACCGTCTTGCTTCGTCTTCCGCAAGCGGCATGATCGTGAACGTGTAGAGCTCGTCACCCACGCCGCCGACCGAGCAGATGCAAAAAACCGGGACTTTGGCTGCGGTTGCGTAGGGCTTGACGATCTGCCCGGACATGGAGAACCCCACGACGAGCGCGTCGACCTTGTCGCGCTGAATCAACTTTTCGATGGCGGGCTCCGCTTTGTCCGGGCCGGGGATCTCTTCGATGATCAGCTCGTAATGGCGAGTCGTTTTGTCGAGATCCTCCTTTGCCATCTGAATCGCCTTCGCGAACGAGTTCCCGAGAAGGCCCGCGGGTCCTTTTGTCGCCACGATGGCCCCGATTTTGATCGCGGCGGCATCCGGGGCCGCTGCAAGCCTCGTGTCGGCGACGACCCTGGGACCGATGGAAAGAAGAGCGAGAGGAATGACGGGTGCGAGCGCAATGCCTGGAAAGCTGTGAAGCATCGCGGAGCCTCCTTGCTCTGGGAGACTTGGGCTCCGCTTTCAGCCGGGAGCCAGGCGGTTTCGATCAGGACGCGGGCACGGGCAATCGCGCCTCGGCGAGCAGGCGCTGGGTCCCGTCGGAGCGGGCCGTGTCGCGCTGCATCTGGATGGCGGAGAGGCGCGCCTGCCACGGCGCGAGGTCGAACGGCTCGCCCTTCGGAGCTGCGAGATAGCCGTCGATCAAGTCCCTGTAGAAGCGGACCATGCGCTCGACGAGAGGCACGGCATACTCGCGCCCCTGCACCTTCAGGCAATCCACTCCCAGATCGATCAGGTGCGGGATGTCCTGCAGAAGGAAGAAAGCGTCGTTTTTCAAGGCCACGCTCTTTTCCCACATCTCTTCACCGCTGTAGAGCTCCCAGGACTCCAGGCAGACGCGGTAATCGAGACCACCCCGGTTCGGGCTCCCTTTGAACAGATCTTTCCCGAAAGGATCCGTGGTGCGCTCGAGCCGGTGATAGGGGGACATCCAGCATTTCCCGAGGTAGGTGTAGCACTTGTTGGCGTGGATGAGGATCTCGATCCCGACGTCGATCTGCTCCTTGCGGGAGGCCAGCTCCCGGAGAGTCAGCTTTGTGTCCGCCACGACCTGCGAGACGCCGATCGAGCGGTAGAACCGCACGTCTTCGTCGTTCAAGATGTTGGCCCCGATCGAGGCGTGGATGGTCAGGTGGGGGAAGCGCCGGTGGACTTCCGCGATGGCGCCGATGTCGGTCATGATCGCCCCGTCCACCCCCCAGGACACGAAGCGCTCCATCTTCTGGAGCATGGGAGCGACCTCGTGGGACTGCATGTTGGTGTTGAAGGCCACCCGCAACTTGGCGCCGCCGCCGTGGGCGACGTCGATGGCTGTACGCACCTCGTCGTCGGACATCTCGTACTGGTCGCGCCGTCGACTCCACCCGCGGGGCCCCACGTAGATGGCGTTCGCGCCACCGCCGACCGCCGCCCCGACCATCGGAAGATTGCCCGCCGGTGCCAGAAGTTCAACCATGATGCCCCCCTGCCTCAAGACTCCACTCGCGAGATCGTCAGTAAGGACCCGATCGAGTCGGGCCGGATGCCCGCATAGTCCATTCCGCTCCTGCCGAAGTAGAACCCGTTGCAAAGGCCGATCCGCGCGTGACGACGGACGGTCTCCCACCACGCTTCTTCGAGCTCGCCCTCTCCGGCGGCGGCCCGATCCAACGCCGCGCGGTACACCGCCGCAACCTCACGCCTGTACGCGGGACTCTCCGAAACGGTCTCGATCCGGAAATTCCGGTGGCCCTCGGTCCAGAGGCGCGGCAGGTGCTCCAGCATGCAGACGTCCTTGCCGCTCAAGATCCCCTTGCCCACCGACTTCATCGCCCAGTCACCCTGCTTGAGGAAGAGATCTTTCTGGCAGAGATCGGGACACTTGACGCCCCACTTTTCCTCGTACTCCAGCAGGAAGCAATAGTCCGAGATTCCGAGGGGCATCTTGCCGTGCACCAGCAGCTCCATGGGCGCGCCGCCGGCGGCCGTGATCTCGTTGATCTCGTCCAGGCTCAACTCGTAATTGGGGGTGAACCGCACGGCGCCGGACTCCCGAAGGACCTCGACGCCGGTGGCGGTGTACAAATTCGCAAAGCCCCCGATGTGCACCGGGAGCTCCGGAAACTCGTCGTGGGCGATCTTGAGGATCCCCAGGTTGTGGACCTCGACCGCCTGGGCACCCGCTGCCGCCGAGGCTTCCAGCATCTTGCGCACTTTGGGCAGAAAGTCGTTGCGTGGAGCCGCGTAAGTCGTTACGTAGGCCCGCTTGCCCTGATCACCGAGGATGCGGAGACCCTCCTGGAGATCACCCAGATGCTCCAAGAAGTTTGCCTCGTAGATCCGGCAATAGATGTCACCCAGGTAGACCGCATCGTAGTCGGAAAGGTCCGACTCCTTGAGGTCCCGCAGATTCGCGATCGTCGTGTTCAACTCGAACGCACTCATGGCTTGCGTCTCACGGCTCGTCTCCCATGGAGCATCTCCCTCATCGTCCGACCACGGCCCACGCCGCCGGTAGTGTTGTCGACCTCGCCTCGTCCGCTGCCGAGGCCCTCCGGCCGTCGATCGCGTCTCGATAGCGCCGGACGAGAGCGGCCAGAAGTTCCACGGGAAGGCTCCGCCCTTGAAGCTTCAAGACGTCCGCGCCAGCCTCGGCGTAGGCCTCGACCTCCGCGATCCGGCTGATCTGACGACCAGGAAAAAGCCGCGTGTCCACCCGTCGCCCGCCGGCAAAAAGCTCCCAGGATTGCTGGCAAATCCTGAAGCACGCTCCGACACCACCTCGCTTCACACTCCCGGTCAGCCGCATCCCCTCCGGCGCATCGCCAGCCCCGGAGGCCTCCGCGGGAAACACCGCCGAAAGGGGCGACGGCTTCAGATGCACGTAGCTCGGCATCGAGCACTTTCCGAGCAGGACGAACTCCTCGACCATGTGGATCATGATCTCGACCGAGATGCCCCGGATGCTTCGGATCTCTCGCATCTCCGCCGGGCTCACCGTGCCCGGCAGGACAACGGCATGCGCTCCCAGCTTCCGGAAGAAAGCCACATCCGCGACGGTCTGGGCTCCGCAGCCAATGCTGGCCGTCAGCCGGAGGGCGGAAAACCGCCGCCGCAGCGCCGCCAGGATCCCGATGTCATTCACGATAACTTCGTCAATCCCCAGATCTAGGAGCGCAGGGATGCGCTCGAACAGTTGAGCCCGCTCCGGAGGCTTCGGGATGGTGTTCAACGCGACCCGAAGCGTCCGGCCGGCGGCGGCGACCTCTCGTTGCGCGGCCACCAGTTCTTTCCAATCGAGCTCTCTGCGCGCCCCGCCCCGGCTCCAATTCTTCAGACCCACGTACACGGCGTCGGCCCCCGCATCGATCACGGCTCGAACGGCCTCGAGACTTCCGGCAGGCGCCAGGAGAACAGGCACGGGCATCGCCTCAGGGCCGGAGGCTTCCGAAGAGCCTCGAAGGGAATAGTACGTGCTGTCGACTATCCATCGTATGGAGTGATTCTAGGCCCCGTCTCCGGCCCTGAGTCAAGCGGTTTCTGCCCTTCCTATAATGTCGGTTGATGGCCACGCGCCAGAGCCTCTCGGAGTCTTACCGCACGATGGCCCACCTGCGGCGGTTCTTCGAGTCCGTCCGGAAGACGATCACGGCCGAGCCGACGGAAGGAGGCTTGACGCCAGCGCAGCAGTTCGCCCTCTTGACGCTTGCGGGCAACCCCTTCGGCGAGCCCCTGACCATCGGCGATCTGGCGCGCCAGACCTTCGCCACGATCAACACGACATCCGCCCTGGTCCGGCGGATGGAGCGGGCGGGGCTCGTCCGCACCAGGCGTTCCTCGAAGGATCGCCGCCTCGTCTACGTGAAGCTGACTCCGCTGGGCGAACGCCGCCTTCGACCCTCCACGGCCGCGGTCGTGGAGGCCCTGCGCAAGGCGGCCGATGAGCAGGGGCGGGCCCAGTTGCGCGCCGCCTTCGAGACCTGGTTCGACAACTGGGGCGCGGTCATCAAGGCGCTCTCCTCCGGCAGCAGCAGGCCGCGCTCGCACCGGTAGCTGTCGCTCACTCGGAGGACCAGTGGGGTACAGGGCGAGATCCTGGCCCTTGAGCCAGTTTTCTTCGCACAGCGCCTGGAATAGACTTTCCCAAGGTTCCCCATGTTCCGAAAACGGGCATTTCTCTCCCCTTCTGTCTTTGTCCTGGTGTGGGTGTTCGCCGCCTCGGTTTCCTACGCACAAACGGTTGACATGGGGCGGCACTCGCGTGCCCGCATCACGCAGAACATCGATGAAGGGAAGCCGTTCCGGCTTGCGGGCAACACGCGCCGCGAAGCCAACGCGGAGAACGATCGCGGTGCCGTTGCGGACGATTTCCGCGTCGAGCACATGCAGCTCCAGTTGCATCGCTCTTCCGACCAGGAGCAAGCGCTCCAGCAGTTCATCGAGGAGCTCCAGAGCCCCAATTTTCCGAACTTTCACAAATGGCTCACGGCGCAGGAATTCGGAGACAGGTACGGCGTGGCGCAGCAAGACCTCGACACCCTCACGCGCTGGCTCGAGTCACACGGCTTCCACGTCGACGTGGTCTATCCCAGCGGAATGGTCATTGATTTTTCCGGCAACGCGGGCCAGGTGCGAGAGGCTTTCCGGACGGAGATCCATCACCTTGATGTCAAAGGAGAGAAGCACACTGCCAACATGAGCGATCCGCGGATTCCGGTCGCGCTCGCTTCGGTCGTGACCGGGATCGTCTCTCTCCACGACTTCCGGCCACAGACCAAGCACAAAATGCGCAAGCCGCCGCCCAATTTCACAATCAGTTCCCTCTTCGGCGACAGCTTTGCGATGGCACCGGCGGACCTGGCGACCATTTACAACCTGAATCCTCTCTTTAGCGCGGGTTACTCAGGGCAAGGTCAAACGATCGCGGTCATCGAAAACTCTGACGTGTTCAGCACGGCGGACTGGAACGCCTTCCGTTCGACGTTCGGGCTTTCCGGCTACACCTCGGGCTCGTTGACGCAGGTTCACCCGGCGCCTCCGAGCGGCCCGAACAACTGCACGAGTCCCGGGGCCTTCGCTCCCAACAGCGCGGAAGCGATCTTGGATGCGGAATGGGCCAGCGCTGCGGCACCGAGCGCCGCCATCCAGCTGGCCGCCTGCGCGGACACCAGCACCACGTTCGGCGGCCTGATTGCGATGCAGAACCTCATCAACGCCAGCAGCCAGCCGCCGGCGCTCATGAGCATCAGTTTCGGGGAGTGCGAGGCGGTGAACGGCGCAGCGGCGAACGCGGCGTTCAACGCGGCGTACCAGCAGGCGGTCGCGGAGGGCGTCTCCATCTTCGTTGCCTCGGGCGACAGCGGGGCCGCCGGTTGTGACAACGCCGCAGCGGAGGCAACGCACGGCATCGGCGCCAACGCGCTCGCGTCCACGCCGTACAACGTGGCCGTGGGCGGCACCGACTTCAGCGATACCTACGCGGGCACCAACGATATTTACTGGAACTCGACGAACACGGCCACCTTTGGCTCGGCGAAATCGTACATCCCGGAAATCCCATGGAACGACTCCTGCGCCGGGGAGCTGCTTTCGAGCTATTTGGGCTATAGCCCAACCTATGGCTCAACCAGCCTTTGCAACGACCCCGACTTCGGCGAATTCCTCCAAAACACAGTTGCGGGAGGAGGCAGCCCGAGCGCCTGTGCGACGGGAACGCCTTCGAGCGAAGGAGTCGTCAGTGGGACTTGCCAAGGATGGCCCAAGCCGTCATGGCAGTCGGTCCTGGGCAACCCGAGCGACGGCGTGCGCGACACCCCGGATGTCGCCCTCTTCGCCGCCGACGGCCTCTGGAGTCACTACTACGTGTTTTGCTGGTCGGATACGGCAAATGGTGGAGCTGCCTGCACGGGCGATCCCAGCAACTGGTCCGGCGCGGGGGGAACATCGTTCTCGGCACCGATCCTGGCCGGCATCCAGGCGCTCGTAAATCAGAAGACAGGCGCGCGCCAGGGCAATCCGAATCCGGTCTACTACCAGCTCGCGGCAACCGAGTACGGATCGAGCGGCAGCAGCCCGTGCAACTCGGCGAACGGCAACGGCGTATCCGGCAACTGCATTTTCTACGACGTCACTCAGGGCGACATGGATGTGAATTGCACCGGCAGCAACGACTGTTACAACCCGTCGGGCACGGGCACGCAG
>Ga0137373_10007727_pt1 | contig 11404 bp, 8 predicted proteins | sample SagtaG_5_FD_104912 | JGI IMG/M metagenome (GOLD analysis project Ga0137373, IMG submission 104912) | Vadose zone soil microbial communities from Sagehorn Ranch, Mendocino, California, USA - Sage1_R_80_16 metaG | ecosystem: Environmental > Terrestrial > Soil > Vadose zone | place: USA: California...
GCTCACGCCGCGTGTGACGATGTGCGCGTGCCGGCCCGCCTGACACTGCCAGGATTCGTCGACGCGCACTCCCACAGCTTTCAGCGGGCTCTGCGCGGGCGCAACGAAGGCGGCGATTTCTGGGCCTGGCGGGAGGCCATGCTGGACCTGGCCCGAGTCCAGGACTCCCGACGTGTCCGGAGCGGCTACGTCGACGTCTACCGGGAGCTGCTCGGGGCCGGCTACACCGCCGTCGGCGAGTTCCACTACCTTGGGTTCGAGGAGGCGCTCGCGGCGGCGGAGGCGGCCGCCGAAGCGGGGATCGAGTTCGTCCTGCTGTACGTCGCGTACGAGCGCGGCGGAATCGACCGCTTTCGCCAGCCCTCCGTCGCCGAGTACCTGCGGCAGGTCGAGGGCCTGCGCGCACGGGGTCTCCGCGTCGGGCTCGCGCCCCACTCCGTTCGGGCGTGCACCCGCGACTGGCTGGAGGAGATCGCCCGCTACGCGCACGAGCAGGAGCTCGTACTGCACGTGCACGCGTGCGAGCAGCCGCGCGAGGTCGAGGAGTGCCTCGCGGAGTACGGCGTGCGGCCGATCGAGCTACTCGACCGCACGGGCTGCCTCGGTCCGCGTACGACGGTGGTCCATGCAACGCACGCGACCGACGACGAGCTCGATCTCGTGCGCGACGCGAACGCGCGCATCTGCGTCTGTCCGACGACGGAAGCGAACCTCGGCGACGGGTTTGCGCCCATCCTGCGCATCTGCGAGCGCGGGATCGGCGTCTGCATCGGCTCGGACTCGAACGTGCGGATCGATCCGCTCGAGGAGCTGCGGGAGCTGGAAGGAATTGCGCGCCGCCTCTCGCTGCAGCGGAACGTCATCTCGGTCGACCGCCTGCTCGCGTTCGGCGCCGACGAAGGCGCAGCCGCGCTCGGGCTCGAGCGCTGGCCTGACGTCGTCGTCGATGCGGAGCACCCGTCGCTGCGCGGGGTCGGCGAAGCGGACGTCCTCCCCGCACTCGTCTTCGGCTGCGACGCAGGCGTGGTGAAGCGCTAGCGGATCGAGATGCGGGTCGGCGGCCAGTAGCGGACGAGCACCGGCCCGATCAGGTCGTGGCGGGGGACAGTCCCCCACGCACGCGAGTCGCAGGAATGAATGCGGTTGTCGCCCAGCAGGACGTACTGGTGCGGAGGCACGCGTGCGAACGTGCGCGTCTCGATGCCGCGCGCTGCGGGATCCACGTACGGCTCCGCAAGCCGGTGCCCGTCAACGAAGACGAAGCCCTGCCGTTCCGAGATCTGCTCGCCCGGCAGTCCGACGATTCGCTTCACATACACTCCGCCCTGTCCGCACAGACGCTTGGCCGGCGCAGGGGTCTCGAAGACCACGACGTCCCCGCGTCTCGGAGCGCGGAACCGGTACGCCAGCCGGTTCGCGACGATCCGATCCGAGACGCCGGCGCGGCAGTACGTCGCGGGACGCGCGCAGTGCAGCGTCGGCTCCATGGATGCACTCGGGATGCGGTAGGGCTTCGCCACCTCGGCCTCGAAGACCAAGACGAAGGCGGTCGCGGCGGCGATCGTCACGACCCAGTCGATCGTCACCGCCAACGGACGCGGCAACCGGCGCAGCAGCACGTTTCCGAGGTTAGCGCCGCTCGGCGAGTCGTGACGTCCAGTATCCGGTACGTGCCAGGTACGCGGTACTCGCGTCGGCGCCGCGTGTCCCCCACGCGTCGGTATAGCTCTCGTAGCCGGCCCGCGTACGGGCGGGCTCGATCTGTGTCCCCTCGAGCCACTCGTTGTAGCTCGTGATCGTGACGAGATCCGGTCCAGCGCGGAGTGCCGCGGACCACATCGCGTCGTAGGTCGCGCCGTTGCGGCGTTGCTTGACGCGGCGATCCCCGGTCGCTCGGTCCGCGCGGTACCCCGGCCCGACCGAAGGGGCGCATAAGAGCCCGACGCGGTGTGCCTCCGAGCACAACAGCCGGAAGGACGAGCCGCTGCTCGTGAGGATGTCGTAGGTGTACACGCCGTCGAAGCCGCCCGCCTGCGCAAAGCCGACGAGCTTCGTCTGCGCGAAGAGCCGCACACCGTCGAGTGTCGCGTTCAACGCCGACCAGTCCGCGGCCGGAAAGTCCGTCGCGTGGTAGACGAAGAAATCGCTGACGCCGAGCGAGCGCAGGTGCGCGATGTCCGACGCGATGCTTGCGATCGTGCGGCCGCCGTACGGCTCGAGGTGCACGGCGACGCCGAGCCCGTGGGCGTGCGCGGCGGCGAGAACCGCCGGCAGCCGGCGGTCTTCTGTCGAGCCTCGGCCCCACCAAGAGGAGACGATCTCGCCGACGCCCGCCTGCGCGATCTCCGCCATCTGGGCATCGAGCACGGTCGCATCCGCCGAGGAGTACACACCGCGTGCGGGATAGAAGTCGGACGCGATGTCAGCGGGCGGCGCGTGATCGTTCTGGCGCCACTGGAGGAAGGCGCCGTCGCGCGCCGCGGTCCCGTACCACGGGTAGTAGAAGATCGCCGTCGCAGGGGCGGACCGCCGCGCACCGGCGGAGGGCACGAGCAGCAGGACGACGGCCGCCGAGACGAGGACTCGCCGCACGACCTGAACGTAGCAGGCTCAGCGGCGGTTTCCTACTCGAAACTATTCGATCAACGACTCGCGGAGGGCGAGCGCGACGGCGTGGGTCCGCGTGTCGGCGTCGAGCTTTCGCATCGCGTTGCGGATGTGCGCGCGGGCCGTCTCGGAGGCGATGTGCAGCCGCCGACCGATCTCCTCGTTGCGGAGCCCGTCCGCGAGTAGCCGCAGCACTTCCCGCTCGCGCTGCGTGAGCATCGACAGCTGCTGCGTGGCCTCGCCGCTCGCCAGCACCCCTGCCAGCACAGGGTCGACGTAGACGCCGCCCTTGGCGACGATCTCGATCGCCCGAGAGAGGTCGGCAAGCGGCGCCTCCTTGAGCACGAACCCGCGCACGCCGGCGTCCAGTGCCTCGACCAACAGCGCCCGGTCGGTGTAGCCCGTGTAGAGGATCACCGCGGTGTGCCGGAGGACCCTGCGCGCGACGGCGATGCCGGACAGCCCCGGCATGCGCACGTCCACGATCGAGACCTGCGGCTTCTTTGCCTCGATCTCCCGGACGGCGTCGTCTCCGTCGCGGGCCTGGCCGACCACGTCGAAGCCCTGGCTTGCCAGGACGCGTGAGATCGAGTCGAGGACGGCCGGATGGTCGTCCGCGACCAGACAAGTGATGCGATCGGTCTCGGGCACCGCTCCGATAACTGTAGTTATACGACAGCCGCCTCCGGGAGGGCGAAGACGTCGAGGAACGCGTCGAGGACCTCCGGATCGAAGCTCGTGGCCCGCCCTTGACGGAGGACGGCCAGCGCTTCAGCGGGGATCAGCGCGGCTCGATACGGCCGGTCGCTCGTCAAGGCGTCGTAGACGTCGACCACGGCCACGATCCGTCCCTCGAGCGGAATCTCGTCGCCTGCCAGTCCGCGTGGATAGCCGGTGCCGTCGACGCGCTCGTGGTGCGTCCACGCGATCGTCGCGGCGAGTTCCAGCAGCTCGTGCCCGGAGCCGGCGAGGATCTCGTGGCCGATCTCCGCGTGCCGCTCCATCGCGGCACGCTCGTGCGCCGTCAGCGGGCCGGGCTTCAGGAGAATCCCGTCGGGGACGCCGATCTTGCCGACATCGTGCAAGGTGCTCGCGCGCCGGATCAACTCGCAGTGCTCGTCGGCGAGCCCGAGCCACTCTGCGACGAGCGCACTGAAGGCGCCGACGCGTTCGATGTGCTCCGCCGTCTCGTGATCGCGCGCTTCGACCGCTGCGGCCAAGCGACGCGCGGTCTCTTCTTCGGAACGCTTCAGGTCCTCGACGGCCCGTCGCAGCTCCGACGTGCGCGCCGCGACCGTCTGTTCCAGCCGCTCGCGCTCGGATCGCTGCGCGAGCTCGAGCTTTCGCCGCCGCAACGCGTTCATCCCCTGGATCGCGAGCTCCGTCGGCGAGAAGGGCTTGACGATGTAGCCGTACGCGCCGAGCGTGAACGCGGAGTCGGCGAGCTGAGCGTCGTCGACGCCGGTGACCATCATCGCGACGGTTTCCGGGTGATGCTCACGCACGTGCGCGATCAGGTCGAGACCGGAGCCGCCGGGCATCTGGAGGTCGGCGAGGAGCAACGCCACCGCCTCGCCGGCGAGGAAGTGTCTCGCCTCCTCCGCGCTCTCGGCCGTCACGCAGTCGTACCCGCTGTGCTCGAGCAGCCGCCGAATGAGCTCGAGGATCCGCCGGTCGTCGTCGACGATCAGGATGCGGTCGCTCATGCGATCGCTTGGCGGGGTTCGTCGAGGATGCGCCGGACGGTCTCGAGCAACTGCGAAGGCGTGAACGGCTTCTGCAAGAAGTCGGCGCCGGACGACACGATGTCGACGTCGTCGGCACTCTCGATGTAGCCGGAGACGAACAGCACACGCGTCTCTGGACGGCGCTCGAGAATCTGCGTCGCCATCGTCGGCCCGCTCATCTGCGGCATGACGACGTCGCTGAGGAGCAGATCGATCGGCCCCGCGTGCTTGTCGCAGAAGCGGAGGGCCTCGCCCGGCAGCCCTGCAGCGTGTACGTGGTATCCCGAGTCGCCCAGGATGCGCGCGACGAGACGGCGCGCCGAGTCGTCGTCCTCGACCAGCAGCACCGTCCCCTCGGCGTGCCTTCCGTCGCGTTGAACCGCCTGCTGTGCGGGCGCGTCGACCGCTTCGGCGGCCTGCGGAAGCCGGATCGTCACACGGGTTCCTTCGCCGGGCGCACTCGTGATCGCGATGTCGCCGCCGCTCTGCTTCACGAACCCGTACGCGGTGGACAAGCCGAGGCCCGTCCGCTTGCCCTCGCCCTTCGTCGAGAAGAACGGCTCGAAGACGCGCGCGTGCGTCTCGGCGTCCATCCCCACCCCGGTGTCCTCCACCGCGATCTCCGCATACCCGCCGACCGGAAGCTGCACCGCAGTGGCGTCCTTCGCCTCGACACGAACCTTGCGGGTGCCGATCGTCAGGCGTCCGCCGTGCGGCATCGCGTCACGGGCGTTGACGACGAGGCTGACAAGGGTCTGCTCGAGCTGGGCGGGATCGACCTTGACCGGGCCGAGCTGCGGATCGAACGACGTGCGCAGCTCGACGTCCTCGCCGATCAGCGGTTCGACCAGCTTCCGCATGTCGGCGAGGCTTACGTTGAGGTCGATGACCTTCGCCTGCATCACCTGGCCGCGGCTGAACGCGAGCAGGTGATGGATCAGCTCGGATGCGCGCGTCGCCGCGGTCTCGATCTCTTTCGCCTCCTGCCAGCCGTCGCGCTTTTCGCCCACGGCGCTCATCAGCACGTGGCTGTAACCGCGGATCACGAGCAGGACGTTGTTGAACTCGTGTGCGATGCCGCCGGCGAGGCGTCCGACCGCTTCCATCTTCTGCGCCTGCAGGAACTGCTCTTCGAGTTGCTTGCGCGGGCTCTCGTCGGAGGAGATCGACACGTAGTGCGTCACCGTGCCCTCCTCGTCGCGGACCGGCGAGAGCAGGAGCGAGCACCAGAAGACCGAGCCGTCCTTCCGGCGGCAGCGGTACTCCCCCGCGAAGGGACGTCCTTCTGCAATCGCTCGTTGGATCGTCGCCTCCGTCGCTTCTTCGACGGCCGCGGGCAGCGACGACGCGGGCTGACCGATCAGCTCGTCGCGTCGAAAGCCGGTGAGCTGCTCGTAGCCGGGATTGACGTACACGACCGGATGGTCGGGCTCCCTCGCGTCTGTGATGACGACGCCTTGGACCAGCGCGTCGATCGCGCGCTCGCGAAGGTGCAGCGCGTCCGCCGCGATCTTCCGTTCGGTGATGTCGAGAATGACCCCGTTCGCGCCTGTGACGGATCCTGCGTCGTCGAACGTCGGCTCGATCTTGAGGTGAGCCCAGCGGACGATTCCGTCGCGATGCGCCACCCGGACGTCGATCGCGAACGAACGCCCGGCGAGCATCGTCTCGTCGGTGCGGTCGATCAGCGGCCGATTCTCTGGATGCAGGAGGCTCTGCAGCGTGATGCGGCCGGGACCCAAGAACTCCTCGACCGCGTGACCGGTCAGCGTCTCGATGCCGTCGCTCACGAAGTCGAATCGCAGCGTCCCTCGGCCGTCCTCGGAAGGAACGAGCGTGAAGAACACCCCCGGAACGTTCTGGACGATGCTCAGGAAGCGTTCCTCGCTCTCGCGAAGTGCGGTCTCACTCACCTTGCGTTCCGAGATGTCGCGCGCGGTGATCGCGACACCGCTCAACAGCGGCACGATTTGGATGTGCAGCCAGCGCGCGGGCACGTCCGACGACTGCACCTCGTATTCCTCCTCGAGGGGCACGCCGGATTCGAAGACGGCGCGAAAGCGCTCGAGGAAGTATGCGGCGCGCTCCTCGTTGAAGGCGAGCTCGGTGAACAGCCTGCCGATCACCTCCTCCTTGTGCTTGCCGAAGATCGCGGCACCGCGGGTGTTCGCCTCGACGAGCCGGAAGTCGAGCTCGCCTGCCTCTCCCGGCTCGGAGTCGAACACGAAGAACGAGTCGAACCCGCCTTCGACGGCGGCGCGGAGACGCATCTCGCTCTGCTGGAGCTGCTCCGCGACGCGCCTACGCTCTCGGCGCGCGGCGGCCTCGGCCGCCGCCCGCCGCACGTCCGTCGCAATGGTCTCCCCTTGCAGGGCGCGAACGACCACGACCGGCGTGTCGGTGTTGCAATCGCGGACCGCAGCCCGGGCGGCGGGCGCCTGCACCGCCGGCGCCACGACCACGTCCCAGCCGCGGCCAACCGCCGCGGCTAGGGCGCGCGGCGACCCGTCGGCGAGATGCTCCGCTGCGAGACCCGCTGCGCGCAACTGCTCGACGAGCGGGCCGTCGCCCTCGCTGGATCGGTCCACCACGAGGACGCGGAGCCGGCCGGCGCCTTCGTCGGGGACCGGCGCGTCGGCTTGCTCAGGGGGTTTCAGCCGCATCAAGGTCGCCTCGCAAAGGATCGGGGAGCGGCGAGGCCGCGGCTATTGCCGAAAGCGTGAGCCTCCGTCCCCCCTTTTGGGGAGAGTCGGAGACCTCCGTCCCCCCTCGAAGGACAATCGGGGCGGGGAGATTTGAACTCCCGACCTTTCGGCCCCCAGCCGAACGCGCTAACCAGGCTGCGCCACGCCCCGCTCGGAGACAGGTTAGCTCAGTCGCCGGTAGAGCCGGTCGATCAGCTCGGGCATCTGCTCGAGCTTCTCCGAGATGCGCCGCACGCGAACCTCGCGGAAGTGCTCTGGCTCGACGTCGAGCGCCTTCGCCAGCTCGGCGATCACGTCGTCGGATGGAACGGGGCGGTTTCCGTGGACGAGGTGGTTGAGGTAGCCGGCGGAGAGTCCTGTCTTCTCGGCGAGCGCGCGGTAGGTGACGTTCGTCTCGGCCATCAGCCGCTGGATCGTCGCCCCGAACGCCTCGTCGCTGTAGCGGCGCTTGCGCGGCATCACAAATCGTCGACCTGCACGCGGCGCTCCTCACCACTCGCCCGGTCGCGGACGTCGACGGCGCCGTCCTCCAGGCTCTTCTTGCCGGCGGTGACGCGGACGGGACAGCCGATCAGGTCGGCGTCCGCGAACTTCTCGCCGGGGCGCTGGTCGCGGTCGTCGAGCAGGACGCTGTTGCCGCGCGCGCCGAGCGCCTCCGCCGCCCGCTCCGCGATCTCCTCTGCACCCGCGATCGCGACGACGTGCACGTCGTAGGGTGCGATCGCCTCGGGCCAGGCGATGCTGTTCTCGTCATGGTGCTGCTCGACCGCCGCGGCCAGCACGCGCCCCAATCCGATGCCGTAACAACCCATGACGAGCGGCTTCTCCTTCCCGTGCTCGTCGAGGAACATCGCGCGCATCGGCTCGGAGAACCGCGTCTCGAGCTTGAAGATGTGGCCGACCTCGATCGCGGGCTGGAAGCGCAGCTCGCCGTCGCAGTTCGGGCAAGCGTCGCCCTCCTTCGGCCGCCGCAGGTCGGCAAAGCGGGCCTCGAAGTCGCGGCCGTGCTCGACGCCGCGGAGGTGCCGGCCCGTCCGGTTTGCGCCGGCAACGAATTGTCCCTCGCGCAGTGCCTCGTCGGCGACCACCTCTCCCTCGAAGCCTACGGGCCCGAGCGAGCCGGGGTCGGCGCCGAACGCGGCGCGGATCTCCTCCTCGGTCGCGGGCCGGAAATCGCTTCCCAGCGCGGAGGCGAGCTTCGCCTCCTCGAGCCTGTCGTCGCCGCGGATCAGACCCAGCACGAGCGTCCCGTCGTGCGTTACGACGGGCATCGCCTTCGAGGTCGCGGCAGGGTCGATCCCGAGGAACTTCGCGAGCGACTCGATCGTGGCGATGCCGGGCGTCTCGACCTCTTGCGGCGTGTCCAGCCGCTCCGGGAACTGCGGTGCGCGCGGAATCCCGCGTGCGATCTCGAGATCGGCGGCGTAGTCGCCCTTCGTGCACATGGCGATCGTGTTCTCGCCCGACGTCGCCGGGGCGAGGAAGTCCACCGAGCCGCTGCCGCCCATTATCCCCGACTCGGCTTCGACCGCGAGCGCGTCGACACCGCAGCGTTCGAAGATTCGCTCGTACGCGCGCCAGTGCTTATGGAACGCGACATCGAGCCCGTCGCCGTCGCGGTCGAACGAGTAGGAGTCCTTCATGATGAACTCGCGCACGCGGATGAGCCCGGCGCGTGGACGCGGTGCGTCACGCTCTTTGATCGAGAAGTGATAGAGGATCTGCGGCAGCTGCCGGTAGCTCTGGAGCTCGCGGGCGTGGAATGTGACCGTCTCCTCGTGCGTCATCGGCAGGACGTACTTGGCGCCCTTGCGGTCCTCGAGCCGGAAGATCTCGTCGATGTAGTCGCGGCCCGATTGCTGCCAGAGCTCGAACGGCGTCAGGACCGGCATCAGCATCTCCTGTCCACCGATGGCGTCGATCTCCTCCCGGATGATCTGCTCGACCTTTCGGTGCACGCGCCAGCCGAGCGGTAACAACGTCCAGACGCCTGCCGCGACCTGGCGGATGAAGCCGCCGCGTACGAGCAGTTCGTGAGACGCGGCCTCGGCGTCCGCGGGCGGCTCGCGCAGGGTCGGCAGAAAGAGCTGTGAAGCGCGTGTTGCCACCAGTGGCGGCAGCCTAATCGAGCGGAATCTGCGAGGCCTCGGCCATCGCGAGCGCCGCCGGCTTCGCCATCTTCAACCGCTTCGGCCGGCGCATGCCGGCGGTGATCCACGTGTCGATCTCGTGGAACAGCTCGTCGACGAGGATGTCGGACGAGACCTTCTTGAGCACGCGGCCGTGCGCGTAGATGAAGCCGACGTCGCGGCCTCCGGCGATGCCGAAGTCGGCGTCGCCCGCCTCGCCGGGGCCGTTCACCGCGCAGCCCATCACCGCGACTTCGAACGCCTGCGGGTAGCGCTTCAACCGCTCCTCGACGCGCTCGGCGAGTTGTTGCACGCCCACGTTGTCGCGTCCGCACGACGGGCACGCGATCATGATGGGGCCGCGCTCACGCAGCCCGAGCGCCTTCAGGATCTCCCACGCGACCTCGACTTCCTTGACCGGGTCGGCGGTCAACGAGACGCGCAGCGTGTCGCCGATCCCGTCAGCGAGCAATGTTCCGATTCCGACGGCTGACTTGATGGAGCCGGCAAATGGGGTTCCGGCTTCAGTGACACCCAGATGCAGCGGGTACGGGACCTTCTCGGCGAGCATGCGGTAGGCGCGGATCATGGTCGGGACGCTCGTCGACTTGACGCTGATCTTGAAGTCGACGTAGTCGAGCTTCTCGAGCAGCCGGACCTCCTCGAGCGCGGCCTCGACGAGCGCCTCCGCCTGGTCGTCCTGCGCGAGAGCGTGGAGATGCTTCGGAAGCGAGCCGGAGTTGGCGCCGATCCGCATCGGGATGCCGGCACGCTTCGCCGCCGTCACGACTTGCTCGACCTTCTCGGGGCCGCCGATATTCCCCGGATTGATGCGCACCGCGGCAACCCCGGCGTCGATCGCCTTCAGCGCGAGCGAGGCGTTGAAGTGGATGTCCGCGATGACGGGGATCGGGCTGAACCGCACGATCTTCTTCAGCGCCTCCGCGTCCTCGAGCTTCGGCACTGCGCAGCGGGCGATCTCGCAGCCGGCCGATGCGAGCGCGGCGATCTGCGCGGTCGTCGCCTCGACGTCGTGCGTCGGCGTGAGCGTCATCGACTGGACGACGACTGGGGCGCCGCCGCCGATCTCGACGTTCCCGATCTTGATCTTCCGGTCGCTGGCCATCCGGCCCTAGGTTAGCCGCCTCCTATGCGTCCGAGGTCGTTCGAGAGCCCGATGAACATCAACATCAGGACCAGCGCGATCCCGATCGCCGAAACGCGCTCGTAGACCTCCCGCCCGACCGCTTTCCCGCGCATTGCCACGAGCAGCGAAAAGAAGATGTGCCCGCCGTCCAGCGGCAGGAGCGGCAGCAGGTTGATCAGCGCGAGGGAGAGCGAGATCAGCGCCAGCACCCAGAGGTACGTCTGCGTCCCTTCCTTCACGGCGGCCGAGGAGCCCTGGACGATCCCGACCGGGCTCGAGAGCTGCTTGCGACCCGAGTGGTGGACGAGCCGGCCGAGCGAGCGGACGATGTCCCATGAGACCAGCCCCGTCAGCCGGACGGCGTTCTTCGTCGCGGCGGGCGGCGCGAGCCCCTTGCCCTTGAGCACGAAGCCGAGCCGGTAGACGCCGTCCGTCTTCTTCGGCGCGACCGGTCCTACGATGAGCGATCGGCCGTCGCGCTCGACCCGCAGCGTCAAAGGCCGTCCGCGGGAGCCGGAGATGCGCTTCGGGATCTGCGTCGCGCCCACGGGACGGCCGTCGATCGCGACGACCCGGTCTCCCGCACGCAGCCCCGCGTGGGCCGCGGGCGTTCCCGTTAGGACGTCGCCGACGGTCGTCGTCGGCTTGCCCCCGCCGATCATGAACAGGATCGCGAAGAGGACGATCGCGAACAGCGCGTTCGTTCCCGGGCCGGCGAAGATCACCAGCACGCGCTTCCACGGCGCGGCGCGCCAGTACGCATCCTTCGCCAGCCCGTCGCTCAGATCGGTGATGCCGCGGGTGACGCCTGCCCGCGCCTGCGTCGAGAGCTGCGCCCGCTCGGCGGCTTCTTCGAGCTCGCTCACCGAGTCGCGCGCGCCGTCGTAGTCCACCCGGGTGAGCATCCGTCGGACGCGGTCGAGCGGACCGACAAGCTCCGGCGCTTCGGCGACCGCCCGCTGGAAGTGCAGCTCCAGGTCGGACGCCGCCGGCCGGTGCATCCCCGGGATCTTCACGTAGCCGCCGAGTGGGATCGCGCCGAGGCCGTACTCGATCCCGCGCCGGCGCGTCTTCACGATCGCCGGTGGA
>Ga0137373_10007728_pt1 | contig 11404 bp, 9 predicted proteins | sample SagtaG_5_FD_104912 | JGI IMG/M metagenome (GOLD analysis project Ga0137373, IMG submission 104912) | Vadose zone soil microbial communities from Sagehorn Ranch, Mendocino, California, USA - Sage1_R_80_16 metaG | ecosystem: Environmental > Terrestrial > Soil > Vadose zone | place: USA: California...
CGGGAACGGGAAACTGAAACTGAAACTGAAACTGAAACTGAAACTGAAACTGAAACTGAAACTGAAACTGAAACTGAAACTGAAACTGAAACTGAAACTGAAACTGAAACTGAAACTGAAACTGAAACTGAATTTCAATTTCATAATACCGGCAGCCCTGGTTTTGTCAACACAGAATTTGCGGCCCGCTCGATCCAGATTTCTGCTACGCATTTCTCCTACGTGAAAACAAGGGCTCTCTTCTTTTGCTGGATACTGGCCTCTTTTGACCAGGGCGGGTTTCTTTGTTCGATCCAAGAATAAAAACCAAGTCAATTAGCCGGCTGTGCCGCCAACGGCAAAACCCCCGGCCGGCCGCACGCATCCTCTCGGGTCATCCCCAAGCTGCCAAATGAGGGCAGGGGCCCCGCTGGTGCCGGAGAAACTGCCATGAACAGCTCTTTGGGACGTCCCGCGCCCGATCCGACGATCCGTCCTCTCGATCGCGACCTCGGCTTCGGGAGCCTTGCCATGCAGCCGCATTACCGGCTGGTCAACCGCGATGGCTCCTTCAATGTGCGCCGCCTGCATGAGAGCTGGCTGGACCAGCTACTGGCCTACCATTCCCTGGTAAACCTGAGCTGGCCCCGATTTTTTGGTCTCGTTGTCCTCTGGTACATCGGCATCAACGCGCTTTTTGCGCTGGGATATCTGGCGCTGGGGCCGGATGCGCTGCAGGGCACCTACAGCGGCCCGCAGTTCTGGCGCGCGTTTTTCTTCAGCATTCATACCTTCGCTACCGTGGGCTACGGCAATCTTGCTCCCGTCACCTTCATGGCGAACGTGCTGGTCATGATTCAGACCTTGACCGGGCTGCTCTCACTGGCGCTGGCTACGGGATTGGTTTTCGCCCGGTTTTCCCGACCCAATGCCAAGGTTCTCTACAGCCACGCGGCGCTGATTGCGCCCTACCGGGACGGCGCCAGCTTTCAGTTCCGCATTGTCAACGGGCGGCGCAGCCAGCTCGTGAACGTGCAGGCGCTGGTGATGCACAGCCGCTTTGAGAGCTCGGGCAACGGCCGAGTGCGCCGCTTCTACACCATGGAGCTGGAGCGGACCTTTGTCTCCGTCTTCCCGGCCAACTGGACCGTCGTCCACCCGATCTCGCCCGCAAGTCCCATCTTCGGCTGGACCCGGGAGCAGTTACTGGAGGCCGAGGCGGAGTTCATCGTGCTCGTCAACGCGGTGGACGAGACCTACTCGCAGACCGTCTACAGCCGCTCGTCCTATGCGGCGCACGAGATTGAGTGGGGCCGCAAATTCGTCATGATGTTTGCTGAGGAAGGAAGCCGGACAGTGCTCGATATGGAACGGTTGAACGAAACGGTTGCCGCGCCGCTCGATCCCAGCACGCCGGAAATATCCGTCTGAACAAATAATATGTTTGTTCAACAATAAAATGAGCCTGCGCGCGAACTTCGCTCGGCGTCTTCCGGGGTGCCCCTTCGGTTTCGCCTCGCGGCTCAGACGCCGCGAAGACGGCTCGAGCTAGTACTCGAAGCAGTCGATCTTCCAGAGCTCGTAGACCTTGTTCTGCACGAACAATGCGTAGAGCTGCGGGTCGATCTCGCCGTTGCGCGCCATCTCTCCCAGGATCTCCAGCGCACGATCTACCGAGACCGACGGCTTGTAGGGGCGGTCGGAGGCGGCCAGCGCGTCGAAGACGTCGGCAATGGCCATCATGCGCGAGGCGAGCGGGATCTCTTCGCATGACAGGTTGAGTGGGTAGCCTTTACCGTTCAGCTTCTCATGGTGGTGGCGCGCGATCTCGGGAACATTGCGCAGGTCGCCCGTCCAGGGAATCTGCTTGAGGAAGTTGTAGCTGTACACCACGTGCGATTCCACCTCAGCGCGCTCACTGGCGTCGAGCGAGCCTTTGCGCATCGAGAGCAGGCGCACCTCTTCGGGCGTCAGCAGCGGGCATTCGGCGCCGTCGCGGCCGGGATACGTTTTGCGCGCAATCTCCTGCAGCACATCGAAGGTCCCCTCCGGCTGTACGCTGGGCAGGTTGGAGGTGTGGACGATGGCCACATAGCAGTCCAGCTCCGTCAACTGCGTCTCGAGCTCCGAGTCAAATTGCGCATGCTTTTTCGCGTAGGCCTCGTGCCCTTCCTCGATGAGGCAACGCAGCTTGCGTTCGGCGTTGGCCGAGCGCGCTGCGCAACGGGCGAGATCAAAGCGGTGATTGACGACCTCCATCTGCTCGGGATAGAGCTTGCGGGCCTTGGTGAGGACCTGCTCGCGCACAGCGACCTTGCCGAAATCGTGCAGCAGGGAGGCATAGCGGATCTCCTTCATCTGCTGGCGGCTGAACTCCACCTCGCGGAAAAAGTTCTTGTCTCGGTTGACCTCCTCGGCCAGCGCAATCGTTAGGTTGGTGACGCGGAAGGAGTGGCCCGAAGCCGAGGGGTCGCGTTGTTCGATGGCGGAGATGGAGGCCTTTACGAAACCCTCGAAGAGGCGGTGGATGTTTTCATAGTGCTGGCTGTTTTCATAGGCCACTGCGGCCTGGCTGGCCAGCGAGGAGACGATCTCCATCTGCCGGGTGGAAAATGACAGCACCTCGCCGTCCATGTCCTCCTGCGCGCACAGCCGCGCGCGCCAGTTGCGCTTGGCATTGATCAGCTGCACCACGCCGACGATCTCGTCCTTGGGATTCTTCATCGCCACGGCAAGAATCGACTTGGTGCGATAGCCAAACTCCTGATCGAAGCGCTTGTTGATCGAATACGGCACCCAGCTCTCCATGGCATAGGCGTCCTCGATCATCACCACGCTGCCGTTCTGCGCCACGTAACCGGCGATCGATTCCTCGTTCACCGGCAATACGGCCTCGCCGAAGGGCACGTGAACACTGTCGTTTTGCGCCAGCATGAAGCGCAGGAACTTGGGCTTGTTGCGCCGGCCGCCATCTTGCCCCCCGCGAACATCGTCCTGCACCTCATTTTCTTTGACCAGGTAGATCGAGCCGGCATCGGCACGGGTGATCTCGCGGCACTTGGTAAGGATCAGGTTCAGCAGTTGGCGGGGATCGCGCTCGGCTGTGAGCGCCGCCCCAATCTGGTTCAGTCCGTGGATCTCGGTGTTGGCCTCGGCCAGTTTGTCGCTGGCTTCGCGGCGCGTGAGCACCAGATGCATGTGGTCGGCTGCGTTGTCGAACATCCGCTCCAGCAGCGAGGCCGGCGTCTCCGGCGGAAGGTAGGCATAGACGACGCCGTCGACGCGGGCATCGCGAAAGCGCTGCTCGGAGAGCGCGATGACGCGCACGTTGGGAGCCCGCAGCTGCTTCAGGTGCTTGATCAGCAATTGTTCATCGGCCAGCACAAAGACGTTCTCGCCTGCCAGGCGCCCGGCATCGGACGTCTCGAAACTAGCGCGCTGCATGCGCGCGCAGCGCGCCAGCGCCGTACGCGCAACCACATCGCTTTGAAAGTAAATGGCGCTCGGCAGACGGCGGCTGCGGATAGTCGGCACTACCTGGGTCATGATGGACATTCTGTCAGTTCTTTCCGCCCCATCACGCCTGCGACAGATGCGCCGGGGGCTCCGGGCGCGCACCGGCCCGGCGGGGCACGGCGGCACATGTCGATTGTGCCGATGATAGAGGAGTAAAGGTTTGTTCACCAGCTTACAAAAGTGCAATAAGTACATTGGCGTGTTGTAAAACTTACATTTTTGAGAATGTTTACCGACTAACAACGAGCAGGCGCAGCGATCGGCCCCAAATGGGGGCTGAAGCCAGCGATTGCGCCAGTGGGCTGCGGTAAGCCGCGCCCGGCGTTCTCAGTTGGCCTCGCCAGGACGCCGCGCGGGTCTTCCTCAAGATTTGGGGCACCTGCCAATGGGATCCCCAACAAGCCTGCGTTTGGGCTTGCTGGGGTGGAATTCAGGCGGCCGAAATCAAGGCTGAGAGCAGGGTCACGCAGAGGACCAGCAGCCAGGGAGGGATCTTGTAGCGCACCAGCAGCACCAGGCCCGCCACGGCCACCGCCATATCCGGAAGCGAATGCACGGCGCTCGTCCAGACAGGGCGAATCAAGGCCGCAATCAGCACCCCGACCACGGCGGCGTTCACTCCGCGCAGGCAGCGCAGCATCAGAGGCCGCCGGCGCAGGCCGCTCCAGAACGGGACGATCGCGACCATCAGGAGAAGTCCCGGGAGGAAGATGGTAATCAGCGCCACGACGGAGAGCGCGAGTGGGCTGCCACCCCAACAAGCCAAAGACGGGCTAGTTGGGGACCCCATCGGCGTGGGGCGGATGATCGCGCCCAGGTAGGCGGCGAAGCAGAACAGCGGGCCCGGAAGCGCCTGCGCGGCGCCGTAGCCGGAAAGGAAATCGGTCTGGCCGGCCCAGCCCCGGGCGACGACGGCGCGCTCCAGCAGGGGAAGGACCACATGGCCTCCGCCGAAGACCAGTGCGCCGCTGCGAAAGAATGCGTGGGCGACTGCGATGGGCTGGGCTGCCAATCGGGCTGCGGAGGACTGCAACGAGAAGCGCGCGGCGAGTGCGTCAGCCACCGGCAATAGCACGAGCAGCGCGAGAAAGAGTGTTGCGGCGGCGAGTCCGGTCCGGCGCGAGAGCCCCGCAGCGGGAGCATCGGCACCGGTCGCCCGCGGCGGGACTGTAGCGTCTGGAAGCGGGGCCCCCGGCAAGTCAGTGGTTGGCTTGCTGGAGTTAAGCCAGCCCAGCAGGGCTCCCATGGCGATCGCCGGCAGCGTCTGGCCGCTCCAGTAAACGACGATGGCGGCCAACGCTGCCACCAGCATGCGCGCGGCATCCGGCGCAAGCGAGCGGCGCATGGCGAGCACTGCCTGGGCCACCACGGCGACGGCGACCAGTTGCAGTCCATGCACCACCCCCAGCCCGATCTTGCCGGTGAGGCGCCCATGCGCAAAGGCGAAGACCAGCATGAGCAGCGCCGAGGGCAGGGTGAAGCCGGTCCGTGCGGCCAATCCGCCGAGCCATCCCGCGCGCAGCAGTCCCAGAGCAAAGCCGGTCTGGCTGCTGGCCGGACCGGGAAGCGACTGGGAGATTGCGACAATTTCGGCGAAGGTCTCCTCGCGGCACCAGCGCCGGCGCTCCACAAACTCGGCCCGGAAGTAGCCCAGATGCGCAATGGGCCCGCCGAACGAGGTGCAGCCCAGGCGCAGGAAGGCGGCCAGAACTTCGCAGGGGTCCCCAGCGCGCCTGTCGTTGGCGTACTGGGGTTGGCGCGCGCTGCCGGAGCCCGCGGCCGGTGAAGGTGTAGGAGATTCGCTCATCGAACGTGGGCCGGAGTTCCACCCCAATCAGCCAAGTACGGGCCTGTTGGGCGCTGCGTTTGCCGCCAGTGAGGATGGTACGACGCCCGCCCGGGCATGCCAACTGCAGGGTTGCCGGTGCTCCCGGCGCAGTGGTTGAAAGTTGAAGAGGCCGGAGGGTGACGACGAAGCGCCGGGCGGGATAGTATGTCAATCGTCATCATGGGCACTGCGCCCCTGGGAGGAAGCAACCGATGAAGAACCAACCGGCGAAGACCTCAAGCTGGACCAATACGCAGGTGTATACGGCGATTGCCGTGGTGCTGATCCTTGGCGGCCTGGGCGGATACTTGCTCAGCTCCGGCAGCTTGCCGGAGAGCTCGTCTTCCTCCAGCAGCTCGAGCCTGCCGTCGGCGCCACTGCCGTCGCAGGCGCAGATGCTGAGCAAGCAGGCGGCGCCGCTGCAGGCCCGGCTGCAATCGAATCCCAAAGACCTCGCGGCGCTGATCGAGCTGGGCAATCTGTATTTCGACAACTCGCAATGCACGGACGCCATCGGCTATTACCAACGGGCGCTGAATGAGAACCCGAATAATCCCGATGTTCGCACCGACATGGGCGTCTGCTACTTCTACTCGGGCGACGCGGACCGGGCATTAAAGGAGTTCGATCGCGCCCTGAAGGATGACCCGAAGCACTCGCAGACCCTGTTCAACGTGGGCGTGGTGAAGATGCAAGGGAAGAACGATTACAAAGGCGCCATCGCGGTCTGGGAGGAGTTGCTGAGGGTCGATCCGAATTATCAGGGCCGCGCCCGGGTTGAGAGCCTGCTGGCCGAGGCCAGGGGCAAAGCGAGGTAGAGCAGCCTTCACCTTCGGCAAGAGGCCCGCGGACAATGCGGGCTGCTTGCGTATGTGCCGGTTCAGTGCTTCTTCGCCGCCGCCGCCTTCAGCTCTGCCCAGATCTCGGCCACGCGCTGCTCGGCCTGTTTGTGGTTTCCGCTGTTGTCGATGACGTAGTCGGCCAGCGCGGCTTTTTCCTCTTCCGGCATCTGCGCCGCGGTGCGGCGGTGCACTTCGCTTTCGGCGGACTCCCAGCTCAGCCCGGTGCGCGCGGCGAAGCGGACGATCTTCTGCTCCAGGGTGCAGGTGACCACGATGAGCCGGTCGAAGCGCGCCCGGCCGCCGGCCTCGATCAGCAGCGCCGCCTCGCAGATGGCGATGCCCTCCGGGTCGCGCTCCTCCATCCTGCGCATCCACTCGTCCTCGAAATCCAGCACTGCCGGATGCACAATCGCATTCAGCTCGCTGATGCGGTCCGGGAACGCCGCAGCGGCGAGCTTGGGACGCGCGATTGTCCCATCGTCGTCGAGAATGCCGCGCCCGAAGGCGGCGACGATACTCTCATAGACCGGCTCGCCGGGTGTCATGAGGTCGTGGGCCACGCCGTCGGCGCGCAGCGTGTGTGCGCCGTGCAGGGCAAACATGGCCAGCACGGTCGTCTTACCGGAGGCGATGCCCCCGGTCAATCCAACTCTGAGCATGGGGATAGTCTCACGCCTGCGCGGCCTTCGCGCAAGTTGCCATCTTCGACTCCAAGACTCCAACAATCGAAACCACCGCTCTGTTGAGGCCGGTTGCGGCATCTTAGAAAACCGATAGAATCATTCCGCGCCTGCAGCAACTTGGTTCTACGGCCCGGGATCCCCAGAGCGCCTGTTGTTGGCGTGCTGGGGTGAAAGGTGGAGGCCCATTATGCAACGTAGCTACACTCGAACGATCCTCCTGATCTCGCTTATTCCTCTTTTGCCGGCACTGCTTTCGATCTCTGCGTTTGGCAAAGCAAAGCCTGTCAAGGCAACTGTGGTGAAGCTCGGGCAGCCCGCGCCGAGCTTCACCGTGCGCACGCTCGAAGGCGTCACCTACAACAACGTCTCGCTCGGCGGAAGCCCCACCCTGCTGCAGTTCTGGACGGCGCGGTGCAGGGACTGCCGCCACGACCAGGCCGCCGTCGACGAGATCGACAGCAAATTTGCCGGACAGGGGCTGGTGGTGCTGGCCATTAACGAGGGCGATTCGGCGAAGACGGTGAATGAATTTCTGCGCGAGCATCCCAGGACGGTGCGCATCGTGCTCGATGAGCGCAAGCAAATCGCCAAGCGCTTCGGCCGGCAAGGGAATCCGGATTACGTGCTGATCGATCGCCAGGGAAGGATTGCCGGAACGCAGCACGGGGCCGCGGGACAGCAGGGCCTGCTCTCCCTTCTGAAGCGGGCCGGTCTGCAGGATCGCCAGCCGGCGCAAGCGCGCAGCGTGACCTCGAAGGCGAAGGTCCTCGACGTGGCGCAGGATACAACTCCGCAGGTAGAGAAAGGCACAAAGAAGGGTGCCACCCCAGAGGCGACGAAGGACGAGCAGCAGGGTGCTGCCGATCAGAAGCAACCGGGGCAGCAGGAGCCGGGTCAGAAGCAGGCGGGTGAAGGCAAGCAGGCGACGGACAAAGAGCAGGCCGCTGGAGGCAAACCCGGCGAGCAGGCCGCGGCCCCGGAGCAGCCTCCAAAGCCGAGCGGGATGAAGGTGATCGACATTCCGCCCGATAAAAGCAGCCACCCCGGCCAGCCTGTGCCCAAGGCGGTCTTTGTGCTCACCAGCGGCGAGCGACTGGAGTCCGACCGCTACACGATGGACACGAAGTACCTTCATGTCGCGGTGGAGGGAGAAGAGCGCATCGTTGCCATGAGCGCCGTGGACGTTCAGGCGACGGAGTCGGCCAACCGCGCGCGGGGAATCGACCTCAAGATTCCCACCAGCAAGAGCGAGGTCTTCGTCTCCTTTTAGGTAGTGCATAGTAGTGCATACTTTTTGCTGTGGTGGGTGGGTCAGTTTGAGATCCTTTCAAACTGACTTGCTCGGTGGGTACGATTGACACCGCGCGCTGTGCGCCCGTATCCTTAAAATCTATCCTGAGGTGTGTTCCCACCAGGAGTAAGGGTGTCGCTACGGCTCCCGGCGAGAGTCGCCGAGTTCCTTGCGGATCACGCGGTTACGGCTGGCCGGTGAGCTTTGCGGGATGGATCCCGGGCGCGCCTGCCGTTGGAGTGCTGGGGTAAACACAGGATGGAAGGGCGAGAGCATGTTACGCCCGAGCGTGTGGCAGCATGAAAATTCGCATTCAAGATCTGGAAGTCCGGAAGCTGGAATTTGTGCATCAGTTTCAGCCCGGGGAAATCGATTTCGGCTCTGAGGTGCGGCAGCAAGGCCAGCTTTTTACAGAGGGGCGCGCCGAGCTGATTCGTGAGCATCACGGCGGCAGCCACACCGTCGAGGACATTCGGCTGGTGGGCAAGCTCGAAGGCCGCGTGGTGGTCGCCTGTGCGCGCTGCCTGGAGCCGGTTGAGATTCCCATCGCCCGCTCGTTCGATCTGCTCTATCGTCCCGCGGAGTCGGAGAAAGGCTCCGACGAGGTAGCGATCCACGAGGCGGAGACCGAGATCGGCTACTACTCGGGTGACAGCATGGATTTGGAGGACTCGCTGCGCGAGCAGGTCCTGCTGGCCGTGCCCATCAAGAGCCTTTGCCGATTCGATTGCAAGGGCCTGTGTCCCACCTGCGGCGTGAACCGCAACCAGCAGCTCTGCCATTGCACTCCGGCCCGGCCCGATCCGCGCTGGGCTACGCTGGGCGAGTTGAAGAACAAATGGCAGTAGCCCATCGCGGGCGTTCGCCAAATCCGTGCCCCCCCGGGCGCACTGGACTTCGCGGCGAGATTGATGTGTGCCGCAACGAATTTTTTCCGTCCCAGCGAGCCAGGAACCGGCTTGTTGGGGACCCCGATTGAAAGGCAGTCAAGATGGCAAATCCCAAACGGCGACACTCCAAGCAGCGCACGGCCACGCGGCGCGCGCATGATCACCTCACCGCAGGCTCGCTCAGCGAGTGCCCCAACTGTCACGAACGCAAGCTCCCTCATCGCGCCTGTCCCAAGTGCGGCCACTACAAGGGCCGTGAGATCGTAGAGGTCGAAAAGGCCGGCTAGGCTCAGATGCCGATCACCATCGCGGTCGATGCCATGGGTGCGGACCGCGCCCCCAAGCCGGAAGTTGAGGGCGCAATACTTGCCGCACGGCAACATGATGTTCGGGTCGTCCTGGTAGGACAGCGGGAGGCGGTGAACGCCGAGTTGGCGCATCACCCGGAAGCCCGCCATCTGCCGATCGAGGTCGTCCACGCCTCCGAGTTCATTGGCATGGATGAAAAGGCCGCCCAGGCAGTGAAGACCAAGCGCGACTCGTCGATGCGGGTCGCCCTGCGCCTGGTGAAGGACGGCAGCGCCCAGGGCTTTGTCTCGGCAGGCAACACCGGCGCCGCCATGGTCACGGCCAAGATGGTGCTCGGCGTCATTCCCGGCGTCGACCGTCCGGCGCTGGCCACCGTATTTCCAACGGCCGCCAACACGGCCACGGTCATGCTGGACGTGGGCGCCAACGTCGATTGCAAGCCGCAAAATCTGCAGCAGTTCGCCATCATGGGGCAGATCTACTTCCGCACCATCTTCAGCGGACGCTTTCCCACCTCGGGCAATCCGCGCGTGGGACTGCTGTCGGTGGGCGAGGAAGAGACCAAAGGCAACGATCTGACGCACGACGCATTCCAGTTGATCAAGGAACTGCCGCTCAACTTTCTGGGCAATGTGGAAGGCCGCGACCTCTACAACGGGCGCGCCGACGTGATCGTCTGCGATGGCTTTGTGGGCAACGTCGCGCTCAAGGTCAGCGAGGGTCTGGTGGAGGCGATCCGCTCCCTGCTCAAGCAGTCGCTGAACTCCACGCTTACCCGCCAGATGGGCTATGTATTGGCGCGCGGCGCCTTTCAGGACTTCAAGAAGCGTCTCGATTACTCCGAGTACGGCGGCGCGCCGCTGCTCGGGCTCAAGGGCGTCGCCATTGTCAGCCACGGCTCCTCGAACGGCAATGCCATTAAGAATGCGATTCGAGTGGCCGCGGAGTTTGCCCGTTCCGAAATGAATCAGAAGATCGAGGAGCAGATCCAGGCGACCCGCGAGCCCAGCAGGAGCGCCGCCAAGTAGTATTGTTCTGTCCCTGATCTACCATGAGGCTGGCCGATTGGGGAGCGTCCTGTTGGATTGCTGGGGCAAGTAGCACGGAGCCACGATGGCACAACGGATTCACGGACTCGCACTTCTGTTTCCCGGACAGGGCTCGCAGGCCGCCGGCATGGGCAAGGAGCTCGCCTCGCATCATCGGGCCGCCCGCCGGACCTTTGAGGAGGCGGATGAGGCGCTGGGATATTCGCTCAGCCGGCTGTGCTTCGACGGCCCGGACGAAAAGCTCCGCCTGACGGAGGTCACCCAACCCGCGATCCTCACCGTCTCCGTCGCCGCCGCCCGCGTCCTTGAGGAAGCGGGCATTTATCCAAGCTTCGTCGCCGGCCATTCCCTGGGAGAGTATTCCGCTCACGTCGTCGCCGGCACATTCGACTTCGCCGATGCGGTTCGCACGGTGCGCCGCCGCGGCCAGTTTATGCAGGAGGCAGTGGCCGTGGGTATGGGCGCCATGGCCGCCGTCTTGAACCTCGCCCTCGAGTCGATTCGCGCCGCCTGCCGCGAGGCCTCGGCGGAGTTCGGCGGCCAGGTCTGCGAGCCCGCCAACATCAACGGCCCCGGCCAGGTTGTCATCAGCGGCGCCAAACCGGCGGTGGAGCGCGCCGCCGAGCTCTGCAAGCATAAGGGCGCCAAGCGCGCGATCATGCTCCCGGTCAGCGCGCCTTTTCATTGTTCGATGATGCAGCCGGCGCAGGACCGCCTGAGCGTGGAGTTGAACACCCTCACCTTCCGCGACCCACAGATCCCGGTCATGTGCAACGTGGAGGCTTCGCAGGTGTGCACTGCCGCCCGCTCGCGCGACAGCCTGATCCGCCAAGTCACCGGAGCAGTGCACTGGGAGAGCTCGATGCAGGCCCTCATCGCGCAGGGCGCAACTCGTTTTCTCGAGGCTGGGCCCGGCACGGTGCTCACCGGACTGATGCGCCAGATCGACCGCTCACAGAGCTGCCACAACGTGGAAAACGAGGCCTCGCTGCACAAGGCCCTGGCGAGCTTCAAAGA
>Ga0137373_10007729_pt1 | contig 11404 bp, 8 predicted proteins | sample SagtaG_5_FD_104912 | JGI IMG/M metagenome (GOLD analysis project Ga0137373, IMG submission 104912) | Vadose zone soil microbial communities from Sagehorn Ranch, Mendocino, California, USA - Sage1_R_80_16 metaG | ecosystem: Environmental > Terrestrial > Soil > Vadose zone | place: USA: California...
CCCTACACCCCCGATTGGGCGTGCCGATGCGTCTGGTTGACATGATATTCTTCCAGGCTGAACACGACGATTATCATCTCGCGCGCATTAGCGAACTGGTGCGACTGTTTGTGAAGTAGTCAGTTTAGAGTTCAAACTTTAGTTTGTGGCCGCGAAAGAGCAATCTAAAGGTTGGACTCTAAACACATGGAGTGCCAATGTTAATTCGAACCCTAATTGCGGTTGGTTTATTAATCAGTTTTTTCCCTTTGGCAGTGGTGGCGCAACAGTCTCTTGATTCTTTGGTGGATAGTAACGTTGCTTCGCTCGTAGCTACTTACAAGTTGTTGCACGCCGCGCCGGAGTTATCTCATCGCGAGGAAAAGACGTCTGCTTACTTTGCGAATGAGCTACGATCGCTTGGCTACGCGGTTACTGAACGCATCGGAAAGTATGAGCACCCCGAGTGGACCGGGTACGGAGTCGTTGCTGTAATGAAAAACGGGGATGGTCCAACGGTGCTGGTGCGAACCGATATGGACGCGTTGCCGGTCGACGAAAAGACGGAACTCCCCTACGCCAGCAAGGTCAAAACAAAGAACGACGCGGGACAGGATGTGAGTGTTATGCACGCTTGCGGTCACGACATTCATATCACGACCATGCTGGGCACCGCGAAGATGCTTGCTGCGTTTAAACAGCAGTGGCACGGGACGCTGATCTTGCTGGGACAACCCGCCGAAGAGACCATTGACGGCGCGAGGGCGATGTTGCGAGACGGTCTCTACAGCCGTTTTCCCAAGCCTGATTTCACAATCGCGCTTCATGACAGTGCAGATCTCGAGGCCGGCAAAGTCGGCTACACACCGGGCTATGCGCTGGCAAGCTCAACCAACCTGGACATAAAGATCCGCGGCATTGGCGGCCACGGCTCGAGACCTGACGGCGCGAAGGATCCGATTGTTCTCGCTTCCCAGGTGATCCTTGCATTGCAGACTATCGTTAGTAGGGAAAACTCGCCGCTCGACCCGGCTGTGGTCACCGTGGGTTCTATTCACGGAGGGACAAGGTACAACATTATCCCTGACGAGGTGAATCTTCAGCTTACAGTGAGAGCATACAAGGAAGAGGTGCGGCAGAAGTTGCTGGCATCAATCGAGCGTATCACCAAAGGAATCGCGATGGCCGCCGGTATACCTAATGATCGCGCGCCAATCGTAAAAGTCAGCGAAACCGAGGTTACCGCCGCTACATATAATGATCCGGCGTTGACCGAGCGCGTGGCTTCGGTATTCGTAAGAGTGCTGGGATCCGACAACGTCGTGAAGGTGGCTCCGATTATGGGCAGTGAGGATTTCGGCTATCTGGCACTCAACCAGCAGATTCCATCCACCATGTTCTGGTTAGGAGCAGTGGATCCCGTCAAAGTAAAGCAAAGCAAGGATACGAGTGTGCCTTTGCCATCGCTGCACTCAGCGCTGTTCGCTCCTTTGCCCGAGCCGACCCTACGGACCGGAGTGAAAGCGATGACGTCGGTAGTGCTGGAGTTAATGAAGAGATAGGAAGTCTTGGAGTCTGGAGTCTTGGAGTCTGGAAGTCTTGGAGTCTGGGTCCTAAATGGCACAAACCTTAGTCTGTACTACAAGCGCATGAATTCTTGCTTCTTTGTTTTTGAGCCATGTTGCACATTATCAACGGCGAGTCCACTGCAGGCACGCTCAGGCAATCTTGTATTGAAGGAGAGAAGATCTCCTTTCGCGACGCATTGATCTGCGGTCCGACGCCGTCCGAAGTTTCGAGAAACGAATGGCATCGGATCAGAGCCCTCCACCTTTCTGACTACTATCAGGCTCATCTGCAACGATTCCCTTCGCTGCAAAATGGACTTGGGCGGATTGAGAACAAGAGCCTTGAACTTATCAATCATGGTTTACATCGCCTTGTCGATCTCTTTCCTAAGTTTGGCGAATCGGAACATATCTACGGGCTTGGTGATTCTCAGTTCTTGATTAGCCTTAAGCGGTTGGCTCAAGCTTCCGCACCTCTGGTATCTGTGAATAGGAACGGTGGTAATGGGAAACTCAACTCGGATGGGGTGCAAGAGATAGACTTTGAGATCACTGATACGGGCCGTGCGGTGCTCAAGCGAGAAGCTGATTTTGTAAGCCTCAACGGAGTCGATCATTGGCTTGGCGGAGTGCACCTGGCGGGACGCGAGAATTTATGGCGATGGGATACGGTTTCTGAGCGGCTTGTCCTGGCGTGAAGGATTATTTGTTGAGTCTGATCCGCGTCTATCCGTGTTCATCCGTGGCTGGTTTCTTCGGGGGAACTTATGGACATAGAGTCGGTCAGAGAATATTGTCTGTCGCTTCCGCATGTAACGGAGCGAGTTCAATGGGGCAACGATCTGTTGTTCTGTATTGGCGAGAAAATGTTTGCGGTCGCGGGACTGGATACAAAGCACGGCATAAAGTTGTCATTTAAATGTACTCCTGAGAAGTTCGGAGAGTTGATTGAAGAAGACGGTATTATTCCCGCGCCTTACGTCGCCCGGTATCATTGGGTCGCTCTCGAACGATTTGATGCCCTGCCGGCGCGCGAGTTGAAGGCCCAGTTGAAGATTGCTTACGAACTGGTCCGCGAAAAATTGCCGAAAAAGATCAAGAATCAGCTCAAGTAGTAACGCAAGCTGTTAGCTTGCGTCGGTTGGTAACCGTCAAGCTTGGACTAACCGTAACTCGAGCTGTTAGCTTGCGTCGATGTTTGATTTTTTAGTCGAGTTTATCACCACAACGCAAGCTAACAGCTTGCGTTACTCTCCCAATCCGATCATCGCACTGCGCAGCCGGGGATGCTGCTGCAGGAGCTTCAAATAACGGCTTTCGTCTATACCGGCCTTAGCACGAATGATACGCACTAACCTCTCTTTTTCGCTCTTGGTCCACTCATCCACCTCCGGAATCAGGTTCAGCGCAAGAGCAAGATTGGTCAGCGCACGCAGTTCAACTTCGCTCCAGTGCGCAGGGTGAATTGCCAGCAGTGAGCTGATTGAGCTCACCGACTCGAGCCGGATCTTGTCCGCGGCTCCTCCGTATTTCTTTGCCATACGTCGTTGCACCGCGAAGCCAATGTTTCTAATCGAGAATCGATCCCAGTCTCTGGCTTTTGACTCGTCGAGTTCGAAAATCATTGGACCCATTGCCAACTGTCTAAGCATACGGGCGGGCGTGCGGTACCGACGACGCGAAGCTATTTTGTGTTCTTCATTCTCTGTCAGGCGCAATCGATCGGAGTTGGTCGGACGAAAACCAAGTTTGCGATAGAACCAGAATGCGCCTGACTCGATCCCTTCTTCATTCTCGTGTCCAATCTGATATGGATCGAGGGAGAAAGTTGTTACCTGCAACAGATGTCGAAACACGTTCAAGGTGCGCGCATAAATCCAGGCAGTCTCTCCATCGCGGAAGGTGTAATAGAGATTAAAGCCGCTCTCCATCCGCTCAAAAAGTGACAACCCCTCGAAATATCCAACCGGTACACCGTTCTTGAAAATCATCGCCGCATGATAAGCGCGCATCGGGAGGCGGCGTTCAGGCGGGACTCCAACTACAAACAGATCTACGCCGCGTCCCAGATGGCCACGGAGCACTCCTTTCTCATCGCCGTGGGTAAAGCCGTAGAGTTCTCGATAACGAACTGTAGAAGCTTGGCGGGCCATGTCCAGGATTCGGCGACCCTGAATCTGCGAGAGTCGTTCGAGGGGTGGTGCGGACTTTTCCAACTCGTCGCGAAGCACGAGCTCTCTTCTCTGAATCAGGGGACCGCGATGGTAGAAAATCTCACAGGCCGGCAGTCGCATTCCCGTCCGCGTGGCGCGATACGACGGTTTCCAGCGGACATAGAGTTTTTGCGAATCGTAGAGTTCTGCCCTTTCCCGATCCGTCAGAGTAAGGCGTGCAAACTGTTCGATGACCCATTCAATTTCACGCTTCCCATCTCTTGCGGCGCTTAGCCACCTTATATAAGGAACGTTCGCTTCGACGAACGCGTCCTCTTCCAGCAGCGGCATAAAGCGCGGCCACGTTTCAGCGAGACGATTCTCGTCTTCAAACCACTCCCAATAAAAAGCAATCTGGGTTGGGTGCCGTTCCAGCAGCCAGTGCACGATGTTGTAGGTGAATGTGTCAATCACCGTTGTTCCGGCTATGCCCGAGATATCGGGGTGATCCAAAGGAGAAGTATCAACGCCCGCTTTATTCAGCTCTTCAACCCGCTGAGCGAAGGTCGCCAAAAGCGAATCGGCTGCCTTCGCCACACGCGCGCTCGGCGGATACGCGCGGAGAAAAAGCAGGATTTCGTGAAAGCGAATGAGTGATTGAGCGTCCTTGAAATTGTGCGATCTGAGCCTGACAAGTAACTTCTCAGCGATTGCCACGTCGCGTGCAGCAAAACTGTGTACTGACTGATCAAGCTGATCTAGTAAGCGATTGCTGTTGTCAGATGCCACGTGTGCTCGGAAAAACTAGGTTTTTTTCAAAGCCTTCCGCAACTTATCGATAGAATTACCGAATCGCTTTGCTATCTAGTCTACGATCTTAGTGTTCCTCAGCGGAAATCGGCCAGATCGGGCGAGTTTCGATCCGAGCCGCTGCTATTCCCCAATTTGACAAGAAGGGTCAGACACCGTTGGAAAGAGCAATCAGATCTGCAAGCAGCCGCCGCTGACTTCTTCACAACTGCTTGCGGAAAAATGTAGCGATCTTCCAGGCGTCGATTGCTTTCCACGGCCACTCGCCGGTCGTGTAATGTCCACATGGAAGCCACACGACGTCGAGCGGCAATTTGTGACGGCGAGCTTCGGCAATCGCGGCGCGAGAAAGTTCCACCGGAAAAGTTAGATCATAGCGGGCGACAATAAATCGCATCGGTCTTGGACTCATGCCCGCCACCTTTGGCATGAATGGGAACGGACTGATCGGTAACCAGTAGTTGCGCAACTCTTCGAGCGTAATGTGATTCGCAAAACCTGCTCGCACATGTTGCGTCGACAAGCCATGCCACGCCACATCAGCGACGTAGCCGGAAACATGGTTGAATGCGCCCGCATTAATTGCCGGTTCGTGAGCAAAGGTAAGAAACGCGATGCATGACCCGACGCTGGTACCGAGAATTCCAATGCTATCGTAGCCTCCGTAAGTCTTTAGCCAGCGTACGGCGGCGCGAGTGTCAAGTACCGCTTGTCGGAACGATTGGATTGTGCGACCGATGTTTGTGCCGACCATATAGTCGGCACGCTCGAGTTCTGGAGGCCGGCGCTGGTCGTGGTAGGGCAAAGCCAACCGCAGTGCCGAGATACCCAGGAAGTTAAAGATGCGGCAGGCTTCGACGTGACTGTTGGGCTGGGCGTTCCACTGCGGCAGAACCACGACTGCTCGGCGCGGCCGAGACCCGTTCCGAGATTTGGCAGGAAAGAACCGGGCTCGGGCAATGTTGTTTTCGGGCGAGGCGGTGTTTACCGCGCTAGTCCAGGTAAGGTGCTCGCCCGTCAATTGATAGTTTGTAATGTGTGGAAGTGAGTAAAAATCTTCGCTCCTTTCCAGCACCTGTCGTGTGAACTGTTGAAGGAATTCCTTCGGGTCATCGCCATTTACATGGTCGGTGACGAACGGCAGACCCCATTCAAAGGGGCGTACGATGCGATTATTGTCACGTTCGTGATACCAGCGCTCGCGCCGATGCATGTGTGCTTTCCACAAAACCTTATCTCCGATTGGCGATTGAACAGAGTGTCATTGTACCTGCTTTTTACGAGCGAGGTCTCACGCTCGTCCCTCTTTTTTAGAGCGCACCAAAAATGCGGGGCGAATATCCAAAGATATTCACCCCGCTGTGTTTCGGCAAGTAGCTGGGCTTACTGGCAGGTGCTCAGCTTGAATGTGTAAATGTAGGTGTTCCAATTGAACGTGCCGTTGGTCGGTATGTACTCACCCGTAAACACCATGGTGCAGCCATCAACCGGATCAACACTGATTGTGCTGTAGTCGCCCCAGCGTGCAAGAGTTGTCGTTTGAGAACCCGTTCCCACCAGTATCGAAGTCTCATTACCCATTATTCCCAACGGATCAGCTGGAGCACGGTAGGCATAACGAAGGCTGGGCTTGATAGTGCTGCTGTTCGATAGATTGTAGCCGACTGCGATGCCACCGGTCTTATCGATCGCGGCGCTACCCATCCACCGGTAGTCTGGGCTCGGCGAGAATGTACCCTGCTGACGGACAACAGGAGTCGCGCTAGCCATGGTCTGGCCCGGAGCGTTTTGTAGTTCGTACCAACGGATACCGCTGACACCACTCGTAGCAACGGAGTGATTAATGACAAGGGCCTCACGAGTACCCAGATTGCGATAACTTAAACGATACATCAGCCGGTCGGCTAATGAATCAAGTTGCTGCGAAGTTCCAGGTTGGGGGATGCAGGTGCCGCCGCCGCAGGCTCTGCTGAAGGACACGCCAGCAATGGCCGTCGGTCCTGTCAGTGTGCCTGTACCTGCGCTCCAGTTAACACTGAACCTCCAAAAGTTCAATGAGCTTGATGTGATGCTGAGGAGCAAATTAGGCGTCCCTGCCGGCAGCGTTGTGCCTTCCAAGTCTGCAGGTTCGAGGCTGTGATTGCTATTACTCGTCTGCGAACAAAGCTGTCTCGCTGTTGCCCCAATAAGCATCTTATCGCGCTCAAAAGCGCACACCCTGCTACCGCTAAATGAGCGGCCGTTTTTGAACATGTTGTAAGTGATGTAGTAAGCGTCTGGCCAAACTCCTAGTTTCGGATAATCTGGGAAATCCCTATTGTAGGAATATGCGTAGCGATGGTACGTGCCAGTTGGGTCGGGTCCCGTTGAGACGGCAACACACTGAGTGTAAGGCGTGCCGGAGACGGCAAACTGCGTCAGTATCCAGCGATCGGCCAACTGGTCATACTGCACAATGGGATCGCCATCGTTATCTGATTCACAACGACCACCGAAGCCCTGCCATACCACATTGCCCTGCTTTGGGAAGCCGGGAACCAATGTGAAACCCGAGATCCCGTTTGCATCCCTGGTTAGAGTGTAAATCGCGTAGCGCAAGTTAACCCACTGTACGTAATGGTTGGGTCCGACATCACCGGTGGTATCAGGCGGAGCTACTCGGAAAGCAGGATCAACCGGTGTTCCACCCGTGGCGGCTTTCGGTTCGGCGAAGGCGGACGGCGAACCGACGCTTCGTTCGGTCAGCGGATCGACCCCCCCTGGGTTGACGTTGCCGACGGCCTCAGGACGGCCCGGCTCGAAGTCTCGTCCACCTCTTGCAGGAGAAGGTCGCTCTCCCCTCTCGAACATCTCCCGTAATGGGCGTGGAGTGGTGTCATGATAAACGGACTGGCTCACCTCGGCGCGATGCTCTAAAGCCTGAGGGGGCAGTGAATCTTTACTCTGGCTAAGTACTAGACCTGGTGAGAACGTTGCAATACACAAAGATAGTAACGCAAGGGTGTTCTTTCTCATGTTTTCTCCTGGAAAGTGAGGACCGAGAGGGCTCGCCCTGATGGCTCTCCTACCGGCCGCCGTATTTGGATGCCAATCCAGTTATCTGAAAGCCCGGCTAACCATCTGCTGCTAAAAGGAATGGGCGATGATCTAATTTGGGCACCAAATGATACGGGCGGTAATCTGCTCAAGTCAATCTGTGACTGGCAAATTGAATAGAGTCCTAATTCAACATGTAATCCCCGTTTCTTCGTGTGTGTGGTCGATAAACCCCGGAAGGTTTACCACGAAGAGACGAAGAATTGGAATTTAGGACATCATTTAGGCAGCAAGCTGACCGTAGCGCTGAATCGCCGTCAGCCGACCGCGGCAAGTGCGTCAATTTCGCTCTAACAGGCGGCGGATCATTTGCGGCAGTAGTCGGGCCGTTCTGAGGATCGAGCCGGTCGTGAAGTGGGTGGCTAACCCGCGAAAAAGCTTTGAAGCGTTCGGCGAATACGGAAACCACCAGAGATCGGGCACAAAACCAAAACGGTTAACATGAATGTGGCGCGGCGAGACCATTTCAAGCAAACCCATCCTGCCGTGCGTTCTGCCATACCCGCTCTGCTTTACACCGCCCCAGGGTGTTTGTGCTATGCCATGGGTATAGACGACTTCGTTAACCATGACTGTCCCTGCATCGATCCGTTCTGCAACTCGGCGTCCGCGCGTGATGTTGTTGGTCCACACGCATGCGGTCAATCCATAGACGCTATCATTTGCGAGCCGCAGAGCCTCGGCTTCTGATTTGAAGGTCATGATTGGCAACGTTGGTCCAAACGTCTCTTCGCGCATGATCTTCATGCCGTGACTGACGTTGGTGAGCACAGTCGGTTCATGGAACCAGCCGCTGCCTTTCAGACGCGCGCCGCCCGAAAGTACTTTGGCCCCGCCTTTCAAGGCGTCAGCCACGTGGTCTTCAACTATGTGCAATTGGCGTTCATTCGACATGGCGCCGACGTCTATGTCGGTCTCGGTTGGATTGCCTTGTTTGAGTCTTTCAGTTTCCCCTACAACCGCTTTGATAAATTCAGCCGCAATGGATTCGTCCACGTAGCATCGTTCGATGGACGCGCATGCCTGCCCGGAATTGGCAAAGGCGCCCCAAACCGCCGCCCGAGCTGCATTCTCGATATTCGCGTCCGCGAACACGATCATCGGATCTTTACCGCCCAGTTCGAGTACAACGGGCGTGAGATGTTTCGCAGCTGCCTCAGCAACACGTTTGCCCGTTGCGACGCTGCCGGTAAACATTATCTTGTCAACGCCGGCATCGATTAAGGCTGCTCCCGTTGAGCCGTCGCCGGTAACAACTTCCACCAACCCTTTGGCGAGTCCGGCGCGTTCGAAAACCTCGGCGATCTTCAAAGCGGTAAGGGGAGTGAGTTCGCTCGGCTTAAGCACCACAGAGTTACCGCTCATCAGTGCCATGACGACCTCGTCAAGTGGCGTGGCCCAGGGAAAGTTCCAGGGCGAAATGATGCCCACGACTCCGAGCGGCTGATAGACCATTCGTGAAGAACGGCCCATTAGTCCATACTGGCCAATGTCGATCTTTTGCGGCTTGAGCAACTTCGCGCTGTGATGCGCGAAGTAATGCATCAGATCAAGGGTGGGAACGATCTCCATCGAAACGGCTTCAGCAACGGGCTTGCCGGTCTCGTGCGAGATGAGTTCCGCAATGCCTTCCATGTCGGCCAGGATTAGCTCGCGTGCTTTTAAGATCACCCGACCGCGTTCTTTGAACGAGAGAGTGGCCCAACCTGATTGAGCCGTCCGTGCGCGCATCACTGCAGATTGAACTTCAGCGGCTGAAGTCAGCGGCACGCGGCCAATTACATCGCCAGTGGCTGGATTGCTGGAGATGATCTCTTGAGTTTGCGCTTTTAGATGCTGCATAGGCGAGCCCTTCAGGATTATCCAACAAGCGGCGTCTGCTGCCTAGCCTGTGTCATAAGCCGCCAGTGATTCTAAATTTCACTCGCCCTGCGGTCTCTGTGTATTCCGTGTCTCTGTGGTGAATGGTTTCGACGCTTTTCTCACCACGGAAGCACAGAGAACACGGAGGGTGCACTGAGAAACTCAAATTAGGGCTCTATCCGATAAGTCACAAGTGGACGCTCTATTTCCGATGCTGCAAATCGGTCGGGTACAATAGCAAGGCCTTCTTAATTTAATACCAACAGGAGAAATGGAATGGTCCGACCACAAATGACGGAATTCATGGGCCGCATGCGTCGAAACTCTGTCGCCATCATTCCGGCCGCGCGTGAGGCCGTCCGCTCAAACGATACCAACTATCGTTACCGGCAGGATTCAGATTTTTATTACTTGACTGGCTTCGAAGAACCCGAAGCAATTGCAGTGATCAACCCTGGAAGCGAGCAAACGTACACCCTGTTTGTCCGGCCACGCGATCCCGAACGGGAGGTGTGGGATGGGCGACGTGCCGGTGTTGAAGGCGCAAAGAGAGACTTTGGCGCGGACGAGTCGTTTCCGATCGCCGAGTTTGGTGACAAGCTTCAAGACATTCTGGATGGCGCAGACACGCTTTACTACCGACTCGGTGTAAACGCTGATCTCGATAACGTAATAATTCGCGGGATTGCACGCATGCGAGCGATGAATCGAAAGCCTATTCATCCGCCACAGACGATCATAGACCCGGCCACGATCGTGCACGAGATGCGAGTTCTAAAGAGCCCTGAAGAAATCGAATTGATGCAACGGGCCGCGGATATTGCCGCTGAAGCGCATTGCGAAGCCATGAAAACGGTGCGCTCAGGAATGAAAGAGTACGAAGTCGAGGCGCTCATCGAACAGATCTTTCGGCGCAGCGGCGCGTCGGGACCCTCGTATACGTCCATAATCGGTGCCGGTGCAAATGCCACGATTTTGCATTACATCAATAACGACGGCGAACTGCGCGACGGCGAATTGTTGTTAATCGACGCCGGTGCTGAATACAAAGGGTACGCCTCGGACATCACGCGAACGTTTCCGATCAGCGGACGCTTCAGTAAACCGCAGCGTGAAATCTACGACTTAGTTTTGGAAACGCAAGTGTCGTGCATCGAGATGGTTCGCCCCGGAACGACTCATGATGAGCTGAAAAAGCATTCTGTTGAAATGATAACGGAAGGCCTGGTTCGGCTTGGTCTGTTAAAAGGCAAGACGGAAGAGTTGATCAAAGACAAGAAGTACGAACAGTTTTACATGCACGGACTGGGTCACATGCTGGGCATCGACGTTCACGACGTCGGACGATATTACTTCGACAAAGAATCCCGCGCTCTGGAGCCAGGCGTCGTAATGACCGTGGAGCCGGGAATCTACATCTCGCCGGAAACCAAAGACATTCCAGAGCAATACCTGGGAATTGGTGTGCGCATCGAAGACGACGTGCTCTGCACTGAAAAAGCCCCGCGAGTGCTCACCAGTAAAGTTCCCAAACAGCCGGAAGAAATTGAAGCGCTAATGGCGCGGTAGCGACATCCACAGATTGCACAGATTACGCAGATTGAGAACAGTAGGCAGGAGCACGGGTTTCAGGTTTCAAGTTTAAGATTTCCTCCAAGCTAAATTCAGGTGAGCGACTGAAAAGCTGGTCACAAACCTGAAACCTGAAACTTGAAACCTGAAACCCGTGCTCCTGCCTACTGTTCTTAATCTGCGGATAGCTACGACGAAAGTTCCGTGACAATCTCTCGCATCGCCTCGCGGCCGCGTTCGACTTCATCGGGTTTGAACGAGACGGCGCCGACTACCGCGTGGCCGCCACCACCGTAACGCTCGCAGATCTTGGCGATATTGTGAGTGCGCGGGTGCGGCGCCCAGGGGTTTGAGCCGACGGAG
>Ga0137373_10007736_pt1 | contig 11401 bp, 13 predicted proteins | sample SagtaG_5_FD_104912 | JGI IMG/M metagenome (GOLD analysis project Ga0137373, IMG submission 104912) | Vadose zone soil microbial communities from Sagehorn Ranch, Mendocino, California, USA - Sage1_R_80_16 metaG | ecosystem: Environmental > Terrestrial > Soil > Vadose zone | place: USA...
ACATAATGAAGGTGTGCGGATCCGAATTGAAGCCTGCGACCTCCCTGGAAGTTCCTGCGGTCCCAGCCCTGACCGTCCCGGCGGGTATCACAACATCCACGTCGGAGTCCAACGCCGGAACCGGCGTGACGAACTGCTGGGCCTGGTTCCCGCCGGTGCACCTGCCGCCACGTGGACCGTGGATTGCGCTGCCGTCCGGTCTCCGGCCGGTGTCGATGTCAAGGGTCCTTACATCCAGGGCCCGCCAGGTGGCCGGTTCATCTATATCTGCTGGGGCACCGTGGATAAGGCCGGGAGTTTCACGCTGTTCCGGCGAGCGAAGCTGTGGTTCGATGCGATCCCTCCGGCCGTGATCGACAGCGCCTTGGATCTGGGTCTACTCGTTGGGCGTCTCGGATTGACAGATCGCAACGGGAATCCTCTGTGCGCTGCCGTGCGGCCTCCCCTGATCGAATGGTCTGCCGCGGTCGCGGACTGACAATGGAAGAGCACCGGCCCGCTGCGACGCCTCGGCCGCGACCCGGTCGGCGAGGGCGCCCTTTGTGTTAATCATGTTGAAAGACTGAAAGGTGTCGCGTCATGAGCTGTTGTGCCGCACTGCTGATGCCTCAAGGATGGGCCGCCCGTCCCGTGTGTCGCCGGGAATGTTACATTTGATCACAGCACTATGTAGGCGCCACCCAGAGGAAGCAGCGGACTGCCCGACCACAAGCTACCGAGGGGTAATAATGCTAAGGACCGCGTCCACCGCGGCAGATTGGCCTCAGTCGCCGAGATGGTTCGCCGAGTACTTCCCGCGCTACATGGCCGCACATTCTAAGCCGGGAACACGCTGGCTCCACGTTGCCGGGACGCTCTGCGGAGCGTCACTTGTCGGCACTGCAGTCATGCGCCGGCGCCCGGCGTATGCAGCGGCCGGCCCACTGGTGTTATTCACCCTGGCGTGGATCGGTCATTTTGGCGTTGAACGCAACAAGCCTGCAGGTTTCCAGAATCCGATCCGCGCGATACCAGGTGACCTGACGCTAACCGCGTTAATGCTCGCGGGACAGCAGCGACGGCTTGATCGTCTCAATTCGAATGGGCCTGCGAAACCAACCTGACCCGTTCCTGGCAATCAGTTCCGGTAATTCGCATATAAACACGCCCAAATATCAATATTGATTCCATGGACATTAATCGCGGAAACCAAGGATTATCATGCCCACGCGACCTAGTTCTCAGTCCGCGACCCTGCCTGCCGTGGGGACGTTCGAAGAATATCGCGACCTCCCCCCTGACGGCCGGGCACAGGTTGTCCGCACCCGATCCGTAGCCCGCGAAACCAGACCATCCGAGTTACCGATTCTCCTGCTCATGCTGGGGCGGCCGAGAACATGCGTTCCTGGGCTTTTAGCATACGCATTTGGATTCAGTTACGCCGAGGCGCCATTCTCAGCTAAAGTTATTCTGGGTGCACTTCTGGCATTTCTCATTGGTTTTTCGGCAAACCTTCACAATACGTATACCGACCTGGACGAAGACGCGCGAAACCTGCCGGGGAGGGGCTGGCTACTTGCCAGGTTCGGAATGCCAAGGCTGTTAGTATCGCTCGCGGCCATCGATGCGTTCATGATCGCCTCATCTGCGTTGATCAGCACCGAATTCCTGATCGTGATGGTATTCGCCGTCGTCGGCCTGCACCAGTACTCGTTTCCCCCGTTGCGGATGAAGGCCCGGACGGTGCTCGGGCTCTACGTATTCGCGCAGGCAGTCGTCTTCCCGTTCATGTTCGGCTGGTTGACCGAGCGGCATGTCAGCACGCTGCTTTCCCGGCCGTCCTACGTCGCGATGATGATTTTCCTATTCCTATGGTTCGTCGCCAAGGGCATGTTCAAGAACGTCCCTGACTTTTACGGGGATCGCACCGCGGGCCTGCGCACCTCCGCGACGGTCTTTCCCACCTGGCGTAGCGCCGCAATTGCGTGCGCCGCCGCAACCATTACTGCCTATCTGTCTCTGATAGTAATCGTCGCCGTCGGCCTGGCGCCGGTGCGGTTCCTGGCCGCGCTCGTCTGGCTGCCAATCGTTGCTGTGCAATGTAAGCGCCTAATAGCCACGGACGATCCCGCTGAGGGTAACCAGATCCTGCGCGTAGACATGCTGGTATCCAGCGGTTTCCTCGGTACGCTCCTGCTCCTTGGGGTGCCTGCGTGGCTTGGCCTAGGCGCCGCGCTGACGGGGGGTTTGGTGCTGCTCGGCAGCGACCGGCTACACCTCGACTCACGGCGGGCTCAAGACAGCATTCAAGGCGGGGGTGGCACGCCCTGAGTCGCTATCACTTTCAGCGCTGACCGACGTAGGAGGATCGGCCAATGCCATCCGAGCTTCATGAAGCCTTCCCCCGACTAGCCTCAGACCTGCGCCGGGTACGGGAGGAGATGCGAAGTGCCGTAACCGATGAGGACCGTCGCGTGCGCAAACGCCTCGAGCATTTCCTGACGCACACCGGTCGGCTGTTCAGACCCAGCCTCACCTTGATCGCGGCGTACGTCATCGCGGACCGGGTAACGGCCCCCGCACCGGCCGATTCGGTAACGGCCGCGACCGCGATCGAGTTTCTGCACGTGGCGACGCTCTACCATGACGATGTCATGGACGAAGCCGACACCCGCCGCGGGGTGCCGACGGTGAATTCCCGGTTCGGAAACAGCACGGCAATCCTGTCAGGAGACCACCTGCTGGCATGCTGCATGCAGCTCGCGTCCCGGCTGGGCACGCAGGCGACCGAGACGATCGCCGATACCTTGCGCACGATGTGCGCAGGACAGATCATCGAAACCGCCGACCTCTTCGCGACCGACCGTACCGAAGATGCTTACTTCACTGCGATCAATGGGAAGACCGCAAGCCTGCTGAGCGCGAGTGCGGTCCTCGGGGCCCAGACGGCCGGTGCACCGGCCCATGCCTTCGAGGCCCTCGGCAGGTTCGCACATGACCTCGGCATGGCATTCCAGATTTGGGATGACATCAGGGACATCCAGGCGCCGGAGACAGCGATCGGCAAGGGGCCAGGTACAGACCTCAGGAACGGCGTTTATACCCTCCCCGTCATCTACGGAATGCGTGCCGAGCCCGACAAGCTCGCCCCGTTACTTGAGGATCCCCGGCTGGCCCCGCCAACCGTCAGCCGGATCAAGAGTCTCCTTGAGCGATCGGGTGCCATCAACGAGGCGGTGCGCGTGGCCGAAGAGCATGTCAGGAGGGCTTTCACTGCCGTCACGGGCCTGCGCCGGGAATATTCCGCTGCCGTCGGCGGCGATCGCTTCGCGGTCATCGCCCGCACCATGATTCCCGAGTTCGACCGGCTCCACGCTGGCGATCTGGTCTTGGCGCCGTCATGACCGCTGTCGCTTCCGTGCTCATGATCACGGCCGGAATCAGCTGGAGCACGACGTACATACTGATCATCCGTCAAGGTTTCCGTGACCGAACGTACGGGATGCCCATCGCTGCACTGTGCGCGAACATCTCGTGGGAGTTCATTTTCTCGTTCGTGCTGCCGCAGATGTGGCGGCAACGTGTCATCGATATCGCCTGGCTAGGCCTGGATGTGATCATCTGGTCGCAGGCCCTGCGGTTCGGGCCGAAGGAGTTCCCGCACATGCCGAAGCGGGTCTTCTATGCCATGTTCGGGCTCACCCAGGCGGTTGCGTTCGGCACGGTGCTCGCGATCACCCACGAATTCAAAGATTGGAACGGTTACTACGCGGCGTACGGGCAGAGCCTGATGATGTCGGCGCTCTTCCTCGTGATGCTCTACAGCCGCAGATCACTGCGCGGGCAGTCGATGGGAATCGCGGTGACAAAGATGATCGGCACAGCACTTGTGTCGATTGCGTTCACGGTGCATCCGCTAGAGCATGCGCATTCGGTGCTCCTGCCGTTCCTTTACGTCGCGTGCACCATCCTCGATGTGGCCTACGTAGGCGCGGTCTACATGGTCGGCCGGGCTGCGTCTGCACAGGCGCGGGAACTGGCCGCACCCGCACCCGCGTCCGCACCGGCTTGGCCGGCCACGACGGACCGTTCCGCGCCCGCCACGACGGACCGCCCCGCGCCCGCCACACCGGGTCGCGGCAACCTGGGCAGCTATCGTCATGTCCGCTGACCGGCACTCCGTGACCGTTGTCGGCGGGGGGTTGTCGGGGATGACCGCCGCCCTTCACCTGGCCCGGCTTGGCTGCGCAGTGGAACTCCTCGAGGCACACGGCGGCCTCGGCGGCGAGGCAGGGTCGACGCTGATCGACGGCCGCTGGGAGGACCATGGTTACCACGTCTTCTTCCCGTGGTATGTCAACACCTTCCGGCTTATCGCGGATCTGGGGATCAGCGGCAACTTCCGCGACAGCCAGCGCTACTACCAGCTTCAGCTGGGTGACTATCCCGACTTCCGTAGATACTGGTCCGGCATTTCGCGGCGCTTGCGCCTGTCCGATCTGCGGTCCGGGAACCTGTCAGGGCCCGATCAGATGCTGTATTACTACGGGCTGCTCGACCTGATCGCCCAGCGGTACGACGCCTCCGGCAGGGACGAGTCGGTTGGAGACTTTCTGCGGGACCGCTGGTACATGACACCTGCCGCGATGACCGAGATCGAGCGTTTGGTGAAGACATCGGTAATCACGCTGGACGAGCACTCCGCACGCTCACTTCGCAAAGCGATGTCGTTCTTCACGCGCCGCATGAGCCCGCTGTACCGGATGCCGTGCGCTCCGCTGGAACATGCCTTCATCGCGCCGTTCCGGCGTCGGCTCGCGGCCCTCGGCGTGCGGATCCGCACGGGCGTTCGGCTCACCGCCGTGCAGCTCGCTCGTGGCGAAGTAACCGCGCTTCAGATACAAACGGCGGAGGGGCCCGCGCGGGAAGTCATTAGCCCTGCCGGCGATTCCGGCCCTGAGCGCGACGTCGTGCTGGCGATTCCGCATCATGCCCTCGCCGAGCTGGCTGGCGGGGCCGAGCTCCTTGACCGGGCAGGCCTGGCGGCGGCGGGTTTCAGTGCGCTCCGCTCGGAGCCGCTGGCGGCGCTGCATCTCTATTTCGACCGCCAGATTCCGCACCTGCCACGCGAGCACATACGCCTGGTGGGCTCGCGTTACGAGCTGACATTCGTCGATGTCGCTCGCAACTTTCCCGGTCTCGAGGGCAGTGTGCTCAACTACTGCCTTGTCCCACAGGATCTGACGTGCGACGAACCCGAGCGGGTGGCCCGCGCCGTGGTCGCCGAGACCAGCCGCTTCATCTCCTCGGTCTGCTGGGGAGACGTCTCACACGTGGTCTACCAGCCGAATGTCGACTCGCCTTTCTACAGTAACGACACCGGTTCCTGGGACCGCCGTCCCGGCGCGGCGACGGCACTGCGCAATCTCTGGCTCGCTGGCGACTATGTGAGGTCGCACCTCGACATCGCCGGCATGGAGAACGCGGTGATCACCGGGATGCTTGCGGCCGAAGCAATCCGCGCCGCGCGAGGCCTTGTGGTCCCGCCGGTGGACATCCGCTATCCGAGGGAAGTGACCCCCCGTCAGGCGGCCGTGGTCAAGGCCTTGCTGGCCCCCGTGCCACGTGTTGCGAAGCGGGCGGCAGACCGGCGCCGGGGCTGAACCCGAAGGTGCCGCCACGGCGACCCGATGTGGCGGCACCTCCGTACGGCGACTCGCTGTGCGGCTGCGCCATGACCAGGACCGCAGGTATGGTCGCAATTCGCCGCAGGCGCTACGCGTCTGATGGCGTGGTGCCCGCTAGAAACCGGTGGCCGCGTATCAGTCCGGCCGCTTCACCGCGTGGTGGAGGGTGGCGATGCCACCGGTCAGCCTTACGAAACGGTGGTCGCCGAACCCCGAGTTGGCTAGCAGCTCAACGATGGCCCGGACCCCGCGGTACCGCGTGATCTCCTCACGCAGGTGCGAGTATCCCGCCCGGCCGGGCAGTCGGCCGATCAGCCCGAAGACAGCCAGCCCGCTCCGGTACGCGCGGCGCAGCATGGGCTGGTCGGGCAAGGAGAGTTCGAGCAGAACAAGCTCGCCGCCTGGCCTTATCACCCTCTGTAGCTCGCGTACCGCCATCACCCTGTCTGCGAAGTCGTCCAAGGCGAATCCGATGGTGGCGGCGTCGAATGTGTCGTCGGAGAACGGCAGGCATTCGGCGTTGGCGCGGACCAGCCAGACCCGCGCGGCAGCGCCCGCCTGCGCGGCAGGCCCCGCCTGCTGTGCCACCTGGGCGGCGCGGTTCCGCCCGGCGCTGCTATGGCCGAGGCGGTCCTGGCCAACAGCGAGCATGCGGGGGTTGAGATCGCAGCCGACCACTTTCGCCCGCTCCGGCGCTACCTCGGCGATGGTACGCGCGAGCGCTCCGGTACCCGTTGCGACGTCCAGCACCCGCGCCCCCGCAGACAGCTTCAGGCTCCGCGCCGCATGACGACGCCAGCGCCGGTCGAAACCGACGCTGAGCAGTGTGTTGAAGCGGTCGTAATACGGTGCCACGCGGTCGAACATCGCCTGTGGCGTACGCGGGCGAGGCCCGGGCCCATGCTGTGAGCCGACCTCGTTCGCGTCGAGCCGACGCCCCACGGATGTGACGATAGCAGTCGGGTGACGGCCTTCTCCAGTCGGATAAACTCTTGTCGTGACAAGCAGCACCTTCGTGCCGTCGACGAGGTACCGGCTGCTTGATGCGGCCGTAGCCGTCCTTGCCCGCGACGGCCTCCAAGCGCTTTCCTTGCGCGTCGTGGAGAAGGAGGCGGGCGCCACCCACGGGTCCGCTGCCTACCATTTCGCCACCCGCGCCGCGATGCTTGCGGAGACGCTTCGTTACCTGGCCAGCAGGGATGAGCAACTGGTCCAGCGCGCGCTGGAAGGGCATGACCCCGCCGCGATGGCCGATGATGACCCTGCCCTCGAACGGGCCAGCCGACAGGTATCGGACCTGTTCATGGCTCAGCGGCCGGAAACGCTCGCCCGATACGAGCTGCTGCTTTACGCGGCGAGGCGGCCCGAATTGCAGGCCGAGGTCGAGCGCTGGCATGCCTTCTTCGCCGGCCTCATCGAGTCAATGCTGCAAAAGCTGGGCATTGCGCAACCCGCGACCGCTGCCCGCTGGTTGCTTGCCGCGTTCGATGGCAACCTGCTGCACCAGCTCGCCAGCCCGGACCCGGCGACCGCTGCGCAGGCTCCTCGCTACCTGCAGGCGTTGCTGCGTGCCGTGGTCGGCGTTGATAACCACCCCGCCCAGACACCGCGACATGGATCTTAGGGAACGCCGTGGAAATGCGATCTACGACATCGGGTGAAGCGGTTCGCTCGTCGGCCGCACAGAGCGCGCAGGAGACACGCAGCGCGCGGAAGACACGCAGCGCGCAGGAGACACAGAGCGCGCAGAGCGAGATCAGAATGCCGCCCGGGCCCTCGCTGCCGCCAATCGTGCAGACGCTGTACCTGGTGCGGAAGATGGTCTGGTTCCTGCAGCGCTGCCAACAGCGCTACGGCGACTGTTTTACCGTGCGCGCCGTGCGCGGGGAGCGGCTCGTCTGTGTCGCCCATCCCGATCTGATCCGGCAGGTCTTCACCGGCGACCCAACGACCTACCACGGTGGCGAGCACAACGCGGCACTTGGCATTGGCGCTGTGCTTGGTTCGGGCTCACTCGGCCTGGTGCAAAAGTCGTCCCGTTGGTTCCCCGATAGCGAGACATACCGGCCGGAGCGATTCCTGCAGCACAGACCCGATCCTTAGACCTGGCTGCCCTTCGGTGGCGGGCATCGGGGGTGCCCGGGCGCCGCATTCGCGACCTTCGAAATCGACACCGTACTGCGTACCGTGACGCGACACATCGAGCTGACCGCACCCGATCTCCGCCCCGAACGGCCCCGGATGCGCCATGTGACGTTGGTCCCTGGCCACGGAGCACGAGCCATCATCAACCCGCGCCATTAGCTGACTGGCACGCGGTTGACATTCGGCGGGCGGGTGGCCGCATGCCGCTATGAGTTCGCTGGCGTGGCCGACGATGGGGCAAAGCGAGTTTGATCCTGAACGGCTGCGCTACCTGGCACCACAAAAGTCGGCGATTACCGTCCTTGCCTAGCGGCGGCCGGTCGGCGAAACGGTGAGCAGGGAGGATGCATCGCCCGTGGTCATAGGGTGTTCCCATGACGACATCCGCTATGCCGGTGTATGGCCTGGATGCAGGTGATTCGCACACGGTCGTGTGTACTCTCCGGGCCGACGGCAGCGAGCGCACGTTGTAGCATCGCCCAGGTGAAACTCGGCGTGGTGATCCGCGCAGGCCGCAACGCCGGCCTCGCGACCCTGCACGCGCACGGCGACATCGACGTCGTCATGTACCTCGACGACGACGGCACTCTGCCCGATACCCACGCCGCCGAACATGTCTGCGACCTGTTCGCCACCACCCCGACCTCGGCATCATCAGCTTCCGCGTCGCCGTCTGGGCCCAATCACCCTCGCGCGCAGGCCCCCGGCCGCTGGGATGCGTGCCTGGACCGACGGCTTCATCGAAGGCTGGCGCACCCCGTGCGGCCCGCGCCGCCCCATCCACTGGCGTACTGTCTGGCGGATGACGCGGCTCGGCAGGCCACCAATCATTTAGGCGCCGCCGGCATCGGTAAGACCATGGCGCTCGGAACCGCGATTGACCGGTTGCCGCGGTGCATCATCGGCCGCAGCCCACCATCGTGTACGACCTCCGAGCCTGCCAGGTTGCCCTATATGGGCTGGCCGGGGGCCATGCTGCAAGCCCCAAATGGCACACGCTAGAGCCCGCAGGCCCTAAGCCTCCGCGGAGGGCTGGGGCTGGCCTCAGCCGTCGTAGCGTCCGGCTTTGATGTCGGCCAGAAAAGCGGCGAAGGCGGCTTTGGGCAGGATGTGCGCGCCGTCTGCCAGGCGTTTGGAGTCGCGGATGGCGGTGATGCCGGGCAGGTTCCCCGCCACCTCCACGCAGCCCCCATTTGCGGCACCGCTGCGGGTGGCCTTCCGCCACTCGGCGCGGGAAAGATCGGTCATTGGGTCACTCCATTGTTTCTTCTAGTTTTTCGAGGTAGGTGGTGGTCGCGGTGGGCGGGAGCGCGGCGTCGCGGATTTGGGTGAAGATCGTGGTGTAGTTCTTCACGTCGTCGGCCTTGGTCACCTGCTCGATGCCGACGTCGTTTTCCAGGTACACCACGCTGGGGTCGTCGTCGTCGGGGAAGTCGAACTGGTTGATCTGGCTGATCATGCCGGGGTGGTGGCCGCCGGCGAACCGCAGCAGCCGGAGCTCGACATGCGGCCGCCGGCTCATCGTGATCAGGTGGGTGATCTGGGCGCGGCGATCCTCGCGGGTGCCCCACTGGTACAGCAGGGACGCCTCGGTGACCACGGCGACCAGCCGCGGGGCGGTGCCGTCGGTGCGGCCGAGGATCTGCTGCCGGCGCAGCCGGGCCGCCAGCGCCCGCTCGCGCCACTGCTCTGACCAGGGTCCGACGCGCAGTAGCGCCTCAATGTAGGCCGGGGACTGCAGCAGCCCCGGCACGACCAGGGGCATGTAGACGCTGATCCTGGCGGCGTCGTTCTCGAACCCGGGGAACTCGTTGCCCTTGCCGAACACATCCTCATACCCCCGCCACCAGGGCCGCGCCGACGCCCGCCTGGTGAGATCCTCCAGCTCCGCGCTCTTCTCATCGCTGGCCCCGTAGATCCGCGCCAGGTCGCGGATGAAGCTGCCCTCCGGCAGCCGCCAGTCGTTGGCCTCGAACCGGTTCAGCCGGCCCCGCCGCCAGCCCAGCTTGTCATTGGCCTCGTTCAGGCTCAGCCCGGCCCGCACCCGCATCGCAACCAGCACCCGCGACAGCCGCCGCTTAGCGACCGTGGCCCCGTACCCGTCATCCGTCACCCGGCCCGACCTCCTTGACACGGCATCGCCGTACAGTGTTCGTGTATACGAATATATGCAACACAGATCTAACCTTCCGCTTATTATGTACACAAAGGCACGGCGCCGTCGGCTGGCCGCGTGGATGGGGCGCCTTAAGGCCCGCATCATGGACACGCGGCCATGTGTGACGGAAGACCTGCATCCCGCCCATTCATGGGCTTCATCCGGGAGGCAAATATGAGTGACGGCCAGCAGGCTCCCGCCAGCGGCGCAGCCAAGCCGAGTCCCGCTGGGATGTACGACTGTTACCTTGGCGGCACCGCGAACTCGGCGGCCGACCGCGCGGCGGTTGAGCGGATCACGCGCGCGATTCCGGAGATCAAGCAGGTAGCGTGGGCGAACCGCGGGTTTCTCCTCCGTGCGGTGAGCTGGCTGGCGGGGGAGTGCGGCATTCGCCAGTTCATCGATATCGGCGCTGGGCTTCCCACGCAGCGGCCCACCCATGAGGTCGCGCGCGGCATCGTCCCGGACAGCCGGGTGGTTTACACCGACAACGACCCGCAGGTTGTCGCGCGCGGTTATGACATCCTCAAGGGAGTGAACGGCGCGGCGGTCATTCAGGCCGACTTCCGGCAGCCCCGCGCGCTGCTGGATCACCCGGAGACGAGGCGGTTGATCGACTTCGCCGAACCGGTGGGCTTACTCGTGATCGCCGTAACCCAGTTCGTCGCCGACGCCGATGACCCGTGGAGCTGCGTGCGGCAGTATGTCGAGCCGCTTGCTCCGGACAGCTACCTCGCTCTTTCCGCCCCGACCGCGGACCACAAGGTCTCGTGGCGGGTTGACCAGGTCCTGGACGTGTATGCCTCGTCGACTGTCCCGGTGAACGCGGCACGCACGAAGCCCGAGATCGAGCGGTTCTTTGACGGCATGGAGATCGTTCCGCCGTACGACGGCGCGGGGTGCGCGGTTGCGCATGTCGGGCTGTGGGGGGCCGAGGATCCCGAACTGGCCGATGACGACGCGGCGAGGTGGGTCTACGCCTCCGTTGCGCGGAAACCATGAGGGCATGGCCATGGCCGCCAAGCCCAGCGTCGAGGAACTCGGCGTCGACACGGTAACCGTCGCCTGGCGGGGCTCGGGGCACGGCGCGGAGGGCATCGAGGTGGCGTTCGTCCATGCGCTTGGCGACTCGTGGGTGCTCATGCGCGCCACCGGCGGCCCCGCCGGACGGGTCCTTGTGTTCAACCGCTTCGAGTGGGACTGCTTCCTGGACGGCGCGCGGAAGGGCGAGTTTGACGACGCCGCCCGGTAGAGCGGGGCATCCGCCGGGGGCGGAGGGCCCGTGAAGGGGCCGGCCGGGCAACAGTGACGCCACTACCCGGGGGGCGGCCAGCCATGCGGGCCGCAGGCCGATCATTTAGCCATCAAGGCTTGAGATTCCAGCGATGGGCGCGCCAGCACGCGGCAGCCGTTCGGGATCATTGTCCATAAC
>Ga0137373_10007739_pt1 | contig 11400 bp, 11 predicted proteins | sample SagtaG_5_FD_104912 | JGI IMG/M metagenome (GOLD analysis project Ga0137373, IMG submission 104912) | Vadose zone soil microbial communities from Sagehorn Ranch, Mendocino, California, USA - Sage1_R_80_16 metaG | ecosystem: Environmental > Terrestrial > Soil > Vadose zone | place: USA...
CGTAGATCCGTCGCAGGGTCCAGTCACCGGGACGCGCCACCGCGGTCAAATTTTCTTCCACGGTCAGCGAGCGGAAGATGTTGCGCTCCTGCGGGACCCAGCCGATGCCGGCGTGCGCCCGCCGGTCCGGCCGCAGCGGCGTGATATCCCGGCCATCGAGCCGTATCGTGCCGCCGAAGCGGCGCGTCACGCCGATCACCGAATTGACCAGGGTCGTCTTGCCCATGCCGTTGCGGCCGAGCAGCGCCATCGCACTGCCTTCGGCGATCGTGAGCGATACGCCCGAGAGCACGAGCGCCTCGCCGTAGCCGGCGGAAAGTCCCTCGATCTCCAGCACGTCAGGCATGCGCGGCCTCGCCCAGATAGGCGGTTTTCACGCGCGGATCGCTTGCGACCTCGCCCGGCGTTCCCTCGGCCAGCACCGCGCCATTGACCAGCACCGAGATGCGATGGGCAAAACCGAACACGAGGTCCATGTCGTGCTCGATCAGCAGCACGGTCACATCGCCGGGAAGCGCGGCGATCGTGGTCAAAAGCTCGCGGCGATCGTTCTCGGTGACGCCGGCGGCCGGCTCATCGAGCAGCAGCAGCCTCGGCCGGCACCCGATCGCGAGCGCGATCTCCAGCAGCCGCTGTTTGCCGTACGGCAGCGTCGCGGTGCGCTGGTCCATGACGTCGGCGAGCTGGAAGCGATCCGCCAATGCGGCGACCTCCTCGACGATCGCCCGCTTTCTTCCCGCCACGCGCCACCAATTGCTGCCGACGCCGGCGCGCTCCGACACCACGAGGCCGAGCGACTCCAATGGCGTGAGCTCGGCGAAAAGCTGGTTGATCTGGAAGGTGCGGGCAATGCCGAGCCGCGCTCGTTCATACGCCTTGAGATCGGTGATGTCGCGGCCATCGAGCCGGATGCGCCCCGCGGTCGGCGCCAGGACGCCGCTGATCAGATTGACCACCGTGGTCTTGCCGGCGCCATTCGGGCCGATCAACGCGTGGCGCGCGCCTTGCACGAGCTCGAGCGAAACATCCCGGGCTGCGGTGATGCCGCCGAAACGCATTTGCAGCCCCAATGTTTGGAGAACGATGTTCATGGTGTCTCCGCATCGACCTTCGCGCGGCGCCAGAGGCGGCGGGCGATCCGCCCGGCGGCCGCGGCCGATAGCTGCTTGGCCCGTTCTCCCCCGAGCACGATCAGCACCAGCACCAATCCGATCCAGAATTGCCAATATTGCGCCGTGAAATCGATCAGCGCGTCCTGCATCAGCTTGAAGACCGCGGCCCCGATCAGCCCGCCATAGAGATAGCCGGTCCCGCCCAGGATCAGCACGAGCAGCACGTCGGCCGATCGTTCGAACGAGAGCACGTCGAGCGAGGCGAACTCCGTAGTCTGCGTGAGCAGCGCGCCGGCGATGCCCGCGTATCCGGCGGCGATGGTGTAAATCGCGACGAGCCGCGCATCGACGCCGATGCCGACGGCGGAAGCGCGCAGAGGATTGCCTTTGATCGCACGCAGCGACAGCCCGAAGGGCGAATTCATGAGACGCCGCGCCGCAAGAAACGCCAGAAACAGCACTGCCAGGCTGTAGACATAGGCGACATGCCCGGTGATATCCAACGGGAAGATGCCCAGCACGGGCCCGATCACGATGCCCTGCAAGCCGTCGGCGCCGCCTGTCAGCCAGTCAAACCGGTTGGCGATCTCCCGCAGAATCAAAGCGACGCCGAGCGTCACCATCAGCCGGGTCAGGTCGGAACCGCGCAGCAGCAGAAAGCTCGTCACGAATCCGAGCGCCGCGGCGGCGAGCCCGGCGGCGAGCAGCGCCAGCACGGGTTCGGTGACGAGCGCATAGGTGGACAGCAACCCGGCCGCGTAGGCTCCCAGGCCGAAGAACGCCGCATGGCCGAGCGACAAGATCCCGGCGTATCCCAGAATGAGATCGAGCGAGAGCGCGAACAATCCCAGGATGGCGATTTCGGTGAGGATCAGATGCCGGCTCGGCAACAGAAAGACGCTCGCCAGCGCGGCGAGCCAGAACACGATTTCGAGCAGGCGCCAGCGCGCGCGCGCCGCAAGCTGCCGGGCGACTTGCGAGGCGAGCGTCATGGCCGGCGCGCCTTTTCCCTCCCCCCGCGAAGCGGTGGGGAGGGTGGCGAGGTGCGAAGCACCGAGCCGGGCGGGGGGGCGATGAGATCTGATTCCAAAGCGCCCCCCACCCCTAACCCCTCCCCACCACTCGCTTCGCTCGCGGGGGGAGGGGAACCCAGCTGCCGCGATACAGTCGCTCCGCGTATCATCTTACGGTCACGCGGCCGAACAGGCCCTGCGGCCGCCAGATCAGCACCGCGATCATGATGGTGTAGATCACGAAGGCGCCGAGCTTCGGCACATAATACTTGCCGGCCACGTCGGCGATGCCGAGCAGCAAGGAGGCAAGGAACGGTCCGGTGATGCTGGAAGTGCCGCCGACGGTGACGACGATCAGGAAATAGATCAGGAACTTGAGTGGAAAGATCGGATCGAGCCCGAGAATCTCGGCGCCGAGCGCGCCGCCGAGCCCCGCCAGGCCCGAGCCGACCGCGAACGTCACCGCGAACACCGCGTCGACGTTGATCCCGAGGCCGCGCGCCACCCGCGGATCGTCCACCGCCGCGCGCAGCCGGGTGCCGAACCGGGTGCCGACCAGGATCAGCTGGAGTGCCGCGGTCAACGTGCCGCAGACCACGATGATCAGCAGTCGGTATTTGCCCACCCCGACCCCGAGCAGGTCGTAGCGGCCCTGCAAGGCGGCGGGAATTCCCACGAATTGCTGCTGCGAGCCCATCACGTAGTCGACGGCGGCAACCGACATGAACACCAGGCCGATCGTGAACAGCACCTGATCGAGATGGCTTTTGGCATACACGTGGACATAGAGCGTGCGCTCCAACACGGCCCCGAGCACGAGGCTGACCAGAAACGCCAACGGCAAGGCGGCGAAGAACGGCACGCCGAGGCGATTCACCAGAACCACGGTGACATAGCCGCCCGCCATCGCGAACGCGCCGTGGGCGAGATTGACGAAATTCATCAGGCCGAGCGTGACGGCGAGCCCGCAGGCGAGCACGAACAGCAGCATGCCGTAGGCGATTCCGTCGAACAGGATGGTCAACATGCGCATCCCTCCCCTGAGGGCTGTTCGACGGCCGAGCAACGATCTCGAGTACCCTCTCCCCTTGTGGGAGAGGGTGGCGAGCATCGAGCGTAGCGAGATGCGAACCGGGTGAGGGGTTTCTTATCGATGGGTCCGGACCCCTCACCCGGTTCCGAGCTGCGCTCGGAACCACCCTCTCCCGCAAGGGGAGAGGGGGAGCGCGCAAGCGGCTTGACCTGGCGCAAACTATTTCTTCGCGGCTTTGGCCGGATCCTTGACGGCCTCGAAGGTCGCGAATTCGACGTTGTAAAGCTCGTTGCCGACCTTCTCGACCTTGCGGATGTAGATGTTCTGCACGATGTCGCGCGTCTGCGGATCGATGGAGATCGGCCCGCGCGGGCTCTCCCACGCCATGCCTTTCATGGCGCCGACGAGCGCGTCGCCTTCGATTGCGCCGTTGGTTTTCTTCAGCGCCGCGTAGATGAGATGCATGCCGTCATAGCCACCGACCGCCATGAAGTTCGGCCGCATTCCCGCATTGGCCTTCTTGAAGGCTTCCACGAACGCCTTGTTCATGTCCGAGGGATGCGCGGCGGAATAGAGATGCGCCGTGACGGTGCCGATCACCGCGTCACCCATGCCGTTGAGCAGATCGTCATCGGTGACATCGCCGGGACCGATCAGCTTGATGCCGCCCTTGTCGAGCCCGCGCTCGGCGAACTGTTTGACGAAGGCGCCGCCCTGGCCGGAAGGCACGAACACGAAGATCGCGTCGGGCTGGGCGTCGCGCGCGCGCTGCAGGAACGGCGCAAAATCCGGATTCTGGAACGGAACGCGGATCGCCTCGACGAGCTGACCGCCGGCCGCGGCGAGACGCTCCTTGAACGAATTTTCCGAATCGATGCCGGGCGCGTAGTCGGACACGATCGACACCACTTTCTTGATGCCGTTCTTCACCGCCCAATCGGCGATGATCACCGAGGACTGCGGCAGCGTGAAGCTCGTGCGCACGATGTAGGGCGAGCGCTCGGTGATGATCGAAGTGCCGGCCGCCATGATGACTTCGGGAACTTTTGCCTGAGTCGCAAGCGGGGCGGCCGCGAGCGCGGCGGGCGTGACCCCGAAGCCGGCAATGAAGGCGACCTTGTCATTGACGATCAGCTCCTGGGCGATGCGCTTGGTATTGTCGGGAACCGCGCCGTCATCTTTCAGGATGACCTCGATCTTCTTGCCGGCGACGCTGGTGCCGTTCTGCTGCTGATAGAGCCGGACCGCAGCATCGATCTGCCGGCCGGTGGAAGCCTGCTGGCCGGTCATCGGCAGGATCAGGCCGATCTTGACCGCGTCTTGCGCGGGCACGCGATCGACGGCCGACAGCGAAAGCGCGATGGCCGCCGATGCGGCGACGAGCCCGTTGCGCGACATGAGATTTCCTCCGAATGGTTTGTTGTTCGCGGTGAACCTTATACGTCGAAGAACACGGTCTCGCTCTCGCCCTGCAGGCGGATATCGAAACGATAGACGGCGTGCCCGCCGGCATTCTGCCGCTGCGCGATGAGCGTCGCGCGACGTTCCTGCGGCACCAAGCCGAGGATCGGATCGGCGCTATTCGCCTTTTCATCGGAAAAATACAGGCGCGTGTAGCATTGCCGCAGCATGCCGCGCGCGAACACGGCGAAGACGACGTGAGGCGCCTGCGGTCCGTTCGGTCCGGCAACGGCGCCCGGCTTGACGGTCTCGAAGCTATAGGACCCGCCCGTGTCGGTTCCGGCGCGGCCGAAGCCCCTGAAGGCGGCATTGGGATTCGCCCGCTTGTCGGCCGGATGCGCATAGCGGCCGGCGGCATCGGCCTGCCAGATCTCGATCATAGCATCGTTGACCGGCCCGCCGTCGCCGTCGAGCACGCGGCCCTCGATGCGGACGCGTTCCCCGGACGCGTCCGGCGTCACCAGATTGTTGCCGACGGTGGGCGTCCACTCATCGCCGCCGGGGGTGAGCGCGATGGCGAAATACGGCCCGACCGTTTGCGAAGGGGTGATGCCGGACATGTCAGGACTGGGCCGGTGTCTGGTTGCGCCCGCGCAGCACGATGTCGAATTCGTACGCCAGCGCCCAATCCGGCTCGGTGGTGGCGAGATCGAAGCGCGAGACCATCCGCGCGCGCGCTTTCTCGTCCCCGACCGAGTTGAAGATCGGATCGTAGGCCATCAGCGGGTCGCCCGGGAAATACATCTGGGTGACGAGCCGGGACAGGAACGAGTGGCCGAACAATGAAAAATGGATATGCGCGGGCCGCCACGCGTTGGGGTGATTGCCCCACGGATAGGCGCCGGGCTTCACCGTGACGAATTTGTAACGGCCCTCGGCATCGGTCGCGGTCCGGCCGGCGCCGGTGAAATTCGGATCGAGCGGCGCGGAATGCTGGTCGCGCTTATGGATGTAGCGGCCGCAGGCGTTGGCCTGCCAGATTTCGACCAGCGTGTCGGGCACGCCCCGGCCGTCTTCGTCGAGCACGCGGCCGTGCACGACGATGCGCTCGCCGAGCGGCTCGCCGGTATGCTGCTTCGTCAAGTCCTCATCGCCCCGCCGGATGTTGTCATGGCCGTAGACCGGGCCGGTAAGCTCGGAAAGCGTGTGCGGCGTCACAACGAGCGGCCGCTTGGGCGCGCGCTTGACCGTACTCTTGTAGTCGGGATGCAGCGAAGGCGGAAATGCGCGCAGGCTCTCCCGCGGAAACACAAACGTCATCGAACGATCTCCCTTCATGCGACTCGTTCGAGCGCCAGCGATGCGCCCTGCCCTACTCCCACGCAGAGCGTGGCGAGCCCGAGCCGGCCGCCCGATTTTTCCAGCTGGTGGGTCACCGTCAACGCGAGCCGCGCGCCCGACATGCCGAGCGGATGCCCGAGCGCGATGGCGCCGCCGTTGGGATTGACCTGCCCGGCATCATCGGGCAACCCGAGCTGTCGCAGCACGGCGAGCGACTGGGCGGCGAAGGCCTCGTTGAGCTCGATCACGGCGAAATCGCCGATCTTGAGTTTTTGGCGTTCCATCAGCTTGCGCGTGGCCGGCACCGGGCCGATGCCCATGATCCGCGGCGGCACGCCGGCCGAAGCCGCCCCGAGCACGCGCGCCCGCGGTTTGAGCCCATGGCGTCTCACGGCGGCCTCGGACGCGATGATCATCGCGGCAGCCCCGTCGTTGACCCCCGAGGCGTTGCCGGCCGTGACCGTGCCCGGGTTGCGAAACGGCGTCCTAAGCTTCGCCAAGCCTTCGAGCGTGGTCTCGGGGCGCGAATGCTCGTCCTTGTCGACCACGATCGGCCCGCCCTTGCCGCCGGGCGCCGCGACCGCGACGATGTCCTCGGCGAAATAGCCCGATGCGATCGCTTTTCCGGCGCGCTGCTGCGAGCGCAACGCAAAGGCATCCTGGTCGGCGCGCGTGACCTGGAATTCCTCGGCCACATTCTCACCGGTCTCGGGCATGGAATCGATGCCGTACTGCGCCTTGAGCACCGGATTGACGAAACGCCAGCCGATCGTGGTGTCGTAGATCTCGGAGGATCGCTGGAATGCTTCCTGCGCCTTGCCCATGACGAACGGCGCGCGCGTCATCGACTCGACCCCGCCTGCGATCGCCATGTCGATGTCGCCGGCGCGCACCGCCCGCGCGGCGCTCGCGACTGCCTCGAGGCCGGACGCGCAAAGCCGGTTCAAGGTGACGCCCCCGACCGAGTCCGGCAGTCCAGCCAAGAGCAGCGCCATCCGGGCGACGTTACGGTTGTCCTCGCCGGCTTGGTTGGCGCAGCCGAGATAGACCTCGTCGAGCGCGGTCCAATCGACCTTGGGATTACGCGCCATTAGCGCCTTGATCGGCACCGCGGCGAGATCGTCGGCCCGCACCTTGGCGAGCGCGCCGGCATAGCGTCCGATCGGGGTCCTGGCGGCATCGCAGATGAACGCTTCGGCCATGAAAGCAGCCTTCTTCGGGGTTCAACGGGGCCGTTCCTCTCTAGCATGTTCCCGCCCGCGCGAGCAGCCCCGGGCGCGCTCCGCTCAGGCAGCGCTTTCGGCGACGCCGGAGGTCAACCCGCGCAAGAGGTCGGGATGGCTTTCCAGCAACCGCACCCGCATGGCCTCGATCACGGCGGCGTCCGGATGCCGCGGCCGCGGCAGGTCGAGCGGAAGGTCGAGCGCGAGCCGCGCCGGCCCGGCGGTGAGGAACAGCACGCGGTCGCCGAGGCTCAGCGCCTCGCGCAAATCGTGGGTGACGAACAGGATCGTCGGGCGCCGACGCGCCCACAGGGAGAGCAGAAGCTCGCGCAGGTGTTGGGCGGTCGGCGCATCGAGCGAGAGGAACGGCTCGTCGAGCAGCAGCAGGTCGGGATCATTGACGAAGGCGCGCGCCAGAGCAACGCGCCGCTGCTGGCCGCCGGACAATTGCCGCGGGAATGCGTCGAGGAACGGCTCGAGCTGCATCTCGGCCAGCATGGCCTCGGCACGGCCGGGTGCGCGCGGCGGCGGATCGAGCGCGAGCCGCACGTTCTGGCGCGCCGTGAGCCAAGGCATCAGCCGCGGCGTCTGGAATACCATGCCGAGATTGCGGCCGCTGCGGGCGACGACGCCTTCGTAATCGCGATCGAGCCCGGCGACGATCGACAGCAGGGTCGTCTTGCCGCAACCGGACGGGCCGAGGATGCAGGCGAATTGTCCTGCCGGCACGGTGAAGTCGAGCCCCTCGACGGCCACGAGCTCGCCACGCTCGCGCGGATACGCCTTGCGGGCGATCGACACTTCGAGCGCGTTCATGCGCGCCACCGGGTCAGCGATTGCTCGAGCGGACGGATGGCGAACGCTTCGACCACCATGACCACGGCCACGAAGCTGGCCGTATAGGCGAGGATGTTGGCGATGTCGAAGAACTGGAAATAGACGCCGAGCTGGAAGCCGACGCCGTTGCTTCGCCCGATCAGCTCCACCACCAGCACGATCTTCCAGATCAGCGACAATCCCGCCCGGGTCGCCGACATGAAATACGGATAGAGCTGCGGCAGGTATACGTTACGCATGCGCCGCCACCAGGAGAGGTGCAGCACGTCGGCGACCTGCAGCAGCTCGCGATCGATCGAGCGCGCGCCCTCGCGCAGGATCACCGCGCAGGTCGGAACCTTGTTGAGCGCGACCGCGGTCACGGCAGCGGCCTCGCCGAGCCCGATCCACACGTAGCACAACAGGATGATGACCAGCGCCGGTATGTTGAGACCGAGGATCAGCCACAGGTCGAACAGGCGGTCGACGCGGCGGCTGCGTCCCATCACGATGCCGATCGCGGAACCGACCGCCATGGCGAGCCCGAAGCTCGCCGCCACGCGGGCGAGGCTGATCCCGAGATCGGTGAGCAGCCGGCCATGCAATAGAAGCTTGACCAAAGCCTCCGTCACGACCGCGGGTCCGGGCAGCAACGGGCTTGCCGCCACCACGGCGGCAAGCTGCCAAAGCGCGAGGAGCGCCGCGGCGGACAGGCAGCGCAGCCAGAAATCGCGGTTGCGGACAGTTTGCAGAGTGCCGCTCACGACGGGGGAGCGGGAAAAAACGTGCCTTGCGGCACCCGACCGCCCGGGGGTGCCTCATCGATGCCGCCGAACGCGGTCAGAAGCTCCAGCAGCCGCTGCGCCGCGTCGGCGGGATCGCCCGCGCGCGCGTCCGCTTGCGCATCTGCGATGCCGCGCCGGTAGGCCTGGCGCAGGCGCTCGAGCATCGACGGATCGTCGGCACGCACGAGCGGCGCGATCGATTGCCACTCCTGCGGCGACGCGGCGAGCCTTTCGCGCGCCGCCTTCGCGGCCGCGAGAAAACCGCGAAGGAGCGCCGGATTCTTGCCGGCCCAAGCTTCACTGAACACCCATCCGAGCAGCGGCGTTTGCGCCGGAACCCCGAGCGCGGGAAGCATGTCCTCGACGCGCACCAGCTCGAGATAGTCCGTTTCGGACAGTCGGGCGTTGTATTGCCAGAAATTGATCGCAGCCGGGATGTCGGCCTTTTTGAGAACTTCATTGAGGAGCGGCGGCGCGGCAAACAGCGGCTCGGCATCGCGCGTCAGATCGAGGCCGGAGAGTTTTTTCGCGTAGGCGCGCAATACGAGCCAGCTCTTGTCGACCGGGCCGCCGGCGATCCCGATCTTTCGTCCTTTGAGATCGGCAATGCCGTTGATGCCGGCGTCGCGGCGGACCATCAGCCCGCCGGTTGCGTGCGAGTGCGGCGCGAAGGTGAAATCCCCGCCGAGCGAGCGGCGCTTGGCGACCCAGAGCCAATCGGTGAGGATCACGTCGACGGCGCCGCCCTGCAGCGCTACCGCGGCGCCGTCCTTGCCGGCGAGCTCGGTCGGCTCGATTGCAAAGCCGTGGGCGCGATCGAGCCCGTGGCGCCGGATGACGTCGAGCTCCCAGTTCACGGTGCCGAACTTGAGAACGCCGATCCGAACGACCGGCAGCGGTTCGGCGCGCGTCGGGACAGCGCCGAGGGATCCCAGAACAAGCAACAGGCAGGCCCATGGTGTCGTCCGGCGCAAGAAGCCGCGCGTTTGTCGCGGTGGGCGGACGGTTGATTTGTACGGCATGGTTCTTTGTAACGCAGCTCCGACCGAGCGGGAAGGCAGACAGCAGGCGCAGCGCTCATCCGGAGCGACCCGCGACTGCGGCATAATGCTCATGGATCTTTTCCATGAGCCAACCCCAGGCTTCCTGCTCGGCCGCGCCGGCGGTCTTTTCCACCGCGATCCGTAGATATTCGATCTCGCGCTCGATCTTCTCCCGAGGCAGGAAATCGAGCCGGCTCACCAGGATCGCCGCTTCGATCACCGCGGCCTTCGCGCGATTGAGACCTTCGAACGGCGCATGCGAGACGCGATGCACCACGCGACAGTGGAAGCGCGGGCGCTGCTCGTCCTCGCTCACGCCCGTGACCGCAAGCTCGGCGTGCGCCAGCGCGCCGGCGAGCCGCGCGACCGGAATTTTCTCCGACGCCGTGACCAGCCAATCCCGGCGTCCGGTCAGACATCCGGCGAAGATCCGCACGTCCTCGGTGTAATTGGCTACCGCAAACGGCACCACGCGAAGATTTTCCAGCGTCGTCGACGGGCGGAACGGGGCCAGGATGAAGCCCTCGCCGTCGGCGATGATGCCGAGCGGCGCGAGATGCACCCGCCCCTCGCGGCCGACCGTCGTGACGATGGTCTCGCGGATGATCGGCATCGAGCTAGCTCTCCGGCTTCGAGCCGCGCAGCGTGTGTCCGGCCTCGCGCAACCGGGTCAGATCCTCCGGCTCGCGGTCGACCGCGCAGCCCCAGTCGAGCGGCTCGTCCTGGGCGTAGCGTTTTGCCAGCCGCCAGGCGATCTCGGCCTTGGCCAGTTCCGTGCCGAGATAGAACGCATGCGGAGCGTCGCGCTCGATCCCGAGCTTGGGAAACACCGAGAGCGCATCCTGGGTCACGTAGTGTCCATCGCGATTGTAGATGTGGATGCCGTCCTCCGCGATCTCGATGCGGAAATTTGCATCCTTTACCTCGCGGGCAAGGTCGGAAATCTCCTGCGGATTGTTCGGGAACGGCTTGCGGGCATGGAGCTGCAGCAGCGCATCGCTGATGTCCTTGGGCAGGCTGCTGTCCGCGCGCGCCGCGAACATCAGGCGCCGCGCGGCATCGTGTTCCTGGATGGTGCGGCGCGTGTGCGGGCTGACCTGCACGACCAGGACGTTGCGGATCGCGAGCTCCGAGCAGATCCCCATCAGGGCTGCGGTCATGCCGCCAGAATCCGCATCGGTGAGCTCGGTCAGATTGCCGGTGCCCATCAGGATCTCGGCTTCCGGCAGCCGGTGCCGCAGCTCGGCATAACGCGCGAGCGAGGCCATAAACCCGAAATGGATCGGATCGAGCACCGGATCGAGAATGGCGCCAATGCCGCGCTTCTCGGCCAATTCGGCCGCGCGCAGCAGCGAGGCGAGATCGCCGTGGCTCGCCGGAACCAGCACCGGGGACGCGCCGGTCGCGGCGGCGACGTCCAGCGTTTGTTCCGTGAGGCTGAGCAGGAGATCCGCGCCGGCGCGCCCGCCGCGGCGCAGCTCTTCGATGTTGCCGGAATCCACGCTGACGCAAAGACCGGCGCGCTTGAGCTCGCCGACTGCATCCTCGAGATGCGGGAAAGGAGTGTCGGGCAGGCAGCCGAGATCGATGACGTCGGCGCCGGCCTCGCGCATGCGCATGGCGCGGGCACAGA
>Ga0137373_10007741_pt1 | contig 11398 bp, 12 predicted proteins | sample SagtaG_5_FD_104912 | JGI IMG/M metagenome (GOLD analysis project Ga0137373, IMG submission 104912) | Vadose zone soil microbial communities from Sagehorn Ranch, Mendocino, California, USA - Sage1_R_80_16 metaG | ecosystem: Environmental > Terrestrial > Soil > Vadose zone | place: USA...
AGCAGCCGGGGAAACAGGTGCCCGACCCGCTTGGGGGCGGCGCGCAGCCAGTGCCGCTCGTCGTCATAGCGCAGCAGCACCTGCGCCACCGCCAGGCAGACCAGCTCGGCGTCGGTCACCTCCGGCGGCTGGCCTGGCCCGGACCGGGCCAGGCCGAGCGAGGGGATGATGCGGTCGGTCAGCTCGACGTACAGTGTGGTCAGGAGAGTGTCCAGGTCGGCGATCACGATGACCTCCCAAGGTCAGACGTGTACAGACACGCCGATCTTGGACACTCTTCACTTCTCAAGTCACGGACCGGCGGGGCGTGTCATGACACGCGACGACCAGCGCCGAATCCCCGGTCAACGATCTATGAGCGTGTGCCCCAGTCCCCCCGCACCATCGCCGAATCGGCACGCTGATCCTCCTGGGACGGATTGTCCAGCCCACAGTTCCGGCGTTTGCAGAGCGCTTCGACCATCCCGAAAATCGTGCTCATCCCGATCACGGGGCTGCCGCCCTCACGAACCGCGCTGCTGTGGCGGCGCGACACCAGTGACCCACGCATCCGTGAGTTCGCTGGGATCGCCGAGGAGATCCTCGACGAGGACCCTCGCCCGGCTGAGCCTGACCTGGAGATCCTCATCCTGCGGCGTCAGCTTCGGGCGCTGCGCCGCAAGACCGGCCGCCCCAAGTTCAGGGCGCGCGACCGGGCCCTGCTCGCCGCCGCCGGCCATGCGCTGCCTCGAGAGCGGTGGGCATCGTTCCGCAAGGGTGGAGCCTGCGCCTGTATCTGCCGGTGACGAGCACCGCCGCCAAGGCCGGCGCGGCGCAGGGCCATAGAAATTATTCGATTCAAATATCTGACTCGGGTTTCGCACTTCATGCGGCGTCGGCAGGCCCGGCTGCCTGGGCGTGGAGGAGTTCTTCCAGGGTGGGCGTGACCGAGGGTGTCGCGTAACTGCTCCGGCGGGTGTTCCGCCCTCCACTGGGACGCCAGTTTCGGTCGTGGCGTGCAGTTCGCCCTCCACTGAGGGGTTGATTACGGCTCCACAGATGGGCTTGACAAACCACGGCATGGAGTTATGCGACACCCTCGACCAGCCGAGATGGCAGAAATTGGGCGGCCAGGAGCTCGCGGCGGAGCGCGTTGAGCATGTCAGCCAGCGACACGGTGTGCTTGGTGCGATACCAGGGCGCGTGGGCGCGGTGGACGGCCACGTCGGCGGCTGGCTGGCCGTGCTGGGCGTACCAGCACACGACCAGGCTCACGCACAGCAGGCCGAAGGGACGGTGCGCTGGACGGCGCGGGGGGGGGTGCGGTTGCGGGCCTGGCCGACCCCGGCGACCTGCCGGCTCTGTTCGAACAAGACCTCGACCTGCCAGCGGGCGGCGTAGCGCTCCACCAGCTCGGCCGGGGTGGCGGCAAGGTCGGTGGTGACCAGGGCCAGGTCGAACCCGTCGGGGGCGCCTGGGCGGCGGACCAGCACCACCTGGACCGGGCGGGTGCCGAACACGGCGGGCCACAGGCACGTGAAGCCGCGATCGCGGCGAGACCGTTGTGGCCGTAGCGGGTCACCTGGTGCAGCGCGAACGGGGTGGTCACCCTGCCGGCCAGGCGGGTCAGGTCGGGGAGCCGGTCGCCTTTGGTACGGGGTCGGCCGCGGGTGCCGGGACGCCGTGGCGGTGGCAGCCGGTGCAGGCGCGCGTCGGCACGGAGCCGGCAGCAGACGGTGGCCTGGGCGGGCAGCCCTTGCAGCGCCCGGCCGGCGTCGGCGCCGTCGCAGACCAGGTCGACGCGGCGGTCGCCGAGGTGGGCGCAGACCAGCCTGACCAGCTCGCAGGCCAGGTCCAGCCGACCGGGGGTGTGCCTGGGCTGCCACAGTCTGGCCAGGATCGGCAGGCACACCGCGCGGTGCGGCACAAATGGCAGGTCGACCAGCACGCCGACCACGACCCAGTTGTTGGCCCAGGCGATGCGGTGGCGGCCGGGGGCCAGCGGGTCGTGGTGGCATGGGGCCCCAAAGACCTTGCGGCCGCTGCGGCGCATGAGGGTGTCGTCGGCGACCAGCCGGACGGGTGCGCCGTCAGCGACCAGCAGAGCGCAGATGAGGTCCAGCAGGACCAGGCCGAGCTGGTCGGCTGACCAGCGGGCGTGGGAGAAGAAGCGGTGGGCGCGGGCATGGTGCCAGGCCTGCTGGAGTTGGGCGCCGACGAGCATGCCACAGACGGTGTGCAGGCCGGGCTGGGCCCAGAACCCGCAGGCAAGGCCGTAGAAGGTGGCGAAGGTGTGGGTGGTGAAGCAGCCGCGGAAGCGGTCCAGCAGGCAGGTGATCGAGCGGGGTAGGCTCACCGGCAGCATCGGCGGTGACCTCGTGGTTGGCTGACCTTGGGAGCCGCCGATGCTCGCTTGCTGTCAGCGCATGAGCAACTCAGCCAACCACGACACCATTACAAGCAAAACTGCGAAAGCCTAGATCTGAGCAACACCGCCAATATCGATGGCAACAGGCTCGCTGTTAGCGATTGTTGCATTGGATCCGACGGCGGTTCCCGAGAACGCAACCGCGAGACGCGAACCGTCGCCCGATGCCCGCGACACCAAGCACCTGCTGCTCACGACCACAAGCAGCACCACCAATTGGCTGCCGCGCCGCTGCCCAGCGCACCCCTCAGGCGATGACCGCGCCGACGACGCCGTTCACGACCGCCGGCCGCACGAGCGGCCGCCGTGCCGAGCGCTTCAGCCAGCTCCTTTCCACGGCGTGGAAGGACCCCGGCGGGACGCTATTCGGCGCCGCCGCTTCCCGGTCCACGGCTTGCCGCTGCCTGTCTCATGGCCTGAAGGATCACTGGGTTTTCCGACTGAAGCCCACCGTCCTGACTGACCATGTCGAGCGGATACTCGCGTAGGAAAATCAGAACGTCGGGCAGGTGGTACGCTGCGGTCACCGCCGCGCTGATCCGCTTGACCATGCTGCGCTTCGCATCGACGCTGATGCCCGGCGGGACCTCCAGAAACAACACTGGTTTCGGCGGCGCGGCGTCCAAGCGCCCATCCTGGCTCACGTTCTCCGGCGGCCATTCGCGGAGGAAGATCCGTGTGTCAGGGACGCGGTAGGCCTCATCGAGCGCAGTGAAGATCTCTCCCACCAGCGTCTTTTTCACGTCGGCCGGAATGCCGGGAGGGACGTCGAGGTATGCAATCGGCATGCTGTGCTCTCCTTGTCTGGCTTGGTGGGCTCTACAACGGCGCGTTTAGAGATGAAGACCCCGGCATGACAGCAACTCATCGGTCCTGCTCGGCGAGACCTTGCGGCGGTCTGCTGATCGAGCACCACGCCAGGATGCAGCGCTGGCCCGCTCCATGTCGTCTCTGAGATTCCTTCTTGACGCGGTCGTAGTCATTACCGCTGGCGGGAGGGCGGCCGCCAGCGGTGGTGCCAAAAGTTACTGGCAGGCAATCGCCGAGACCAGGAAGAAGACCGGCAGAACACCGGCAGAACACCGGCGGAATACGGGCAGAATGCTGTCGACGACCGTGAAATCACAAGCTGGGTGCTCTGTCCCGTGAGGCTGGAGACGCGTGAGGCGGAGGATGGCCGCCAAGCGCGGTATGTCCTCGGTAATGGTTATACAATAACAATGCCTGCCCGGATGTGCTGGAGGAGCTGCTGCCAGCGGCGCGGCATCGCACCGACCGGTACCCCAACATCGGCGTCGAATCACCCCGCGTGGCATCGAGCCGGGCGACACGCTCGGCCGCCACGCGGCGGCGATCCCGTCGGAATAGTGCAGGTCCACCGTGTTCTCCTTTGGTTGGGTTGTCGCGTTGCAAGCTCCTCTCGCCGGTCTTCGCCTCGTAGCTTCTTCACGACGGGAGGCGGGCATCCTCCCTCCCTCTCACAGCAGAGCAACGCTCATGCGAGGATGTCGTTGGCGACCTGCTGCGGCTCGTCGACCTGGACGTAGTGGCGGGCGCCGGCAACCAGGAACAGGTCGGAGGCCGGGAACAGCGTGTGGAACCGACGGGCGACGCCCCTGTTCAGGTAGGGATCGCGGTCCCCGAAGACGATCCGCACCGGCCTGGGAAACCGTCGCAGCTCCGTGATCCGCCGGGTCCGGGAGACAGCGGTCCCAAGCAGATCGTTGTTCAGCGCCTAGAAGGCGGGGCGCGTCGGCAGGAAGCCGTGAATGTCACACTCAGCTTCCACGTCGTCCCGATCCCTTCAAGGTGCGGGCGAACGCTCGCAGGTCGCCCACAAACAGCTCGGGCTCCTCCATCGCGGCGAAGTGACCGCCCCGGTCGAACTCGGTCCAGTGCACGATCTTCGGGAAGGCTTGGTCGGCGATGCGCCGAATGGGCAGGAGAATATCGTGCGGGAAGACGGCCACCCCGAGCGGTACGGTGAGCGGCGGCGGTGGATTCGGTGGCACCGCGGCGGTTGGTAGCAGCTCGGCGGTCTCCACGTAGAGCTGCGCAGACGATCCGGCCGTGGCGGTCAGCCAGTAGATCGTGACATTGGTGAGTAGCTGGTCGCGGTCGACCGCGTCCTCGGGAGCCTTGGCCGAGTCGGTCCACTCCCGGAATTTCTCGACGACTCAGGCGAGCTGGTCGACCGGCGAGTCGGTCAGGCCATAGGCCAGCGTCTGCGGGCGGGTCGACTGCAGCTTCATGTAGCCAGACAGCTCAGCGACGAACCGGGACATCCGTCCCAGGCGAGCCTGGTCCGGCGCGCTGAGGTCCGCCAGCTCCGATGGATCGCCGAGGGGAAGGGTTGGGAGAAAGTTCACGTGGACCCCGACGACGTGCTCAGGATGCAGCCCGGTGAGGGTGAGGGAGATCAATGCGCCAAAGTCGCCGCCCTGTGCGGCGTAGCGGTCGTAGCCCAGGCGGCGCATCAGCTCCGCCCAGGCGCTGGCGATGCGGACGAAGTTCCGGCCGGGCTCCCGGGTGGGACCGGAGAACCCGTATCCGGGGAGGGATGGGATAACCAGGTGGAACGCGTCGGCCGGGTCGCCGCCGTGCGCACCAGGGTCCGGTCAGCGGTCCGATGATGTCGAGGAACTCCGCCATTGAACCGGGCCAGCCGTGGGTGAGGACCAGCGGTAGCGCCTGCGGTTCGGGCGAGCACACGTGCAGCAGGTGCACCTTCGCGCCGTCGACCACGGTGGTGAACTGGGGGAAATGGTTCAACCGCGTCTCTGCCGCGCGCCAGTCATAGCTCGTGCGCCAGTACTCGGCCAGTTCCTTGAGGTATCGCAACGGCACGCCCCGGCTCCAGCCGACACCCGGCAGCTCATCGGGCCACCGGGTGTCGGCGAGCCGGCGGTGGAGGTCGTCGAGGTGGGCCTGCGGAATCTCAATACGGAAGGGATCCATTCCTTGCTCCTTTACCCTGTAGCCGAGCAACTCGCTCCCGGTGCTCCCCATACATGCGGTGTGTCGGACGCAGCCTCGCCAAGCGGGCAGCCGCCGCAGCGGGCTGCCCACAACCTGGAGCCCCGGCCGTAGTGGCCTGGGGCTCCAGTCAGCCGGTTGTCGGGCTAGTCGACGATTGCGCCACCACTCAGGTTGGCGACGGTCCCCGTCATCGCGCTGGCCTGATCTGAAGCGAGGAAGGCCGCCACGCTGGCGACCTCGGCCAGCGTCGGCAGTCGTCGCAGCAGCGTCTGGCGCTCCATGAGGGCCTGGAACTCCGCACGCGTCATGCCCTCACCCTTGGCGTGCAATCCGTAGACCTCGGTGATCGTTTCGGTCTCCGGCATGGCGTCCGGCCGCAGGCAGACCACCCGGATGCCCCGTGGCCCAAGCTCCGCCGCCAGGCTTCGGGAGAGCGCTTCGACCGCCCCCCAAGCCGGCGCCATGCCGCCCATGAGCGGGACGGCCAAGCGGGCCGGCGTCGAGGTGAGCGTCAAGATCACGCCCGAGCCCTTGTCGACCATGCGGCGCGCCGCCGCCGTCGCGGTCAGAAAGTGCGCCTTGGTGTAGGCCATGACCGGCAGGGTGAAGCTGTCAGCCGACAGCTCGACCAGCGGGATCCCCTGCACACCTTGCTGGGGGATGCCGATGGCGTTGAAGGAGATGTCAATGCCCTCCGCCTTGTCGGCCACGGCGCCGGTGTGCTGCTCGACGGCCCGCTCGTCGAGCGCGTCGACCTGGGCCGTCTCGGCCTTGCCTCCCGCGGCGGCGATGTCCTTGGCCACCGCGTCGACCGCTGCCAGGGTGCGGCCGGCAAGGAAGACGTTGGCGCCCTCGCGGGCGAAGGCGCGGGCGACCGCGCCACCGATCGCCCCTCCCGCCCCGTGGATCACGGCGTTCTTGTTCGCAAGCAGCATGTGGCATCTCCTCTTCGTCGAGCAAGCACGCTCTGTGGGCCGGCCGGTGAGGGCTCGCGCACGCCGAGCGGGGTTGCTGCCCACCAGTGCGGCCCAATGGGACGATCCGCCTCCTGGCCTGGACGCCCGCTGTCGACCGACATCACGCTAAGATCGCTGGTGCGGCACTTTCCAGGCGCAACAGCGGAAGAACACCGGAAGAAAGGCCGGCGATCCAGCCGCGCAGGCACGCACCCAGCCACCGCCAAGTCCGAACTGGCCCTGGGCTGCGGGGGCCGGCTTCGCGATGCTGTGCGGCGTCTCCCCGCTGCCAGCGTCCCCGGCAAGGCCCAGCGGCATCGGCCCGCACCGTGTCGGCGACCGAGCGGCCAACTCGGCGCTGCATCCGCCCATGATCAGCCCACCGCTCATTACGACGACGAGTACGGGTCCTCTCCCTGGATGAGTTTGGCGGCAAGCGACGCGAGCCACGATTTGGCGGCGAGGTGAAGCCCCGGGCCAAAGGTCACCCGTGCCACGCCCAGCGAGGCGAGTTCCCCAAACGATGGCCCCCGCGGGCGAAACGCGATATTCACAGGCGCATCGACCGCACCGACGAAGCGCTCGATGTCTGAAGGATTGGCAAGCCCCAGCGGATACACACAGTCCGCCCCCGCCTCGCGGTACCGCCGCGCTCGCCGTACGGCCTCGGCCAGCCGCTCATCGGCGGCACCCCACGCTCGGAAGTGCACATCGACTCGGGCGTTCAGCACGATCGGGACCGCGGCCGCATCCAATGAAGCCCGCACAGCACGCAGCCACACCGCCTGCTCGTCGCAGTCAGCCAGCTGCCCAGTCTGAGGATCGGAGTCTTCGAGGTTGCAGCCGACCGCGCCCGCGTCCAGGAGTCTGGCGATGAGCTCGTCGGCAGGTAGGCCGTAGCCTCGCTCCACGTCGGCCGTCGTCGCAATCTCGACTGCCCGCGCGACGCGGTCGATGGCAGCGAACATGTCGTCGCGTGGGATGTACTCCCCATCGTCATAGCCGAGCGAGTTGGCGATCGCGCCGCTGGATGTGGCGATCGCGGCGAACCCTGCCTCGGCGAACACACGTGCATTGGTCACATCCCAGGCGTTGGGCAAAACGACCGGTCGGCCCGGCACGTGCAGCGACCCCAGGAGCGCCGCCTTCTCAACAAGATCCTGCGAGCTTCGCATCATCGGTCCTTGCTCTCGGATGGCCCACGACAGCCATCGCTCGACCGGCCGTCTTGGCTTAAGGGGCGGCAGAGCAGCGGCTGCCAAACCGGTAGGCTCACCCGTCCTTGCGTTTGCGTGGCGTTGTTGCCGGCTGGACCCTACAGCGGAACGCTGGTTGGGGCATCACCCAAAGGTGGGAACGTGGGGTGGGATCCTCCTGCGGCTGGGTGCCGCTCGGGAGGTGGGCCCAGCTGCTCCTGGGTGACGGCGCGGCGCCGCCTATCGCAGCAGCCCCAGCTCCCGCGCCCGAGTCACGGCCTGGGTGCGGTTGGCCGCGCCCAGCTTGGCGAGGATGTGGCTGACGTGTCGCTTCACCGTATCTAGCGAGATCATCAGCTCCCCAGCGATCGCCTTGTTGAGCTTGCCGGCACCCAGCAGCGCCAGTACCTCCAGCTCGCGGCCGCTCAGCGGCATCGCCAGCCCGGGCGGGACGCCCACACCAGCCTGATCGAATCCGTCCAGAAGCCGTCCCAGGTAGGCAGGTGGCACCTGGGCGACAGCCTTGGCCTGCCCCATGGCGAGCTTGCCGAGCAGGCGGGCCATCGGCACGCCTTCGTCGACGAACACGCGCAGGTAGCCTTCGGGCGCGGCAAGGGCGAGCGCCTCGGCCAGGGCGGCAAGCGCGCCAGCCTCGTCGCCCACCTCGTCCAGGGCGAGCGCCTGCAGCGCCCGCACTTCGATGACGCTGCCCGTCCGTCCCTGAGCCACGGCCAGGTCATGCAGCCGCTGCAGCAGTCCAAGCGCCCCGTCGGGTGCGTGTTCGGCGAGCAGCACGCGGGCCAGCACCAGGTACTCGGCCTCCCGCGGGTAGCTGGGCTGGTCATCCGGCGCAAGACCGCGCTGCTTGACCCACAGGGCGGCTTCTGCGACCTGGCTGTGGGCCAGGGCCAGCCTGGCCCACAGCGTCGGCACCGGGTTGAACAGGGCGACCACAGCGGGGCTCACCTGGACCCGCTCGGCCTCGGCGACCGCCTCCAGCGCGCCGACCGGGTCGCCCGGGGCCGGCCGGATCCAGGCCAGGATCGCAGGCCCGCCACCAGCGGCAGGGGCTGGGCGAGCTGCCGGCACAAGCCGACGCCCTCGGTGGCGTGCCGCAGGGCGGCGTCCAGCTCGCCTCGTTCGTACAGCACCTCGGCCAGGCCGACGTACGCCACCCCAGCGGCCGGCAGCGGGCGACCGGCCGGCGCGGCGGCAAGCTCGAGCGCCTGCTGGCAGCTGCGCAGCGCCGCGCCCAGACGGCCCTGCGCGCGCTGCCCCCTTCCAAGGATGTAGCGGGCGCGCACGGCGAAGTAGCGGTCCGCCCCGGCCGCCCACGGGTCGGCGGCAAGCCCGGCGAGGGCGGCCTCGGCGTCCCCGACCCGGCCCTGCAGCAGCGTCCCCACCGCCAGCTGCCAGCGGCCCAGGTAGCGCAGGTAGCGATCATCGGCATCCGCGAGGGCCAAGCCCTGCCGTGCGAACCCGATGGTGCGCTCGGCGTCGCCCCGCTCGCGAGCCAGCTCGCCGCGCAGCAGCGGGATCATCGCGGGGACGTTGGCCAGCCCGCTCAGTGTCCCGCCAGCCGACGGCTCGGACGCATCGCCGGCCAGGGTGGTGGCCAACGCGCGCTCGGCAGCCTGAAGGAGCGGCTCGACCTCCTCGACGCGGCCGCCGACGACCGCCCAGACCGCGCTTGCCAGCAACAGTCGTGGCCGAGAGCTGACCAGCTCGGCGGGCAGCGCCTTGAGCCACCGGTTCACCGTCGCGCCCCAGCGCTGGAAGCGCGCTTGGAGGTGCTCTTCGACCAGCTGGGCGGCCCATTCGACCTCCCCAGCGGCCAGCGCGTGCCGCACCGCCTCGTCGGCCAGCCCGTGCGCCTGACACCAGCCGGCCGCGGCGTGGTGCAGCGCCGGCACCCGATCGGGCCGCTCCCGCTGCAGGCGGGCGCGCAGCAACTCGGCGAACAGCTGGTGGTAGCGCCACCAGCCGCGCACCTCATCCAACGGCACCAGGAACAGGTTGGCCCGCTCGATCTCCTCCAGCAACTGCTGGCTGTCGGCCCGCCCGGTGACCGCCTCGCACAGCGGCCCCGACAGCCGCTCCAGCACCGAGGTCTCCAGCAGGAACCCCCGCAGCGGCTCGGGCTGCCGCGCCAGCACCTCCTCGGTCAGGTAGTCCAGCACATAGCGGTGGCTGCCGGTGAAGGTTGCCACGAACCCGGCCGGGTCGGCATGTCCCCGCAGCGACAGCGCGGCCAGCTGCAGCCCCGCCGCCCAGCCTTCGGTGCGGACCTCCAGGGCCACCACGGCAGCCTCTGACAGCCCGGGCCCGACCGCGGTGCGCAGCAGCGCGGCGGCCTCCTCGGACGTGAAGCGCAGCTCTGCCTCGCGCAGCTCGGCAAGCTGCCCACCGGCCCGCAGCCGCGGCAGCGGCAGCGGCGGATCGGCGCGGCTAGTCACCACCAGCCGCAGGGAACCTGGCAGATGCTCCAGCAGGAACCCCAGCGAGGCGTGGACCGGCGGCGCCTGGATCAGGTGGTAGTCGTCCAGCACCAGCACGACCTCCTCGGCCACGCCGGCCAGCTCGTTGACCAGCGCGCTCACCAGCCCCTCGAAGGACCGCGGTGCCCGCGGACTAAGCAGCGCGCCCACCCGCTCGGCGACCCCGGGGCGCACCCCGTCCAGCGCGGCGGCGACATGCCGCCAGAACCGCGCCGGGTCGTTGTCGCCGTCGTCCAGCGACAGCCACGCCACCGGCCGCCGGCTGCGTCGGACCCAGTCGCCCAGCAGGGTCGTCTTGCCGAAGCCGGCCGGGGTGCAGACCAGGACCAGCTCGCATGCCATCCCCTCGGCCAGGCGCTCCAGCAACCGCGGACGGGGTACGAACCCCGGCCGCGCGCGCGGCACGTGCAGCTTGGTCGCCAGCAGCACCTCACGCTCGGCCCCGGCGGCGGTGGATGGGCTGGTGGACGGCGCAGCCGTCGGTGATCCCACCTTCAGCCCCTCCGGCGATGCTTGCTGCCGGCTGCCTGTTTGAAGAGGCTGGCTGGGCGGCCGCCGGGTGCGGCCGACAAAGTCGGCAACGTCCGGCGTCAGCCGACCCGGGGTGCCGTTCCCGGGCGCGGACGCCAATGGCTGGGCTTGAGGCGGTCCGGCCGAGGGTGAACCGCGGGCGACCGCTTCGAACTGCTCGCGCTCCCATCCGGACAGCCGCAGTGCGTCGGCCAGCAGCCGTACCGACTCGCCCTGCGGGCGGCGAACCCGTCCAAGCTCCAAGTCTCGGATCGTGCGCGCGCTCAGCCCGGACCGCTCGGCCAGCCGCTCCTGCGACAGCAGGCCGCGCTCCCGGCAAGCGCGCAGCAGCCCACCAAAGCCCACCTGGCCAGCTCCGGCTCCGTCGCCTCGCCGCTCGGCCATGCTCGTCCTCCACATCCGACTACCGCGGAAATTCTCTACCGCCATGGGGGCTGCTGCTGAACCTGCCCCGGTTCGTCCGACAGGTCCTGGCTTGGTGAAGGCTACCGCCTCAGGGTGGGACTGGCTGTCTGGACAGAACACTTGTTCGTGTTCGAGCGACGTGAGATACCAAGCATGGAGTGGCGACGCCGCGAGTCGCAGCAAGGTCGGACGGAGCGCTCCTGGTGGAGCTCGGCGGCATGATCCCCAAGCGACCTGCGCTACGACGCTAAGGTGGGTGTGCTCATGCAGGTGATCCGCCAGCACGCCCGCGACGCCGAGGCGCTGGCGTGACCTGGCCACCGCACCACCACCGACCTCGAGCAGGCGCCTACGACAAGGTCGAGGCTCGGCTGCGCGGACTGGGCGGCACCGTCGCCAGACTCGCACGCGCCCTGGTGCGGCACG
>Ga0137373_10007745_pt1 | contig 11397 bp, 8 predicted proteins | sample SagtaG_5_FD_104912 | JGI IMG/M metagenome (GOLD analysis project Ga0137373, IMG submission 104912) | Vadose zone soil microbial communities from Sagehorn Ranch, Mendocino, California, USA - Sage1_R_80_16 metaG | ecosystem: Environmental > Terrestrial > Soil > Vadose zone | place: USA: California...
CGAGTCTCTCAGCGCGGCGCTAGAAAAGGCGCTAATGGACGCAGATTTGCGCAACCGCTTGACGACCCAGGCGCTCAAGGACATCCAGGAACGGCATTCCGATTGGGCTAGCCAGATAGACAGGGTCTTCGCTTATATGTGCGACCCGGAAGGTGCCGACTGAAACATTGCGTGATTGGCGAGCGCCTTCAGAACGCGAGCGGCTGCAGAGTGCGCCTAGACATCCGACCTAGGAGTTGAGTAGACGCCTCGTGCCCGGCGCAACCATTGGGGTGCGTGTCCGGAACACCCTGAGCAGCGGACTGGCGGGCTTGGATTCGCTGAGAAACTCGGTTCTCACGCGGTCGCCGCCGATGGCGGAACCCGAGACCGTCGCGAAGGATGGCGCTGCTGCGACAAGGCGGCGCGCCTACCGCCGATGGCTACTTCCGATCGCGAGCCTCGTTGCCGTATACGTCACTCTGGCGACGGCATACAACATTCGCGTACCGCTTTACGAGGCGCCGGATGAACAGTCACACGTGGAGTACGTAGACGCTCTCTATCGCACAGGCCGCACTCCCGAAATCGCTAAGGTTTACGAAGCTATAGGCCCGCCTCTTTATCACGCCGTCGGGGCCGCTGTTCTGAAGCTCTTCGGCTTTTCGCCCCCGTATATTCCGCTCGAGAGAAACACCGACCAATCGGTAAGGGCGAACCTCTTCGTGCATAACCCAGGAGAGAATGATCTGCCGTTTCGAGGTCCTGTCCTGAGCATTCACGTTTTGCGGGGCGTCTCTACCATCTTTGGCTCAGGGACAATCGTCCTAATCTACTTCATAGCCCTTTTGATATTTCCGAAACGTCCCTTGCTCGCTTGGGCCGCCGGTGCAAATACCGCTATGCTTCCGCAATTTGCTTTCATCGGCGGATCGGTGATGAACGACACGGCTGTGGCTTTCTTTGGCACCGCCGCAGTCTACGCTAGCTTGAAGCTCATGAAGGCAGGCGCCGCGCCGTGGGTGCTTGTGGCTGCGGGGAGTCTCGCTCTGGGCTTCCTAACGGAGGCTTCGATGATCGTAGCTGCGACGATATGCGGCTTGGCGTTACTGTTTGCTCCGCTCTCGTGGCGAGGCCGTGTATTAGCGATCAGCGCTCTTGTCGCCGTGCCGCTGGCCGTGGCCGGCTGGTTCTATGTCCAGCATTTGGTGGAGTTTGGAGCCGTTTATCCCGGCGATCAAATAGCGCAGGGTCCAGCCTTTCCCCTGACAAGCCCAGTCTACCGAGACGTCGTTGTATTCGCCATCCAGCAATCTTATTGGTTTACGGGAGGCTGGATGAACGTGCGTGTACCCGGCGCCATGTACGCGTTTTTTGACGTCGTCACGGGGATGGCGCTGGGTGGGATGATTGTCATCGTTATGGGCAGAGGGCTCACAGTCTTCCAACGTTGGGGTCTTGTGCTCCTGACCGCCTTATTCGTGATGGCGGTGATAGAGGTCCTTTGGGTAAGTTCGACTATCAGCCTTGCGGCGCAGGGACGATACCTCTTCGTCGCGCAGCCGGCAATGGCGTTTTTCCTGGCGCTTGGCATAGGCGCGCTATTTCAGAGAGACGTTCGACGTGATCACGCGGCGGTGGTGGTCTTGCCGATCGTATTACTGGCCCTGAATGTCGGTATCCTGACGTTGACTCTACCGGGGGCCTATTAGCGCCAAGGTCAGCTCTGCGCAGCGATAGCAGCGACATCCGTTGGATGTGCGGCTGCCCAATAGTGTCCAGTCACGTCAGCGGGCACGCCGTCTTCGATTAGGCAACCTTCTTTCAAAAGCAAAGCGCGGCTGCAAAAATCGCGAATGACATCGAGGCTGTGGCTGACGATGACGATGGTGATGCCTTGTTGCTGCATGCTGCGAATTTTCGCCATGCACTTATCCGCGAAGACCGTGTCGCCCACGGCTAGAACCTCGTCGACAAGCAGCACGTCGGGTTCACTATGCACAGCGACGGAAAATCCAAGACGCATATACATTCCTGACGAGTAACGTTTGACGGGCGTGTCCATGAAGTCGCGCATCTCCGCAAACTCGACAATGCTATCGAAACGGTCCCGCGTTTCGCGATTCGACATACCGAGTATGGAGGCATTGAGGTAAACATTCTCACGGCCGGTCAGGTCCGGGTGAAAACCGGCCCCCAACTCGATGAGCGGAGAGATGCGGCCGCGAACACGGACCTCCCCGTCTGTGGGCGCCATGACGCCGGCGATGAGCTTGAGACATGTGCTTTTGCCACTTCCGTTTCGCCCGACGATTCCGACCGTTTCGCCCCGCGCAACCGTAAAGGTTACTTCGCGCAGGGCATAGAAGGGCGGACTCCAGCCACGACCCTGGAATAAAGCAGGGACAAATTCTCGAAGGGTGCGGCCTTCTTCCAGTACAAAGCGTTTGCTGACTTCCCGGAACTCAATTGCCTTCTCGTCAAATTCGGTCGGCAAAACCCGGCTCCATCTTTTTGAATATGTAATAGCCAATTAGCAGCGTAGCGAGGGAAATTCCGAACCCGAGAAACATCTTCCCAAAATCGGGGCTCTCGCCGTGGAGGAGAACCCGCCGGTAGGCGTTGATGAAAAGCGACAGCGGATTGAGGTCGAAAACGATCTGGTACTTGTCCGGCACAATGTCGATCGGGTAGATGATGGGTGTTAGGTAAAACCAGAGGGTAAGAGCCACACCGACCAAGTAACGAACGTCATGGAAGAATAGGTTTAGCGCTGCCAGCGGAAGGGATAGGCCCAGAGTGAACATGAATTGGGTCAAGAACAGCAGCGGTACCCAAAGGACGGTAAGTTCCGGAGGATGACCGTAGTAGACCATTAAGGCCACGAGGATTAGCGAAGAGAAAGCCAGATCGACGACCTTCGTAAGGATCGCAGCGGCAGGCAAGATCTCGCGCGGGAAGTAAACTTTGGTGACGAGGCTCGAGGCGCCGACGACGCTGTCCGTCGCCGATGCCAGCGCGGTGGAAAAGAAGTTCCAGGGCAGCAGGCCGACGAAGAGGAACAAGGCAAACGGTATGCCCTGGCTCGGCAGGCGGATGATCGTGGAGAAGACAAACGTGAGAATGATCATCTGCGCGAGCGGCATTACGAGCGCCCAAGCGTAGCCGAGTATGGACTGCTTGTACTGGCCGCGCAGATGCCGCACCGTCATGTTCCACAGCAACTCGCGGCGATGCCACAAATTCGCTGTGGAGACAATGTAGTCGGGAATGCCCGGCGTTGTGCCGATGTGATCCCGCCCGGCGACGCGAATGGCCTGTCTCATGCGTACATAATACAAACGCTCGGATGAGCGGGAAGGTAACTTTGGCAAGAGGCGAGAACTGTGGCAAATTGTAAGGGCGGCCTGGTTGGGCAAACAAGGACGGCCTCGCCGGCATGGGGGAGAGGGGTTCCACCAACGGTGCCGGTCTGATAGCCTCAGGAAATAGTCAACGAAGCTTGCTGGGTCTAGGTTGGCAGACGCGGTCGCGGGCAGAGCGCAGACGCGGAGCGCCGCTTCTCAAGCGGCTCTCGAGGGCACCATGGCTTGGCTTCCCCTCCCACTGGTCCTGTTCGTGTTCGCCGTGCTCGCCACTGCGTACAACGTCAGGGTGCCCCTTTATGAAGCTCCAGATGAGGCCGCACATACGAGATATGTGACGTCCATCTCACAGCAAGGTCAACTTCCGCGATTTGAAGTCGTCGAGGAATATGAATCTTGGCAGCCGCCTCTCTATTACGCGGCTGGCGCTGCGACGCTGAGGCTGCTGTCGCTAGACCCTCCTCCGTCGCTAGAGTGGAATCCCTATTTTCCGGGCCAGGCGAACAATTACATACATACCTCGGACGAGGCGTTTCCGTACACCGAATCCGTGCTGGCGGTGCACGTACTTCGCGCGGTGAGCACCCTGTTCAGTATGGGCACAATAGTCGTCATTTACCTTGTTGCCGGCCTAATTTTTCCTGCCAGGAGGCTTTTGGCATTTGCGGCCGCAACGACGGCTGGTCTGATACCACAGTTTGCGTTTATATCGGGAACAGTTAGCAACGACGCCGCAGCAGTCTTCTTCGCTTCGGCCACTGCCTATTTCGGCCTCCGGTTTTTACACGAGGAACGGAAAGTTTGGTTGATAGCCGCCGCCCTCGCGCTCTCACTTGGTGCGTTGACCAAGTTGTCCGCATTGGCAGCCGGAGCTGTACCGGTTGGCGTCATACTGTTTGGCTCTTGGGGATGGATGACCAAGACCAAATACTTGGGCGTGCTGACTCTTGTTCCGGTAGCACTCGCGGGCTGGTTCTATGTGAGGAGTTTGATCATCTGGGGTGCCTTGTTCCCCGTCGACCATTTCTGGCCTCTGAACCCGACGCCAATATGGGACCCAGCGTACCGCCAAAATTTTCTGGAACGTCTACGTGACTCTTTCTGGTACACAGGAGGAGCTCTCACTGTGCGCCTCTCTCCAATCCTGCACGATATCCTCAACGTGATTTCGGTTCTGGCTGTGGCGGGACTGATCGTTTTGGTTCGACAGCGAAGATTGTCCGAGTTCCAACATCGCGGATTGCGATTGCTTTTGGCCTTGGCGGTGTTGGCGTTCGTAACGGTGCTTTATTACAGCATCTCGTACGACTATCAGCCACAAGGCCGATACTTGTTTGTAGCGATGCCCGCTTTTGCGATCCTGCTGCCGCTGGGGCTGAGCACGCTTTTTTCGCGACGCAATGAGGACTCCCCCGTTGTGCTTGCATTTCCGGGATTTCTGCTTACGTTAAATCTATATATAGTGACGACGTTGCTATCTCGTTCTTACTAGACGGTCTATCGGCCAACCAACCAGCGTCGAGACCGCCTTTCCCGCGCGGTTTAGAAGGCTAGCTTAAGGGCAAGGTGGCGAGCCGAGGTTCGGCCCCATCGGCAGAGCGGCGATGATGCTGTCTGGCATTCGGTCTACGTTGGCGGGGTTGTAGCCGCAAGCGGAGAAGGCGGGACCGCCGGTGATCCAGCGCCGCTGACCTGACTTAACCGCCCAAATCCGCCCATCCGAACCGCTGAGAAGCGTTCCATCGTCGAAGGATGGTGCGGGACAGGGTGGACTGCTAAGCGGGGCGGCATCTGGAATGGGGATCACTGTGGCATCCGAGAGGCGTGTGACGGCGTCCCAACCATATCCACAGGCAGACATCACATCGCCGCCGGTGATCCAACGCTTGACGCCGGACTGCATGGCGTACACCGGACGGGTGGGCGATTGGATGAGGCGTCCAGTGGCCAGCACATCGGGGAGCGGCCTGCCTTCCGGAAGGCGGCCGTCTGCGATTGGCACCAGCGCCTCCCAGGAGAGACCGCCCGCCTCCAGGGTGGCGCCGCTCGGAGCCCAGCGCCGCCAACCTTGGCGTACGACCGAGACGCGGCCGTCGGGGGTAGCGACAAGCGAACCTTCAGCGGTACACGCGTGTACGAAGCCGGCGGCCCCGAAGCCGGCGAGGAGGCCATTCGACACGAGGTTCACATTGCCGATGTTAAAGCCGCAGTCCGAAACCGCCCAAAGACTGGTCACCCATTTACGTCCCAGACCTAACGTCACCCAAATGGAACCATCCGTCCCAGCCAGCAGCGTGCCATTCGCGAGAGTAAGTCGTGGACAAGGAGACGACTGCAGAGGCGGCCCCTCAGGGAGTGACGCCAGGGTTCCGGGCGAGACGATTCCGATGGCGCCCCAGTCATAAGCGCAGTTGGTGAAGACACCTGAGCCACTGATCCATCGTTTGCTGCCTGAGTCCATTACGTATACTGGGCCGCCGGCACTTAACAGCCGGCCGTCAGCCAGCGCATCCAATAGCGGATCGCCGACCGGAAGCGCCATGGCCCCCTGTGGTGTGATACGAGACCAATCGAACCCGTTCGCCTCGAAGGTCGCCCCGTTCGGGATATGCCGCAGAAGGCCTCCGTAGACGACGTGCAAGCTACCATCCTGACGCCAGAGAAGAGACCCGTCGCTGGTGCAGCCCGCAACCGGTGGGAAGACGGCAAACGAATTCATAATGCTATCGCCCAGTCCGTTCCGATTTCCCCATTGATAGCCGCACTCAGAGAGCGCCTGACCGCCGGTAATCCATTTGCGGGCCTTGCCGATGGTCACCCAGACCCGCCCATCGGATCCTTGTAGCAATGTACCGTTTGGGAACGTAGGCTGCGGGCAAGGCTGTCCCGCCAGCTGCGGCCCAGTAGTAATCCGGTCAGCGGTAGCAGCAGGGAGGACCGCGATGGAGTCCCAACCGTAGCCGCATGAGGCCATCACGTCACCGCTGATCACGTAACGTTTTCCTCCCGACTGCATGACATACACCTGACCATTGGGCGAGCGGATGAGTCGCCCATCTGCCAGGGTGCTCGGCACGTCTTGCCCGGCGGGTATCGCGTTCAGCCAAGCGGAAGGCACCGGCATAATACTGGACCACTTGAATCCGAAGCTCTCGAATGTCACACCATCAGGGATGTAGCGCCGCAGACCGCCGACAAGCACGTAGACACGGCCGTCAGGGGTGCTTACAAGGGCGCCGTCACTCGTTTGAAGAGTGACGTTGATAGTCGCGGGTGAACCGGCCGCGTATAGGGACTCGACCTTGATCTGCGCGGTGTGCGTGCCTGGAAGAAGGGATGACGCGTCGGCGCTTACGGCGAAGATCTGGTGGGTGTAGCCAAGATCAGCGCCAAGCGAGACGCCCTGGATTCGAGAGAGGCGGAGCCACGGCGCGGTGGGCGGCAGGCGCCAAGCCAACACACCACTGCCGCCGTTTCCTATGGCGATCTGCTGATTTGGGCTCTGGCCGCCCGGAGCCGCGACCAGAGAGACGCCGGAAGTGGACACGATGATGCTCGGGTTACCGAGGACCTGGGCTCGATTTAAACCAGTCCCCGATGGGTCTTGATGCGCGGGGTTCGGCGTGGGAATGTCCATGGCCGCGCACTGGAGGTTGTAAGAGCACGGGTTCCAGTTATCCAGCTTCAGGTGGTCGTAGAAGGCCGGGTCAGACAAGTTGGGCAGAGTTACGGGCTGGGAGTTCCACAGCTGCGAACCACCTCGCGTCGGGGGGGTTTGCGCGCATCCGAGGACGAGCTCCTGGTAGGGATAGGAGCGGGCGGAACCGCAGTCGTATGCGGGGCGCGGCCAGGCGTAGTCCGGGTTGAGTGGGTGGTTCTTGAAGGCGAAACCGTTGTAGCCCCAGAGGGCGTAGTACCAGTCCTCGACGACCGTGGGGTTGCGCGCCCCTACGATCGGCCGGTACTCCGGTGCCGCGTTCCACTTTTCGGCGAGGATACGCGCGCCCCGCGCTATGTTGAACGCGTAATGCCCGCCGATCATGGCCTGGTCAAGCGTGGGTACACCAGAAACGTTCTGCATGCCCGACGTGACCTGCATGATTCCGTAGCCACAATCGTGTGAAGAAAGAACGGGCCCTATCTGGCCATACTGGACGAGGGGATCGTAGCTGCCTTGTGCCCAGCCACTCTCCAGCCACGCGATCGATTTCAAGAGGACAGGCGGTATATAGGGCCCGGTAAGCGATCCCGAGCCCGCCCCGCGGTCCCCTGTCTCGATTGCAGGAGGGGCAAACGTGGGATACTCCGGGAACAGTTGGTTCCATCCGGCCAGCTCCATCGCTCGCGCGTAAACATTGCGATAGTCAGCAGCCTCGTACGTTTGGAGGTCGAACGCTCCATACGGGCTGCCGGTATTCCCGCATAGATGATGGGCGTAGGTGGGCTGCGACCCTCCAGCGAGTACGAGAACAACCCCGAGGAGAGACAGCAGCGGGAGTGCTGTTGTGTACCGGTTCAACAGTTTTGACATGGTGGGGAAAGTAGTATACAAGCCGTAGCTCGGGGAAGGGGAAGTTCGCAGCCCGGCAATATTCACAGACGCGCCGGGCGAGCGTTCTGTAACAGTGGTTAGGTCAACTGCTCTAACGGCAGCGCCGAAGGTTAACCTGTATTACTTAGTTACGCGCGAATACGCGGCGTATGCATTGCGCCGCTCGATATTGGCTCGTCGATGTAGAGATCGCCGTTGCGGATCTTAATATTGAAGCCACAGGTCGGGTTAGTGCATGCCCACGCCTTGTAGTAGATCGCAGCCCCCTGGCTACCGAAGTCTGATAGTGGCACTAGGTCCCCGAGTTCACATTTCTGGCACTTTGGGAAGTTATTCACCACGACCACATTTACCTCCGCCGATAGGATGCCTTTTGTCGCGCAAGTATAGCAGCGGCTGAAACGCACTGACAAGTAAAAAAGTGAAGGTATTTCGCTAAAGTTTTGAGAGGTTTTCGATTTGATGATTCCCACCGATAACGACCACGCGGGCTCGCTAACGCTCGCCCCGAGGGGAAACTGGGGGACACCCTGAGACCCCCGGCTTGGCGGCACTTGAGCACCTCGCTCGCTAGGCGCCCAGCTCGCCGGTCGGGGACAAGACGGCCGGGCTTCGTGAACTATGGGTCGTCGGACTCGCGCAAGCCCCGAAATTACCGGAGCTGTGTGGCACGAAAGGCTTTACTTCTGGAACTGGAGGAACCAGTACTCGTAGCTGTCGACGAGGGCCATCAGGCTGGCCTCGATGATGTTCGGCGATGTGCCGACGGTCCACCAGTTGTATTCGCCCGCTGCAGACTCGATCAACACGCGTGTGACGGCTTCCGTTGAGTGGTGACTATCGATGATGTGTACCTTGAAGTCTGTTAGGCGGAGGGAGGCGATACCTGGGTACTGTCCCACGATTGCAGCCCGCAAAGCCTTGTCGAGCGCATCGACGGGGCCGACCCCTTCGTGGTCGGCGTGGCCCTTCCACTCGCGGTCGTTTTTGCGGACCATGACGGTCATGCGCACGGCGGCAATATACTCGCGCTCGCCGGTCTGAGGGTCCAGCCGGCGGCCGGGTTCGATCGTAACCTTATGGCTTGTGATCTCGAACGGGGGCTTGTACTCACCGAGCATGCGACGTACAAGCAGCTCGAACGATGCCTCAGCGCCCTCATATTGCCAGCCGAGTGCCTCCTTCTCCTTAATACGGTCCCGAATGGACCGCGCCTGGTCGAGCGAGACATCGATGCCCCGCTCGTGAAGTTTACGGACGACGTTCCCGATCCCGGCAAGCTCGGAGATCAGGAAGCGATTGGTGTTTCCGACTCTCTCCGGCTCGACATGTTGGTATGACCATTCCTCCTTTGCCACGGCGGCCGCGTGCAGCCCGGCCTTGTGCACGAAGGCTGCTGAGCCGACATACGCCTGGCGAGGGTGCGGCGGCTGGTTGGCGATCTCCGCCACGTAGTGCGCCACCTCGGTGAGCCGCGCGAGTTGATCGTCCGAAACCACATCGATCCCCAACTTCAGCTTGAGATTCGCGATGATACTGAACAGGTTCGCGTTGCCGCACATGTCTCCGTAGCCATTCGCAGAACCCTGCACCTGCGTCGCGCCCGCCTCTATGGCAGCAAGGCTACCGGCCACGGCGACGTCGGCGCCGTTGTGCGTATGGATGCCCACCTCGCAGGACACTTCCTTGACTACGGCGCGTACGACCTCCGAAATGCGGGAGGTGATCGTTCCACCATTCGTATCGCAGAGGACAACGGCGTCGGCGCCGGCCTTGGCAGCGGTTTGCAAGCACTGGAGCGCGTAATCCCTGTTCGCCTCGAGACCGTCGAAGAAATGCTCGGCATCGAGAAAGACAGTCCCCCCCGCCTCCTTGAGATGGCGTACCGAATCGCCAATCATCGCGAGGTTCTCTTCTAGCGTGGTCTCCAGCACATGGGTGACGTGCCGGTCGTGCGCCTTAGCGACGATTGTGACAACCGGCGTTTTCGCCTCGATCAGCGCCTTCAAATTTGGGTCCGTGTCGGCACGTCCGCCCGCCTTTCGCGTAGAGCCAAAGGCGGCCAGACGCGCGTTCTTGAGGTTCATTTCGGACATGCGTGCAAAGAACTCGATATCCTTGGGATTCGACCCGGGGTAACCGCCCTCGATGTAGTGAACGCCAAGCTCGTCCATGCGGCGGGCAATCTTGAGCTTGTCGTCGACTGATAGCGAGATACCTTCCATCTGCGTACCGTCGCGAAGGGTCGTGTCGTATAGCTCGACGCGGTCTTTCATGGTGAATCCAAGTGTAGCCGACGCTGAAAATGCGCGGAAGGTTACGGATGGTGGCTTCATTCGCCTGCGAGAGAGCGAGCCCTTCCAAATTTCGTAGCACCCGGCGGTGGATGCACGGTCCCGAACGAGGCCACGCGACTAGGAGATGGACGGGACAAATCATTCTTGATCCCCGAGGGCGTGAAGGTTCCGGAAGGACTCACCAAGGGCGACCGCGTTGCCGCTTTTGTGAAGCACGGCACATTGGAGCACGTAATCAGCGGGCGGTTCCCGTTCTTTCTGCCTGAACCCTCCGCGACGGCTTAAGCCGAGGAAGGCGGCATCGTGCCACGCCCATTCCGCCATCGCATCAGACAACTACGTCCCGACCCTTGAGCGACTTCTTGTCTTAAGCACCTCCTGGCGGAAGCGGCCACCAGGTTCGTTGACGAACTCTAATCCTTCTCCAAGCCGCTCTTAATTTTTGACTTCTACTCTTGTTTCACGGAAGCACAAAAGGAGGAGGTAGAATCGATGAACAAATTCCGAGATGTTGGGACGCCTCGCCGCCGGCCGCGCTTCAGGCTCGCAGCCTGCCGCCGCTGCGGCGGGGACGCCTTCCTGGACCTTAGCGACGGCCCAGAATGGCGCTGCCTCCAGTGCGGCCGGCTCGTACCCGAGGACCCAGGCCACTTCACTCAGGCGGCGCATCCAGCGCCCTATTTCAAGGAGATGGCCGGGCGACCGGCCGCCTAGGGAGGGAATTAGCAATGTTTGTACGTAGTATCGCGGCAGTCGCTGTAGCCGCTGCGCTCGTGGGCAGCGTTGCGGGGGTCGCGGGCTACAAGCTCCTCGACGACGGATCGAGCGGCGGCACAGCCGCGACGGTCACAAGCAACGCTTCGAATTCGAGCTCTGACACGAGCCGGTCGGAGGCGGCGCTATCTAGCGAAGGTCTGAGCGCCGCGGACATCTATCAGAACGTGAGCCCATCTGTTGTCGAGATCACGAGCACGCTCCAATCAGGAGGCCCCTTTGGACAGCAAGCGCAGGGCACGGGGACGGGCGTCGTGTTGGATTCAGACGGCCGCATATTGACTAATAATCACGTAATCGACGGCGCGCAAAATATACAAGTGCGCTTCTCGGACGGATCGACTTCGTCAGCTAAAGTTCTGGGCACAGACCCCGCCAACGACCTCGCGGTCATTCAGGTAACCGACTCGGGCCTCCAGCTACATCCGGC
>Ga0137373_10007751_pt1 | contig 11392 bp, 16 predicted proteins | sample SagtaG_5_FD_104912 | JGI IMG/M metagenome (GOLD analysis project Ga0137373, IMG submission 104912) | Vadose zone soil microbial communities from Sagehorn Ranch, Mendocino, California, USA - Sage1_R_80_16 metaG | ecosystem: Environmental > Terrestrial > Soil > Vadose zone | place: USA...
CACGGTTCTGTTGGTTGAGCTGGCGGTGGTGTCTGGTTTCACGACATAGTTCCACCCTGTCTCGGGACATCGTTCCCACCTCAGGTGAGAGGGGTGGGCGATGTCGCTGGCACGGCTGGTGGTCACGGCGGTCAGGCTGGAGGGGCGGACGAAGGCAGGGGTGGCCCGGGACTACAGGGCTCCGGCCGATGGGTCTACGAGCTCTGCCGACGCTTCGATGCAGAGGGCGAGGCTAGTCTGGAGCCTCGTTCCAGACGACCGCGGCGGAGCCCGCTCGGCACGTCGGCGGAGGTCGAGCAGGAGATCGTGGAGCTCCGTAAGCACCTGCTGGACGAAGGGCTCGACGCCGGTGCCCATACGATTTCGTTCCATCTGATTTCCGCCGCCACGGGACATCGCCCTCGGTCGCGACGATCTGGCGGCTCCTGTCCCGTCGGGGCTTCGTCACGCCTCAGCCGCAGAAGCGCCCCAGATCCTCGTTCGTCCGGTTCGAGGCCGATCAGCCCAACGAGCGCTGGCAGGCCGACATCACCCATTGGAAGCTCCGAGGGGGCATGGAGGTCGAGATCTTGAACGTGGTCGATGACCACTCCCGGTTCCTCGTCGCTTCCCAGGCCCTGGGGGTGTTCAAGGCCGCCGACGTGGTGGCCACCTTCCACACCGCCGCTGCCGCCTGGGGGTTTCCGGCGTCGCTCCTCACGGACAACGCCGCGGTATTCCCCGCCGTTCCTCGCAGGGGCCGGTGCGCCATCGAGGTGGAGACGGCCAGGCTGGGGATCCGCTACGTGCACTCCAGCCCCTACCACCCCCAGACCTGCGGGAAGGTGGAGCGGTTCCACCAGACGCTGAAGAAGTGGCTCCACAGACAGCCGAAGGGTCGGGCCATCGCGGAGCTGCAGGGCCAGCTCGATCGGTTCCGTGCCACGTACGGATGAAAAGTCAAGTCCCCCCTGGACAGCTCACCCCCTTCGTTGCCGCGATGGTCCGGGTGCGGGTGACCCCGAGCTAAAGAGCAGGGTTTGGGGCTTGTCCCTGCCGCGCTGCCTGGTCCTTGCGGGCCGAAGAGATGCGCGCCCCGGTGGCGGCGCCCGCACCCTTCTTGACCGTCGCTTTGAAGTCCTTCACGAACCGCCGGTACGCCTTCTCGGCCTGGGCCCCGACTTCCCGCTCCAGCCGGTGCTGGGCTGGCGTGGCGAAGACCCGGACCGGGCTCCGGTAGCCGATATCCCCCGAGGAACCATATCGCTCGCAGCGTGACCACGTGTCCGGCAAGGACCGCAAAGGGGGAGTACAATACGTTTGTGAAGCCGATTGGCTGAGAGCCTGAAAGGCCTCCCAAAGCTTTCCGACCCCCGCCCATTGCGGGGGTCGCTTCGTTCCCGGCCCTGATTGGGCTTCGAGCATCTCAGCCAAGACACCCGCGACATGGTCCGAGCGGTTCGTCCATCTGAGGATTCAGGGTCGCGGGCTTCGTGGAGCGGCTTGAAGGGATGCTCCTATTGTTCGTCAACCTGTTCAGGCAATCGGACGAGAGCATAGATGAATGAGCAGGAGAGGCCCCCTCTAGCCGTTCGCAGGATAGCTCTCCCCCGAAGAGCGGCTAATCAGTCACCTTGGCCTTCAAGCTCCGCAGGAATCGGAGGCGCTGGATCCGGCGGTCGGCGTCTCTCCTGGAGGCCGGTCATCTTCCTGAAAGCTGCGGCCATCTCTCGCTCGGCGACTTCGTTCTCTTGTTGCAACTTGCTGTCCAAGTCCGGCTCATCAAGGTAACGCCGTCCCACGAACTCCGAGACGATCACCTTCCGCTGTTCGGCCAGGCGGTGCTTCTCCTGGGCCTCCAAGTATTCGCGGAGAGCCTCTTCCTCATCCTCGATGGCCCGATTGAGCGCCTCCATCCTCCTGTCCTGGTTCCGCTGTGGCTCTCATAGGACTTCCTCCAAGGTGATCTTGAACTCCTCGCTCGCCGGGTTCCATTCCTCGTGCCGATGAGTCTCCTCCATGCCGGGCACCCCTTTCAGCTCATGCGCGCTGAAAGTAAGTATCCCTCCGAGCGGGGGCCTCCTGTTCGTGCAATCGCTCTTCTGCGAACGGATTGGCCGGACCCCGGTGGTAACCCACCAAAGGCCCGGCCGCGGATCTCGGCGCGGACAAGAAGGGGATCATGCATCCCCCAGGGGGGGCCGCGCCGCGTCCTACCGTCAGCGGAACTCGAACGAGTTCCATTCGATTCCCTCGGTGGCCAATTCGAGCCACTCGCCCCGGTCCACCGTGCCCAGGTCAGAGACACCGGTTGTGCGGAGCTCGTCGGCCAGGAGGCTTTCCGGTGACGGGCGATCGTGGCGCCGGCTTCCTGAAGCTGGTGCTCCAAGTCGATGAGCATCCGCTCGACGTCTGTGGTCATGTGACTTCGAATCTACACTCCCTCGCCGGCGGACCGGTCAAGAGGGGCCGAGTGGGCACCTTCACGGCTACCAACTGGTCAGGACTTCAGTGGGGGACGTGCACACCCTCTGCGGGTGGCTGATGTGGTCGTGAACGCCCACCTCGCGTACCATCTCTTGCGAGAAGAGCACCCAACGCATCGTCCACCACAAAAACCCAAGTCTGTGAGCTCCTCGGGAAGCGCGACGAGGAAGCTTGATCCATGAGCTGCAACGGGCCAGCAGCATGACGACCAGGGTTCCCTGCGAAGCCTCTGATCGTCCGGACGCAGCGAAGGGGACGACTCAGGCGATCCCAGGCACTCCTCGCGTTGACCGGCGACGCCGCGGCAAGAGCAAGAGTGGGCTGGAACTGCAATGCGTCCGCATCCATGGACACGACGTCACCTACAGGACCGCTGGTTCCGGCCCCGTAGTGGTCCTCGTCCACGGGATTGCGAGCAGCTCCGACACCTGGGGGATGGTCATGCCTGGGCTCGCGAACCGAGTCACGGTGGTAGCGCCGGACCTGCTCGGCCATGGCGGGTCGACCAAGCATGCCGGCGACTACTCCCTGGGCGCGCTCGCCACTGGGATCAGGGACCTGATGATCGCCTTGGGGCACGATCGGGCCACTCTGGTCGGTCATTCCCTCGGGGGCGGCGTGGTCCTTCAGTTTGCCTACCAGTTCCCGGATCGTTGTGAGCGGCTCGTGCTGGTGGGGAGCGGAGGCCTGGGCAAGGAGGTGGCGTTGCACCTTCGCGCGCTCAGCTTCCCCGGGGTCGAGTACTTGCTCGCGCCGGCCTTCACCCCGCGGCTGCAGACGGCCGGGACGACCCTGCTCGCCTGGCTACGCAGAGTCGGCCTCCGCCCCTCTCCGTACTTCGAGCAGTTCTGGCTCGGGTATGGCTCGCTGATGGATGGCGCCACCCGCCGGGCGTTCTTCCACACGTTGCACTCGGTGGTGGATCCCCGGGGCCAGCGAGTGAGTGCGTTGGACCGCCTCTACCTCGCCTCGGGGAGGCCAACGGTGATCATCTGGGGGGAGCGGGATCCGGTCATTCCCGTTCGGCATGCCCACGCCGCCCATGAAGCCATGCCTGGCAGCGTTCTTCACATACTGGAGGGTGTCGGGCACTTCCCCCAGCACGAACAGCCGGAAAGGTTCGTCCGGGTCGTCCAGGACTTCATCGACTCGACGCGTCCGGCCGCTCTCTCCGAGGCCCATCTCGGGGAGTTGCTGAACAGCTCGGAGACCCGGTAGGCTGCGCTGCCCCCTGGACCGGCCACGAGGCGCGCCGGTTGACCCGAGCGTCGTTCGAACCGGCCAGCCCCAGGATGCCACTCACGCCCGGTCTTAGGGCCATCCGGGCTGGAAAAAGGAAGGGCAACAGGCAGCGAACGTGCGTCCCCTCTAGCCGACACGAGGATAGGTCAGGAAGCGGCCTTCATCCCCGCCCAGGACCTCCCAAGCCGGTCCTGAGGAAGGCGGGCCCTTCGGCACTCCCGCGCGACGCCCCCAAAGCGCACAATAACAATCGAGGGGGCGTGCCCAGATGGTGCGGCCGCGGGTCCTTGCGATGGTGTTGGCGGGTGGGGAGGGTAAGCGCTTGGGTCCACTCACAGCCCACCGGGCCAAGCCGGCCGTCCCCTTCGGGGGCAACTACCGGCTGGTGGACTTCGTGCTCTCGAACCTGGTCAACGCCGAATATCCCAGGATCGCCGTGCTGACCCAATACAAGAGCAGCAGCCTGAACCGGCACCTCAGCACGGCGTGGGGCCGATCCCCTACACTCGGTGGTGAGGTCACGCCGGTGGCCTCCCCAGTTGGCCGCGGCGGGCGGAGGTTCGCGGGATCGGCCGACGCCATTTACTTGAGCCTCGATCTGATCCGCGAGGAGAGGCCCGACTACGTCTGCGTGTTCGGCGCCGACCACGTCTACCGAATGGATTCCCGCCAGATAGTCGACCAGCACATCCAGTCGGGCGCCGGGGTGACGGTGGCCGGCATCCGCGTGCCGATCTGCGAGGCAGGTGGGTTCGGGGTGATCGAGCTGGCCGGCGACGGCCGGCGAATCGCTGCGTTCCTGGAGAAGCCTTCCGACGCGGTGGGCCTGCCTGATGCGCCCGACAAGGTCTATGCGTCGATGGGGAACTACGTGTTCACGACCCAGACACTCATCGAGGCGGTGACGCGGGATGCGGCCGACGCGAGCTCTGCCCATGACCTCGGCAGGAACATCATCCCGCTGTTGGCGAGGCGGAGCGACGCTCAGGTCTACGACTTCGCCCGGAACGATGTTCCCGGCGCGACCGAACGGCACCGCGGCTACTGGCGGGACGTGGGGACGCTCGACGCCTACCACCAGGCGAGTATGGATCTGGTTGCGGTGGAGCCGATGTTCAACCTCCACAACCTGGAGTGGCCCATCCTCACGCGGAGTGAGACGCTCCCTCCGGCGAAGTTCGTGTTCGACGAGCCCGGCCGCCGAGGACAGGCCATCGACTCGTTGGTGTGCGCGGGGGTCATCGTCTCCGGCGGGGTGGTCCGTCGGTCAATCCTGTCGCCCGGCGTGTTCATCCACTCGCACGCCGAGGTCGAGGACTCGGTGCTCATGCACGGGGTCGACGTGGGCCGATGGGCGGTGGTCCGGAGGGCCATCGTGGACAAGGACGTGCGGATCCCAGAGGGAGCGCGGATCGGCGTCGACACCGGGCCCGACCGTGAGCGGTTCGTGGTCTCACAGGGCGGCGTCGTGGTGATCGGCAAGGGCCAGAAGATCGAATAGCGGAGTGCGGTGACCCACAGAAGGGGAGGGGCGATGAGGTTCAGGCGTCGGGGGTCCGATTCGGTCGGATGGAGGATGATTCCAAGGCTTGCGGGGGCGGGACGCGATGGTTCGGTTTTTCCCACCGCGGCTCCCGCGGGTCGTCGATCGTCGGCCGGACTGTGATGACCGGCTCGTCGGCCTCTTCGAGAGAGCTGCACGGGCGGTGCGGAAGTGACCGAGGAGCGCTTTCCATGTTCGGGCGGGCACGTGATGGGCTTCATCGAAGATTGATGAGATCGAAGAGGTCATCTGGTGCAGGCGCAACGCCGGGCTGCCGCAGGCTCGCACTGTTTGGTTTGGCGATAACCACGTGAGCGTTTCGCATCTCGTGCCATTCGCCCAGCGATGTGACTCGACGCTCTAGTCGTATTGCTTGGGGGCTCGGGATCTCCTCACGGATGGCGAGCCTCCCGCGCAAGATGCTCAGGTTGCGCCGGTTCAGAGGAGACCGTGAAGGCTCGCCACGGCCCATGCCCGCGCCCCCCTGAGCGCGTCTCAGCGCGAATCGCTCGGTCGGTTCCGGCTCCCAGCCCCGTCGCCGTTCGCGCCGGCAAGGGGTCTTCGCCCTGATGGCGACCTATTCTCCCTGAACGTCGATCGACTTCGGTCGGGTTCCCCGGGCGCTCGACTGGATCTCGATCCGGCGCGGTTTGGCCGCTTCGGCCACCGCGATGGCGAGGGTGAGGACGCCGTCATCAAAGCTCGCCCGGATTCTCTCGATGTACCAGGTGCTGGCCGAGGAAGATCTGATGGGAGAAGACGCCCTCGGTTCGCTCCCGCGCGAGGACCTCGTCGCCTTCCTTCTCCTCGAAGAACCGCTCCCCCCGCACGATGAGGGCGTTTTGCTCAACCTGAACCGGAGGTTCCTGCGCTCGCCCCTGCCCCATGGAGCAGCTTGTGCAAAGTCTTGCGGAGGCCCCGCCGCGGCGTTGCGGTCAGCGTCGGAGATGGGGGGCCGGTAAGCGCAAAGAAGCTGGATCGGTCAAGGTCTCCCAGCCGGGAGATGCTCGCACGGATCGAGGGTGCCCTCGACTGCCAGCCGTAGCTGTATCGGACGCGGTGAACTCACCTGGACGGCCCCCGACGCCCAACAACGCCGCAGCCGCCGACGTCACGCGATCTCTGGCCGCGCTAGGCTGCCTCGCCACCATCGGCCCCGCAGACCATCGCTTCCCGAACGGTCCTCTCCCCGCCAGCGACCGCAGATGGGCTCGCCGTCGCCGGGCACACTCGACCCGTGGGAAGTGCTGCGGTTCACGTCATGCCCTGAAGCGCACCGCCTCGTCTGAACCGCCGGTAACGTTGCCGGCACTGTAGGAGTGCGCACCGGCCCCCGCCAGCTTCCCGCCGTGGACGATCAGGTACTCCTCCCGGATGGAGAGATTCTCGAACCAGCACTCCAAGATCTCGCGCTCGCCAGCCGCGTAGCGGGCCTGAGCCGACAGCGACGACCCCGAGAAATGTGGGGTCATGCCGTGGTGGGGCATTGTCCGCCAGGGGTGATCCTTCGGAGCCGGCTGGGGGAACCAGACGTCACCCGCGTAGTCGTCGCCTTCGGCGGGCTCGCGTTGAGCGCCGGATTGGTGGGCAAAACGCATCCTCCAGCGTATGGACCAACCAGGGTCGGTCGGAGACGGCAGGCGGACGCACCTCGATCATGCCGCGATCGTGGGCCCACCTTCCTCCGGTGTCTTTCGTTGTGCCGCGCCCGGTCGTCGGTCGCCCCGAGGGCCTAGATCTCCGCACGCCTCTAGGGTTCCCCGGCTGAGGGCAAATCGCCTCCCAAGATGTCTTCCGCGGCCAACCCGAAGGGCGACCCCTCGGTATCCCTGCAGATGGCCCACCGCGCCCCCGGGTGGATGACTTCGCCGCCGGACGCCGTCACCCTCTGCAGGGCGGAGGGAAGATCGGCAACCCGGAAGTACGGCAACGAGAACCGGTCGCCAGGCCCGGTTCCACGTTCGTGGAGGCCGATCCCTGACCCGCCGGCATGCGTCTGCCAACCCCGACCCTCTCCGGCGGCCCTCACCTCCAAGCGGAGCCCCAGGACGGTTGCCCAGAACCTCCTAGCCCGCGACACGTCGTCCGCGGGGAACTCTACCAAGGCCACGGGGGAGGTCGGCGGACCGGGGGAAGCCTCGGGAACAGAGGCTTGCGTTTCCTCCGAGAGTAGGTCTGCCTCGGCCCGGTCGGCGCACGTCTCCTCCATCATCCGGCGAGCCTCGCCCCGAGCCTCGGTCGTGACGTCCCGCCCCTCGTTCATGCAACCAGTGTAAAGGGAGCGATGATGTGCGATTCCGGTCAAGCTGGTCCGGTTGCTCGGAAGTCGCGCCAAGGTCGCGGGGAGCCGCCCGATCAGGGAGAGTTTCCGTCTCAGGGAGCGGGGTTCACTGAGCTACAGGCATGACCGAGTCGAGGAAGCCCCACCAGCCGTCCAGGGCCCACCTCGTCGCGGCCAGTTCCACTTTCTCGTGCTCTGGCCCGATGTCCCGCACGATCTGCCGCTCCGCCTCGGAGGCTGGGCATCCAGGAGGACGTGGACCTCGAAGAAGCCGAGGGTCCGGGCATCGGTGATGCCGTTACCGGTCCCGCAGACCGTCGATCTTCGCCTAGGTCTGAAACTGAGGGACATCGTGTACACATCGGGCCCTCCAAGTGAAGGGGAACCGATGACCGAACGAGAACGCGATCGGAATGCTGCACGCCGGCTGGCGATCCTCCGCCATGCCCGGGAGGTCACAGGCAACGTCTCTAGGACCTGCCGGTACTACGGGATCACGCGGCGGGCCTACTACACGTGGCTCCGCCGCTACGAGGAGCTGGGCCTGGAGGGGCTGCGCGACCGCTCACGCAGGCCCCACGCGAGCCCGAATGCCACCGGGACCGAGGTGGTCGGCAAGATCGTCTACCTCCGTCAGAGCTACCACTTCGGCCCCCACAAGATCGCCATGTACCTGAAGCGCTACCACGACGTGCAGATCAGCCCGTCCGGGATCAGGAGGATCCTCAAGCGCTTGGACATGAGTCGGCTCCCTGCCTCCCAGCGGTACCGCCGCCACGTGGACCGGTGGAAGCGTTACGAGAAGCCCCTGCCGGGTCACCGGGTCCAGATCGACGTGAAGTTCATCGCCCCGCTGCCCGGCTCTCGGAAGAAGCACTACCAGTTCACCGCCATCGACGACTGCACCAGGATCCGAGTCCTCAGGTTGTTCGACCGGTTGAACCAGACCACGGCCATCCGGTTCCTGGACTACGTGCTGGAGAAGCTCCCCTTCCAGGTCGAGGTGATCCAGACCGACCACGGCGCGGAGTTCGGGTCCCAGTTCCACTACCACGTGCTGGATCGCGGGATCGGTCACGTCTACATCAAGCCCAGGACCCCGAGGCTGAACGGCAAGGTGGAGCGGTCCCACCGGATCGACCAGGAGGAGTTCTACCGGATGCTCGGGTCGTGATCGACAACACCGGGCTGTTCAACGATCGCCTGCAGGAGTGGGAGAACTTCTACAACTTCAGCCGACCGCACGGTGGGCTGGGGGGACAAACGCCGTATGAGAGACTCCGGCAGAAGACGAGGGCCCGGGCGTGAACGGTCACCGTCAGTTCCACACCTAGGCGACTGCCGGTACCTGGCGCTCGTAGGCGTATGCGGCGGCGACCCCTGCGGCCACAGGCGCCTCACGGGTCGCCTTGGAATAGGCTCCCACCAGAGCCTCGGTGGCCGGTTTCCATTCGGCCTCCCGGGCGTCCTCCCGGGGCACCGCGAGCCCTTCGGCAAACCGGAGCCACAACTCTTGATGGTTCGCTTCCCCGTGCTCCTCGTCCCACAGGTTGTCGAGCAGAGCCGCCCGGACCTTGGGTGACTCCGATCGGGAGTGCAGGGACGAGAGGAAGCGAGGGAACGATGACTCGAAGGCGTAGTACTGGCGGGCGTACTCCCGAAGGTACTTGAGGGGGAGGGTCCCCGCCACCCACTGCTGATAGAAGGATGCCCAAGCAGATGGCGCTCCTAGATGAGCGTGTCGATGCTGTCGGATAGCGGTCGAAGCCGAGGATGTCCGCGCCGGCCTGCCGCAGGAGCCAGGCCCAGTAACCGGTCCCCACGCCCATCTCGATGAGGGGGGAGTACCGGGTGAGGAGCTCGATTGCCTCGACGCTGGGGATGGCCCACGCGTACTTGGGGATGAGCCGCTGGCGAGCCACACAACGTTCGAGCGTCAGCTTCCGGAGATGGGGCCGAACCTTCCACGCTGGCAGCCCCCCGACCCGGAAATCGTCGAGGTACGGGTTCTCGAGCCCGGAAATCATCTCAGGCATTCTCTCCGAGCAGGACGGTGGGGTCGTTCCAGCGAGAGGCAGGCCAGCTGGACCTTCGAAGGAAGAAGGGGCCGGGTACGTCCGACCCCTTCGAACAAGCTGGTACTTCGCCAGAACGCCGTCGATGAAAACGCACACCACTCTCCGGGCTGCCTCGGGAGCGGGTTGGCCGATCCGCCTCAATCCTGCGGCTAGATCAGTTCAGGGCAGGCATGGCCCCTACAGGCGCACAACGGGACAGGTCAGGGTGCGGGTGACCCCCTCCACGTCTTGGATCTTCCTCACCACGAGCTTGGCGAGCGCATCGATGCTTGAGGCATCGGCCCGTGCGATCACGTCGTAGGGGCCGGCGACAGCGTCAGCCGAACCCACCCCCTTGATCCCACCAACTTCCTTGGCCACGCGGGCCGCCTGCCCCACTTCGGCCTGGATGAGGATGTAGGCGCTCACCACTTGCGGCTCCCGTCGCCCCGGTCCTCCGCTGCCATCCCCCCCATGATTCGCCTCCGCCAGCGGCAAGACAAGAGGGTGGTTCGCCAGAGGGATGGGCCCCGATGCCCTTCACCAGCAGAAGCGAGGAGCGGTCAAGAGGTGCACCATCGCATGGGGGTGCGATGTGAAGATCCGAGTGAGCGTAGACGTGTACATGGAAGCGCCGACACTGGATGCGGCAGAGGCTCGGGTCCGCAAGTTCGTACGGGAGGTAGCTGCTCCTCGGCACCCCAACTGGTACTGGTACGTGGCCCTCCCGGAGGAGATTGGGCGGCAGGAGTGGCGCCTCATGGTCGAGGAGTTGCGGGAGTAGGCGTCTGCCGGGCTACCGGCGAGGCACGAGGCCGTCGGCATCCTGCTAGCCGGGCGGGCCTATGGCGGCAAGCCTGATGGTCGGGTCCGAGACGCCCGGCGAGGCCGGAGAGCGGCTCGTCGCCGATCGCAGTGGCTGCCCCGGATCGCTCTGGTCACCCGCGAAGTGCTAGAGGAGATTAGGCTGATCCGGCCCGAGCCGGGGAGCAGTCGATCACCTCCGGCGCCTTCACGAGAGGATCCGGACCGAGCCGCGCAACGCGTTGCCACCCCAGCTCTATCAGGAGCTCGAGGAGCTGACCCCCAACATTCGGGCTGGGTCCCTCGAGGAGCTGCACCTGGCGCACGCGGAGATTCTCGGTTGGCTGGAGGGTGTTCCAGGGGACCCAGCTGGAGGCGGCACGAGCCTTCAGTGAGCTGGCTACGGCCCTAGTTCCGCAGCGGTGAACACCTGAGCTCGAATCCCGGGAGCCCCCCCCTACCTCTGAGCATCGGCCCGCGCCGATGGCTTTCCTGGGCCCCAAGTCCGGGAGGCGAGGTCATCAACCCTCTACCCTGTTGGGCAGTGGACAGGCCTTCGGAGCCGGAAGCGTCCCTCCCCGGCGGCAAGGTCCCCGTGGACCTGCTGACTCGCGTGCTCGCGGAGCTCCCGCCCCAACCGCCCGAGATCCGCCTGGGCCCTCGCATCGGCGAGGACGCCTGCGCGATCGAGGTCCCCGACGGCATCCTCGTCGCCGCCACCGATCCGATCACCCTCACCGGCCAGGAGGTCGGGCGGCTCTCGGTGATCGTCAACGCCAACGACGTGGCGGTGACCGGGGCCCGACCTCGGTGGTTCCTCGCCGTTGTCCTCGTTCCCCTCGGTACGACCGAGGCCACGATCGGCGAGCTCTTCACCGCCATGCGGCGCACTCTGCCTCGCATCGGGGCCCACCTGGTCGGTGGCCACACGGAGGTGACCGGGACGGTCACGCAGCCTGTCGTGGTGGGCAAGATGCTCGACCTGGCCGGAGCCGGGGG
>Ga0137373_10007763_pt1 | contig 11384 bp, 9 predicted proteins | sample SagtaG_5_FD_104912 | JGI IMG/M metagenome (GOLD analysis project Ga0137373, IMG submission 104912) | Vadose zone soil microbial communities from Sagehorn Ranch, Mendocino, California, USA - Sage1_R_80_16 metaG | ecosystem: Environmental > Terrestrial > Soil > Vadose zone | place: USA: California...
CGGGGGCGAAGTCGGAGAAGAGGTTGCCCTTGTCGCTGGGCCGCAGCGCGGCGAACCGGGCCAGCGCCCGGAACTGCATGGCGTGCAGGTAGCCGACTTGTTGTTCGCAGGCGGCCAGGAGGTCCAGTTCGGTGTAGCCGCGGTCCAGTGGGTGGGCGTCGGGGTCGGTCGGGTACATGGCCTCGATGTCGAGGTCGGTGGTGGCCAGCATCGCATGTCCCGGTCGGCCGCACTGTCGAACATGTGTTCTATGATCTCATATCCGAATGGTCCAGCACAAGAGAAAGAACCCACCCGGCCCGGCTTATCGCTCCGGCTGAAATTGTCACCTCAATGCTATGGTTGCGTATTTCGTTTGGGTGGGTGCTTGGGTCCCACGGACGCCTGTGGTCGGTCACCTTGGCACCGTGGTTCCGGGCGTCCGGCTGCCGCGCTCCCGGCCGGCTCGGCGCTGGCGCGCCTCACCGGCCGCGAGCTTGCCAACGGGAACCTCCACCGGCTTCCCAGCCGTACCCGGCCAGCGTCCCCGGCTCGGGAGCACCGCGACACCTTCGAAGGGTGGTCACCTTGCCGGTACGGAAAGGAGGGCCGCCGGAAGGCGACCCCGAAAGCGAAACCGGCCCCGGTGCACACTCCCGTCGCTGCCTCGTCTACCAAGCGCAACGACACCCGGCGTACCGATGTGACCCGACGTACCGATGTAACCGGTCGTCCGGACCCGACGTACCGATGTAACGTGGCCGTGCCGGCCAAGTGCGGGCTGGGAGCTGACGCCGACCACCCGACCAGCCAGCTTCCGGCCCTCGTCGCTGGCCGCTGGCCGGCCGGGGAATGGCACTCGACGCGCCGACCGAGCCCCGCCCTCAGCCCACCGCTCCCCGGATCAGCGCCCAGGCACGTTCCACGTGCCGCCGCTCGGTCCATACCCCGCCGACGGCCAACCGCAGCGCATACGCACCGTTCACCCGGGTGTGCGTCAGGTAGATCTCCCCGGACTGGTTCAGCCGCTGCAGCAGCGCCTCGTTCGCCGCGTCCACGCCCCGCAGCCGGAAGCAGACCAGTGACAGCGGGTGCGGTGCCACCACCTCGAAGCGTTCGTCCGCGGCAACCCACCCGGCAAACGCCTGCGCCAGGGCCACATGATCCCGGATGTGCGCCCGCAACCCCTCCGCGCCGTACCAGCGGATCACCGCCCACAGCTTCAGCGCCCGGAAGCGCCGCCCGAGCTGAATGTGCCAGTCGCGGTAGTCGACGACCGCGCCCGACTCGGTGGCCGCGTTGCGCAGGAACTCCGGCAGGATCGACAGCGCCCCGAGCAGCGGCGCCCGGTCGGCCACGTAGAACGCGTCGCAGTCGAAGTTGGTCAGCAGCCACTTGTGCGGGTTGGTGCAGTAGCTGTCGGCGTACTCCAGCCCGTCGTTCACGAATCGCAGCTCCGGGCAGACGGCGGCCACCCCGGCGTACGCCGCATCGACGTGCAGCCAGATCCGGTGCTCCCGGCACACCTCACCGATCGCGGCCACCGGGTCGACCGCCGAGGTGGAGGTGGTGCCCACCGCGGCAACCACCAGCACCGGCACCACACCCGCCGCCAGGTCCGCGGCGATCAGCCGCCGCAGCTCCGCCACGTCCATCGCCTGCGTCGCCGAATCCACCGGCACCTGCCGCAGCGCCGACTCACCCAGCCCGGCCATCACCACCGCCTTGGGGGTGGCCGAGTGCACCTGGCTGGATGCGTACACCGCGTACCGCCCGGACCGCGCGGGCCGGCCGGACGGGCCGGCCTGACCGGGCTGCCCTGCCACCCCCGCCAGCCCGTCCCGGCGCACCGCCCCTCCGCTGGCCCGGTGCAGCGCAGCCAGCAGCGCGGTGAGGATCGCGGTTGACGCCGTGTCCTGGATGACCCCGCCGCCCGGCCCGCCCGACCGGAACGCGGCCGGCAGGTCGAGCAGGTCGGCCAGCCAGTCCAGGGTGTGCTGCTCCAACTCGGTACACGCCGGGCTGGTCGCCCACAGCATCCCCTGCACGCCGAGCCCCGCGGACAGCAGCTCGGCCAGCATCGCCGGCCCGGTCGCGTTCGCCGGGTAGTACGCGAAGAACGACGGGTGCTGCCAGTGCGTGATCCCCGGCATGATCACCCGGTCCAGGTCGGCCAGCACGGCCTCGAACGGCTCGCCGTGCTCCGGCGGCGCCGCCGGGAGCTGCCCGCGCACCTCGCCGGGCGCGACCTGGGACAGCACCGGGTAGGACTCGATCTTCTCGTGGTAGTCGGCGACCCAGTCCACCACCTGCCGGCCGTACCGGCGGAACTCCTCGGGGCTCATGTGCGCGGCCATGCCCCGAACCCTAGGCCGGGTCCACACGGTAGCTGGGTCCACATGGTGGGCCGGGTCCATACCGTGGGCGGGGTCCATGTCGTGGGGCCGGGTCCGCACGCGTGAGTTCCTTGCTGGACTGGAAGGATTCTGACGCAAAGTGTCAGAACCATTGGAGCGGGACGTGCGGGACGAGCAAGGGCTGTCGCCGCGGGACGAGCGGCTGCGCCGCTACTGGGACAAACACGCCAGCTCCTACGACCGGCAGATGAGCTTCTTCGACCGGCGCTTCTTCGGCGACACCCGCGACTGGGTCTGCTCCCAGGCGACCGGTGACGTGCTGGAGGTGGCGATCGGCACCGGCCTGAACCTGCCCCACTACGCCGGCGATGTACGGCTGACCGGGGTCGAGTGGAGCCCCGCAATGCTCGACATCGCCCGACGCCGCGCGCGGGAGTCGGGCCGACAGGTGGACCTGCGTGTCGGTGACGCCCAGGCGCTGGAGTTTCCCGACGCCTCGTTCGACACCGTCGTGTGCACCTTCTCCCTGTGCGGCATCCCCGACGACGGGCAGGCCGTCCGCGAGATGGACCGGGTGCTGCGCCCCGGCGGTCTGCTGCTGCTGGCCGACCACGTCGAGGCATCGCGGTGGTACGCCCGCATCGCCCAGCGGCTGATCGAACTCCTCACGGTCCCGCTCGGCGGCGAACACTTCCGCCGCCGCCCTATCACCCACGTACAGGCCCTCGGGTACGCCATGGAACGCCACCACCGCTTCACGCTCGGCATGGTCGAACGCCTCGCCGCCCGCAAGCCCCATGATGGCGCCTGACGGAGCCCGTCGCACCAAGCACATGACCAAGAACGTCGGGCAGCAAGGCGTGGTGTGAGTGGTAGGCGCCGGGCGGTTCAGTCCCGGCCCGGACAGGTACGCCTGATTGGTCGGACTACGGCCCACGCGTCAGGTCCGGGGCGCGCCACACCGGCCGGCCTGCGACCCAGGTCTGGGTCACCCGCGTCTGGGGTTGGAACGGGTCGCCGTCGCAGATGACCAGGTCGGCGGGCTGTCCGGGGGCGAGGCCACCGGCGCCGGGTACGCCGAGTGAGGCGGCCGCGGTGACGGTGTGCGCGCGGACCGCTTCGCTTTGGGTGAGCGCCTGCTCGGGTTGCAGTTGCCGGCCGCTCGGGCGGCGGCGGTGGATGGCGGCGCGCAGGTTGTGTAGTGGGTCCAGCGCGCCGCACGGGTAGTCGGAGCTGAGCGCCAGCGGTACCCCGGCCTGCTGCAGCAGCCGGGCGCCGAACGCGGTGAGGTGCCGGTCGGTTCGGGTGGCGCTGATCATGTCGCCGTAGCGGGGGATGAAGCCGGGCTGGTATGAGGCGGTCGCGCCGCTGGCGGCGACGAGGTCGGCGGTGGCCGGGTCGAGCAGCAGGAGGTGGTCGATGGTGGCCGTACCTGGCGGGATGCCGGCGGTGCGCAGCGCGCGGGCCGCCTGCGCGACGGCGAGGTTGCCCAAGGCGTGGATGCGCAGCCGCACCCCGGCGTCGGCGTAGCCGGCGATCAGGTCGGTCAGCTCGGTATCGGTGTAACGCAGGTACGGGGTGTGCAGGTGGCCCGGTCGCAGGATCACCTTGCGCCGCAAGGCTTCCCGCAGCGGCCCGGTGGCGCGCATCCGCCACGCCTCGGCGGCGGCGCCGGCGAACAGGTCGACGACCGCGCGGGAGGGCAGGCGGAAGGCGGCACGTTCGCCGCCGTCCGCGAACAGCTTGACCTCGCGGCCGGCGTCACCGTAGGCGCCGTCGGGCGCGGTGGCGGGGCCGGGTGGCCGGCTGAGCATCCCGGCCGGGGATCCGGTCGCCCAGGACAGCCGCAGGCGGCTAGTGGCCCGGAGGGCGAGCATCCGCCCGTGTAGGTCGGGCGAGACGTATGGGTCGTGCGCGTGCGTGACGCCGTAGCCCAGGCAGCGGTCGGCCTCGGCGGCCAGCACCGCCGCGGCGCCTTGTTCGCCGCGCTGCGCCTGCGTGTCAGCCAGCGCACGCTGCAGGGCGACGCCGTACGCCGCCTCCCACACCTCGCCGGTGGGCCGGCCCCGCCGGTCCCGGGTGACGTCCTCACCGAAGTCGCCCGCGCGGTGGTCAGCCAGGCCCAGCGCGGCCAAGCCCGCCGACGAGAGTGCGCCGCGGTGCATGTCCAGCGTGCTGACCAGGACCCGGCGGCCCGGCGCGGCCTCATCCAACTCCCGGGCGGTGGGTAGCCTGCCGTCCGGCCAGGCGAACCGGGGTACCCGCCAGAACAGCAGCCACGGCGCCTGCGGCGCGGCGTCGGCCGCGACCCGGACCGCGTGTCGCGCCTCGGCCAGGCTGCGCCATTCCAGCCCGTCGCCGCCGTGCGGGAACCAGGCCGCCTGGCTCAGGTGCAGGTGCACGTCCACGAACCCCGGCAGCACGTGACAACCGGGCAGCTCGACGACATCGTCCGCTGGCGGCGGCGGCTGCTTCGCCTCCTCCAGGGCCGCCACCCGGTCATCCTCGACCAGCAGCCAGGCCGGGCGTGGGGCGCAGGTCGCGCCGGCCCACACCGTCGAGCCGGTGAACAGTCGCCGGGTCACAGTCGCTCCCCTCAGCTGCTGCTCGGGCCGGCGCCGCGCGGCGCCGGCGATCGCCGAGCACGAGCCCGGCCCCGCGGCCGCAGACGCTGGCCGTTCATATGGGGCCAGCGCGCGCGGCATGCGTCCGGTGTCCCCTCGGGAGGCCCTCTCGTCCGGTGTAGAGACATCGCCACGCACATCTCCAGCCTGTGCCGGGCGAAATGCCAGATCTGGCTGCCCAGGCCGAGCCTCGCAGTCGTCATCCCGTGCATGCCAGCCTGCCCTCTCCGCCGGCTCCGCCGGGTGCGCGCCGGATGGCCCATGCATCGGATCCGTTCCACCCAACGGTCCCGCTCTTCGGTTACCCGAGCCGCCCGTGGGCGACACCTGCCGGTTTCCTTACCGCCTCAAGACGCCGCCTTGAGGTGACCGGCCCGGCCCGAACCGTGTGACGCGTGACGCTCACCGCTTCTCCCTAGGGCGGGTCCACCAGCCGGATCCGGACCGCCCGGAACTGGGCCGGGCACCCCCGCAGCACTGCGAGCCGCGGATCCGGCGTGGTCAGGAACCGGTCCGTGGCCAGCGCGAACACCCCGGCCAGACGGCGGTCACCGCGCAGCGCGTCCACCGCCCGCCGCTCCCCGCCGAGCACCACCGCGTCGAGCGTGCGCCCCGGGCCCGGGCCGCGCAGCCGTGGCAGCAGTACCCCGGCCGCCTCGTCCGCCGCGGCCGCCGCCGCCCTGGCCGCCTGCCCCTCCCGCCGGCGGGCGAACCGCTGCTGCGACCGACCGCCCGCGGCGGTACGCCCCTGCACCAGCCGGGAGCCGACCTTCGACGCCACCAGCCGCTCACCCTCGAACACCCCCGCGGCGTGCCCGCCCAGCCGGACCAGCAGCACCCCGACCACCCGCTCCCGGGTGGCGTGCCGGATCAGGGGCTCCGCCACCAGGCCACCGTGCTCGCCGCCCGGCTGCACCGGCGGGAACGGCGGGTGGCACTCCGCCACCGCGCCGTCCGCCGCCTCGAACGTCACCACCGCCGCGTACCGGCTGCGCACCACCCGGTGCCGCTCGTCGAAGCCGGCCAGCCAGCGCGCGATCCGCTCCGGCGAGACCGCAAGCCAGCGGCCACCGCCTGCGGCCGGTCGGGCACCCATGCAGGGCAGCTTATGGACACACAGCGATGGGGTGTCCGGCCGGCCACGCCGGTGTACGAGGATGGCGGGCGTGACCAGCCGCATCGCCGCCCTCGCCGCCGACCCGGGCCGCCTGCTCGCCATCGACCGGGCCCACGTGTGGCACCCGTACGCCAACATGCTCGACCCGGCCCCGGTCCTGCCGGTGGTCTCCGCCAGCGGTGTCCGGCTCCGGCTGGCCGACGGCCGGGAGCTCATCGACGCCACCGCCTCGTGGTGGACCGCCATCCACGGCTACCACCACCCGGTGCTGGACCGGGCGCTGGCCGAGCAGGCCGCCGCGTTGCCGCACGTGATGTTCGGCGGCCTGACCCACGCCCCGGCGGCGGCGCTGGCCGAACTGCTCGTACAGGTCGCCCCGGCGCCGCTGCGGCACGTGTTCTTCGCCGACTCCGGCTCCGTCTCCGTCGAGGTCGCGATCAAGATGGCGTTGCAGTACTGGCGGTCGCGGGGCCGGCCGGCCAAGTCGCGGCTGATGACCGTCCGCGGCGGCTACCACGGCGACACCTTCGGCGCGATGAGCGTCTGCGACCCGGTGAACGGCATGCACCACCTGTTCAGCGGCGTGCTGCCGCAGCAGGTGTTCGCGTCCAGGCCGCCGGGCGGCTTCGACGCGCCCCTGGAGGGGGAGTACCTGGCCGAGCTGGCCGAGCAGGTCGGCAAGCACCGCGAGGAGCTGGCCGCGGTGGTGATCGAGCCGGTGGTGCAGAACGCCGGCGGCATGCACGTGTATGCGCCCGGCTACCTGGCCGAGCTGCGCCGGCTCTGCGACGAGCACGACGTGCTGCTGGTGGCGGACGAGATAGCCACCGGCTTCGGCCGGACCGGCGAGTTCTTCGGCTGCGCGCACGCCCGCGTCACGCCCGACATCATGTGCGTCGGCAAGGGGCTGACCGCCGGCTATCTGTCGCTCGCGGCGACCCTGTGCACGCCGCGGGTGGCGGAGGGGATCTGCCGCGGCGAGGCCCGGGTGCTGATGCACGGGCCGACGTACATGGCGAACCCGCTGGCCTGCGCGGTGGGCGTGGCCAGCATCGAGTTGCTGCTGTCCGGGCCGTGGCGGGAGCGGGTGGCCGCCATCGAGGGGTGGCTGCGCGACGGTCTGGCGCCGGCCCGGGAGCTGCCCGGGGTGGCCGACGTGCGGGTGCTCGGCGCGATCGGCGTGGTGCAGATGACCGCGCCGATCGACGTGGCCACGGTGCAGCGGGTCGCCGCCGGGCACGGTGTGTGGATCCGGCCGTTCAACGACCTGATCTACACCATGCCGCCGTACGTGACCGAACACGACGACGTGCGGGCGATCACCGCCGCCATCGTCGCCGCCGCGGCGCTGTAGGTGCTACACCGCCCGGACCAGGGCGGCCAGCCGGCGGGTGAGGTCGTCGGCGCGCTCCAGCGGGATCATGTGGCCGACGCCGCCGTACACCACCAGCTCCGCGCCCGGGATGGCGCCGGCGATCCGCCAGGAGTGCACCGCGGGAGTGAGCCGGTCCCGGGCGCCGCCGCACACCAGCACCGGGCGGCCGGCCAGCCGGGGCAGCACCGCGGTCCGCTCGTGGTCGTCCAGCGTCTGCCGGAAGGCGGCGAGGGTGTACGGCGAGCAGCCGGCGATCATCTGCGTCGCGGCCCGCACGTCCGCCGGCACGGCGGGCCGGCCGAACCCCAGCCAGCGCACCCCGAGGTGCAGCAGCCCCGGCGGGATCCGGCCCGGTCGTTCCCCGCGCGCCAGCATCCGCCGGTTGAACGCGCCCTCGAGCCACGGCCGCAGCGGGGCCAGCCGGGGCGGGAGGTCCAGCGTGATCTCGGCCAGCCCGCCGGCCGAGCTGGCCACCAACGCGACCGCGGCGACGCGGTCCGCGACCACCCGGGGGTGCTGCTCGGCCAGCGCCATGATGGCCATGCCGCCGAGGGAGTGCCCGACCAGCACCACCGGGCCGTCCGGCGCCGCCCGGGCCAGCACCTCGGCCAGGTCGTCGGCCACCTGCGCGATGGTGGCACCGCCCGGCAGCACCGGGTCGGACCGGCCGTGCCCGCGGTGGTCGTAGGCCAGCACCCGCACCGGCCGCCCGCAGGACAGCGGCAGGTGCTCGACCTGGTGCCGCCAGGTGCGCGAGTCCAGCGTCCAGCCGTGCATCAGCAGCACGGTCACCGGCGCGGCCGGGTCGCCGTACTGCTCCAGCTGCAGCGTGGTGCCGTCGCGCAGCACCAGCCGGGTCGCCGTCGGGCTCGCCGTCGGGGGCGTCGCCGGGGTCGCGGCCGGGGGCGTGGTGGACACGGCTCACTCACACCAGGTACGCGCGCCGCAGCAGCCGCTCGCCCGGGCCGCCGGCGACCAGGCCGACCTCCCGCAGGAACGGCATCAGCCGGGAGGCCGACCACCGCAACGACTCCCGGTGGTGCGGGTTGGCCCGGGCCACCGCGTACGCGCGCCGCGGGTCGAGCCCCACCGCGGCGTACACCCGCGGGTGCACGAACGAGCCGACCACCTCGTGCGCGGCGTAGCCCAGCATGGCGCGGTGGAACACCAGGGCCGGCGCCCGCATGCCGGACATCTGGCGGACCACCTCCTCCCGGGCGTACCGCACGTGCCTGGCCTCCTCGACCACATGGATCCGGTTCACGGTGCGGACCAGGGGCTGCACCCGCTCGTCCTTCATTGTCTCCCGCTGGAAGCTGTCCAGCGTCTCCTCGGCCACCAGGATTGCCGCCCAGAAGCTGGCCCCGCCAAACCCGGTCTTGAAGATCCGCCCGAGCTGGTGCCGGACCCGGCCGGCGCCGTACGCGGGGCAGCCCAGCTTCTCGATCATCCGGGCGAACATGACCGAGTGCCGGGTCTCGTCGCCCACCTCGGTCAGCGCGTACTGGGCGTGCCGGCTCAGCGGGTCCCGGTCGTAGACGTGCCGCACCAGGAACTGCATCAGGATGATCTCGAACCACATCCCGACGCTGGCGATGCTGGCCACCTCGTGCCGGGACAGCTCGATCCGCTGCTGGGCCGACATGCCCTCCCACAGCCCGGTGCCGTACAGGCTGAGCCGCTCCGGCGGGGCGAAGTACATCCCGGCCAACAGCGGGGCATCCCAGTCGACGTCGACGGTCGGGTCGTAGGAGCGCTCGGCGGAGGACCGCAGCAGGCGGGCGGCGGTGAGCTCGGCGTCGGCGATCTGGAGTGGACGGGCCACGGCGCACCCTTCCTTCGCAAGCTGGTCCTTCCGAAGCTGGCCGTTACCTGAGGTAACAGTTACTACTGGTAACATGACGCATCTTCCGGCGGCTGTCAAGAACTGCCCGGTCTCGGAATGGAGGACGCCATGGGCACCGACGCGCGGCGGGAGCGCTGGCGCGGCCACCGCGAGGCGCGGCGCGCGGAGTTGGTGGACGCCGCGGTCCGGGCGATCCGCGCCCACGGCCCCGGGGTCGGGATGGGCGACATCGCCGCCGAGGCGGGGGTGACCAAGCCCGTGCTGTACCGCATGTTCACCGACAAGGCGGACCTGTACGTGGCGGTCGGCCAGCGGATGGCCGCGGACTTCCTGGCCCGGCTGGCCCCGGCGCTGGCCGACCTGGAGCAGACCGAGAGCCGGCAGCGGGTCGCCGCGGTGGTGGACGTGTACCTTGCCGCCGTCGAGGACGACCCGCAGCTGTACCGGTTCGTGGTGCAGCAGCAGGGCCTGGACCGCCGGCCGGACCGGGACCTGGTCAGCGACTACGTCGCGCTGGTGGGCAACACGCTGGCCCGGATCATCGGCGACCGGGCCCGCGCGCACGGCCTGGACGCCGGCCCGGCCGAGCCGTGGGGGCATGGGCTGGTCGGCATGGTGCAGGCAACCGCGGACTGGTGGATGACGCACGGCCAGCCGATCAGCCGGTCCGCGCTGACCGACTACCTGACGCAGCTCATCTGGCTCGGGCTGGCCGGCACGCTGAGCGCGGCCGGCGTCGCCGGGCCGCAGGCTGTGCCCCAGACCGGGTCGCAGGCAGGGCCGCAGGCTGTGCCCCAGACCGGGTCGCAGGCCGGGTCGCAGGCCGGGTCGCAGGCCGGGTCGCAGACCGGTTCGCAGGCCGGGCCGCAGACCGGCTCGCTGGCCGGGTGGCAGGCCGGGTGGCAGGCCGGTTCGCAGGCCGGGCCGGTGCGGGTGCTGCGGTCCGACGGGCCGGGCTGACGGCTACCGGCCGGGTGCCGCCGCCCGGTCGCGCTCCACGCCGGCCACGAACTCGCCCACCCATGCCGCGAGCTGCTCCGGATGGCTGTACGGGAGCCAGTGCCGGGCCGGCACGGTCCGCCGGCACAGCCGCGGTGCCCAGCGCTCGGCGTCTGCAAGCAGCCACGGGTCCACGAACCGGTCCCGGGTGGGCACCACCAGCTGCACCGGGATCTCGGTACGGCGCTCCCGGGGCCGGCCGACGCGGTTGGCCCGGTACAGCGCCAGACCGTGGCGGCCGTCCACGCCGGAGGGCCGCACCGGCAGCCGCTCCGCCCGCCGCAGCAGCCACCCGGCCAGCCCGCTGCGCCAGCCCAGCTCGGGCAGCAGCGGGAGCCGGAAGTACCCGATGTACCAGGACCTGGCGAGCTGGCGCAGTGCCCGCAACCAGGTGCGTGGGTGCCGCCACTGCGCCCGCAGCCACGCCCCGGCGTGGTCCAGGCAGGGTCCGGACAGCGAGGTGAACGAGGCGATGCGGTGCGCCAGCCCGGGGTCGGTGACCGGCTCCCAGAGCTGGATCGAGCCCCAGTCGTGGCCCACCAGGTGCACCGGCGCGTGCGGGCTGACCGCGTCCAGCACGGCCACCAGGTCGGCGGCCAGCCGGCGCAGGGTGTACTCCGACCGGCCGCGCGGCGCGTCCGACCTGCCGGCGCCCCGCACGTCGTAGGTCACCACCCGGAACCGGCCGGCCAGCAGCGGCACCACCCGGTCCCAGAGCGCCTGGTTGTCGGGGTACCCGTGCAGCAGCAGCACCGTGGGCCGGCCCGGCTCGCCGTGCACCCGGACCGCCAGCCCGACCCCGCCCGGGGCGATGACCCGGCGCTCGATGCTATTGGACACGGGCTCCAACCTCACCCGGACGGATCGTGGTGTCAAGGCAGCACCGGCCGATACCCTCGCCGAGGTGAGCACCGAACCGGCTCGGCGTTCCCAAGTTCCCTCTCCGGGCGGCAAGGTTCCCCCTCCGGGCTCCGAAGTCCCCCCTCCGGGCGGCAAGGTTCCCCCTCCGGGCTCCGAAGTTCCCCCTCCGGGCGGCAAGGTTCCCCCTCCGGGCGGCAAGGTTCCCCCTCCGGGCGGGCACGGCAGC
>Ga0137373_10007765_pt1 | contig 11383 bp, 14 predicted proteins | sample SagtaG_5_FD_104912 | JGI IMG/M metagenome (GOLD analysis project Ga0137373, IMG submission 104912) | Vadose zone soil microbial communities from Sagehorn Ranch, Mendocino, California, USA - Sage1_R_80_16 metaG | ecosystem: Environmental > Terrestrial > Soil > Vadose zone | place: USA...
GCGCAAGGCCGCTGACCACCACGACGCCTGCTGCGGCGAGCTCGCGGCCGAGCATTCGCGCCACCTGCGCGCCGTACGGTGAACATGCTCGTGCGCCGACAACCGCGACCGAGGTTCGCAAGAGCAGCTCCACGTCGCCGGCGCCGCGGAGATAGAGGCGCTTGGGCGGGTCGTGGATCGCGCGAAGGAGCGGCGGCAGTTCGCGCTTACCGAGAAAGCTCATGTCGCGAGATCCGGCGGCGCACGGTACCCGAGCGCCTCCGCGACGTGCTCTGGCAAGACACTCTCGGTTTCGGCCAGCGCCGCGATCGTACGTGCAACCGAGGCGACCTTCGCCCGGCCACGACCGGACAGCCGCAGCCGCTCGACCGCGCGCGTCAGCAGCTGGTCGGCCCCGGACGTTCGCGAAGGAGGCGCCTCGGTGAGTCGCATGCGCGCGGACAGCACCCGCGCCCGCACCGGCGCCGATCCTTCGCCTTGTGCAGCCGCCAGCTCGGTCGCACGAGGGCGCGGCACCGTAACGACGAGGTCGAACCGGTCGAGCAGCGCACGAGAGAGCCGGGCCCGATAGCTGGCGAGGCGTTGTGCAGAGCAGAAACAGTGGGCACCCGGATCGCCTCGGGCACCGCAAGGGCATAAATTCATCGTCCCGATCAGCTGGAAGCGCGCCGGAAAGCGGACACTTCCGGCCGCGCGCGCGACGAGGATCTCGCCGTCTTCGAGCGGCTGCCGAAGGGCTTCGAGTGCCGGACGCTGGAACTCGCCGAGCTCGTCGAGCAGGAGCACGCCGTGGTGCGCAAGGCTCGCTTCGCCGGGGCGAAGCCTCGGCCCGCCGCCGACAATCGCCGCCGTCGACGCGCTGTGGTGCGGGGCGCGGAACGGCGGGTAGCCGATCAACGGATGCTCCGGATCGACGAGTCCTGCGACGGAGTGGATGTGCGTGACCTCGAGCGCTTCGTCCTCGTCGAGCGTCGGCAGGATCCCGGGCAAGCGGCGCGCGAGCATCGTCTTGCCGATGCCGGGCGGGCCGCCGAGGAGGAGGTTGTGCCTGCCCGCTGCGGCGAGCTCGAGCGCGCGTCGCGCCCGCTCTTGCCCACGGACGTCGGCGAGGTCGGGCGGCGGGCGCCTGGCCCTCCCGTTGCCGGCGACGAACTCGGGCGCCTCGAGCTCGCCGCGCAGATAAGCGACCGCCTCTACGAGGTGACGCACGCCGACAGGCTGGACGCCCGCAAGCGCCGCCTCTGACGACGCCTCGTGGGCGCAAAGGAGCCGCTCGAGCCCTGCGCGCCGCGCTCCCTCGGCAACCCCGAGTACGCCGCCGACTCGTCGCAGCCTGCCGTCGAGGGCGAGCTCACCGCAGGAGGCGTGCTCCGCAAGTCGATCGCGCGGGATCTGGCCCGACGCCGCCAGCAGCGCAAGCGCGATCGGCAGATCGAAGCCGGATCCCTCCTTCTTCAGCTCGGCCGGCGCAAGGTTGACGGTGGACTTGTTGCCCGGCCACTGCAGCTCCGCCGACTTGATCCCGCTTCGGACCCGCTGCTTCGCCTCCTGACAGGCGCGATCGGCGAGACCGACGAGCGTGAAAGACGGCACGCCACTCTGAACGTGGGCCTCCACCTCGACACGGCGAGGCTCGAGCCCGACGAGGGCAAAGGTAATCGCGCGCGCGAGCACGCCACGAGGCTACGGGGGAATCTCGCACGCGTTTGTGACGTCTTCGGAACCTGTTAGCGGACGCGCGCGACGAGCACGTCTTCGAAGAACTCCCCGGCGCGCCGGCCGGTGCGACGGTTTACGTGCCGCCGCAGGCGCTGCTCGAGTACAAGACCCGCTCGCTCGAGGATCTCTGGATACAGGTCGCGGCGGTCATTCACCACGATGAGGACCGGCGCGCCGCGACGAAGTGAACGCTTGCAGGTTCCGAGCGCCTCGACGACCCCCTCGGTGTAAGCCGCGAGCGCAGCGCGCGAGGTCCCGGCGGCAGCAGCACCTACTTCGAGGTCTCGCCGGTCGTCGAGCCCGAGCAGCTCGTAGGCGTAGCGATGTTGCTCGTGGTAGTCGATCAGCCCCGGATACGGAGGCGAGGTCAGCACGCCGTCGTAGCGGCGCGAGAGGCGCTCCTCGCGTACGTCGCCGTGGACAACCGTCGCAGCTCGCCCGCGAGCCCGGACGCGCGCGAACTCCTTCAGCCGTGCGAGCGTGTCGAGCGTGTAGCGACGGAGGAACTGCGACGCCGTCTCGACGGGGCGGCACTCGCGGCGGTGCTTGTGACACCAGTACGGCTCGAGTTGCGGCTCACGTGGGAAGTCGAGATCGAAATGAGTCGTCCTGCGTGCGGAGCGGGCCGCGCGAGCAAGCACCACGCGGAGGACGTCGGCGTGCTCGTAGTTGTCGACCAAGCTGCGAAACCCGAGCAGCTCCCGCGCAGCGCTCGTGCCGTACCAGCGGCGAACGTACGCGGACGGCCGCGCTCCGCTCGGCTCGCCGATCCGTTCGTGCGCGGCGCGCAGCTCCTGTTCGAGCACGAATGGGTTGTAGGCACGAGTCTTGACGTCCATCAGCAGGCAGTTGAAGGCCGCAACGTCCACACCCGTCGCGTCCAGCCCGCTCTCGAGCGCCTGAACGAGCGTCGTCCCGGACCCCGCAAAGGGATCGAGGACGTGCTGGCCCGGGCGGAAGTATCTGGCCAGCAGGGTCTCGACCAGTTGCGGGATGAACTTTCCGAGGTATGGGTGCAGCCGGTGGACGTGCTTCGTCCGTTCACGCTCGGGCAGGTCCCGCTCGGACCAGGAGAGCGCGAGATCGATGTCCGCGTAGAGGACGTCCTGGGTCGGGGCCACCCGCGCCTGTTCGACGCGGGGGTCAGAAAGCCTCGGCGACGCGGTGCAGCCGTCCGTTACGGACGGCCATGACGTCGAAGGAAATCCCTAGCCCGTCTGCCTCTGGATGTCTCGCCAGCCAGGCCTCGGCGGCCAGGTGCAGGCGTCGCTGCTTCTCCTCGTCCACCATCTCCAGTGGATCACCGAACCGCTCCCCAACCTTCTCCTTTACCTCGCAGAAGATGAGCCTTCGCCCTCGACGCACGATGATGTCGAGCTCGTGGCCGCCGGCCCAGGCGTTCTTCGCAAGGATCCGGTAACCGCGCAGGCGGTACCACCAGACCGCACGGCGCTCGGCGCGCAGACCTTGGCGGGGCATCCCTCCAGGCTACGCGCCGAATCGTCGCACGACTGTCACGGATTGCGCACGGCACTCAGCACGCGGAACTTGTTCGTGTCGAGCACCGCAAGCCTCTTTCCGACCGGGCCATAGCGAATGACGAGGCGCCCATCGCCCTGCATGCGCATCCGGACCCTGCCCATGTCGACGCCTACAAAGCGTTGCGGGAGGTCGATGCAGACGGCATAGGCCTTCCGCGTGTCGAGCGAATGCACGAACAGATTCGAGCCGCCGCCGTACATGGTGAAGACCCAGCGCTGATCGCTCGAGCGTGCGCGAGCAAGCGGGATCCCCTGCATGACGCTCTGCCAACGGCGCTTGTCCGTAACCATCTTCTTGAGCAGCCGGCCTGCCGCGAGATCGTAGGCGCGGACTCGATACCTCAATGCGTCCTGCGCAGAAACGTGCTCGATCGCGTACAACGTCTGTCCATCCGGCGAAAGCGCGTCGAAGGAGAAGTCTCCCCGGAGCTTGACCACGTTGCGCAGTTTCAGCGTCGGGACGTCGATGACTGCAAAGGAACTGCTCTTCCGGAACTGCACGTTCCTGGTTTCCCCGAGCACGAGCGTCCGTCCGTCCGCGGTGAGCCCCTCGGTCGTGCCGTCGTAGGCGACCTTCGGGATGCCGAAGCTTCCCGGGACGACCACATAGCGGAGGACGCGACCAGAGCTTCGATTGATTGCCTCCACGACCGTCTGCTCACCGGTCGGAATCGCGACGTAGCGCACCTTCCCGAGCGTCAGCCCCGTCCCACCCTGCGCCACACCGGGGTCGGGCCCGGCGCCCAGCGCGGTCGCAGATCCAGCCGCCGCGCAGAGGAGCGCGAGCGCGGCCACTCCCAGCCCTCGCTTGCTCATGGTTCCTCCCTTGTAGGTCTGCGTGCTCTACACCGCTCGCCTCGGAAAGGATCCCGCGCCTTCCTCAGGTGCCGACAACCCGGAAGCTGCGCCGGTCGATCACCGCCGTCACGCGCCCCTTGATCGTGTGGACCACGAGCCTGCCGTCACGATCGATGCGGGCGCGCAAGGCATAGTGGTTCGAGGGCAGATTCCGCCTGGGCAGGTCGATGCAGACGGCCTGACCCTTGACCGTGTCGAGGGCGTGAACGAACGGATGGTCGTTGGCGCCGTAGACGGTGTACGCCCAGCGGCCGTCCCGAGTGGTAGTCCGCGCGACGGGAACACCCTGCATGACACTCTGCCAACGCCTCCGATCCGTCACCGTCTTCGGCAGGAGGAGCCCGGCGAAACGGTCGTAGACGCGGACGCGATACCTCGACTCCGGGATCGACACGTGCTGGATGAGGTACACCATGCGCCCGTTAGGCGAGAGAGCGTCGAACGCAAAGTCGCCTCGAAGCTGGATCGTCTGTCGCAGCCCGAACCGCCGCACATCGACGACCGCGAACGAGCTGGTCTTTCGGAGTGAAGGGCCACCCGAGACGTCGCCGAGGATGAGGGTGCGGCCGTCGCGTGAAAGACCGTCGGTCGTCCCGTCGTACGCGACCATCGGGATCCCGTAGTTGCCCGGCAAGAACGCATAGTTGAGGACGCGGCCGCCACGCCGTTGGATCACTTCGAGCACCGTGCCGCTCCCGCTCGCAAAAGCGACGTAACGAACGTTGCCGCGCGCAACGCCGTCCTGGCCTTGCAGGACGTACACAGGGCCGCCATCCCCGAGAGCTGCCGCGGACCCGATTGCAGCGCACAGAATCCCCAGCGCGCCGAACGTGAGCACTCGCCTAGCCATGGTTTCCTCCCGTCGTTGCTCTCCGCCGTAGTACGCGGCACGGCGCCGGGAGGTCCCGCTAGGCCGGAAGAGCTGCCAGTTCCTCCTCCGACAGGTAACACAGAGCCTGGAACGAGCGGCGATGGATCCGGGACGGGCCGCGCTCGCGCACCTTCGCGGAATGGGACGGCGTGATGTAGCCGACGTGGGATGAGAAGCCGTAGTGCGGAAAGAGCGCGTCCATCCTGCGCATCAAGCGGTCTCGGGTCACCTTCGCCACGATCGAGGCGGCGGCGATCGCCGCGCTCTTCTCGTCGCCGTCGACGACCGCCTGGTGGGCGGGCGCGGTGGGGCCCAGCCGGAAGCCGTCCACCAGGCATGCCTCCGCCGGCGGCGAGAGCGCCCGCAGGATCTCGCGCATCGCCGCGAGATTGGAGCGATGAAGGCCGTTGCGGTCGATCTCCCCGTGCGGGATCACGCGCACGACGATCTGCTCCGCACATCCGAGCACGGCCCGAAAGAGGGCCTCCCGCCGCTCCGGCGAGCATTGCTTCGAGTCGTTCAATAGCGCCAGCGGCCGGACCCTGTGGTCGCGCAGGCAGCCGTAGTCGAGGAGAACTCCGGCAACTACGAGAGGTCCTGCGAGCGAGCCCCGCCCGGCCTCGTCCGTTCCCGCGACCAGGCGCGCGCCAAGCTTGCGATCGAACCTCAGGAGTCTCTGGCCAGAGCGGGGCGCCACGGCCGCGAGGATAGCGGTCTACTCGGCGGGCTCTACCGCGTCAGCCTCGGGAAGATCGCTCTGAGCGACTTCCGCGTCGGGCCGTGCCTTCGGCGCGCGGGCGCCGTCCTGTCGAAGCTCACGGATCCGGGCCTTCTTGCCCACCTTGCCGCGGAGGTAGTAGAGCTTGGCCCGGTTCACGTCGCCGATCGCCGCCACCTCGATCTTCTCGATCTTTGGTGAATGCAGCGGAAATGTCCGTTCGACGCCGACTCCGAAGGACTGCTTGCGGACGGTGAAGGTCTCGCGCGCGCCGGCGCCCTGACGCTTCAGGACGATGCCCTCGAAGACCTGGATCCGGTGCCGCTGGCCCTCGATCACCTTGAAGTGCACGCGGACGGTGTCCCCCGCCTTGAACCGGGGAATGTCGTCGCGCAACTGGGCGCGCTCGAGTGTCTCGATCACCTTGCTCATAGAAGGGGGCGGCCCCCAGGCCGCCGCGGAATGCTAGCGCAAGTGGATCCGCTTGGATCCGCGCCTGATCTCGACGATCTTGCCTCGGATGCTCCAGCGCGATGGGGCCGTAGATACGCGAGTCGCAGGAATGGGCCCGGTTGTCACCGAGGAGGAGGTAGCGCCGGAGTGGAATCACGGCGCGCGGGTAGCTCACTCGATCTCGGCGCCCCGGTTTGACGTAGGGCTCCGGTATCTCTTCGCCGTTGATGAGGATCATCCCAGCGCGCTCACGCCAGTGCTCGAGCGGGAGTCCGACCACGCGCTTGATGAAGAGCCCGCCGGCGCCGCAACGCTGCCCGGCCGCAGCCGGAGCCTGGAAAACCACGATGTCGCCGCGCACGGGTCTCGAGTCTCCATAAGGGACGGCGTAGACGAGGTCGCGCTCCTTTGCCAGGCAGCCCGTTCCCGGTTGCGCACAGTGCAGCGTCGGCTCCATCGAGGAGGAGGGCACCCGGTAGACGTGCCCTGCTCGGTTTCCGCAGCCGACAACGAGGAGAAGTGCCGCAAGCGGCGCGGCCCGACGCTTCAGTGGAACGAGATGCGGGTCGGCGGCCAGTACGTCGCAAACACCGGGCCGACGAGGTTCTTCCGCGGCACCAGCCCCCAGCGCCGTGAGTCGCAGGAGGAACTGCGGTTGTCGCCCATCATCAGGTAGTAGCCCTTGGGGATGCGAGTCATCGTGCCGCGCGGCGGGATGTCGGCGAGGCTCAGCGTCTGGCTGTCTCTGCGGTTGGGCCGGATGTAGGGCTCATTCAGCTTCCTGCCGTTGATGTAGACGAAGCCTTCCCGCTCCGCCCAGACGTCGCCGGGCAGTCCGATCAGCCGCTTGACGAAGGTCCCTTCCGACCCGCACTCCTGCCTTGCCAGCTTGGGCGTCTTGAAGACCACGATCTCGCCCCGCTCGGGATCGCGGAAGTGGTAGATGAACCGGTTCGCCAGCACGCGGTCGGAGGCGCTCGCCTCGCAGCCCTGGGCCGGACGCGCGCAGTGGAGGGTCGGCTCCATCGACGAGGACGGGATTCGATAGGGATTCACGACCCATGCCTTGATCGCCAGGACGATCGCGACCGCGCCGGCGATCGTGACCACCCAGTCGATCGCGACGCGCCACCCGTGCGGGAGGTTCGGGAAGAGGCGGTCGACCGGGTTGCGGGACTTCGGCTTCGGCTCACCTGGCGGTCCCGCCCCGTCGCGCTCCACGTCGTAGCGGGCGCGTTGCTCGGGATCACGAAGGACCTCATAGGCGTCACGCAGCTCGCGCCAGGCGCCGTCCTGGTACCCGCGCTCGAGCGCGGCGCGCCGGTAGGCCGCCTCGAGCTCTTGGGGGGAAGCGTCCGTACGCACGCCGAGGACGGCGTAATGGTCGCTCACAAGAGACTCCGGCCGCGACTCTGTTCGCGGCGCCATGCGTCGATCTTTCCGTGGTCGCCGGACAGGAGCACGTCGGGCACGCGCCAGCCTCGGAATTCGGGCGGTCGCGTGTAGTGGGGATACTCGAGGCCGCCTTCGAGCTCAGCCGAGAAGCTTTCGAAGGCTCCTGACTCCTCACGGATCGCGCCCGGCAAGCGCCGTGCGATCGCGTCGACGAGCACCATCGCCGGCAGGTCGCCGTTCGAGAGGACATAGGGCCCGATCGAGATCGCGTCCGACGCGAGGTGTGTCACGACACGCTCGTCGAAGCCTTCGAAACGTGCGGACAGCAACGTCAGGCGCTCCTCGCCTGCGAGCTCCTCCACCACGTCCTGCGTCAGCTGCCGTCCCTGCGGCGTCAGGGCGACGACGCGGTGATCTGGAACGCCGGCGTAGACCGCGTCGAGCGCGGCCGCCACGACGTCCACGCGAAGCACCATTCCCGCGCCGCCTCCGTACGGCTCATCGTCGATCTGCCCAGCTCGTAGCGGCGTCGTGTCGCGATAGGAGAAGAGGCGCAGGTCGAGCTCGGTACCGAGGACCGTGGCAACAGGGCGCTGCTCGGTGAGCCACGCGAAGGCATGCGGAACGAGAGTGAAGACGTCGAGCTGCAAGGGACGAGGCGACTCAGGTTACCCAGCGCCCGACAAACCGGCCGGGAAGTGCGCGACCATCTCCGGCATGCCGTCGCTCAGGGGCCGGCGGCAAATCCCGGTGCGACGACGATTCGGCCGCCCGCCAGGTCGACCTCCCGAACGCAGTCCTCGACCATCGGGAGTGCCAAGCCGGAGTCGAGCTCGAGCACGTCATTCGCCACTCCCGGTGCGACATCCATGACCCTGCCGAGCGTACCGCCCCCCTCTTCCTCGACGCGCAGGCCGACCAGCTGGAAGACGTAGTACTCGTCTTCAGCCGCGGGAGCAAGGGAGTCGCGCGGCACCTCGAGCGTCTCACCTCGGGCCACGCGCCGGTCGAGGCGGATCACCGGCCGGCCGCGTGCCTGCTTCGCGGCGACGACCTTCGCCGGCTCCCCCGCGACAAGCAGCTCGGCGCCGACCTGGAAGCGTTCGGCGGCCTCGCTGGCGTTCTCGACCACGAACGAGCCGTCGAGGCCGTGCGACTTTCCAACGCGGCCGACAACGACAGTCTCAGACGCGGTCACGGGAGAACTTCTCGAAAAACTCCGTCGCCTCCTCGGGCGTCGCCGACGGCCACTCCCCGGGCCAACCGCTACCGGCGATGTCGCCGGGCTCGTACTCCGTGCGCTGGAACGCGACCTCTGGGCCGAGCAGCGTCCAGTAGGCGCCGGGTTCGTGCTCGTAGGGCATCCCGACGCTGCCCGAGTTGACGAGCCGGACGTCGTCGACACGCCGGTCGAACTGTGTATGCGTGTGTCCGCAGACGACGACCTGCTCCTCCACTCCGGCGAGCGGCTCGCGCCAGCGGTCATCCGGACTGATGCGTGTCAGCAGCTCTTCGTCGTCTCGCGGCGTCGCGTGGCAGAAGAGGACGCCGCCGAGGCCGTCCACCTCGACCGACTCGACGAGAGGGAGCGCCCCGAGAAAGGACAGCTGCTCCTTCGACAGTCGTTCACGCACGAACTCCATCACCTCGGGCGGCGGCCCACCCACACGCCCGGGCTTCGGCGCCTCGGTCAGCTCGCGGTCGGCGTTGCCGCGGATGAAGCGCACGCGCTCGCCAAGACCGCGAAGGCGTTCAAGCGTCCCGGACGGCCACGGGCCCGCCGCGACGTCGCCTCCGACGAGAATCAGGTCGGCGTCCACTTCGGCGAGAACCGCTTCTAGCGCGGGCAGATTCCCGTGGACGTCGTAAAGCGCGGCGACGCGCACCTAAGGCGCCGTCTTGCGGCGCCGCATAGAGGCCGTGCGGGCTTCGCCCGCGCGGCCGTCCGATGCACAATCTTGGTTACGTGCCATCGAGAATCATCGGCTGCGGGGCCTAATCGACGATTTCGAGCTGCACGCGCCGCCGCTCGCGCGCGCTGCCCGCGCGCACGACCGTGCGCAACGCGCGCGCGATGCGTCCTTGCCGGCCGATCACCTTCCCGAGGTCGTCCTGTGCGACGTGGAGGCGGAGGACGAGCGTGTCGCCGTCTTCCTCAACCTGCTCGACGCGGACGGCGTCCGGCTGGTCCACGAGTTGGCGCGCCAAGTATTCGAGCAGCTCGGCCATCACTTCGACAGGTTTCTGACCTTCAGCAGCCTCCGAACGGCTTCCGACGGCTGGGCGCCCTTCCCAAGCCAGTCCTTCACCCTGTCCTCGTCGAATTCGATCAGCGACGGATCGTGCTGCGGGTTGTACCGCCCCACGATCTCGAGGAACTTGCCGTCGCGCGGCGAGCGCGAATCGGCCACGACGACGCGGTAGACCGGATTCTTCTTCGATCCGACGCGCGTCAATCTCATGCGTACTGCCATCTCACCTCCGTGTCTTGCTTCGTTTCTTCCGCTTGTTGGATTTTGTCGCCTTGCGGCGTGTCGGCCCGGCCGCCTCTGCCGGCGCCTCGCCGGTGAGCGCGCCGAGATCCGGCATCTTGCCCTTGCTCATCCCCTTCATCAGCTTCTCCATCTGTTTGCGCGCATCCATGAGCCGGTTGACCTCCTCGACGGTTGTGCCCGAGCCGTTGGCGATTCGAAGGCGCCGCGATCCGTCGATGACCTTCGGCAAGGCGCGCTCCTGCGAAGTCATCGAGAGGATGATCGCCTCGACGCGGCCGAACTGCTTCTCGTCGACCTGGTCGAGACCTTCCATTTGCTTGCCGAGGCCCGGGATCAGCTTCAGCAGGCCCTGGATCGACCCCATGCGGCGGAGCATCCCGTACGTCCTCAGAAAGTCGTCAAAGCTGAACTGGCCCTTGAGCATGCGGGCTTCGAGCTCCTTCTGCTCGTCCGCCTCGACCGCCTGCTCGGCGCGCTCGATCAGCGTCAGCACGTCCCCCATGCCGAGGATGCGGGAGGCCATCCGGTCGGGATGGAAGTACTCGAGCTGGTCGAGCTTCTCGCCGACGGAGATGAGCTTGATCGGACGGCCGGTGACCGCCTTCACGGACAGCGCCGCGCCGCCGCGCGCGTCGCCGTCGAGCTTCGTCATCAGCACGCCGTCGAAGGCGACGCGCTCCTGGAATGCGAGCGCGACGTTGACGGCTTCCTGGCCGGTCATCGCGTCGAGCACGAGCAGCACGTTCGCTGGTTTCGCCTCGTCCCGGACGCGCTCGAGCTCGTCCATCAGCTCCTCGTCGACGTGCAGCCGCCCCGCCGTATCGAGGATGATCGTGTCGGCACCGTCCGCGGTGAGCTGCGCGATGCCGTTGCGGACGACGGACACCGGATCCGACCCGTCCTCGCGGTAGACAGGAACCTGGATCTGGCGGCCCAGCTGCTCGAGCTGGTCGATCGCCGCCGGCCGCTGGAGGTCGGCCGCGACCAGTCCGGGCGCGCGACCCTCCTTGCGCAGTAGCAGCGAGAGCTTCGCGGCCGCAGTCGTCTTACCCGATCCCTGGAGGCCGGTGAGGAGGATCACTGTCGGCGGGCGGCCCGTGAAGGCGAGCCTCGAGCTGCCCGCCCCCATCAACGCCGTCAACTCCTCGTGCACGGCCTTCACGACCTGCTGCCCCGACGTCAGGCTCTTCAGCACCTCTTGTCCGACGGCTCGCTCGCGCACCTGCGCGACGAACTGCTTGACGACCTCGAAGTTGACATCCGCCTCGAGCAGCGCGAGCCGGATCTCGCGCATCGCACGCGAGATGGCTTCCTCGTCGAGCTTGCCGCGGCC
>Ga0137373_10007770_pt1 | contig 11379 bp, 9 predicted proteins | sample SagtaG_5_FD_104912 | JGI IMG/M metagenome (GOLD analysis project Ga0137373, IMG submission 104912) | Vadose zone soil microbial communities from Sagehorn Ranch, Mendocino, California, USA - Sage1_R_80_16 metaG | ecosystem: Environmental > Terrestrial > Soil > Vadose zone | place: USA: California...
ATTCTGACCCCCATCTCCTCGATCCGCTTGACCTCCTTCATCAGCTCGGCGCGCGGCATGCGATACGCGGGAATGCCGAAATGCATCATTCCGCCGGGGAGCGGACCGGCCTCGCGGATCTCGACCTTGTGCCCTAGTCGCGCGAGATGGTAGGCCGCCGAGAGGCCGCTTGGCCCGGCGCCCACGACGAGGACGCGCTTGCCGGAAGGCGGCGCCTCGATTGGGAGCCGCCAGCCTTCCTCTCCGGCCCGGTCGCCGAGAAACCGCTCGATGGCGTGGATGCTGACGGCGCTGTCGAGTTCCTTGCGATTGCAGTGATCCTCGCACGGGTGGTAGCAGACGCGGCCGTGGACAGCGGGCAGGGGATTGTCTTTCACCAGCGCCAGCCACGCCTCGCGGTAGCGGCCCTCCCGCGCATGGGCGAGCCAGGCCTGAATGTTCTCGCCGGCAGGGCAGGCATTGTTGCAGGGGGGCAGGAGGTCGACATAGATCGGCCGCTCCGTGCGCACCGGGCCGATTCCCTTCACCCGGGTTAGATCGACAAGCGGCGTCAGGTCGGCAGGGCGGGTGCGCACGTAAACAGTCTCCGATAAAATATCGTCATCGCGGCAACACTTCGGTCGCCACAGTGGCCCCCACCAAGTCTTTTAACCCGCATTCCCCCGCCTAGCAAAGCTTGCCCCTCCGGGATGTCCCTTAAGGGATAATAGTCGCGCTTCCACCTGCCCGCGCGGGGTATTCCGGGCGCCATCTTCTCGGTGCCCATGCTGGCGATTACTAAGATCATCTGCGACCGTGTTCGGCCGCTGGCTTCATTTGGCCACTTTCTTGAGGGGTGAAACCCAGGAGGTTGTGGCCTTTGCCGCGAACCCGGACGCGGATGTGCCGCATGCGGCAATGACGGTGACTTGATGGCAGCCGATTTCGTTCAATCCTTGATGAAACGCGCGCACGCGGATTAGGTCAGTCGCGCCTCACCTACAAAATCTTGAGCAACAGAACGCTGAATTGCGCGAGCGACTCGCGCGCGAGGCGCGGCACCGTCTCGATCAGCAGGTTGCGGCGGCGATTCCAAACTACCAGGAGATCGACCGCGATCCTTACTGGCACCGATTTTTACTGGGGGTCGATCCTTATACTGGACGTGTTCGGCAGGCGTTGCTGAACGAGGCGGTCGCAAGCGGTAACGCCAATAGAGTGATCGCGTTCTTTCGCGGTTTTTTGCAAGAGGAACGCGCCGGCGGTACCCAAGCTTCTGGACGGGCCAGGTCGACGCCGTCCAAGAAGCCAATCTACACTCGCACTCAGATCGATCAGCTCTATGCTGCGCATCGTCGTGGTGCGTATACGGGTCGTGAGGCTGAGTGGGCTCGACAAGAGGCCGATATTTTTGCGGCTATCCGAGAAGGGCGCGTCACGGGTGGGCCCTGCCGCCGATCACGCGCGATGATCATGACGGTGCCGGTGCCAGCCTCGACGCGCCGCATGAGAGGGCTTTCCTCACAGCATCAGGAAAGTCGGTTTTTTTAAAAGCATTCTGCGCCGGCATGAGCCCGAGCCACACCAACAAAGGCGGCGCGCGCTACCGACAGGCGGTGCTGCGGAACAAGCCGCAAACGATCCAACCGGCTGGATCGATCGAGCGCGTGCCCGCCGCCGAGGTCGAGGCGCTCGTCATGACCGCGTTGCGCAACCACCTGCAGGCGAGCGGCACCGACCCGCAGACCATTCCCGAGAACGAGCAGGAGGTGGTCGAGCGCCGGTGGCGCGGCGCTGCCGGCTGCACGGTTCGTCCGCACTCCTGAGCAGTCGCATTTTCGACGATCGCGGCAACCGCTTGGGCCGCAAGCCTTGCCTACACGGCCTTCTTTGGGGCGACTATGGGTACGACGACGAGCGGAAATGCTGGTGGGCGAGCAACGGCCGCGACCGGCAGTATCATTTCGTGGTTGAGGAAATTGCAACCGCCGACATCGCGGCGTGAGCCCTGCGCTGGGCACCACCTGCCTCCATGGTAGGACGTACAAGCTTTCTCGCCCGCTCCTGAGAGTCTTCAGCCGGGGGGCGCGGTCCTCATTTTCTCGGCTTTTCTTTTGCTGGCTTCCGAAGGCGAACGCCGGGGCCCCCGCCATTTTCGTCGATGAATTCGACGCCGGCGTTCTCGAAAGCACGCCTAATGACATCAAGGGTGGCGCGGCGCGGTTGGGTCGATCCCGCCTCAAACTGATGGACCGTCACCTGGCTTACACCCGCGGTCGTTGCGAGATCCTGTTGGCTCCATTCGAGAAGACCCCGCGCTGCCCTGCACTGTGAGGGAGTAATCACGGGTGACACAACTTTGACGTGAATAAAACGGGTGCTTGACGCAGCCAGGTTGATAAAATATAAACTTGTTTATATTTAAATAAGAACAGGAGTGGCCACATGCAACCAAACCACATGTCAAGGCGGAACGGCTTCATCGGCGGCTACGACGCCCGGACCATCATGGGCAACGACGAGGCCGCCCTGCAGCGCCTCTGGCGGGAGAAGCGAGGCGAGACGGAACCGGAAGACCTGTCGGGCAATCTGCTCGTCCAGCTCGGGCTCGCGACCGAACACCTGAACCGGCAGTGGTACGAGCGCACGACGGGGCAGGTCGTCAAAGATGCCGAAAGCTGGATCCGCCACCCGGTAATCCGCTGGATGGCTGCCACGTTGGACGGGATTGTCGAAGGCACCGGCGCAGTGTTCGAAGCGAAATTCATGCTGCCGTGGTCGTTCTCGGAGGAGGCAGCGGCGGAGAAGCACATGGCCCAGCTCCAGCACAACATGTGGGTCACCAATGCCACCGCCGCAGTGCTGTCGATTATCACCGGCGGCGGCAAGTGGGTCGAGATCAAGATACCAGCCGATTCGCTCTATCAGCACCTCCTTTTGACGGCGGAAAAGAAATTCTGGCGCTGCGTCGAGAGCGGCGAGCGCCCTCGCCTCTTCGGCGTCGAGCCACCGCGAGCTCGCATTGAGGCAGTGCGGATCGTCGATATGAGTGCGTCAAATGCATGGGCCGAATTCTCCAGTGTGTTTCGGCGCACACGCGAGGGCCACCTCGAGCATGAGAATGCCAAGACGGAGCTTAAGGCCCTTATGCCCGAGGACGCCAAAGAAGCGATCGGCCATGGCATCCGAGCCAAACGATCCAAATCCGGTGCGGTGAGCTTTGATGTCTTGAGCGTAGAGGGCAGCCATGCACTGCTGCAGTGAATCCATCGGCACCATCGCGGCAGCGCTTGCCAAGGCGCAAGCGGAACTGACCAATCCAGAGAAGTCGCTTGTTGCCACAATCCGATCCCCCTTCCCCCGTGAAGGAGACCGCACCTTCCGCTACGCCCCGTTGTCGAGTGGTCTGGACATTGTCCGCAAGGGCCTTGGCCGGCATGAGATTGCGACAATCCAGACCACCGCGATCGACAAAGATGCCGGGCTTCTTCGCCTCACAACTGTCCTTGCTCATTCGTCCGGCGAATGGATCTCCTCGGAATGGCCGGTCTGTCCGATCGCCGATATAGCCTCGGCGCAGCGAATGGGAGCGGCACTCACTTATGCCCGGCGCTATGCGCTGTTCACGCTTGTCGGCATTGCTGGGGAAGATGATCTTGACGCGCCGGACCTCGATGCACCATCCAAAACCGAAGTTGTGGAGCCGCCCCGATCCGATCATCGCAGCCAATCAACCGGCGATACAGCAGTTGCGGCACGGGCTCGCGCAAAGCTCGCTGCGCGTTCGGGGGGACCCGTTCTCAGGTCCGATCAATCGGCAATTCTTCGGGAACGCTTACTCGGTCAACTGGTCGCCATCAATTCAACCGATGAGGCGGCCTTCTGGGCGCGTCAGAATCTTTCCGCCAAGAACACGCTAACATCGGATGATGCTCGAATTGTCGAAGAGCAATTTCAAACGAGACTCTCGACCATCGGCGACGGCGAGGGTCCTAGCGAACCATCCAATGCTGTCTCCGTCCCAAATGTGATGCCCGCCGGTCGGCCTGATGCGGGCAATGGCCAGAAGGCTTCGAAAGTGTCCGGTAAGCCGCCTCGCAATGGCGCGGTCCGCGCCTTGGCCAAAACAGTTCGCCTGCGCGATAAGGAGCACCGGAAGTTCGTGTCCCAGCAGGCGTGCCTAGTATGCGGCCGGACGCCGTCGGATCCGCATCACCTCACGTTTATGCAACCTCGTGCACTCGGACACAGAGTCAGCGATGAGTTCACCGTCCCGGTGTGTCGGGTCCACCACCGCGAGCTTCATCGCCAGGGTGACGAGGCCGCGTGGTGGTGCAAGAACCACATTGATCCTCTTCCAGTCGCGCTCAGGCTCTGGCAACACACGCGGGTCAATGGCACGGCCACCCCGATCAGTGGAGGCCTCGAGCTTGGATCTGCAACCGCGACGGAAGCGTCCCAGCAAGGGCCAGCCACCACGACCCTTGATCCAGGCATCGATGAGGGGAGTTCCGCCTGCAAAACTGTCGATGGCTGCACAAGCCAATGACCTCGTTTTCGACAGGTCGAGGCCAATCAAGGCAACAGCAGCACCGGTCCGAACACCGAAGCTGGCAAGCGGCGGTCCGGCGAAATGCGGTTCGGCACGGATTGACCGCCGAAACCGTCGTTGTCGCTCTGGAAGACATCAAAGACCCTCAAGCTTCGAAGCCGGCTGTCATCGCGGATTACGACGCCCGAAGTCGTAGAGCGCTAGCTGGTGCTCTGGCTTGCATCGATGGATGGTCATTAACCGCCGGCACAATGCCGGCGACGAGCCAACTCGACAGGTCCCGATCGCGCTCGCTTGTCGTTGACTGCGCGAACTCCAGGCGTCAACTCGGCTGCCAGATGGATCGCTTGTTTCTCTGCCCGAGAGCGGACGGCCCCCCATAGCTCAACTGTTCCGTCGTGAACGATCACATTGAGCCGAGAGGTTCTCGCCCACGGCTCCGTGCGCAAACGCGACAGCAGTTCCTCGCGAATCATCCGGTCGCTGGTCGCGGCAGCTGCTTTGATCTCCTTGCGCGCGCTAGCCAGCGCTTGAACCAGATTGGCACGGCTGACGATCCCAACCAACTTTCCGTTGCTCACGATAGGGACCCGCTTGATGCCATTTTTTTCGAGCAACGCAGCGATATGGCGCAGCGGCGTGTCGGGAGTTGCAACGATGACGTCGCGTGTCATGACGTCGGCAACCCTGCACGCATGCGACTTTACGAATTCGGCCGCGAGCGGCTGAGCTCCGATCAGCAGTGCGAGCCACCGGGACCGGCGCCGCTCGGTATCCGTTTCGGTGCGCCGTATCAAATCGCCCTCACTGACGATCCCGACCAAGGCTCCGCCGTTTGACACGACGGGCACGGCACTGATCCGATGCTCCAGCAGCGTTTCGGCCACATCCTGCACCGAGCACTCCGGGCCCACAGTGACGACTGTGGTGACCATGACATCAGTGGCTTTCACGTCGGCCAATCCTGTCGCTTTTCAGCGACTGACCCTCTCTGATAGAGCCCCCGAAGAACACATCCTGTGCATCCTCGCAGGCCCCCCATCTCAGCAGAGCGGCATACGCCGACATTGACCTGAATCAAATTCGGATTCGTGCTCCAAAATAGATGACGGACTCCATCCCGCACAGGAAAATGCCCTGCAAGGGTGCTGGCCCCGGAGCGATCCTGCTCTGCCGAAAGTCAGCCGCTCGGAAGGGAGAATCCTTTGCCCCTCGAACAAGCTCCTTTGCAGGGTGAGCCAATTATCTCTTGTATTTCTGGCCGGTCGACGTGAGCTTGCCGCCGCCTCCGGGACTCACGTGGCATCGGCCGCACGGAAACTTCGTCTGCGCGGCCAATTGCGGAGTGGCCTCGGCCGCCCGTGGGGGGGCCATTGTCAGCGCCGCAGCCGCGACCACGATCGCTGCGAGAGCGGCCATGGCCCCAGCTGCAACGGTCAACGTCATCGATTCGAAAGTGCTCCAATTTCGGGGGAGTCGCATTCCCATCTCCTCATCGTCGCGAGACTACGGAGAAGGCTCTGAGCGTCATTCGCTCCCGATCCCATTTTCACCGACGTCCTGATCTGCAGAGTGCGTGGCAGAGACAGGCTCCGTCGAAGCATGGGATCAGTGGGCCTCGGTCACATACGTGGACGCGATACAGGTCCCGGTCCTGATCGTTTCATTGAGAAGCGATGCCGGGTTATCAGGGCGATGTTTTCTTGCGATTCCGCCCAATTATCGTTTGTTTTGTGAGTATTAGGCTATTTGGGATGCACCAGTATTGTCAATGGTGCCGCACGGTCCTCTCCCCGACGGGGCTTGCTTTCTAATCCGGCAGAGCGTGGCCCAGCCTTGAATGCATAAAGAATCGCATCGCCTCTCAGAACAGCTTCTCCCTGGGGCGACCATCGCTAAGTGTTGTTTGCCTGCTACACCTGAAGACGACGAACTGTTGCCGACTTGCCACGCGGCGGCAAGAAACGTCAGGCGTCCTGCGAATCCGTGTTCGAATCGTGTGCCGTACCGTTGACGAAAAAGTAACACCGGCCTAACGTCGGTCGCGTATATAAGCAACAAATCGCATAACTGGGCGGCTCCTTCTAAGAACAACATCGCCCTGACACCGCGACACGAATCGGACGACGCTGTTCGAGCGTCGCGGGGATGTCTGTTGCATCCAGTTGTGGTCAGGGGCGACTTTCGATGCAAATAGCCAGGACTCTCGCTGATTCACCCGAGCCAGGGCGACGAAGCCACGGCAGCTTCGAGTCCGAAAACAAGTTGCTCGGGCTGATCGCCGGCGGGGTCATCGGGACAATGGTTTTCGCTCAACCGCTCGGCGCGGAAGAGCTTGTATTGCACGGCAAGTATTATTCGAGCGAAACCTATTTGGAGCTGATGAGCTACGTGCAGCAACTCGGGGACGAACAGGTCAGCATCGGCAGCCCGCACGAGTCGCCGCACAACTTTACCCCGATCGATCACGACACCTATTCTGCGCTGCGCAACTTCGTCCAGCAGGGCGCGGCCGGGGAATTAGCCTCTGCTAGCGAGAGCGGCCCAGGATACCACTCATCACCTGCAGACGAGGCCTACTTGGCGCTCCGCGAGTTCGCGCGCGAGATCGGGGGGGATGAGTCTGCGCCGGAGCAAAGCAAGCAGCTTCTGCTGGCGCAAGCCGAGCAGCCGAAGGCGGCTAAGCCAGCAAAGCCCAAGGCGGCCAAGCCGGCGAAGGCAATAAACCCCGAAGACGCGACCTATGTCGGGTCGCAGGTCTGCACAGGCTGCCATGCGAACCAAAGTACTCGCTTCGGCCAGACCGTCATGGGCAAGATCTTCCTGAAGAATCCCCGCAACGCCCAGGAGAAAGCCGGGTGCGAGACCTGTCATGGTCCAGGCTCGGCGCATGTCGCCGCCGGCGGCGGCCGCGGGGTCGGCGGAATCATCTCCTTCCGGGCGGACGATCCGAGCCGTACGCCGGAGGAGAACAACGCGATCTGCCTTTCATGCCACGAAAAGGGAAGGCGCACGCTGTGGCGCGGGAGCACGCATGAGACGCGCGGGCTCGCCTGCACCAATTGCCACACGATCATGACGAACGTGACGCCCAAGTTCCAATTGGCCAAGCTGACAGAGTCGGACACCTGCTTCCAGTGTCACAAGAATAAGCGAGCGGAAATCTGGCGGTCGTCGCACATGCCGATTCGCGAAGGCAAGATGACGTGCTCGAGCTGCCACAATCCGCATGGGACCTACGGAGAAGCTCTTCTGAACGAGGCCACCGTCAACGACAATTGCTACAGATGCCATGCGGAGAAGCGCGGCCCGTTCCTGTGGGAACATCCCCCGGTACGCGAGAACTGCCTGAACTGTCACGATCCGCACGGCTCGATCAACGATTTCCTGCTGAAGATCTCGCGGCCGCGTCTCTGCCAGCAGTGTCACGCCAATCTCACCGGGCACCCAGGCAATCCGCGAAATCCCGCGTCGGTCTACGCGTTCAATCGCGAGTGCCAGAACTGCCACTCAACGCATCATGGTTCGAACAGCCCCTCGGGATCCCGGTTCCACCGCTGAGGGCCAGCATCGAGCGAGGCGCAAACACGACGACAACAGCTGGGTCGAGTTGAGAGTACGAGAAACAGCAAAGCCACGGAGTCACGGGGCGACATCGAGCAAGGGGGATACGCGAGCTAAAACCGTCGGGGGGCGGACATGCGAGATCGTAGCGAGGTTCTTAAAAAGCGAAGGTCAATTCTGCTGCTTGGCACTATCCTGGTTGCGGCGGTTCCATTTTCCGGGGCCTTCGCGGCGGAGAAGCCGGTGGCGGCTGCGGCGGTGCCGGAATGGCCGCAGTGGTATTTCTACGGCGGTTTGGAGACGGGCGATCGCTTCTTCGGCGACCGGCCAGGGAGCGGGTTCGGCAAGGCGCCGCCGCCGGCCAACTGGCTCACGCCGGTAACGGCGCAGAGCCGTGCCAAGTTCGAGGAATACGGCCAGGTCCTGCCCGGCGCGTTCCTCGATTGGATCAATCTGCAGGCCGGCACCACCGACGGCCGCTATGCCTACGACTTCTGGGGGCGGAGCGTCGGAATCAATAACCAGAGCTACACGTTGGACGCGTCTGAGCTCGGGCGGCACTATTTGTCGCTCGGCTGGGACCAAACGCCCCACCTCATCAGCACCAGCGCGAAGAGCATCTTCGGTGGTACTTGGACCGCTTTGACCGTTCCCAATTCGGTCAAGGGAGCGCTGCAAGACCAATTGCCTAATGCGAATGCGAACTCGGTGGCCGGCGCAACCGCTCGTACCAACATCGAGAACATCATCAACAACAATCTCGGCCCTCTTGAACTGAGCACGCAGCGAGACAAGGCAACAGCAGCCTACCGCTATACGCCTACTCCGGACTGGGACTTCGGCGTAGACTATAGCCATGAGCATCGGACCGGCCTGCGGCCGACCGGCGTGTCATGGGGCTACACCAATGCTGCCGTTATCAGCAGCAATCGGCCGACCAACATCATCGAGATTCCCCAGCCGCTCAACGACACGACGCAGAACGTTGATGCCAAAGGGGAGTACGTGGGCACCACATTTTGGGGCACGCGGTGGACGACAAACCTGAAATATAGCGGATCCCTCTACAACAACGATGTCAAAGAGATCGACATCGAAAATCCCTTCTGCCTCACCTGCAGTCTGTTCACGGGCGTCAATCGCGGGCCGAACGCCCTGCGTTGGACGCCCCTGCCGAGCAACAATGTCAATGGCATCACCTCGAGCACCGCGGTGGATCTGCCGTTCTGGACAAGCCGCTTTGTCAACACGTTTCAGTACAACGCGATGCGGCAGGACGATGCATTCGTGAACACCGGAACCAACGGACTCGTGATGCCGCCGGTCACGCTCGGCGGCGTCCCGGTGGGAAGCTTGGACGGCAAGGTCGATACCTTCCTATGGAACGGCGTCTATACCGGGCGGCCGACGAAGGACCTGCAGCTGACGATCCGCGGGCGTCACTATGATATCGACAACCGCACGCCGTCCTTGCACATCGACAACTGGATCTGGGGCGATAGCGGCTGTGCTGGCGGTACCCCCTCCATCACCGGCGTATGCGCGCCCAATGCCGCCTCCGCCCGCAATTCCCTGCCCATTTCCTACACCAAGGACAATGCCAGCGGCGAGGCGACCTGGCGCCCGCACGGGGCGAGCGGGTGGGCAGGCGTCGGCGGCGGAGTTTACTGGGAGCGCTACGATCGCCATTTGCGTGACGTCAATGTCACGAACGAGTACTCCGGCAAGACATGGGTCGATCTCGACCCGATCGAGTACGTGCATGCGCGCGTGAGCTACCTCTACGGACAGCGTCGCTACGATCAGTACAACGCCGAGGAATTTGTAGAAGTGCCTGGACTGCAGTTTTCCGAGGTCGCATCGAACATGCGAAAGTTCGATATTGCGAACCGCAACCGGCACAAGGCCGAGTTCATGCTGGAATGGACGCCGGGCCGCTTCGTCACCTTCTCGCCCAACGCCGGCCTGCGGTGGGACGATTATCCCGACGACGTCTTCAATCCCCTCGGCCTGCGCTGGGACCACAGCTGGAACGCCGGCATGGAAATCGCCGCCATGGTCCAACCGACTCTAAAGCTGATGGTCTCGTACAATTACGAGGATCGCAGGCTCAACGTTGCGGGCGGCAGCGGCGGGGCCAACTTCATCACCGGCGATCTCAACGGCTGCCCCACCAGCGCGGCGCTAAATCCCGAGAATATCATCGGCCCGGCCTGCACCTGGCGCAGCGACATCAACCAGCGCTACCACACATTCATGGCTGCCGCCGATTGGAAGGTCATTCCGAGCCGGTTCGACCTTAGGCTCGAATACCTGTACGCCCGCGGGAGCGAGGCAAATACGACCACTCCCTGCTCTGCGCCGCTTATCGTCGCCGGGGCCGCCTTTGGAACCAACTGCGCCGGTCTGAACACGACCGGAAGCAACCCCCCCGGGGTGACCCTGGTCGATCCTGCGCTCGTCAACGGCGGGCAGTTCCCGACCGAGACCAACACCTTCCAGCGATTCAACGTGATCGGCAGGTATTACGTCGATCCGACCGTCGTGCAGCAGATGGGCTTTAAGGGCGACGTCACCATCAAGGTCCGCTACACGTGGGAGAAGAACGAGAACTCGAACTGGGCCATCGACAATCTGACGCCCTACGTCCCAACAGCGGACACCACGGAGCTCACCGGCGCCAACCGCTCACTGTTCCTGGCGGCGTTTAATCCGAACTACACGGCGCAAATCGTCGCTGTGTCGACTGTGCTCAAATGGTAGGCAATTGGTAAACGAGGAGCCAACGATGATCAAAATCGCTCTCGTGACCGCGTCGATCGCAGTCACTCTTCTCGCCGCTACCGCGAACGCCGCGGAGGTCCGGAAGAAGCCCGCTGCCACTGGTGCCGCTGTTGCTGTTGCTCCAGCGGCCCAAGCCATCCAGGACTGCAGCGCGTTCTATGACGACTACGCTGTCCGCGGTTGGGGCTGGGGTTCGGGACCGGGAACGAGCGTCGGCTTCGGCACGTTCGAAGGCGCTCTTCCCCGCTATCCGCTGAACTCTTTCCCCAACTGGTATGGCGATTGCGTCAACTGGGGCCATTACAGCGCCACTGGAAGCGCCGCCCCATGGTGAACGCCGCACTTTGCTGGGCGTCTTGAGTTGGCAGCCACCTGAGTGGAAGCAGCGATGGTCTGGTCACAAATCTACAATCCTTTGGGCAATGCTTGGCTGTCGACCCTTGTCGCCGCCATCCCCATCGTCGTCCTACTCGGCGCGCTCGGCATTTTCCGTATCAAGG
>Ga0137373_10007778_pt1 | contig 11372 bp, 10 predicted proteins | sample SagtaG_5_FD_104912 | JGI IMG/M metagenome (GOLD analysis project Ga0137373, IMG submission 104912) | Vadose zone soil microbial communities from Sagehorn Ranch, Mendocino, California, USA - Sage1_R_80_16 metaG | ecosystem: Environmental > Terrestrial > Soil > Vadose zone | place: USA...
CGGGAGGTCCTCCACGGTCGTGCTGAAGCTCTTCGAGCGCCCCCCGACCGAGCTGGTCGCACTCCATGTGGCGTTCCGCCGAGCCGGTCTCGCGAGTGGGACCGGTCCGACCGTCGCCCCGATGCTGGCCGAATCGGCGGCGGCCGCGGCCATCGTCACCGCATTCTTCTCCGAGCCACCTTGCCGAGATCTCATCGTGAACGGCGCTGCTGAGCGAGCCGCCCTCCTCGCCGGGACCTGGCTCCAGGTCTTGGCGCGCTCGGGGATCCGAGCGGGCTCCGCCTACGGCAGCGCCGAGGCCCTGCTGGACACTGAGGGCTGGCGAGAACGGCTGTCACGTGCCATCCCCGAGCTCTCCGCTCGTGCCGGGGCCGTCGTTCGCGCGCTGCAGGCCCGGCCGCCGGCGGGGTCGCCCCCCATCCTGGCGCACGGGAGCTATTCGGCGAGCCACGTCTTCGACCTGGGATCCGGGCCCGGCGTGATCGACTGGGACGGGTTCCGTCAGGCCCCGCCCGAGTTCGACGCGGGCCGGTTCCTGGGCGGGCTCTCCAGCCTGGCTGCCGGACGGCGTGGCGTCGAACAATGGGCCGCCCGAACCGCCCATGCCTTCCTCGAGTCCGTCGCCGCGATGCTGGATCCGTGGGCCCTCACCTGGTATCGAAGCGCCGCGCTGTTGCGGCTCGCCTACTACGCCACGATCCGCAGGCCGAAGCGCTGGGAGGAGCGAGCGGAGCGGCTCCTCGCCGAAGCCGCCGACCGGATGGCCGCAGCATCGTGACACGGCCCCGAGCGCCGCGGGAAGACCTCGCCCTCGATCCCGAGGCGGTCCTGCGGCTCGTTTCCGATGCCATCCGCGACCGGACCGGGGCCGCCCCCGCGACGTGTGAGGTCGAGTTGCTCAAGCGAACGGACCGCCGCCTGGTCGTGCTGTATGGCTTCGGGCTGCCCTCGGCCACCATCCCCGTCGTGGGCAAGTGGTACGGGACGGATCGAGCGCCGGTCGTGCCGGACGCGCTGGCCCAGCTCCGAAGCGCGGGGTTCGCCGGAGCGGCACTGGCCGTGCCCGACGTGATCCTCTGCGTCCCGGATGCGGGAGCGCTCTTCACCTCCTGGGAGCAGGGGGTGGTGCTACGGCAACGCTTGCGCGAGGAGCAGGCTTCGGCGACCGGCGCCGGCCGATGGATCGCCGCGTTCCACGGCAGTGGGTTCCGCAGTCCGCGGTCGTGCGGGCCGGACAAGCAGCGGCGAGCGGTGGGTCGATGGATCGAGGCCGCGCCCCAGCTCCGGCACGTCGCCGTTGCCCTGGATGGCGCGCTGGCGAGCCGCTCCGATCCGGAGTTGCCCGTCCACTATGACTACTACCACTCGCAGATCCTGACCGACGAAGCCCGGACCATCGTCCTGGATCTGGACGAGGCCGGCCTTGGCGATCCGGCCTTCGATCTGGCCCACTTCGCGGCCCACCTCCGGCTGCTGGCGCTGCAGTGGTTCGACGACCCACGGGCGTTCGAACCGGCGATCGAGTCCTTCCGAGGAGGCTATGCCGAAGGGGGAGGAACGGCCGCACCGGACCCGGTCATGGACGCATTCGCGTGGTTCAAGCTGGCGCACCAGTGCGTTGCACGGGGCCGCCCAGACCTCGAGTGGCGTTACGCCGTGGCCGAGGCCGACCGCGCGCTGGCCACCGTCTGAAGGACCTGGCGCGCCACGTCTCGCCACGTCCACCCCACCGCGTGGGCCCGCCCGGCAGCGCCAAGCCGTTCGCGCTCGCGAGGATCTTCGGCCAACCGGCGAAGCACACCGGCCAGATCGGCAGCGTCTCCCGCGCGATACCCCACCGCGACCTGGCGCTCGACGAGGGCGCGGAGGTCGCCGGCCAGGGCGACCACCGCGGGGCGGCCACAGGCCATGTACTCGAGCGCCTTCAGGGGTGAGAAGTAGTCGAGGGAGGGGTCCGCTGTCAGGCTCGCCACGCAGGCGTCCGCGAGCGCGAGGTAGCGGGCCACGGCGTCGTGGGGCACCGCGCCGGTGAAGGCGGCTCGGACGCCACTGCGTTCGCACCGTGCGGAGACCGCCGCACGGTCCGGTCCCTCACCCACCAGCAGGAGCGCCCCATCGGCCCCGAGGGCGGCGACGGCCTCGACCACCGTCCCGAGGTCGTGCCACGCCTTGAGGCTCCCGGCGAAGCCCACGACGAAGCGCCCGTCCAGCCCCAGCGACGTCCGCAGCTCGCGGTCCGGGTCGGCAGGGGAGAACACGGCCGGGTCGACGGCGTTCGGCGCCACGAGCACCGGCCTCCCTCGAACCGCCTCCACCCGCCGCCCAAGTGGCGTCGAGGGCACGACGACGATGTCCGCGGCACTCCAGGCCCTTCGCTCGGCCCGCTCGGCTAGGCGCCGAAGCGCGAGCGAACGGAACCGGCGTTCCTCCTCGACGAGCGGTGCGTTGACCTCGAGGACGACCGGGATCCCGGCCCGCCGGGCCGCGGTCGTGGCCTCGGTCCGGAAGAGCGCGTACCGCTCGTAGACGAAGGAAGGCGCCGCCCCGGCGATGGCCGCGTTCACCGTCGCGCGGAACCGCGGTCGGGCCGCGACCTCCCGGAGGTCTCGCCGCAGCGTCCGGTTCGGAACGAACCGGAACGACCCGTCCACAGCGGTGACGGGCAGAGCCGTCGCGTCCTGTGGGGATGCCTCGACCCGGCGGGCCAGCAGCGTCACGTCGCACCCCTCGGCGGCCAGCGCGCGGATCATCTCGCCCACATGGATGGATGCGCCCTTCGTCCCGCCTACGGGCACACCGCGATCCAGGCAGACATACAGCGCGCGGTTCACGCCGACGCCGCCGGGACGACAGCGTTCGCGCCGAAGAGCGCGCGGAGCCGCGCGACGTTCTCCGCGAGGTCGTAGTCGGAGAGCGCCTCCGCGCCGCTCGCCACGAGCCGGCGACGGAGGGCCGGATCGCTCAGGAGGCGATCGAGCGCATCGGCAAGCGCGGCCGGATCCTCCGGGTGGACGAGCAGCCCCGAACGCTCGTCCAAGACCAGCTCGGGGATGCCGCTCACGGGGGTGGTGACCACCGGGACCCCAACCGCCATCGCCTCGACCAGCGCCACCGGCAGGCCGTCCTGGTCGCCCTTCTTGGTCCGGCGGCACGGCAGGGCGAACACGAGCGCGCCGGCCAGCTCCCGCGCCACGCCGTCGCGATCCAGGCTACCGAGCAACTCGATCCGATCAGCCACCCCGGCACGATCCGCGCGCTCCGCAAGACGATCGCGCCGTGGCCCCTCGCCGATCACCCGGCAGCTGAACTCGGTCCCTCGATCGGCCAGCAGGGCGCACGCGTCGATGAGGACATCGACACCCTTCTTGTGGACCAGCCGGCTGACCGACGCGATCGTGGGTGACCCGACGGGCTCGACCTGGCGACGCTCGAACCGGCCAGGCTCGAGGCCATTGCGCACGACGACGACCTTGTGGCGGTCCTCGGGCTCGACCGCGTCCCGAACGTGAGCCTGGGTGTACGCGCTCACCGTCACGACGGCGCGCGCCTCCTTCGCCTTCGCTGCCAGGAACGACGCGGGCACCAGCTGGAAGATGTCCTTGGCATGACCGGTGAACGTGAACGGGATTCCGGTCAGTCGCGCGAGGAGCAGCGCCACGGTGGCGGGACCGTGGGCGAAGTGGGCGTGGATGTGCCCCACGTCCGAAGAGACCCCGCGGCGCGAGAGCCATGCCGCTTCGGCGAAGCGTTCGACCTGGTCGAACTCCCGGGTCCGCCAGGTGAACCGAAGCGCCCACCAGAGCGCGCCCCACGCCCGCCTGCGCCGCCGCAGCAGCACGACGCCCGCCGAGCCGACGAGGGCAAGGACGCGCCGCGGCCCCTCCGGAACGTAGATCGTTCGAGCGGCCAGGACCGAGGCCCGGGGGGAAGGAGGCTCGCCGGGATGCGGCCGCCGCAACGAGCACACGGTCACCTCATCCCCCTGGCGGAGCACCTCCAGGACCTCGTTCTGAACGAACGTCTCCGAGACCTTGGGAAATCTCTTGACCACGTAGACGACGTGCATGGGCGTCAGGCCATAAGGTCGAGGAGAGTTTTGGTGGCGGCTCGGACTCCATCCAGCCGAGGAAGACAGTCGACCGGGTAGGGCGTGTCGAGCGCCTCGGCGATGGCCTGTGCCAGATTCTCGGCGGTGCAGTCGGCGAGCGGAACGGTCCGGGCGAGGCCTCTGTCGGCCAGGATCTTCCCGCGGATCTGCTGCTCGCGGCTCGGATCGCTGCGGGGAACGATGACCGCGGGAAGGTGATAGGAGAGGGCGTCGCAGACGGTGTTGTAGCCTCCCATGGCCACCACCGCGGAGCACCGGGCGAGCTTGCCGCCCATGTCGTCGGCGAATCGGTGGACCCGCCCCCCCATCCGTTTGCCGATGCCGCGCAGCCTCGACACGTCGGGTTCGGTCATCAGCGGACCGGTGAGCGCGGTGCACGAGATCGTGGCCTCGAGCCGGGCCCGCAAGGGGCCCATCGACTCGAGAGCGGACGCAAGCACCGGATATCCATCGGCCCCTCCGCCGCACGTGGCCAGGAGCCGCACGTCACCCCGCGGACGCGACTTGTGAACGGCCTCGGGAGCCCCGAGCAACCCTGTGTAGGCCGGCATGTCGGATGGCAAACCGTAGGCGGTGAAGTCGAACCATTCGCGCTCGCCGTACACGAGCACGAGGTCGTACAGCTCGCGGATGGCAACGTCGGATCCGTCGAGCTCCCACGTTCGCCTCACTGTCTCGGCGTCGTCCAGGATGTCTCGGAACCCGATGACGGAGCGCGCGTCAGGCCGGGCAGCGAGCTCTTCGAGCGTCGGACGGAGCTCCCCCTCGACCCCCAGCGGCAGGAAGTCGGCCACGAACAGGTGCGGGCGGTAGGCCCGGATCGCCTCCAGCACCATCGAGGTTCGCAGCCGCAGCAGGTGCTCCATCTCGATATCCAGAGCGTGCGGCCGCCACCGGCCCGTCGCCTGCTTCCGGACCGAGGGGAGCTTGATCACGTCGATGGCAGGTGGCAACGGGAACTGGGCGAGCCCCGCCGACCCCGTGATGATCAGTACGTCGGCGTTCGGTCGCTGTCCGAGGATCCCTTCGGCCAGCAGCAGATTCCGCCGCAGATGGCCAAGGCCGAACCCGTTGTGCGAGTAGAAGGCGACTCGGAGGCTCACCGGGTGATAGTACGAGCAAGACCAGAGACCGTTCTCAGGGGCGGGTCAACTTTCGCTCAATTCCCGTCGACCGGGGCTGGACCTCGTGGCACCGATCATGGAGGCTCGTCCGACCGGGCCAGGGCATCGGCGCCGGCCGGGACGACCGCGGGTCGCCCCACCGGGTAATAGCTGAACCCGGCGGCGGCGACACGTGAGGGATCGAACGCGTTTCGGCCGTCGACCAGCACCGGTTCGTTCATGACCGAATGCAGCCGCTCCAGGTCGACGCCGAGCACCTCGTCCCAGGCGGTACAGACCACCACGCAATCTGCGCCCCTCGCCGCCTCGTACGGATCCTCGGCGATCTCCAGTTCCGGTCTGGTCGCCTTCGCGTTTGCCCCCGCCTGCGGATCGAACCCCCGGACGACCGCGCCGAGCGCTCCGAGGCGTTCCGCGAGCCGTAGGGCCGGAGAGAAGCGGACGTCATCCGTTCCAGGCTTGTAGGCCAGCCCGAGGAGGGCGATCACCTTGCCCTCGACGTTCCAGAGCGCCTCCTCGATACGAGCGAGGCCGGCCTCAAGCGCCTCGTCGTTCAGCCGCGCGATCTCACCAAGCAGTGGAAGCTCGTAGTGAAGAGACTTCGTGAGTTGCGCGAACGCGGCCAGATCCTTCGGGAAGCAGGAGCCACCGTAGCCGATCCCCGCTGACAGAAACGCTCCGCCGATCCTCGGGTCGGCAGCCATGACGTCCGCGACTCCCTCCACGTCGGCGCCGGCCAGCTCGCACACGCGGGCCATCGCGTTCACGAACGAGATCTTCAGAGCCAGGAAGGCGTTGGACGCATGCTTGGCCAGCTCCGCCGTCTGCACGTCGGTCTCGATGAGATGGACGCCGCCTTGAACAAGTGGCGCGTAGACCTGGCGCATGACTTCGAACCCCCGGTCGGAATCCGACCCGACGAGGATGCGGTCCGGGCTCATGGCATCCCGAACGGCCGTCCCTTCCCTGAGGAACTCCGGGTTGGAGACGATCTCGAATCGGTGATCGGGACGGGCGCGGTCCAGGACCGGGCGAAGCCTGCCCGCCGTCCCGACGATCACGGTCGACTTCTCGACGATGACGGCGGACTTCGGGGCATGCCGGGCGACCAGCCGCGCGCTGCTCTCGACGGCGACGAGGTTCGCGCTACCGTCGATCCGCGGCGGGGTTCCGACGCAGATGAAGACGACCTCGGCCTGACCCAGTGCGGCGGCAAACGACGGATCGAACCGAAGGCGCCCCGACCGCATCTCGTCCCGTAGGAGCTCTCCGAACCCCGGCTCGTGAAATGGAGGGACGCCCCGCTGGAGCTGGTCCAGCTTCGCGGCGTCGACGTCGGTGCCGACGACGCGATGCCCCAGGGCTGAGAGCGCGGCACACGTGACGGCGCCGACGTGTCCGGTTCCGACGACGGCGAGCTCCATCCTCATGGATGGTATCGGACCACCCTCGGAATCGCCGATCGTCGGCAGGGCGCTGCGCCGAAGGTCCCCTCGGATGGGGGCCGTCCGGCACGCGCCTGATTCCGGCTCGATCGGCAGGATGAACCGAATCTTCGCGGCGGGAGGGCCCGGCTGCTGGAACTTCCGGCCGAAATTTGCGAGAGTTGGCTGGCACCGGGGGGGAAGCAGTGGACAGGACGCGAGCGTCCGGGGGGAACGCAGGGGGTCCCTCGACCACGGACGAGTGGGTCCCCGCGCTTATAAAGGCGGCGATCGTCCTTGCGCTGTCCTGGATCGGATTCTTGTTCATCCCGAACCGGCTGTTGGCGTTCCTGACGACCCGGGTCACCCCCCACGCCCGTGACGCCCTGGTCACGCTGTGGGTCATCGCGTTCTTCATCGCCCTGTCCTGGCTCTTCGTCACGTTCCAGAAGGTGCGGAGGCGGTAGCGCGCATGCGGTTTCAGACCGTGCCCGCCGGAGGCGAATGGCTGGACGAGAACGTTCCCTGCACCCGGGGATGCCCGGTCCTGACGACCGCCGGCCGCTACGTCAGCGCCATCGCGGCCGGAGACGACGACCTCGCCTACCTCACCGCACGGATGCCGAACCCCTTCCCCTCGATCTGCGGGAGGGTCTGCGCCGCGCCCTGTGAGCTGGCCTGCCGGCGGGGAGCCATCGACGAGCCCATCGCCATCCGGGCGCTGAAGCGGTTCGCCTGCGAGCACGCCGGCGTCGAGAGCGGCGAGGGCGACCGGATGTGGCGGCGAGCCGTCCGGACCATGCCGGCCCGAGCCGAACGGGTGGCCGTGATCGGGGCCGGGCCCGCGGGTCTCGCCTGCGCACACGACCTGGCAGCCTTCGGCTATCGCCCGGTCGTGTTCGAGGCCCAGGACCGGCCGGGCGGCATGATGGTGCTGGGGATCCCGCCCTACCGGCTCCGCCGGGAGGTCCTGGAGGCGGAGATTCGTGCCATCCTCGATCTCGGGGTCGAGATTCGAACGGGCGCGCGGCTCGGCCGGGACTTCTCGCTGCCCTCGCTGCGCGACGACGGCTTCGAGGGGGTCTTCGTCGGCGTGGGAGCCCTTCAAAGCCGCGACCTCACGATCCCCGGGATCGAGCTGGACGGTGTCCTGAAGGCCGTCGACTTCCTGATCAACGCGAACCTCGGCTACCGGGTCGAGCTGGGCGACCGGGTGCTCGTCATCGGGGGCGGCAACGTGGCGCTCGACGCGGCGCGCTCGGCGCTCCGCGAGCTGGCCGCGGGGCGGACGCCTTCCGATCACCCCGTCCCCGCCGGCGCCGACGGCGTGGAGGCCGCGGCCAGCGCAGCCTTCGACGCGGCCCGGGTGGCCATGCGCATGGGAGCCAGGCAGGTCCAGGTGGTCTCGCTCGAGTCCCGCAGGGAGATGCCGGCCCACGAGTTCGAGATCGAGGAGGCGGAGCGGGAGGGCATCCGGTTCGTCCACCGGAAGGGACCCAAGCGGATCCTCGGCGACGGCCGGGTGGAGGGCCTCGAGACGCTGGACGTGGCCTCGGTGTTCGATCCCGATGGGCGGTTCAACCCCCGGTTCATCGATCGGAGCGAATCGGTGATCCCCTGTGACTCCGTGATCCTCGCCATCGGCCAGGCCCCCGACCTGTCGTGGCTCCACCCCGAGGACGGGGTCGAGGTGAGCGCTCGCGGGACCATCGCCGTCGATCGGGAATCCCTGGCGACGTCCTCGCCCGGCGTGTACTCGGGCGGCGACGTCGCCTTCGGCCCGCGGAACCTGATCGACGCCATCGGCGACGGGCGGCGGGCCGCGGCCTCGATCCACCGGTATCTCGCCGGGGACCAGCCAGCCGTCGCGGCGCCGACCCGCGTGGGTCGAACGATCCCGCTGAAGCTGGTGAACCGGCCGGTGCTGGACTACGACGCGGTGCCTCGGGTGGAGGTCCCGTCGGTCACGTCCGACCGAAGGATCGGCGTGCCGGAGGTCGAGCTCGGCTACACGGCCGAGCAGGCGCGGCTGGAGGCGTCGCGATGCCTCCAGTGCTTCCTGAACATCTCGCTCGAAGTCGACCTGTGCATCCTGTGCGGCGGGTGCGTGGACATCTGTCCCGAGCACTGCATCCGCATCGTGCCGATGGAGGAGATCGTCGCCGAACCAGCCCCGCTCGAGCCGGCCAGCGCCCTGATCCTCCAGGAGGAGCGGTGCATCCGGTGCGGGCTGTGCATCGAACGCTGCCCCACCGACGCCCTGTCGATGGTCGAGTGGTCCGAGGCCTCCACCGGGCTGTTCGAGCTCGAACCCGCGGCGGGCTGAGGAGGGTTCGGCATGGCGGACGACGGGCGGCGCCGGAACGGCATCCGGAACAGCGCGCTGTTCCAGGCCGTGTTCACCCCGCGCGAGCGGTTCCGCAAGAGCGAGCTCTACGGTTCGGTGATCCGCCATCCTCGGCCGGACACGCCTCGGGGCCGGGCCATGACGTCGTTCCACAACTTCTTCCTCCACGTCTATCCGGTGAAGGTTCCTCGAAGGGTCCTGTCGTGGCGTTCGACCTTCCGGCTGGGGTTCATCGCCACCGTGCTGTACCTGATCCTGTTCGTCTCGGGGCTGTACCTCATGTTCTTCTACCACCCGGCCGTCCCCCAGGCGTACTTCGACATGCACAACCTCAGCACGACCGTGGCCTTCGGCCAGTTCGTCAGGAACATCCACCGGTGGTCGGCCCACCTGATGGTCGCCGTGGTGATCCTGCACCTGCTGCGGGTATTCTACGCCGGCGCCTACAAGGCGCCGCGCCAGTTCAACTGGCTGATCGGCGTGGCCCTGCTCTTGACCACACTCGGCCTTTCCTTCACCGGCTACCTCCTCCCGTGGGACCAGCTGGCGTTCTGGGCCATCACGGTCGGCACGAACATCGCGGGATACGTGCCGATCCTGGGCGACCACGCACGACAGGTCCTTCTCGGCGGCCCGGACGTCGGCGGCAACGCGCTGCTCCGCTTCTACGTCCTGCACATCTACTTCCTGCCCGCCCTGATGGTGTTGTTGATCTGCGTCCACATCTGGAGGGTCAGGAAGGACGGGTTCGCAGTGGCCGACCGAGAGATGGAGGTCGCGGTCGCGCCGCCCCCGGTCGAGGCCGACAGGAAGGAGGTTCGGACCGATGCCTGACGACGAGAAGCCGGAGCGCTACCGCCTCCTCGGTGTGGTGCCTCGCGAGATCGAGGTCCGAACGAAGCAGGAGCCCGAGGACACGGTCTTCACGTGGCCGCACTTCCTTGTTCGCCACGCCGTGGTGGCCGGTGCCACCGTCGCCGTGGTGTTCCTGCTGGCGATCGCGTTCAACGCGCCACTGAAGGACATGGCCAACCCGAACCTGACTCCCCCGGTGGCCAAGGCTCCCTGGTACTTCGCGGGCCTCCAGGAGCTCCTGTCGCACGTCCATCCCATGGTGGCCGGGATCCTGGCCCCGGGAGCGGCGGTGCTGTTCCTGGTCGCGCTGCCCTTCCTGGACCGGGCCAAGGGCTGGCGGGTCCGGGATCGGAAGATGCTGGTCACGGTGTTCACCGTGCTGGTCGCGGTGGGCTTCGTCCTCACCCTGATCGGGGCCCTGTTCCGCGGCCCCGAGTGGTCATGGGTGTGGCCGTGGCACCACCTCTACCTGGAGCTCTGATCCAACGTGGCCAACGAGGAGACCCGGGACCAACCACCTGCGGCCGAGGACGGGGTGGGCCGGCGCAGGTTCCTCGGCTACGCGTGGAAGGGACTGGCCGTGGGACTGGCGGTCGAAGCGGGCTGGACCACGTACGACATCCTGAACCCCCAGCCCTCGGGGGCGTTCGGGGGGATTGTGGCCGCGGGAACCGTTTCGGACTACCCGGATGGTGCGGTCAAGTACTTCCAGGACGGCCGGTTCTACGTGGCCTCCGCGGACGGCGCGCTGGTGGCCCTGTACCAGAAGTGTCCCCACCTCGGGTGCCGGGTCCCGTTCTGCGAGAGCTCGGGCCGGTTCGAGTGCCCGTGCCACGGCAGTATCTACAACATCCGGGGGGAGTACATCCAGGGGCCGGCACCCAGAGGCATGGACCGGTTCCCCCTGAAGATCGATGGCACCCGGGTGCTGGTCGACACGGCCTCCGTGGTCGAGGGCCCGCCGCACGGGGTCAGCTCGGTGTCCAGTGAGGCCAAGGGCCCCTCCTGCATCGCCCAGAGGAGCGGGGGCGCCGGAGGATGAGCAGCCATCCCCGGCCGGCCATCCACGAGGACCCCGCGCTCCAGCGGAGCCTCCTACGGTGGCAGGTCGCGGGGGTCGTGGTGTTCGTCCTGCTGGTGGCTTCGTTCCCCCTGTACAGGGCGGTGGAGGGACCGCGGCGGGATCGGGCGTTGAGGGCCAGGGAGACGGCGTTGGTCACCACCGGTCATCAGCTGTGGACGCTGAACTGCTCGTCGTGCCACGGCGACAACGGCCAGGGCGTCGACGCTCCCGCCCTGAGGTCGAAGCAGTTCCTCACCGGCGTCGCCGACGACCAGATGCACCGCATCGTGGCGGCCGGCATCACCGGCACCGAGATGCCGGCATGGTGGGACGAGTTCGGTGGCCCCCTCACCGACGATCGGATCGCCGCGGTGGTGGCCTACGTTCGGTCGTGGCAGAGGAACGCGCCGAGCGTCCCCGATTGGCGGAACCCCCCGGGATCGGGGATGTA
>Ga0137373_10007784_pt1 | contig 11367 bp, 11 predicted proteins | sample SagtaG_5_FD_104912 | JGI IMG/M metagenome (GOLD analysis project Ga0137373, IMG submission 104912) | Vadose zone soil microbial communities from Sagehorn Ranch, Mendocino, California, USA - Sage1_R_80_16 metaG | ecosystem: Environmental > Terrestrial > Soil > Vadose zone | place: USA...
CTACATCGTCGCAACTCGGGTCGGCACCTTGTGCCTATTCGCCATGTTCGCCCTCCTGCACGGCGCTGCGGGCGCGTGGACATTTGCCGCGCCCCCCGTCGTGGCGCCTTCCCTTGCCAATGCCATCTTCCTTTTGGCCGTGGCCGGTTTCGGACTCAAGGCGGGCATGATGCCGATGCACGTGTGGTTGCCCGGCGCGCATGCCAATGCGCCGAGTCACGTTTCGGCGCTCATGTCCGGCGTACTCATCAAATCGGGCATCTATGGCGTCGTACGTGTGTGCTCGTTCTTCGAGCATCCGCCGCTCTGGTGGGGCCTGACACTGCTCGTGCTCGGAATCGTCTCCAGTGTGCTCGGCGTCGCATTCGCCATTGGACAGCACGATCTCAAGCGCCTTCTCGCCTATCACAGCGTCGAAAACATCGGCATCATCACGATGGGCATTGGCTTAGCGGTCATCGGCCGATCGCTCGGCCAGCCCGCGCTCGTGACGTTGGGGATGGCAGGTGCGCTGCTGCACGTGTGGAACCATGGTCTTTTCAAAGCGCTCTTGTTCCTCAGCGCCGGAGCCGTTCTTCACGCCACCGGCACCCGCGAGATCGATCACCTGGGCGGCGTCGCCCGCAAGATGCCCTTGACCGCGCTCGCTTTCGTGGTGGGAGCGGTGGCGATTTGCGGCCTTCCGCCGCTCAACGGATTCGTGAGTGAGCTCTTGGTTTATCTGGCTCTCTTTCGGTCGGCGTTGCTCCCCTCGCCTGGCGCATGGATCGCCGGCGCCTTGGGAGCACCGGCGCTCGCGCTGGTCGGCGCCTTGGCGGTCGCGTGTTTCGCCAAGGTCTTCGGCGCCGTCTTTCTCGGAACGGCGCGCTCCGATCGCGTCGAGCACGCCCACGACTCCGGCACCGCGATGTTGGCGCCCATGGCCCTGCTCGCGGCCTGTTGCGCATTCATCGGCCTCGCGCCTGCGGTGATCACTCCGGTCCTCGACCATGCCGCCGCGACGTGGGCGCCTGAGCTGACCGGGCGGGCGTCGGTGACCTCCTTGGCGCCGCTTTCGGTGCTGAGTGTCACCGGGTTGGTCCTTCTCGTTCTTCTCCTCGCCGGCGGCGCCGTGCTCGCGCGGCTGGCGCGTCCGTCGCGGGTGCGGACCTCGGTCACCTGGGACTGCGGCTACGCTCTGCCTTCGTCGCGCATGCAGTACACCGCGTCGTCGTTCGCCGACGGTCTGGTCGGCCTCTTCTCGTGGGCGCTCCACCCCGAGGTACGGACGCCTACGATAAGGGCCATTTTCCCTCCGAAGGCGCGCTTCGCGAGCCATGTCCCCGACCTTTTGCTCGATCGCGCCCTCTTGCCCGCCTCACGCCGCGCCGGCCGCATCTTGTTGTGGTTTCGCTGGCTGCAGCGCGGAAACGTGCACGTTTATCTCCTTTATGTTCTGGCGGCCCTCGTCATAACCCTGCTGTTCAGGCGATAACGCACCATGCTCCCCATTGCAGATATCTCGATTCACCTTCTCGTCGTGCTGATGCTCCCGCCGCTTCTGCTCGGTGTCATCGCCAAGACCAAAGCCATTTTCGCCGGCCGCGTGGGCGCGTCGGTATGGCAGCCCTATCACGATCTTTTCAAACTGCTGCGCAAAGGTTCGGTTTTCAGCACGACCACGACTTGGGTTTTCCGCGCCAGCCCGGTCGTCGGAATCGCGACCGCGCTCCTTGCCGCGCTGCTCATCCCGCTCGGCCACCACCGTGCGCCTCTCTCGTTCACCGGGGACCTCATCCTTTTCGCCTACCTCTTCGGTTTGGCGCGTTTCTTTACGATCTGCGCCGCCCTCGACACCGGGTCGGCATTCGAGGGAATGGGCGCGGCGCGCGAGGCCACCTTCTCGTGCCTCGCCGAACCTGCCCTTTTTCTGGGGCTCATGGTGCTCGTCAAGCGATCGGCGTCGCTCTCCTTGGGAACCATGTTGGGCGGCGGGCTTTCGGCGGAGTGGCTCGGAGCCGGCGCGTCGCTCGTTCTCGTGTTGGTGAGCCTCTTCATCGTGCTGCTCGCGGAAAATTGCCGCATCCCCTTCGACGATCCCAACACCCACCTCGAGCTCACGATGATCCACGAAGTGATGGTTCTCGATCACAGCGGTCCTGGGTTGGGCATGATTCTTTACGGAGCCGCGCTCAAACTGTTCGTTTTGGGCGCCATCGTGGTGCGAATCGCACTGCCCCTCGACACCGCCAACACGTGGCTCGACTGGGGTGTGTTCGTGGGGGGAATGTTCCTGCTCTCGATTCTCATCGGGGTCGTCGAGTCGGCGATGGCGCGGCTGCGGCTCAACCAAGTGCCGAGCCTTCTCGTCGCCGCGTGCCTGCTCTCCGGCTTCAGCATCATTCTGCTCGCGAGGTAGTGTCCACATGTCCGACGCCCTAGCACTACTGTGTCCCATCTTGGCAATGACCGATCACGATCGGCAATTGCCGCGTGTCGGGCAGGTGAAATACGACGCTGCGAAGTCCCCGACGGGGGACGGCGAGGCCGTCGGAGTTGGGCTTCAGACCGGAATGGCCGTCAGGCCTCCCCTCTGCAGCTTCGCCGGCACCCAGCTCCGCCTGTTCGGTCAGTACTCGAGTGGGCGTACGGCTACTCCGATGAAACGATCTGATAGCGAGGATTTGACACACTAATGCTAGACGCCTTGCTCGTAACGGTTTTGCTTCTGAACTTCTTTGTTCTCGGGACGAGCCGCCTGCGTGCCGTCATCAACGCCACCGCCTTGCAGGGAGTTTTGCTGGGTGTTCTGGCCATCCTCGTCCATCACGAATTCAGCGCCCGACCCGTGCTCATCGCGGTGGGCGCCGCTTTGATCAAGGGAGTCGCCATCCCGTGGCTCCTGCTGCGCGCGATGCGCGACGTGGCAATCCGCCGCGAAGTCGAACCCTTCATCGGTTATATCCCCTCGCTCTTTGCCGGCGCCGTGGCCACGGGTCTCGCCATCGTGTTCGCCGGCACGCTTCCCCTCGCCGAGCAGCACGTGGGATCGCTTCTGGTTCCCGGGTCACTCGCCACGGTGCTCACGGGATTCATCGTGCTCACCACACGGCGCAAGGCCATCACCCAGGTGGCGGGCTATCTCATTCTGGAGAACGGCATCTTCATCATGGGCCTGACGCTCGTAGAGGCCATTCCATTTCTCGTCGAGGTCGGAGTTCTGCTCGACCTCTTGGTCGGCATCTTCATCATGGGAATCATGATTTACCAAATCAACCGCGAGTTCGCTTCGCTCGACACCGACCGGCTGTCGCATCTCAGGGAATAGGCAAACGTCGATGGCCATCGCACTCATTGTCGTTCCTTTGCTCCTCGCGCTCGTCGCGTTGGCAATCCCTTCCAACCGCTTGCGGCCGTGGCTGGTCCCCCTGGGAGGGGCGGCCCACCTGGCTCTCGTCATCTACGCGTTGACCGAGGCGCGAGTTTCGGGGCTCGGCGGATGGTTGGTCCTCGACGGAGTGGCGAGGTTGGTGTTGGCACTCACGTCGGTTCTGTTCTTTCTTTCTGCCGTCTACGCGCGAGGATATCTCGCGCTCTACCCGCACCGATCGAATCGGGTGTTTTGTGCTTGTATGCTCGCCTTCGTCGCGATGCTGACGCTCATCGCCGAGGCGCAACACCTCGGTCTCATGTGGGTGGCCATGGAGACCACGACGCTCACTTCGGCACCGATGCTGTACTTTCAGCGAACGCCGCTTTCGCTCGAGGCCACATGGAAGTACTTGCTCATCGGCTCGGTGGGCATTGCGCTCGCCTTGCTCGGCTCGCTTTTTCTCGGATACGCGGCGCTTCGTGGCGGCCTCGACCCGTCGCTGCTCCTCGATGATCTGATCAGGGACGCGCCGCGGCTTTCGCGCCCGTGGCTGCGATCGGCCTTCATCATCTTGTTCGTCGGGTACGGCACGAAGATGGGACTCGCGCCCATGCACAGCTGGAAACCGGACGCCTACGGCGAAGCGCCCGGTCTGGTGGGCACGCTGTTGGCCGGCGGGCTCACCAACTGCGCGTTCCTGGCCATCTTGCGCTTTTACAAGATCTGCAGCGCCGCCGGAGACCCCCGCTTCGCCGAAGAGCTCATGATCGTGACCGGTCTTTTCTCGATGGGCGTAGCCGGCGTCTTCATGGCTCGGCAAAAGGACTTCAAGCGCATGCTTGCGTACTCGAGCGTCGAGCACATGGGCATTCTCGTGCTCGGCGTGGGCATCGGGGGCGCGGGCATTTTCGGTGCGATGCTGCACATGTTGAACAACGGTCTCACCAAGGGCGTGCTCTTCTTGAGCGCGGCCAACATCCACCGCGCTTACGGCAGCAAGACGACCGACGAGGTTCGCGGCGCACTCCACCGCCTCCCCGTTTCGGGAGCGCTCTTGCTCGCCGGTTTTTTCGCGATCACCGGGTCGCCCCCGTTTGGTCCATTCCTCAGCGAGTTCACCATTCTCAATGCTGCGATTTCGGGCGCCCACTACGTAATCGCCACTCTCTTTCTGCTGATGCTCGTCGTTATCTTCACGGGCATGGGCGCCACGGTGCTTACCGTGGTGCAAGGAAAACCTTCTCCGAAAGCCGAAGCCACGACTTTCCGCGACGATTTCTCGACCGTCGCGCCGGGGATCGTCCTCATCGGCCTCGTGCTCATGCTGGGCATCTACATCCCGGGACCCGTGGACGGGCTGATCCGCGACGCTGCCGCTGCCCTGGAGACGAAACCATGAGCCTCGGATTGGCCGTCTCCGCACGCAACGGCAGAGCACTCGACCGGGAGAACATTCCTGAGCTCGCGTGGGATGATTTTCGGCGCCTCGTGGTCGAAGCCCCGTCGCGTCGCAAGCGCGTTGCCGCGCTCTTCGGAGCCGGCGCGCGAGACGGGAGCGTGAATCTGGTCGCCGTTCTTGCGGAAGACACAGAGGGGCTCATCGAGGTCGCCAAAACGACGCTTGCCGACGACGCCTTCCCCTCGATGACACCCGACTGTCCACAGGTGCATCTCTTCGAACGTGAAATCGCGGAAGAGTGGGGAGTCGTGCCGGATGGACATCCCTGGCTCAAGCCCGTGCGTTTCGTGCGTTCACGACGAGCAGGGCGTGATGCCTGGAACAGACCGCGCGAGCAGGCGCCCGTGGTCGGCGTCACGGACTTCTATCGCGTCGAAGGAGACGAAGTTCACGAGGTGGCCGTGGGACCGGTCCATGCCGGCGTCATCGAACCCGGCCACTTCCGTTTCCAATGCCACGGAGAGAACGTCTTTCATCTCGAGATCTCCCTCGGATACCAGCATCGCGGCGTCGAGCGGGCGCTCGTCGGCGGTCCGAACAAGCGAAGCATCGCCTACGCCGAAACGCTCGCCGGCGACACGTCGATCGGACATGCCACCGCCTATTGTCAGATCGTCGAGGCGTTGGCAGCCGGTCGGGTTCACGCGCGGGCTCATGCCCTGCGCGGGATCGCGCTCGAGCTCGAGCGACTCGCCAACCACACCGGCGGGCTGGGAGCTCTCGCCAACGACGTCGGGTTCCTTCCCACCGCGTCGTTTTGCGGACGGCTGCGCGGCGACTTTTTGAATTTGACGGCCTTGATCTGCGGAAGCCGCTTCGGTCGCGGGTTCGTCCGGCCGGGAGGCGTGGCGTTCGACGTCGACGGCGGGCAGCAGAAGCAGATCCAAGGGCGCCTCGCTGCTGCCCTCTCCGACGTCAAGAGTGCCGTGGAGCTCTTGTGGAACAGCGCCTCGGTGCAGGCTCGTTTCGAGGGAACCGGCGTGTTGTCGGCCGAGGTCGCGGAGGCACTCGGGCTCGTCGGCGTGGCGGCGCGCGCCTGCGGCCTCGAGCGCGACGTGCGCCACGATCATCCGAGCGGGATTTTTCGACTCGCCCACATTCCGGTCTCCGCCTGGCACACCGGTGACGTTTTCGCCCGCGCGTACGTCCGGTGGCTCGAGATACGCCGATCGTGCGCCTTCATTCGAGAGCAGCTCGAAGCGCTTCCCGAGGGGCCCACGCGCTCGAGGTGCAACGCCCTTTCGCCCAATCGCGTGTGCGTGTCGCTCGTCGAGGGTTGGCGCGGCGAGATTTGTCACGTGGCCATGACCGACGAGAGCGGGAGATTTTCTACCTACAAGATCTTCGACCCGTCGTTCCACAACTGGACGGGATTGGCGATGGCGCTGCGCGGTCAGCAGATTTCCGACTTTCCGCTCTGCAACAAGAGTTTCGACCTGTCCTATTGCGGACAAGATCTTTGAGGGACGAACCATGCTCAGACTTCTCGTTGCACGTTTTCAACAGGGGCGCCGCACGGTGGGCTATCCGGACAGCCCTCCCACTTTGCCCGATCGGTTTCGCGGCGGACCCGTGCTCGACGCGAGCCGCTGCCGCGACGACTGCCGGGACTGTATCGAGGCTTGCCCGACCGATGCCCTGCGCAGGGAAGATGGGCGTCTCGCGCTCGACATGGGACGGTGCCTCTTTTGCACCGAGTGCGCGGAGGCGTGTCCCACGGGAGCCGTTGTGCTCACGCAGGAGTACCGCTTGGCTGCCCGCGAACGTGCGGATCTCGTCGTGCGTGAACGCGCCATGCCCAGTGCGAAGAAGCTCGACGAGAAGCTGCGCCGCCTGTTCGGGCGCTCGTTGAAATTGCGCCAGGTGAGCGCGGGGGGGTGCAACGGCTGCGAGTCGGACGTCAACGTTCTCGGCACCATCGTTTTCGATCTCGGTCGATTCGGCATTCAAATGGTGGCGTCGCCACGTCACGCCGATGGGCTCCTCATCACCGGACCGGTGACGGCGAACATGAAGCTGGCGCTCGAGAAAACGTACGACGCCGTTCCGAGCCCGAAGATCGTCATCGCCGTGGGCGCCTGCGCCATCTCGGGTGGTCCCTACGTCGATCATCCCGAGGTGCACAACGGGGCCGACAGCGTCGTTCCCGTCGACCTCTACATCCCCGGCTGTCCGCCTCACCCTTTGACGATTGTCGACGGCCTTCTCGGGCTGCTCGGCCGCCTCGAAAACGAGCCGACACGCCTTGGCGGCGAGAAACCCAATCGCGACCTGCGGGCCGGTCACACGCGCACTTAGCCATGCGTTCGGTTCGAGACCCCGCCCGACGTCCTCTGCAGGTCATGATCGTTTCCGGCAATGCGGAGACGCTGGACGGGCTCCAGGCCTACCTGCGGCAGGCGGGGCTCGATGCACGCGGTACCCGGCAAGTGGACGGCAGCCGAGCGGTGGGTTCGCCAAGCGCCGTCGTGTTCTTTCCCGACGACTTTCCACGCGACAGCGTGCTGCGGGAGGTTCGTCGCCTGCGTCGCGAGGACCCGAGCGTCGTGGTGCTCCTGGTTACGAGCGAACCGCGTCGTTTCGCAGAGGCACTCAGCACCGACGATGGCTCCGCCACGCCGATCATCGTTCCGAAGCCTGTTTGGGGCTGGCTCATTCTCGACGCCATTCGCGGGCACCTGGAGCCGCTTTGACTCCACGATTCGCTACACGGGCTGTTAGTATCGGCGCTGCGTCGCGCCCAACGTGACGAACTTCTGGCCTTCTCGCTGGCTTTCGTACTCGAGCTTGACCCAGTTGACGTCTTTGACGACTTTCATGACGCGAGCCTCGTCGAGATAGCCGTCCCACGAGCGACCACCCGTCGCGGCGTTGCTGTTGTTGCCGATAGCGACGGGTTTGGCGGCCCCCGAAGTCCAAGTTCCTCCTTCGTCGGACGAAACTTCGAGAACGCCGTTCAGATAGAACGCCACATTGGGGTGGTTGTGGATGGCCACCCAGTGAAACCATTTGCCGGGCGCCACATCGGTCCCCTGCCAGGCGTTGGCATTGCCCCCCTTGAGCGGACAAATATCGCCGCCACCCACGCTCTCGACGCAGATTTCGACGATGTTTTTGCCCCTGTTCTCGGTCCAGGTGGGCATGCCGTAATAGTGCATCCGAAACCCGGTCTCACCCTTGGTGAAAGCCGCCTGGTACTCGACGGTATGGCTCTTGGGATAAATCCAGATCGAGTACGTCATCTGGTTGTAGATATCGAAGAGCTGGTTCTTCGTGCCGTCGAGGCGGATCCATTGTGCCTTGGCGTGGCTGAGCGAAACGGCTTTGCCGACCCTGCCTTCGATGGTGGCGGCCGGATCCATGTTGATGCCGGTCGCGTCGGCCCCGTTCGCAGTGGCGTCCTTGTATCCTCCCGCTGCGGTGTTGCCGGCCTCGCCGAGATGCCACACGCCCACGAATCCGTCGTTGGCATCGAAGACGGCGTGCGAATCGCTCGCGTCCGCCGCTTCGGCATTGCCCCAATTCATCAAAACCGATTGCGACTTGTCATTGCCCTTGACGTCGATCTTGACCCAGAGAGCGGCGACCTTGGCCGCGCTGTCCCATGATTCGATCGCGTAAGGCAGGGGCGCGCCATCCACCGTCGACAAACGGAGGTCGGCGCCGTTGTCCTTGGCTTGACTAAAATCGAAATTGGCCGCGGTCAGCACGATCGGGACCGGATATTTCGGAACCGCCGCGCTCACGTTTGCGCCGGTCGACGTGGTGTCGAGCGTTATCGCCTTGAAATACTGCCATTTCACGAGATTCGGTCCACCAGCATCGCCGACCGGTGGCGCGCCGCCTCCGCCGTCGGCGTTTGCGCCTGCCGCACCACCGCTCCCGCCGCTGCTATCGGTGCCTCCCGACGTGCCACCCGTGCCCCCCGCTGTTGCGCCTCCCGCGCCCATTCCGGTCGACGCACCACCGGACCCGGTCGTCGCAGCGGTGCCCGGTCCTCCACCCGCCCCCGCCGTGCTCGACGGTGGGCCGAAAGGTTGGTTTTGCGATGAACAGCCGGACCCAAGGACGAAAACGAACAACCGAAAAAAAGAAACCGAACGGCGGACGGGGCGCTGGCGCATAGGCTCTCCCAAGCCCCGGTTAGGGACCGCGCGCGACGGTTTCGGTCCAGAAAAATGCCGCGTCGACCGCTACGACTCGGTCAGTTCTTGCCTATCCCTCTTCACCGCCTGGGCTCGAAGTATCCGAGCGCTTGATCAGACAGGACATCGCGTCGAGCTCGGTCACCGCGGATTGATTGGACACTTCATCGGGGTCGCGCGAGATGTCGAGCGCCTCGGCGACTTTGCTCAGCATGGCCCTCGTGCTTTCGTAGTCTCCTCGCGAGGTCGCTTTGTCGATCTCGGCAAAAAGCCGACCGAGCATGGTGAGCGCTACGCGGCGCGCTTCATCGTCCAAGGCGTGCGCGGCAGCCATGATTACATGGTTTCAGAACACCCCCCCATCGAACACGGACCAAAGTTCCCGGGCCTTCAGCCCGATTCAACCCAGCCGATTGACATATCGGCGCGCGAATCAAGGCTTATCGGATGACGGGCCACACTGCAGACCCCAACACGGATTCGACGGACTTCAAGATGCAACTCGATGCTTGGCTGGAACAGGCCGAGGCGTTCGCGCGCAATGGCGACTACCTCGGCGCACATGCCCGCGCCCGGCACGCACAGGAGGAGGTCGAGCGACGCGTTCCATGCGACAGCGAGCTCGGCGACGAGCTTCGCGCGCTCGTCGAGCTCGCCCTGCGTCACTACGATGGGCTCGTCACCAGTTGGCAAATGCAAAACGTCACACGACACGCCGCGTTCGTCGCACGCGAGCGCGCCGCCCTCGCGGCGGACCAGCCCGACCAGCCCGGGGCCGCAAGTCTTGCGCGGCGTCTACGCTACCGCCGTTGGCGCACGGCGCTCGCCAATGGGTTCAAAGCTCCCTCGCCCGGGACCCGCGCGCCACGTCCAGCATCTCACGTGTGAAACGGGGAACATTCGAATCAATCGAATGTTGCACCGGCGACGGGCCCTGGCGGCCACGCATCGCAAGGACGAAACGAATGACGAGCGCGGCCACGCCCCCGGTTTGGATTGGATTCATCATCTTTGTGTTGGGCATGCTGGCGCTCGACCTCGGCGTGTTTCACCGCCGTGCCCACGTCATTCGCACGCGCGAGGCCTTGGTGTGGACGATCGTGTGGATCGGGCTCGCCCTCGCCTTCGGCGCTGGCATCTATGTGTGGATGGGCGCCGACAAGGGGTTCGAATTTCTGACGGGCTACGTCATCGAGAAGGCGCTATCGATCGACAACCTTTTCGTCATCATGGTCATCTTGTCTTACTTTGCGGTTCCCGCGGAGCTGCAGCACCGGGTGCTCTTCTGGGGCATCATCGGCGCCCTCGTGCTTCGCGCGATTTTCATTTTGGCTGGTGCCGCGCTTCTGCAGCACTTTCATTGGTTCATCTACGTGTTCGGCGGCGTTCTTCTCATCACCGGCGTCAAATTGGCATTGCAGCGTGAAGGACCCGTGCATCCCGAGCGAAACCCCGTCCTTCGCGTGATGAGGAAGTTCATCCCCGCCGTGGCCGATTATCGCGGATCGCACTTCGTCGTGGCGGAGTCCGGCCGCCGCTATGCGACACCGCTCTTGCTGGTCCTTCTGACCATCGAGAGCACCGACGTCGTATTCGCCGTCGATTCCATCCCGGCGATCTTCGCCGTCACCGACGACCCATTCATCGTGTTTACGTCCAACGTATTCGCGATTCTCGGTCTGCGGGCACTCTACTTCGTCCTTTCCGACGTCCTCGGAAAGCTTCGCTATTTGAAAATCGGATTGGCGCTCGTCTTGAGTTTCGTCGGAATCAAGATGCTGATCTCGGGGGTCGTGGCCATTCCGATCGGCGTCTCGCTGGCGGTCGTGGCCACGCTCGTGGGCGGCTCGATCATCGCCTCGGCTCCGTGGCGGAGCGCGAAGGCTCCCGGTTCGAAAACCGGAAAGCCTGCGCTGGATCGCCTATCGGGCAGAGACTCGCGCCAGGGCGCGTAGTCTCATTCTGGCCCAACGCAAATCGGATAGCACTCCCCCGGCAGATTCTCGCTGCCACCATCGAACGTCGAAGTGGCGCTATGACCATCTGAGCTGACTGGCGCAACTTTGCTCGTCAACGCGCAATGGCACCGCCTCGCGACTAGTGCCGCCCGGCGGAAGTTCAGGCAGAGATTGCTGCTCCGAGCTTGAACATCGGGCGACGGCGCCGGAGGCGCCGCGGGGGTGGGGCCCCATTCCGAATTTACTTCGGTGGGGTGGGCGCGGAGCCCCCGATGAACCGATGCGAGTGCCGCGCAGCGAAGCTGCGCCCCGCGGTAGCGGGGCTCGGCACTAGTCTCGACTTGGGCGGTTTTCGAGAGCTCTCGATTGCCTTGCTTTCCAGGCCTAGCCGACTTCTTGTTCCATGTGCAAACGACCAAACCCTGCAAAAGTCGGAGCCAAGATTGGGAAGTC
>Ga0137373_10007788_pt1 | contig 11364 bp, 9 predicted proteins | sample SagtaG_5_FD_104912 | JGI IMG/M metagenome (GOLD analysis project Ga0137373, IMG submission 104912) | Vadose zone soil microbial communities from Sagehorn Ranch, Mendocino, California, USA - Sage1_R_80_16 metaG | ecosystem: Environmental > Terrestrial > Soil > Vadose zone | place: USA: California...
ATGTCGCGCGTGTTCGCGAAACGCCGCTCGCCGGTGAACGAGTGCGCGGCAAGACCGAAGCCGAGGTAGGTCTCGCGGCGCCAGTATTTGAGGTTGTGGAGACAGACGTCGCCGAAGTTGCTGATCTCATATTGCCGGAGGCCCGCGGCGTCGAGTCGTTCGATGGCTTCGACGTAGAGCGACGCCACGACGTCATCGTCGGGCAGCGTCATGCGCCCGCGATCGACCTGCTTCGCCAGCGCCGTCCCCTCTTCGAGATCGAGCATGTAGAGAGAAAGGTGGCCGACGCCGCTGTCGATGGCGATGTCGAGCGTCTCCCGGAACGATGCCGCGGTCTGATTCGGCAGGCCGAGGATGAGGTCGACGCTCGTGCGGATCCCGCTGGCGACGGCGACGCGGATGGCCTCGAGCGCACGCTCGCGCCCGTGCACGCGGCCGAGCGGGCGAAGCTCGGCGTCGTGGAACGACTGCACGCCGATGCTGAGGCGGTTCACGCCGAGGCTGCGCCAGAAGGCGATCGCGTCGGGCGTGATGTCCTCGGGGTTCGCTTCGAGCGAGAGCTCCGCATCCGGGTCGATCGCGAACGACGACCGCAACGCATCGACGACGCGCGTCAGATTCTGGCGCGACGTCCGCGACGGCGTCCCCCCGCCGAAAAAGATCGTGTCGACCGCCTCCCCGCTTGCGCGCCCCTCGATCTCGCGCACGAGCGCGGCCGTGTAGTCGTCCTGCAGGCCGATGTTCGTCGAGATCGCGAACGGGCAGTAGGCGCAGTGGACGCGGCAGAACGGGAGGTGAATGTAGATGCCGAGCATTGAATGCAGAATTCAGAATGCAGAATGCAGAATGCAGAATGCAGAATTGCTCCGCTTCTAATTCTGCATTCTGCATTCTGCATTCTGCATTTCGGCGGCGGCTATAATTCGATCAATGTCCGCCGAAGCACCCCCGCCGCCGCCCTCCCGCCGCGGCCGCCTCCTCTGGACTCTCCTCGGCGCGATGATCCTGGTCGGCCTGCTGCCGCTCGTCATCTCGCACTACTTCCTCATCGGCATCAACCGCGACTCCCTCGAGACGCTCGAAAAGAAGTACCTGACGCGCTCGGCCGTCAGCATCGCCACCGACGTTCAGACGACGATCTCGAGCAACACGCAGCAGCTCGCCAAGATCGCCGCCTCGGTGCGGGCGCTGAAAAGCGCGCTGCCGCCCGGCTCGGACCCCTTCACCTACGCCGCGCAGAGCAATATCGTCGGCGACTACATCACGCCCGACAGCGAGATCCTCGGCCTGCGCATCCTCGACCGCGCCGGTCACGGCGCCCAGGCCGTGCCGCCCAACCTCGATCGCGGCGTCGTCCAGGAGCTCGACCTCGCCCTCGGCGCGGCCGCGCAGGGGCAGCCGTACACCGGCACGTTCCAGTACCTCACGCTGCTCAACCAGCCGGCCGTCGTCGTGGCCGTGCCGATCAGCGACGGCAACCAGGTCATCGGCAGCGTGGAGGGGATCGTCAGCCTCCGCCGTATCACCGAGCGAATCCGCGAAGAGGGCAAAGGCGACGTCACGGCCTTCCTCGTCGACCGCAACGGCAAGGTGCTGATGCACAGCGAGCCGAGCATCGACGTGCAACGCCCCGACGTCTCCGGGCTGAAGATCGTCGGCGATTTCATGAAGGCGCCAGCCCGCCTCACCGAGTCGTACAGCGAGACGCGCGACGGGCGGCCGACGACGATGCTCGGTACGGTCGCGCCGGTGCTCCGTCCCGACTGGGGCGTGGTCGTGGAGAAGCCGGAGCGCAGCGCCTTCGCCTCGGTGGCGAAGATGATCAAGGCCACGATCTCATGGGGCTCGCTCGCGCTGGCGCTGGCCATCGCCGCGGCCGTCGTCTTCTCCGCGCGCATCGCCCGGCCCATCCACGCGCTGGCCGACCGGACGCAGGAGATCGCCAACGGCAACTACGGACAGCACATCGAGGTGAAGGCCCGGAACGAGATCGGCACGCTCGCCGACAACTTCAACGTGATGTCGTCGGCGATCGGCCAGGCCATCGAGCAACTGAAGAAAGCCGCGCACGAGAACAACCTCCTCTTCATCAACTCCGTGCGCATGCTCGCCGCGGCCATCGACGCCAAGGATCCCTACACGCGCGGCCACTCCGAGCGCGTGGCGCGCTACTCGATCGGCATCGCCAAGAACCTCGGCCTTTCCGACAAGGAAGTGCGCAACCTCCGCATCAGCGCGCTGCTGCACGACGTCGGGAAGATCGGCATCGACGACCGCATCCTCCGCAAGCCCGGCGCCCTCAGCGACGACGAGTTCGAGGTGATGAAGCAGCATCCCGCCAAAGGCGCCGCGATCATGGGCGGCGTCGCCCAACTCATCGACATCATCCCGGGGATGAAGTACCACCATGAGAAGTGGAGCGGCGGCGGCTACCCGGACAACTTGGAGGGAGAACAGATCCCGATGCAGGCGCGCATCGTGTCCATCGCCGATACGTTCGACGCCATGACCACAAACCGGCCGTACCAGAAGGCGATGGAGCTCGGCTACGTGGTCGACAAGATCAAGAGCTTCGCCGGGACGCGCTTCGACCCGCGCGTGGTGGAAGCGTTCGTGCAGGCCGTCAAGCGCGGGGACATCCAGATCGAAGAGCAAGTGAGAGGCGCCGCGTAGCTTTGCCGTTCCAACAGATTCTTCTCGAGCTCCTGCAATCCATCGATGGATCGCTCGGAGCACTCTTTCTCGATTGGGAAGGGGAGTGCGTCGAGGTGATCACGGAGCGCCCCTTCGACGCCGACGACCACGACCTCCGCCTGATCGGCGCGTACCAGGGGATCTTCCGCACGCAACTGCGCAAGCTGTGCGAGGAGATGGAGGCGGGACGGCCCCTGCGTTTGAAGATGGATTTCGAGACGACGAAGGTGCTGACGTGCGACCTGAAGGACGGCTACTACCTCGTGCTGGTGCTGGAGACGACGACTAACGAGGGCGTGGCCTGGCAGCATCTCGAGGCCTGCCGGCACAGGCTGCTGGCCGAGATCTAGCAATGAAGCACGGCCTCGTTCTCCTGCTTTGCCTGGCGGCGTGCAAGCAGGCCCCACCCCCCACCCGCCCGGCCGCCCCCCGCGCCGCCGACGTACGAACGATCGACACCACGCCGCCGCAGCCGGCGGCGCTGCAGCCTCCGCCCATCCTGACCGACGAGGCGCCGCCGCCGAAGACGTCGACGAACCTCATGCAGGCGGACGCCCCCCCGCCCCCCACGCCGCAGGACGAGGCGGTGCGCGCGGCGCTGCCGTTCTCGCCCGCGATCGCGCTCGACCCGGTGAACGGGCAGAAGATCTCGATTCGCGCCACCACGCCAATGATCGAGTTGAAAGGGCGCATCTATTACTTCTCGTCGGAGGAGAACAAGCGGACGTTCGTGGCCAGCCCCACGCAGTACCTGCACGGGCCGTTCGCGCTGCCGAAGGGGTAGAGGGTCGTCATGACACGACTCGAAGCGATTGAGCGCGACGTACAGAGCCTCACGCCCGAGGAGTTTGCAGCATTTCGGGCCTGGCTTGCGGAGTACGATTGGCAGCTCTGGGATCGCGAGCTCGAGCGCGACGTCGCCGCCGGTAAGCTTGATGCGCTCGCCGCCGAAGCTCTCGCGGAGTTCGAGCGCGGCGAAACCACTGAGCTTTGAGCTAAGCAGAACTCTCGCCATGCACCAACGCACGCTGTGTCATCCTGAGCCGCGGAGACGGCGAAGGATCTCCTTCCGACGGAGCGGTTTACGTTGCATCGGCGGGAGATCCCTCGCTTCGCTCGGGATGACACCGGCTTAGTCACCGCGTCCTGCACAAGCTTCGCAACACCTCCGCCACCCCCCACGCCTGCGCGGCGCAGCCGCGCGGCGTGTAGGGGGACTCGGCGTCGAACACCTCGCTCACCGTTCCGATGCAGGCGTCGCCGAGGTGGGGCGCGAATCCGTCTAGGAAGCGGCGCGCGCCGGCGCGGTCCTTCGGGTGCACCTTCAGCCAGGCGTCGATGAACGGGCCGATCAGCCAGCTCCACACCGTTCCCTGGTGGTAGGCGGCGTCGCGGGCGCGGAGGTCGCCGTCGTACGTCGGCTTGTAATCGGGGCTGTTGCGCGCCAGCGAGCGCAGGCCGACCGGCGTCACCAGCTCCTGCCGCACCACGTCGATCACGCGATGCCAGCGCGCTTCGTCGAGCACCGGGAAATCGAGCGAGATCGCAAAGATCTGGTTGGGCCGGAGCGACGCGTCGCCGAGGACGTCGTAGAGATACTGCCCCTCCTCGTACCAGAAGCGCTCGTTGAACGACGTCCGGCAGCGCGCCGCCAGCCCGTCCATCCGCCGCGCGTTCGTCTCGTCGCCATCCGTCAGCAGCAACTGCTCGAGGATCCGCAGCGCGTTGTAATAGAGCGCGTTGATCTCCACCGCTTTGCCGCGGCGCGGCGTGACCACCCAGCCGTCGACCTTCGCATCCATCCAGGTGAGCTGATAGCCCTCCTCGCCCTGCGCCAGGAGGCCGTCGGTGGGATCGACGTGGATGTTGAACCTCGTCCCGCGCACGTGGTGCTCGATGATGTCGAGCAGCCGCGGGATCATCGTCCGCACTGTGGCGCGATCGCCGGTCACGCCGAAGTAGCGCCAGATCGCGTGGAAGAACCACATTGTCGCGTCCGCGGTGTGATACAGCCCGCCGTGCTTCCCCTCGGGGAACAGATTCGGGATCAGGCCGTCGCGGATGTACGACCCGAACGTGCGCAGGATATTGCCGGCCTCGCGATACCGCCCGGTCACGAGCGTCAGCCCCTCGAGGCTGATCATCGTGTCGCGTCCCCAGTCGGTGAACCAGTGATAGCCGGCGATGACCGTGCGCGGCTCGTCGCCGGCGGCGCGCACGCGGGCCTCGTCCGAGGGGCGCGCGTGCGGATAGATGAGGAACTGGTCGGCCGCCAGGACCAGTTGCGCCGACTCGTCATCGTTGGCGTTCTTGCCCGCGATTTCGAGGAGGCGCGTGCGCCGCTCGTTCTCCGCTTCCCACGCGTCGTCGAAGGGCAGCGCGCGCACGACGTCCCACGACTCCACCGAGGCGATGAACCCCGCGTCCTCCTCGGGCGTGAGATCGATCTTCATCACGCCCGGGCTCCAGAGCGCTCCTTCGTGCTCGTAGCCGCGGCTGCGCTCGACGCGGTAGAGCACGTGGTCGAACGTGCGCACGCTGCGATCGAGGTGCGCGTTGCGGCCGAAGAGCTTCAGCCGGAGCTGCGGATATTTTTCACATCCGTCGTCGAGGTCGAATTCGCCGGCGCGGACCTCGGCGACGCTCCACTTCGTCGACATGTTCTCGGTGACCAGACCCTCGTGAGGGCGGAAGTGCAGCGACGGCCGGAGCTGCAGCACGAGGCCGGGCGGTCCCTCGAGCAATCGATACTGCACGTACGTCGTGTTCTGCACGTGGGGCATGACCATCCGCTTCTCGATGCGGATGCCGTTCTTCGAGTAGCGCCACACCGGTAGGCCGCGCTCGAGGACGAGCTCCTCGAGGAAATCGGGCTCGGGCCAGTTCACCTCGCGCTTGCCCTGCTCGTCGGCGCTGAGGCGGAAGCAGACGCCAGGACCGCTGACGACTTCCTCGAGGTGGTTGAACATCATCGAGCGGCCGAGCGGGGCGGGCAACGCGGCGATGAGGATGCCGTGGAAGCGGCGCGAGGAGACCCCGACGATGGTGCCGGCAGCGTAGCCGCCGAGGGCGTTCGTGATCAGCCACTCGCGCGTGATCAGGTGTTCGGTCGGCTCGCCGCGGCGCCAGCCGGGCTGCACCGGAGTCGTCGTCGTCAGCGCGGCGGTCGCATCCATCAGGCCCGATGCCTGCTGAACTTGTGCCCGGCGTAGCGGCGCCGTCCCTCTGACTTGAATGGGCGTTCGAGTCTGAAACGCGTCGGGCGAGTTTCTTGCGGAAGGACGGCGCCGCTTCCGCAGCATAACAGACCTACCGTAACAGCTCCATCACAGCGACGGTCATCGCCTTCACGGCGCCGCGCAGCGTCGGCTCCGGCACCGGCGCGAACTGCGACGAGTGCAGCGAGGGCAGGCGTCCGCCGGCGGCGATGCGCGCGGGATCGACGGCGCCGACGTTGAGCATCGTGGCCGGGATCTTGCCGCCGAGGGCGAAGCGGCCGAAGTCCTCGCTGACCATGAGCGGATCGATCTTCACGACGTTCTTCTCCCCCATCGACGCGCCGAGCGCCTTCGCCAGGCGCTCCGTCAGCGCGGGATCATTGAACGTCGACTCGGTCGACTCCCCTTTCAATACCTCCATCGTCGGCATGCGGTCGGCCGGCACGCCGGCGGCGGTGGCGACGCCCTTGGCGATGCGCTCGATCGACGCGAGCACGCGCTGGCGCACCTCGGGCTTGTACGTGCGGACGGTCATCAGGAGCTGCACCTCGTCGGGGATGACGTTGCGCTTCGTGCCGCCGTGGATGGCGCCGACGGTGACGACGGCGGGATCGAGCGGCGAGTCTTCGCGGCTGACGATGGTCTGCAGCGCGTTGATGAACTGCGCGGCCATGACGATGGGGTCCTTCGTCGACTGCGGCGACGCGCCGTGGCCGCCGAGGCCGCGGATGGTGACGTTGACGGAGTCGGCGCTGGCCATGAAGTAGCCGGGGCAATATCCGATCTGCCCGGCCGGCAGGATGGCGTTGTCGTGGATGGCGATCGCGTACGTCGGCGTGCCGAAGCGCGAGTACAAGTCGTCGCGCAGCATCCCCTCGGCGCCTTTGACGACTTCCTCCGCCGGCTGCCCGACGAGCATGACCGTGCCGTGCCACTTGCTCTTCAGTTGGGCGAGCATCTTGGCCGTGCCGAGGAGCGTGGTGATGTGGACGTCGTGCCCGCACGCGTGCATGACGCCTGCGGTCTGGCTGGCGTAGACGACGCCGGTCTGCTCGGTGACGGGGAGCGCATCCATGTCGCTGCGCACGAGCACCGTCGGGCCAGCGCCGTTCTTCATCACCGCCACGACGCCGTAGCACGTAGCGTTCGGGTCCTCGTACTTGCCGACTTTTTCCGCGACCGTGTAGCCGAGCGAGCGGAGCTGTGCGGCCAGATACGCGGAGGTCTTCGCCTCCTGCGTCGACAGCTCCGGCGCCGCGTGCAACTGCTTGTAGGTGGCGAGGAGCGACGCCATCTCCGCGTCGATCATCTGATCGAGCGACTGCTGCGCGGAGAGCGGAGCGGCGACGAGAAGCGCGAGGAGGAAGCGTCTCATGCCGCGAAGCTTAACAGGCTCACAAAGAGGCTCAGACGTGCTGCGACACGGACAGCGTATTGCCGTCCGGGTCCTTGAACCAGGCCACCTTGTCCCCCGAGGGCGCCGTCCAGACGCCGAGCGCATCCTGTCCGGGGAAGCCGTAGTGCTGGAACTGCACGCCGCGCTCGGCAAGCGCCGCCACGTCACTCTCGATGCCGGAGACCTCCCAGCCGAGGATCGTGTACGGAAGCGGCTTGAAATCGGGCACCTTGGAGACGCGGACGGTGATGCCGTTGGCGTCGAGGACCAGCGCGAAGCCGTCCTCGTTCACGAAGCGGAGACCGAGAATGCCTTCGTAGAACGACCGGGCCGCCTCGAAGTCGGTGGTGGGAACGAACGCGACGATGTTCTTTGTGCCTAGCATGCCGGAAAGATAGGCGTTGAGGAGCCGGGCGGCTTTCGCTACGATGACAAAAAATGTCGAGAAAGCGACAGGACGACATCTTCGTCTGCCCGGCCCTGCGCGATCCCGTCACGACGCTTACGCATGAGTTCCCGAATCATCACCAGATCCCGCGGCACGTTCACCCCGAGCATCAACTGATCTACGCCTGCCGCGGCGTCATGACGGTCTGGACGCTGGAGGGGAGCTGGATCGTTCCGCCGCAGCGGGCCGTGTGGATTCCGGCGAGAACGCCGCACGCCATCACCATGCACGGCGCGGTGTCGATGCGCACGCTCTACGTCAAGCCGCGGCTGCTGCGCCTCTCGCCGAACTGCTGCGTCGTCAACGTCTCGCCGTTGCTCCGCGAGCTGATCCTCCATGCCTGCAGCTTCCCGGTGCTGCGAAAACGGGTGCGGTCTCAGGCGAACCTCATCGACATGATTCTCGATCAACTGCGCGTCGTGGAGATCTCGCCGCTGCAGCTCATCCATCCCAGCGATCCGCGCGCGGCGCGCATCGCCGAGACGCTGTCGAAGGACCCCGGCGACACGCGCTCGCTGGAAGCGATCTGCGAGCGCGCCGGCGCGAGCCGGAGGACGATCGAGAGAATCTTTCTGTCCGAGACGAACATGTCGCTCGGCCGGTGGCGCCAGCAGCTCCGGCTGGTGTGCTCGCTGCGCCTCCTGGCCACGGGAGAGAAGATCACGCGCGTCGCGTTCGAGACCGGCTACAGCACCCCGAGCGCGTTCATCGCCATGTTCCGCAAGGCCCTCGGCACGACGCCGCGGCGGTACTTCAGCGCTGACTAAGCAGACCGCACTCAGTCCGCCCACGAAAGAAAACCGACGGGGAGGCTTCCGGCGGGCCGGCACGGCCGGCAGCGCTTGTCGAAGCACGTGCTGTCGCGAGACGGGCGATTGAGGCGACAGGCGTGCGTTGAGGCTAGGCCAACCAGCGCTGCCGGCCGCGCCGGCCCGCCGGAGGCCTCCTCGTCGTCTCTCTGCGGGTCGATTGAAAGCGTGCTGCTTAGATCACGCGTGCGCGGCCGAGTCGTCGATCAGCTCCGCCGCCAGCGCCACCTGGTTCTTCCCGTTCTTCTTGGCGAAGTAGAGGGCGGCGTCGGCGCGGGAGATGAGGTCCGTGCTCGTGGCGCCGTCGTGGGGGTAGATGGCTACGCCGACGCTGATGGTCACGCGCAGCGATCGGTTGATCTGGGGGATCGCGAACTCGCGGCGCTCGATCAGGTCGCGCATCCGGTTCGCCGCGTCCTTGGCCGACGACGACGGCGTGTCGGGGAAGACGATGGCGAACTCCTCGCCGCCGTAGCGCGCCACCACGTCGCTCTCGCGCGCGTTCGTCATCAGCTCGTCGACCAGTCCCTTCAGAATCTCGTCGCCGACCGGATGCCCGAACGTGTCGTTCACGCGCTTGAAATTGTCGATGTCGAGCATGGCCAGGGCGAAGTCGTGGCCGCTGCGGGCGTGGCGGTTCACTTCCTTCGACAGCGCCTCCTGGAAGTAGCGGTGGTTGAACGCCGGCGTGAGGCCGTCGATGAACGTGAGCCGGCGAATCTCCTCGTACTGTCCGGCCGACTGCAGTGCCGTCACCGCCTGCACCGCGAAGATCTCCAGCGTCTGCACCTTCTCGATCGTGGGGATGCGCCGGTCGTGCGGGTCGCGCACGGAGAGGTAGCCGACCATCTGGTCGCCGCTCATCAGCGGCACGAGCAGCATGTCGTTCTCGTGCCATTCGTCGGGGCGATGCGATCCGTCGTCGGGCCGCACAAACACGCCGTGCTCGCTCTGGCGCAACGCCGTGTGCGAGACGAAGAACGAGGCCGAGACGCGGAACTCCTGGTTGAAGAACGGCGTGATCTCCGTCGACGACACGCGCTTCTTGCGCATCTCCTCCCACACCTCGTCGAGGCCGGCGTGGGCGCGGCGCTCGAACTCGTCGCGCTTCACGTCGTAGAGCGCGAAGACGACCACGTCGAAGCCGAGGGCGTGGCGGATGGCCTGGGCGATCCGGGTCAGCATGGCGTCGACGTCGAACGAGCCGATCAGACTGTTCGCCGTCTCCAGGATCGTCGCCGTCGTGGCCGCCTGCGCCTCGAGCTGCGACGTCTTCTCCCCCATCTCGCGGCGCAGCAGTTGGTCCTGCAGCGAGAGCGCGGTCTGGTTCACCAGCAGCGTGAGGAAGTCGAGGCTCCCCGTCTTCAGGATCGACAAATCCGCGGTCTCGTACATCAAGACGCCGTAGATGACCTCGGCGGTCTGGATGCCGATGAGCACCTGGATGGCGCGGCCGTCCGACAGCGGGAACTTGCGCATCTCGTTTTGGAAGACGAAGGCGCGGCTCGGCGCCGACTGCGCGAGGCCGCGCTCGTCGACCCAGCGGAGGATGTCCTGATCGGTGGGGAGGCAGTCGCCGTGGCGGTAGACCGTGCCGGGAAGGTCGGGGTTCGCCTCCCACGTCACGATCGCACACGCCTTCAGCCTGGCGAGCTTTCCGAGGAGCGCCACCATGCGCCGCAGCGTCTCCTGGTCGCCCTCGGCGGCGAGGATCTTCGTGGCGCTCTCGGTGAGAATCGACAGCTCGCGGTTGCGCCGCACCAGCTCCGCGTTGCGCCGCTCCGCGTCGGTCTCGTTGCGCAACGCGTACGCGACGATGAGCACCGGGAGGAACGCGATGGCGAAGCCGACCAGGCCGAAGGCGTGATACGCCATGATCTCGACGACGACGATCGGCGTCACGACGAGGAGCACGCGGGCCTCGGCGATGAGGATCCGCCGCACGTCGATCGTCTCGCCCTTCCCTTCGACGTAGAGCCTCGCGGCGGTGAAAGCGAGATACACGAGGAGGTAGCCGACGAGGAGGAGGATGTAGCCCGAGACCTTGGCCATCATCGGCGCCGTCGCCGCGACCGCCGAGGTGTAGAGCAGTGCCACGACGTAGTACGACAGCGCGAGCTCCGCGGCGTCGGAGAGCGAACGGAGGCGGAAGCGCCGCGCGGCGACGTCGACGTAGAGATGATGGAGCGCCGCGCCGACGAAGACCGCCACGAGTGCCACGGCGGGATCGTGCAGCAGCGGGATGGCCGCGAGAGCCACGGCGGCCTCGAAGCCGATCGAGGTCTCGTCGGTCTCGACGCGCAGGAACGAGGCCACGGCCACGAGCGCCGCGAACGACACCGCGGCCGCGGCGAAGGTGGCCGGGCGGGTGAACGCGGAGGCGGCGACCACGACGAGCGCGATCAACGTCGTCGCGATCGCGTAGGCGCGAAAGAGCGATGGGCGGGGCACGATGAGCGGCAATTATAGGTCTCGTATTGCCAATCGTTTGTGCGAAATCGGACGGTTGGCGCGATGTAACCGTTTACTACGGCATAATCCGCCCGAATGTCGGAGTGGGAAGTGGTCATCGGCCTCGAGGTGCACGCGCGCCTCCTCACCGCGACGAAGATTTTCTGCGGCTGCTCGACGACCTTCGGCGCGCCGCCCAACTCGCACGTCTGCCCCGTCTGCCTCGGCTATCCGGGCGCGCTGCCGGTGCTGAACCGCCGCGCCGTCGAGCTGGCGGCACGCGCGGCGCTGGCGACGGAGTGCGAGGTCCACGAGCAGTCGATCTTCGCGCGCAAGAACTACTTCTAC
>Ga0137373_10007793_pt1 | contig 11358 bp, 8 predicted proteins | sample SagtaG_5_FD_104912 | JGI IMG/M metagenome (GOLD analysis project Ga0137373, IMG submission 104912) | Vadose zone soil microbial communities from Sagehorn Ranch, Mendocino, California, USA - Sage1_R_80_16 metaG | ecosystem: Environmental > Terrestrial > Soil > Vadose zone | place: USA: California...
AATTCCGAGAACGGGTGCAGTGTAGGAGAGACGCCTCAACGAGCCTCGGCGAACGACCATGCTTGCCTCCTTTGCCGGCGAGCGCAGCGCCCTCCGGAAGACGAACCGGTTCAGCGTGTGCGAGTTGCGTGCCAGTCCGCCGCGCGGCTGCTTTCCTGCTTTTCTCGCAAAATGGGGCTCGTTTGCCATGCCCCGCTACACCGCTATCGCGTTGATTCTGATCGTTTTGCAACAGTGTCTCAGAACCAACAGGTGTCCATGTGTGCGTCTGGAGCCCCCTATAAAAACAACGAGTTGCGAATGACGGCAAAACGAAACTTTCTGGCAATATTTCATATCCAACAACGATGAACCTGCTCGAATTTGCGTGGATAACGGCTTTGCGGCCGAAACGCCCTGCTCGAGGCCGTGGCACGAAGCTCGCACGCATCGGCGCGGCTTCGATTTGTTCGAGGTCTCTGACTGGAGGCGGGCATGGCGAGAAGCGGCAGGCAGGCGCGTCGATTTCCTAGGTGGTTGAGTGGAGCGGTGTTGACAGGATCAGCTTTCGTTCCCTTGATGGCTAATGCGACGCCGATCACCTATACCGACATTGCCTCCAATGCGAACTCGGGCATCACGTATCGGCGCATCAAGTCGGCGACGGATGCGGGCTTCGACGCCATCAAGCTGAAGCCGTTCCTGTCGCTGCTCGAGCTCAATAACGCGCCGGAAAAATCGGAAGGCGCGCCCGGCGTGGCCTTGCTCGACTACGACAATGACGGCGACGTCGACATTTACGTCACCAATGGTCCGGGGCGCGCCAATAGCCTCTACCAAAACCAATTGGTTCAGACAGGACAACTGAAGTTCGTCGATGTGGCGACCACCGCCGGCATCGATGCCACGGACCAGGACAGTACCGGCGTTTGCTACGGCGACATCGACAACGATGGCGACGAGGACATCTTGGTGCTCGGGCGCATGGAGCCCGATCGGCTGTTCCAGAACAACGGCAACGGCACCTTCACCAACATCACCGCGACGGCGGGTGTGGGCGGAGGGGCCCGCGGACACACCGGCTGCACGATGGGCGATATCAATGGCGACGGGCTGCTCGACATCGCCGTGGGCAATACGTTCGACTGGTCGAGCAAGTACGCCATCTTCAACAATCTTTTTGGTTATGGCCACCAGAACGAGCTCTACTTGAACAAGGGGAGCAACGTCTTTCAGGACGTCTCGATTACCTCGGGAATCCAGGTGCTCGAAAACGTCCCTCAGGGCAACGGCACCCTCACCTGGGGCATCGCCATGGTCGACTACGACCAAGATGGCTTTATCGACTTCATTCACGGCGACGACCAGGGAGCCATGCCGCCGATCTCCTTTGCCGGCGTGAACCGCGGTCTCATCCAGATCTTCCACAACGACGGGACCGGTCACTTCAACAACGTAACCAAGTACGCCGGCCTGTCCAACCACGCCTCGGCGTGGATGGGTTTCTCGTTCGGCGACATGAACAGCGACGGCAAGATGGACATGTTCGTGCCGAGCGTCGGTGACTATCTGGTCCAAGAGATGGGCATTCCCGTGCCGCCCGGATTCTTCACGTCGAAGTTGTTCCTCGGGGCCGACGGTGGAACGTTCACCGATCCGGCCGGATCTGGGCCCGGCAACCCCATCAGCAATTTCCCCCCCGGCACCGTGACCCCCTTCGGCTGGGGCAACCAGATGTTCGACTATGACAACAACGGGACGACGGACGTCGTCTACTACGGCGCGCTCGATGGGGTCGTGTTCGTGACCGCCGACAACCCCGGCATCGTCATGTCCGGCGACGGCGCCGGGCACATGACGTGGGACCGAAACGCGACCGCCGCGACGGGCGAATTCGTCCAACGTCAGATCGTGCAAGGCGTGGCCGTGGGCGATCTGAACAACGACGGCTTCGGCGACATCGTTCACGTGTCGTCGGCCTATTTCCCCGCCACCAAGCTTCCCCTCATCGGCATGCAGACGCATTGGGGAAGCCCCTTCGACGCCGTTGCGGCCAAGGTTCCTACCTTTACCAACATCGGCCCCCTCGAATGGGAGTGGACCGGCGTGCAGCCCGACGAAGGCCTCCTCGGCGTGGAGGTCAACAGCGCCAACAACGGCAACAAGTGGGTCAAGGTACGCCTGAAGGGCAGCAAGGGCCTTGCCACGCTGGGCAAAGTCAATCGCGATGGCATCGGCGCCATCGTGAAGTTCACCCCCGACTCCGGCAAAACGGTCATGTCACCCGTGCTCGGCGGGTCGAGCTACGAATCGGAGCACTCGCTGACGCAGGGCTTCGGCTTGGGAGTGCAGACCCAGGGTACGCTCGACATCATGTGGCCCGGCAAGGTGAACAATCGCCTCTACTACGTGCAGGCCGGTGAAACGATTCTCTTTCCCGAGATCCCCTGCGATTTCAAGGGAACGTGGTCGAGCCTCAAAGCGTACACGAAGTGTGTGGATACCGCGCTGACCGAGCTCGGCATCACCGACGGTTGGCGAAAGCGACTGCACGACAGCGCCGTCAAGGCGTTCGGCAGTCCGTGACGCTGGCCGACCCGTCACGCTCACTCCCAAGCAGCGAAGAGTGAGCGTGACGTCGGGTATCGACGCTGATACATAGTGGGAATGCTGCGGGGGTCGTGGTTTCTCGCCGTTGGCTTGCTCGCGGCGGCGTGCGGTGACGACTCATCGGGCGGCGCGCCGCCCGCCGATGGCGGCACATCGGATGGCGCAAACCAAGCCGATGCCGCAGACGGCAACGACGGGGTCGATTACCTCTGTCCCGATCCCACCAAATCGTGCGTTCACTATCTCTATCATGACACCCAAAGCTGCGGGGGCATCGTCCTCGACTGCACGACTGATCAGAATGGTTTTCAGACCATCTGTGGATGCGGGTGCATCGACAAGGGGTGTGATCTCTGTCCCGTCATCACCGATCCCGCCGTTACGTGGCTGAGTCACGATCCTGCCCAGTGCTCGCCGACGCCTCCGTCCTGTCCCCTCGGCCAGATTGGGTTTAGTAATAGTTGCGGATGCGGATGCATTCAGCAGGGGTGAGTCGCCGAGCGCGCCAGACGCAGCAATGCCAGGCAGTTGACGCCACGGCCCCGTTTCGTACACGCTAGCGAAGCATAAGAGGAGGGACCACCATGGAAGTACAGTGCAGAGCACATTGCATGCGGGGTATCGGCAACTACGTCCGCTCGCTCGATCCGGCGCGCGCTCAACAGATCGAATCGAAGCTGTCGGAGGAGACTCTGCGAAGCATGTATGAGACGTCCGCAGAGGTCTGGTATCCGATCTCGGTCTGGAAGGAGGCTCTGGACACCATCGTGGCCCAAAATTCCGATCCGGCTACGGCGCGCACGGCCGTGCGCTTGGTGGGTCGCTTCATCTGCGAAGGGACCGTCAACAGTTTTCTCCGCGTTTTGATGCGAATCATGACGCCAACCCTGTTCGCCAAGAAATCGGGGGTGATGATCGGCAAGGATTTTCGCGGCTTCCCCGGCGGGGAACCCGACTACACTTATGATCTCTCCAAAGAGCCACAGGGTGTCATGACCATGACCATTCGCAATGCGAAGCAGCACCCTTACCTCGGCGCGACCGGGCAAGGCTTCATCGAGTTTGCCTTCCACTACATCGGCAAGAAAAACGTCCTCATCGACGAGCCGGACTGTCCCCCCAACGAATACGCGCCGGAAGTCGCGCACTGGCGCATCCGCTGGAGCTAAAAAGCAGTTGCCGCTCATGGGAGCGAACATCTTGATGTTCCTCCGGGGAGCTTGTACGGTCGCGAGAAATGGCGGATTCGAGTGACGAGCCGGAAGATTTCAAGCGCGAGGTCCTAGAGCAGGTCGCCAACATCGTGGGCGTGCTCTCGTCGGTGCGATCGGGTGATTTCAGCAGCCGTTCCGAGTCGGACCTTCCCGAGACGCACGCCCTCGGCGCGCTGTGCGCCGGAGTGAACCAGACGATCGACTCGCTTGCCACAGCACAAGAGAGGACGCTGGCCTATCAGCGGGACCTCGAAGAGAAGCTCGGTACGATTCAGCGACAGCAGATCGCCATCAAAGAACTATCGACGCCGGTCATCGAAATGTGGAACGGCGTTCTCTGTCTGCCGATCGTCGGCATCGTGGACAGCATGCGCAACGCAGAAATGACGGAAGCTCTCCTGCACGCCATCACGCAGAAAAAAGCGAGGTGCGCGATCATCGACATCACCGGCATGGATGTAATGGATAGCGGCGCTGCCGACCATTTCACGCGCATGGCCAAAGCGGTGGGTCTCTTGGGCGCGCAATGTTACCTGAGCGGCATCAGTCCCGCGCTGGCCGAAACGATCGTACGTATGGATCTCGATCTGGGCGGTGTGGTAACCCATCGTAACTTGCGGGCAGCGCTGCAGGCCTGGGTTCGCTTCACGCTGGAAGAGTCCACCGATTCGAACGTCGCTTCAGACCACAAGCAGCCTGTGCAGGCCGAAAGGTAAGTGCTTCGGACCATCGGAGCGACAATCGCCTTTTCAAGCGTTGCCTCTTGCAGTAACGTAATCGGCTGAGTGGGGAAGGCTTCGACAGTACTGGTCGTCGCACACAGCGATCGAAGTAGCGCGGATGCGGCCGATGCCCTTGCGCGTCGTGGGTATGTTCCGCTCGTGGCACGTCTCGCGTCACGAGCTCTCGAACTATTTCGTTCGCAGGACATCGCAGCAACGCTCATCCTGCTTCCTTTGCGCGACACGACGGCCAAGCCCTTCGTTCGCGCCCTCAAAGAGCACGATCCGAGCTGCACCGTCATTCTGTCGGGTACCGATGGCGACGTCAAAACCCCTTCCGACGCCTTCGATCTCGGGGCCTATGACTACATCGACGATATCGCCAAGGACCCGTCGCACGTCTTGGCGGTGATCGGCGGAGCGATAGGGTCACGTCGCGGCGACGTCCAGCTCCGCTATCTTCGCCAGAAGGACGCTCCTCCCGCGGGTTGGTCGGGTCTGGTCGGCCGATCGCCGCCGCTGCAGAAGGCGCTCGGGATCTTGCGACAAGTCTGCCATCGCACGTCCACCGGCGGCACGCCCACCATCTTGCTGACGGGCGAAACCGGAACCGGCAAGGGCTTCGTGGCGAAGTGCGTCCATTACAATTCGGCGCGTCGAAATCATGCCTTCATCGAGGTCAATTGCGCCGCCCTTCCCCCCACGCTCATGGAAGCGGAGCTCTTCGGGCACGAGCGAGGTGCCTTCACCGATGCCAAGACCTCGCGAGGAGGGCTCTTCGAGGCGGCAAACGGCGGCACGCTTTTCCTGGACGAGATCGGCACGGTGCCTCTCGACTTGCAGGCCAAACTCTTGACGGCCATCGAAGAGAAGAGAGTTCGACGCATCGGCGGCCATCAGTCGATGCACGTCGACGTCCAGATCATCGCCGCGACGCACGAAGATCTGGAGACGCGCGTCAAGCAAGGGTCGTTCCGATCCGACCTATTTCATCGACTCAACGTGGTGGCGGTTGAACTGCCCGCGCTTCGTGAGCGGGGGGATGACGCCGTCGTCTTGGCCGAGTCCTTCGTCGCGTCCATTTGTCGCGAGTACGCGATGCCTGCACGGCGTCTGACGCCCGACGCGCGAACGTGGATTACGCAGTACGCATGGCCAGGCAACGTTCGAGAGCTGCGCAACCGCATCGAGCGCGTCCTCTTGCTCGAAAATGACGAAGTGATACGAGCCGAGCACTTCGGCCCTGCCGCCACGCCGGCCAGCACGGTTCAGGTGAACCACGGCGCGGACGGCGTCCACGTGACGCTCCCTCCGGGAGGAGTTCCGTTCGAAGAGCTCGAACGGGCGGTGCTCTGCACGGCGCTCGCGCAGTGCAATGGCAACGTGTCGCGCGCCGCGCGCTACCTATCCATCTCGCGCCAAACGCTCATCTATCGTATGAAAAAACATCGCCTCGACCTAAAAGGCGACACCCGCGGTGCCAATGGTCACGACAAGCGCGCCGAGGAAAAGCACGCCAAGGAAGGAAGCGACAGGCGACGCGCCGCTGCTGCAAACGAAAGCGGACCGGCCACCGAACGATCGAAAGCCAACGTGAGCGGCGTTTCCGGCAGCCCATCGGGCGTCGGTTCCGGCTCGTTCGGCGAGCCGGTGCGCGTCCGCTGATCTCTGGGTTGGAACGCACGCGTTTCAGCTTGCCCTCGCGTGCCGGGGCGAGATCGAACGATTTCGTGATCCGAATCTGGGTTGCGCCCCATACCAACGTCCATGAACACGGCAACCTTGATTCGCTGCGCCATGGTCTGCGCGCCGATTTTCGCCGCGTGCGGCTCTGACGACGCGAACGGATCGCCTCTCGACGCGGGTGGGGGTGCAGCAAATGGCGGAAAGGGAGGCTCGGGCGCCTCGAGTGCGGATGCAAATGGAGGCAACGCAGGCAGTGCCGTGGGCGGGGGGGGGGCCGGCGGCTCCGCGGGGCTGGGCGCAGCAGGCGCCGCGGGATTCGCCACCGACGCCAGCATCGATGCCGACGCGCTTCGCGACGCGCTTTCCGACAGCTCCAGCAAGGGCGACGAGGCTGCCGCGCCACCGCCGGTCGATGCAGCTGCGCCGTGTGGAAGCTTGCCCACCTCGGGCCTCTACGCCACGTTTCGCGTAGGCTCGAGCGAAGTGTTCTACGCCTGGATCACGAATACGGCGGGCATTGCCGAGGCCATCGCGCTCTGGCGCGGCCAGTCGATGGCTCGCATCCCGGTCGGCAAGCTGGATTGCACGAACGGCACCTACAACTGCGGTTGGAGTTGGCGCATGATCCCAGACACAATCTCGTTCGCCGAGGTGACGGTCGAAGTATGCGATGGTCGTCCCTCCTACGTCGAAGCGCACTGCAGCACGTTCGGGGGCGGTAGTTATTGTCCATGGAGCGCCGAGTTCATAGCGCTTCGCGACTGCCGCACCGACGCCGCCTGCCCGAGCGTCGCGCGCTGATCGTCACAGCTGAAGCGCCGGCGCGTTGGCATTCGCTCGCATGTGGCCCTCGCGCAAGAGGGTGGCGTCGGCTCGAAACATCTCGGTGAGAAAATCGAGGATGGCGCGGATGCGAGGGGCGCGGCGCAAGTCCTTGTGCACCGTGAGCCAGACCGGATGCGTCGGTTCGTTGGGCATGGGGATCCGCCGCAGGGTGGGCTCGACATCGCCAAACACGCGCGGCAAAAGTGCGATGCCCACGCCGCCGACGACGGCGTGGAGCGCGACCGAGGTGCTGTTGGTCGTCAGCGCGATTCGGGCCCGGTGACCCAGCTGTTCGAGCCACGTCGCCTCGTTGGGCGTGGGGCCGGGCACTTCGAGGTTGATGATGTCGTGCTCGGAAAGCTCGGGGCCTTCTTGGGGGATCGACCGGTCGCGCAGGTACTCGTCCGAGGCATAGAGAGAGAACCCGAGATCGGCGGCGCGCTTGACGGCCAGGTACTCATCTTCCGAGCGAAACAGGCGGATCGCGACGTCGGCCTCGCGGCGCGCGAGATCGAAGGCGCGCACGCCCGTGATGAACTCCACGCAAATTTCCGGATGCTGCCGCGTGAAGCTCACGAGTCGTGGCGCCACGTAACGACTTCCGAGGGCTTCGCTCCCCGTCAGGCGAATCGTCCCTCGCAAACGACGATCGCGCGCTTGGCAATTGCGCTCGATGGCGAGCACGCTGCTTTCGATCCGATGAATATCGGGCAGAAGGTCCTCGGCCTCACGCGTGAGCACGTAGCCGCTCGCCGTCCGAGCGAAGAGGCGGATATCGAGGTCGGCCTCGAGGGTCTCGATGCGGCGTCCCACCGTCGTGTGATCGACCTTGAGCTTGCGCGCTGCCCGCGCGAGCGAGCCCGCTTCGGAGAGCGCCAGGACATAGCGCAGATCATCCCAATTCATCGGGCCATGATCATGGCAGATCGTTGCCGCAATCTGTGGATTTTTGCACGAGGGCCGGGATGTTTTGGGGGGTGTCGCGATGCGTCGATGTGCGGCATCCATGGAGATGTCCTTCCGAACAGGAGGAGCTCATGGATAGACGAGTTGCATTACAGATTTTCGCTGATGTTACGAGCGGTCGTTCCAAGGCAGTACCCCTCTTCAGCAACTCCCTGCGCGCCACGACGATAGCCGATGATATGATGGGAGCCGTCCTTCTGCTGCTGATGGCAGCGCCGATCGCGCTGTTTTGCCTGGTTCTGCCGGCAGCCTTCTCGCCGCCGATGTGCACCGAGGCGCCCGCGCTGCACGAACGAAACCCGACCGGCGCGCAAGGGCAGCAATCGGCAAGCGAGCGCCACGAGACGAGAGCGAGCATCGCCACCGCGACGGGCATGTAACGCTGGCTTGGGGGGAATGGGTCCGAGCGAAGCGGCATTCATGCGGCGACGTTTTTCGATTCCGCATGCGCGCTTTGGCGCCGAGTTTGCCGATCGTGGTGCTGAGGCGCTTACCGCAATAGTGGTAATTTTTGTGGCTCAGTCGCGCATTTGATTCTTCACGAGTGTCTGCTACGACGTCTGCGCCCACGTGGGGCCATTCGCTCGGAAGGCTGAATCGTGATGATCGGATCCAATTTGCAGCGACTTTTTTGGGCGGCGAGCATGGGGCTCCTTGGGCTGGCTGCCTTCTCCGGCTGCAAGAAACCGGCGAGCTCCACCGCGTCGCCAAGCAGCTCGAGCTCGGCCGGCGTCAGCGCGGCCTCCGGTCCGTGCGGCACCTATGCTGCGCGCTTGTGCGAAAAAGCGGGGACCGACAGTCCCGATTGCCAGGCCATCAAAACGGCAACCGAGCTGATGCCGCCCGATGCCTGCACCGCTGGGTTGAAGGATATCGATTATACCGTCAAGAAGCTCGCTACGGCTCGCAAGTACTGTGACGAGCTCAGTCAAAAGCTCTGCGAGGCCGTCGGACCGACGACGCAAAGCTGTCAGCTCGTAGCGACCGAAACGAAGAAGTTTCCCCCTGAAAAATGCAAGACGATGCTCGAGCACTTGCCGGAGGTGGTGGCCGAAGTCCAAAAAATGGAGCAGGCCAATCAGCCGCTCACCGCCGAGCTCCAGACGGCGATCGCGAAAGGTCCCGCGGCGAGCTTCGGGCCCGCCACCGCCAAGGTGCAAATCGTCGAATTCTCGGATTTTCAATGTCCGTATTGCTCGCGTGCCGCATCCGTCGTCCACCAGATCAAGGAAAAATACGGCGAACGGGTGAGGTTCACTTTCCGGCAATTCCCATTGCCCATGCACCCGCACGCCCACGATGCAGCCGAGGCGGCGCTTGCCGCGAACGCGCAAGGTAAGTTTTGGGAGTTTCACGATCGCCTCTTCGGCAACCAGGGCCAACTCGACCGAGCCGGTCTGGAAGAGCAAGCGAAGAAGGCGGGCCTCAACCTCGTCACCTTCAAGAAGTCGCTCGACGACCACAAGTACGCGGAGGCGGTGGATTCCGACGTGAAGCTCGGCGAACAAGTTCAGGTGCAGGGCACGCCGTCGATGTTCATCAACGGCACGCGCGTGGCCAACCCCACGAGCTTCGAGGCGGTCGCGGAGATGATCGAAGCCGCGCTGCAACAAGCGCCGCCCGGCTGAGTTTTCGCGCCGCTCGTATCATTCAAGGATCGAGTTCGTTGCAGACCGGTGGTGGGCCGGCCGTCGTGCGACGCATCAAGGAAAGCCATTGCGCGACGCGGTCGTATGCGGCAAGGTCGACCCAAGCTTGTGCAATGAGATAGGCGCCATTGCCGTTGCAGATGGGAATGGTGATGAGCTTGATGCCGGCCGACGTCCCGCCGAGACCCCACGTGCGCTCGATGCCTTCACCGAGTGGGAGCGTGACGCGCGCGGCGCGAAGGAACTGCAACTCCAGATGGGGCTGCGCTTTGCGAAGGGCTCGGATGAATTCGTTGTCGTCGTGCAGATACGACTCGGCCGAAACTTCGTCGTCCGATACCGTCAGCAACGCGAGGGCATAGGACGGTGCCGGTCTCGAAATCGTGAGCGACATGCCTTCCTTGTCGAGGTCCACCGTGAACTCGGGGGGAAGCGGGGCCTCGAGGCCGAGCATGTCGTTCGCATACACGGCGCCAAGAAACCTACCCTTGGTTGCGGTGGGTTTCGGCTTGGCGGGCACCACGCGAAGCGGACCGAAGGGAGGAACGGGGGGAATCGGTTTTTCGGGAAGCGCGAGCAACGCACGTGCCGTCCGTTCGGCGAGCGGAGCTTCCAAGCCTCGGACGAGCGCAACGCGCGTTCCGTCGCGCCGCACGATGGTCGAAGCAGCGATGCTGAAAGCTTGCGAGCGATTCGACGCCGCGGCCCAGCAGGCGACGAGCCCCTGAAGCTGTTCGGCAAACGAACGCGCCGCCCCTTCGTCGTCCCAGACCGTGCTCCACAGGAGCGCGAGCGAAGATCCCGCGCCCTGAACGACGGCGAAGGCATCGCCACCCCACCCTACACCCGCGCCGGCAGCCGCGCCGCACTGTCGTAAGACGACGCCCGTGAGAAGCTCGCCCATCCGCCCGCCGAGCACACGCCGCCATCCCGAAGGTGCCTCGGGCACCGGAACCGGAACCGGACTCTCGCCCGCCAGATATTTGTCGGGGTGAAGAATCTGCTCGGTGCTCGTCGGCAGAGTACGGAAAGCGCCGTTCATGAGTTGGAAGCCGCCGGTTCGATAGAGGTCGCTCATGAACGCAAGTCCGTTCATGTACGGGAACATCAAACGCTCGCGCTCGTCGGCGGGAGCACGGCGCAGTGCGCTGCTGCGCGCGTCGGTGGCCAGCTCGCGTTGCCAAGTGCCTTCACGAACGAAGTCCGAGGCCCGCGCCAGCACGCGACGCAGCGGCTTGCGGTGCACCTGCGCGAGATGGCCAAACGCGGCGACGCTGGCGTCACCTTCCACCACGGCGGCAAAGGCGAGCTGAACATCGTCCGGCGCACCGGAGAGAGGGCGAAGCAGACCGAAAGTTTGATCCTGCAACGCGTGGCCGAGCTCGTGAGCGACGATGAATCGCGTGTCGTCATCGCTCTTGCCCGTCCCGACCTTGGACGCCCGGACGTGCGCGCTGTGCGAGAAAGGATCGTAGAAACCGACCAGCTGCTCGTCGAGAATGCTGGCAGGGCTCGATGCATCTTGCGCGCCCTGCGGTCGAAAGTTGAAGGCGAGATAGAACGGACGCGCGTCGACATCGGCCTCGACTTGCTGGTGCCGCTCGCGTTCTTGGAACGCCGCCCAAAAACCGCTCTCTTGCTCGAGCAGGATGGGAACGTCGGCGCGCGGCGCGAGACCGCGCGCCTGCGCGATGCGCTGGAAGAGCC